>WNFQ01000621.1_pt1 | contig 23838 bp, 22 predicted proteins | sample 5400171 | NCBI WGS metagenome assembly WNFQ01 (sample SAMN13153356, study PRJNA577476) | soil metagenome | isolation source: 20 cm soil under Madrone tree | place: USA:California | collected 2016-06-14
AATGAGATCCGCAAGTTGGTTGCCCAAGGAGCTCAGGTGCTGGTGAACATCTCAAACGACGGCTGGTATGGCGACTCGGGCGCGTGGGCGCAGCACTTGAACCAAGCCCGCATGCGTGCCGTTGAAAACCATCGCTGGCTTTTGCGCGACACCAACACTGGCCTGACCGCCTCCATCGACCCCTACGGCCGAGTGGTGGCGCATCTCGAACGCCAGACCCGCGCCGCGTTGGCCGCGCCCTACGCACTCACCAACGTAACGACCTTCTATTCCCAACATGGCGACTGGTTCGCCTACCTCTGTGCGATAATTTCTATCGGAGCGCTAATCGAGCGCTTCGCATTCCACCCAAAGGCAGAGTCCTAGTCCATGGTCGAAGAACTGGAACAGCAATACACCGCCCTCAAGGAAAAAGTGCGCACTCTGCGGGAGTACCTTTGACGCGGGCAAACTGCGTCAACAACTGACCGAGGTCGAAAAAGAAGCTTCCGATCCCAATCTCTGGTCGAATCCCGAGAAATCCCAGCGGGTGATGCGCGAGAAGAAACGTCTCGAAGACGCCCTGGCGACCGACAGAGATCTCGTCCGCCGCAACGACGACATTGCCGCCTACCTCGAACTGGCGCACGAAGGTGAAAAAGTCGACGGCGACCTGCAGCGCGAAATCGGAGGCCTGCAGCAGTTAGTCGATCGCCTCGAAACCGAGACGCTGCTCTCGGGCGAAAACGATGCGCGCAACGCGATTGTGACGATTCACGCGGGCGCCGGCGGCGTAGATTCTCAGGATTGGGCCGACATGCTTCTGCGCATGTACCTGCGCTGGGCTGAGCGCCAGGGCTTCCAGACGGTTCTCTACGACTATCAGCCCGCCGAGGAAGCTGGGATCAAGTCCGCGACTTTCGGCGTCAACGGCCAGTACGCCTTCGGCTTGTTGACCAGCGAGATCGGCGTGCATCGGCTCGTCCGCATCTCTCCCTTCGATCAGGCCAAACGACGCCACACGTCGTTCGCGAGTGTGTTCGTCTCCCCGGAAATCGACGAGAGTATCGAAGTCGTGGTCAAGCCGGAGGAGATCCGAGTGGACACCTACCGCTCGAGCGGGAAGGGCGGCCAGCACGTGAACACTACCGACTCGGCAGTACGAATCACCCATATCCCGACCGGCTTGGTCGCGAGCTGCCAGAACGAGCGCTCCCAGCACAAGAACCGCGAACGTGCCATGAGCATGCTGCGCTCCAAGCTGTACGAGTTTGAGTTGGAGAAAAAACGCGCAGTCACGAAGAAGATCGAGGACTCCAAGCTCGACATCGACTTCGGATCGCAGATCCGCTCCTACGTGCTGCAGCCCTATCGCATGGTGAAGGACCATCGGACCAAGGAAGAAGTCGGGGACGTGGACCGCGTGCTGGATGGCGATCTCCAGCCTTTCATTCGTGCCTACTTGCAGATGCGGCGCGGGGAGAGGTCATCATGAGCAACCTTCCACGAGCGCCCAAGCTGGGCCCGCGCTTCGACGAAGCGTTCCGGTATGCGACGAACAAGCATGCAGAGCAGACCCGCAAGAAGACCGATGTCCCGTATATCTCGCACCTGATGAGCGTAGCCGCGCTGGTTCTGGAGGCTGGCGGTGACGAGGATCAGACCATCGCCGCCCTGCTGCACGACGTGGTTGAGGACTGCGGCGGTGAACCGGTGCTGGAAGAAGTCCGCCAGCGTTTTGGTGACCGAGTCGCCAACATCGTCGAAGGCTGTACCGATACCTACACGATTCCCAAGCTCCCATGGAAGCAGCGCAAGCTCGACCACCTCGAAGTCCTGCGCCGGGCTGACGAGGACATCCGCCTCGTGAGTGCCGCCGACAAGTTGCACAACGTCCGGACGATTCTGGCGGACTACCGCACCGAAGGTGATCGCGTATGGGAGCGTTTCAGCGGCCGTAGGGACGGAACCCTTTGGTACTACCGCGCGGTACTCGATGTATTGCGCCACGGTCGCTCCAACCGTTTGGTCGATGAGTTGCAGCGGGTAGTTACTGAACTGGAAACCCTGGCAAAGAAGGGAATCGCGAACTCAGCTTCGTTGTCATAATTTAGGATCAACCGTTATGCCACGCATGCTCGATCTGATCCGTACCTCGTCGGTCCCTGCCACTTTGATGCAGGCTGCCGCACGAGGCGCGCTGTCCGTTCCTCCCGAGGAGATGATTGAGATCATGGTGCACCTGGCCAACCACAACAAGGTTTTTGGCCAGCAGGCACGCATGACCCTTGCAGGCTGGGACGAAAAATCGTCGCTAGCCGCTGCGGCCAACCCCAACACTCCACCGGAAGTCCTTGACTACCTCTCCGCGCTTGAGAACCTGCGTCCGCGGTTGCTTCCCGCTCTGCTCGAAAATCCCGGCGTCGGCGACTCGACGCTGACCCTTATGGCCACAACCGGCTCACGGGAAGTCGTGGAGGCGATGCGCCGCAGCGCTCGCGTACAGAACTCGCCGCCCATTCTTCATGCTATTACTTCCAACCCGAATGCCACATCAACCGAAACTGCTCAGCTCCACCAGCAGTTGGTAGCCTCGGGATTTGAAGAGTCACTGCCCGAATCGGAGCCCACGGGAGAGGGCACGGCCGCTTCCACCCATGCAACCGGCGATAACGACGCGGAGGTCGATGAGGGCGTGACGACCTACATCGCCGAGCATGCCAAGGAGATTGCCGCCGAAGCAGGAAAGCCATTTCAGCCGCTCGGCGGGATCCACGAGTTCGAGACCAGTTCCACCCAGGTTTCACCAACCCCTGAGGTGACCGCGCCGCCTTCTCCAGTCGAAGTGGTAGCGACAGCAGCCACTCCGGCTCCAACGGGACGAGCGGCGGCTGCAGCCGCTCCAGCAAAACCCACGCCCAAGAAGCCGCAGCCCGGCCAGGAGCAAGAGCGGGGCAGTGCGTTGCAAAAGATCTCCCGGCTCGATATCAAGGGCCGGATCCAAATGGCGATGAAGGGCACGAAGGAAGAGCGCTCCATCCTGATTCGCGACAGCACGAAGCTGATAGCGCTGGCGGTCCTCGAATCGCCCAAGATCACCGACGGCGAAGTAGAAAAATTCGCCAGCCAGAGGAATGTTCTCGAGGCCGTCTTGCGCCAGATCCCGATGAAGCGCCGCTTCATGAAGAACTACGCGGTGGTCCGGAATCTGGTCGCCAACCCGCGCACTCCACTGGATGTGTCGCTCGGCTTGATGAAGAACTTGCTCGCAGCTGACTTGCGGAATCTTTCATCCAACAAGGAGGTGCCCGACACGATCCGCAAGCTCGCACTCAAGATGTTTAAGCAGAAGACGGACACGACCAAGAAATCGTCGGGCTAGCGAAGTGATCGTAGCGACATCGTCACCGAAGGAACCATGACCTCTTCCCAGTCCGACCCCATCACCGACATTCTGCAAGGCGCGAAAACCATCGCAGTGGTCGGCTTGTCCGATAACCCGCTTCGTCCCAGCCACGGAGTCGCGGCATACCTTCAGAGTCAGGGTTACCGCATCATCCCGGTGAATCCCAAAATCAAGGAATCGCTCGGGGAGAGTGCCTATCCATCCTTACCAGACGTTCCCGAGAACATCGACATCGTGAACATTTTCCGGCGGCCGGAATTCGTGGAGGAAGTGGTGGACCAGGCAATCCAACTGAAGATTCCTGCCGTGTGGATGCAGGAAGAAGTGATTCACGAGAAAGCTGCGCAGAAGGCACGCCAGGCGGGAATCTTCGTAATCATGAACCGCTGCATCCTGCTGGAACACCGCGCCCGGTTCTAAGCGTCCGTGTTCTAAGTGTCCGTGCCCACCGTAACCCATGTCATCGCGAGCGAAGTGAGCAGTCCAGGGACCTTAAGTGCCGCGAAGTCACCACCGGCCCAAGTTTTGAGCACCCGGTCAGCGGTCGCTACCCGGTGCTCGGTACTCGATGACTCCGCACCATCACCACCGTCGCGTCGTCATGCAACCCCGCGCCATTCGCGAAGCTGCGCACATCCTGCAACAGGCTCTCCATCGAGGCCTCGCTCTGCTGCAAATGTCCGGCGAGACGCGCGGCGCCATATTCTTCGTCGACGAGGTTCGTGGCTTCCGTGATTCCATCGCTATAGAGCGCGATCCGCGCCCCATCGCTCAGCAAGACGGTTGCCTCCGAGTAGGTGCCGTGGCGAATGCCCAGCGGCAAGCCCATCTCAGTCTCGAGAAACTTCACTCGGGAATCGTCCACCAGGACCGGCGGAAGATGCCCGCCATTCGCGAACTTAAACGTCCGCCGTGCAGGATCCAACACGCCGTAAACCATGGTCACAAACCGGCCGGAAGGGAAGTCCTCAACCATCAGCCGATTCAGCTTGGTCAACACCTCCGCCGGACTGCAGGAGTTCTCGGCAAGAGAGCGCGACATCGCCCGCGTAGCTGACATCAATAGCGCTGCCGCCGTGCCCTTTCCCGAAACGTCCGCCAGCACTAATCCCCAACGTCCATCCTTCAGATCAATGAAGTCGTACCAGTCTCCCCCCACAGCGCCCGCGGGAATGGAGAGACCCGACACGGCAAATCCCGGAATAAACGGAGAACACCTGGGCAGTAGAGCTTGTTGGATCGAGCGTGCCTCCTGCGCCTCACGGCTCATCTTCTCCCGCGCCGAACGCTCCTGCTGAAAGAGCCGAGCGTTGTGCACCGCAACTCCGATGTGGTTGCAGAGTCCCTGGAACAGTCGCAACTGATCGGCGGGGAAGGCCTCCAGTTCAGAATGAGAAGCCGTTAAAACACCCACCAAATGCCCATCCACCTGCAGGGGGATGGCGACTTCGGAAAGGGTATTTTCTTCGCACGCCATGTAGTACGGATCGAGCCGAACATCCGGTGCGTAGCGCATCTGCCCGGTAGCCGCAACGTAGCCGACCATTCCTTCTTTTCCGATCTTGAGGCGATGCCCTTTGCCATGCACCGTGCAGCCATGAACGCCTGCAAGGACCAACTCGCAGCGTTCCGGTTCATGCAGGTAGATGTTGAGTTCCACGCAGCCGAAAGAGCATGCGATGTCGTTAACAATCTTGTCGATGAGCTTGTCCAGGTCGAGAATGGAGCTGATCTTCTGCGCTGCTTTCTGCAGCTTCAACAGTTCCTGGAGACCAACGTCGGGAAGAGTTCGTACGATGTCAGGGCCGGCCTGAACGGTGATGCCGGAGCTGGCCATGGATGGAAACCTCCTCAGGAAGGCAGGGCCGTCACATCCCCTGTCATTCTATACAGATAAGAGATGAGCGTAGCTTCGCTTAAGACTCATTTTCCGGCTGCGCCCCGCTTTGGGAAGAGCTTCGGGACGCATCCGGCCGAAGCCGCCGAATCTCCTCCATCCTCTCGCGGATGCGCTGCTCGACCCCTTCATTGGTAGGATGATAGTACGTGCGGTCGCGCAGGTTATCCGGCAGACATTGCATGTCAGCCACTTTGCCTTCAAGCTCGTGTGCGTATTGGTATCCGCGCCCATACCCGATGCCCTTCATGAGCTGGGTAGGCGCGTTCCGTAGATGCAGCGGGACAGGCTCGGCCGCGGTCCATTCCACGTCCCGCTGGACGTCGCCGTAAGCGGTGTACAGTGCATTTGATTTCGGCGCGGCCGACAAATACACGACCGCCTGCGCCAACGCCAGATTGCCCTCCGGCATGCCGATGAAGTCGACAGCGTCGCGCGCCGCCATGCAAAGCGCGAGTGCATTGGGATCCGCCAGACCGATGTCCTCCACCGACATCCGCACCACGCGCCGGGCGATGTAGAGAGGATCCTCTCCCGCCTCCAGCATGCGGGCCAGCCAGTACAAGGCAGCATCTGGATCGCTATTCCGCACCGACTTGTGCAGCGCCGAAATCAGGTTGTAGTGTTCTTCGCCCGCTTTGTCGTACAGCAGAACGCGTTTTTGCAAGGCATCGTGAATGATCTCGTCGGTGATTTTCGCACTCGGGTTGTTGCCACCGACTTGTTGCGCCAGCGCGCCGGCCACCTCCAGCACGTTGTAAGCACTTCGGGCGTCGCCGCTGGAGTAACTCGCAATTTTCCGCAGACCATCCTCCGAAGTCCGTAGCTTCATCGCGCCTAGTCCCCGCTCGCCATCCGCAAGGGCCTTCTGCAACAGAAGCACAATCTGCTCTTCGGTCAGAGGCTTCAAAACATAGACGCGGGTCCGCGACAAGAGCGCAGAGTTGATTTCGAAAGAAGGATTTTCAGTGGTTGCACCAATCAGCCGGATGTTCCCCTTCTCAACGTGGGGAAGAAACGCGTCCTGCTGCGCTTTATTGAAGCGATGGATTTCATCGACGAATACGATTGTCCGCGTGCCGTACTGCTTGGCGCGCTCCGCGTCGGCCATGACGTGCTTGATCTCTTTGATCCCCGCCAGTACGGCCGAGAACTCAATGAACTCCGCCTTGGTCATGCGCGCGATGATTTTCGCGAGTGTGGTTTTGCCGGTGCCGGGTGGTCCCCAGAAAATAAGCGACCCGGGATCGTCCCGCTCGATCTGCGTGCGCAGCGGCTTGCCCGGCCCAACCAGATGCTCTTGTCCAACGAACTCCTCGAGGGTACGCGGACGCATGCGATCAGCCAGCGGGCGTGCGCCGTCGGATGGTTCACTCCCGCCGGGGATGGTTTGAAATAAGCTCACAATGAAGCACCCTGCATTCAGCAATCAGCATTCAGCCCGCACCAATCAGCGACGACTTTCTGCTGCAGCAGAACCTCGAGCAGTGGCAATGTCCCGAACTGGCGGAGTGCTGATTGCTAGATTCGCTGCCGCCGAATCTCATACAGCACAATACTCGCCGCCACCCCCGCATTCAGCGACTCCACCTGCGCGACATGCGGGATCGCCACGATCTCGTCGACTTTAGCCAGCAGATCGCGAGGAATGCCAGCACCCTCCCCCCCAATCAAAACCGCCACCGCTCCCACCAGACTCGCCTGTGGCAGCGCCACCCCCTTGTGCGACGAAGTTGCAATCAGACGCACGCCCCGCTCGCGAAGTTGCTGAAGCACCTCCGCCAGCTTGACGCGCACCATCGGCAACCGAAAGATCGCGCCCGCCGATCCGCGCACAACCTTCGCGTTGAAAGGACTCACCGTCCCCTCGCCGAGCAGCACGCCCGCCGCCCCGAAAGCCTCGGCCGACCGCAAGATCGTCCCCAGGTTCCCGGGATCCTGCAAGCCCGCAACCGCCAGCAGCGGTCCACCCTCCATCCGCTGGAAGACGTCCTCCAGCGAACTCTGGCGATACCGCACCAGTGCCGCCACGCCCTGCGGCGACTCACTGGGCACGACGCTGCTGAAAAGCTTGTCTGGCAGCAGGACCGTCTCCACGTTCGCACCAATCTGCGGCAGCAGACGTTCCACCAGGTTCGATGCCGACTCGCGGAAGAACACCGCGTGGAAGCGTAGCCCGCTGCGAATCGCTTCCTCCACGATCCGCAGCCCTTCGATTGCGCAGTCTCCAGCCTCGGTCAACTCGGCGCGGGAGAATGCCGCGCGCAGTTCCTTGACCAGCGCATTGTGCCGACCCTCCACTCGGCGCAGGCGTTGCTGCGCAGTGTTCACGGGGCGGGCCCACGGAAAGGGCTTACTCATGTCGGTCGTCCGAAGCGCCATCATACGCTGTTTGTTCGGCTTGCAGCGCCGCTCCGTGTTATGTTAGTTTTCGCCGTCTCACCCGGGAAAATTGGAAGGAACCGCTGTGCACGCGGAAATCATCAAGATCAATCACGAGAACCCCGAAGCATCGTTGGTGAAGTACGCGGCCGAGCAGATCCGGTCGGGCCAGGTTCTCGGTATGCCCACCGACACGTTCTACGGCCTGGCAGCCGATCCCCTCAACCTGCGCGCCGTGGAGCGCGTTTACGAAATCAAATCCCGCTCGCGCCACAAACCGTTGTCGCTGCTCATCGAAAGCGTCGATCAGGCGGAAGAATTGGCACGCCCCCTGCCCAAGGAATTCTACGACTTGGCCCGCCGTTTTTGGCCCGGTCCCCTGACCATCATCGTGCGCGCCGCCTCGCGTCTTCCCCTGAAAGTGACGGCGAACACGGGCAACGTCGCCCTGCGCATCCCATCGGCCAAGATCCCGCTGGCTGTGGTCCAGGCCGCCGGAATTCCGATCACGGCCACCTCTGCCAACTTGAGCGGCGCCTCCGAGTGCACCACCGCCGAACAAGTCCGCGACCAGCTGCAGGACCGCATCTCGATCATTGTCGACGGTGGCGTCTCGCCCCGCGAAATTGCATCGACGATCCTCGATCTCAGCGACGAAGCGGCGCGCTGGCGTGTCATCCGCGAAGGAGCCATTCCCTCCCAGGAGATTTCTACGTTCTTCGCGCAGGGATGACGAACGTGATCGCGCCTCTGTCTTCGCGCCGCCGCCGGATTCTTTGGTTGATTCTGGGGGTGGCGGCGGTAATTACCCTTTTTCTGCTCGTTACCAGCCTGCAGGTCGTGCATGAAGCCGGTAAGGAGGAACTGCACGCTGCCGACGCCATCGTAGTCTTTGGCGCGGCCGAATATGCGGGACATCCGTCGCCCGTCCTGCGCGCGCGTCTTGATCGTGCTTACGATCTGTTCCAGCGCGGTCTGGCGCCGGTCGTGATCACAACCGGGGGCGCGGGAGCCGACCCCAGCTTCAGTGAAGGCGGCGTCGGTCGCGACTACCTGATGCATCGCGGCATCCGCGAACGCAATCTGATCGCCGAAACCCAAGGCTCCGACACCGCCCAGTCCGCAGAACGCATCGGCGTCATCATGCGTGCCAACGGTCTGCACAGTTGTCTCGCAGTAAGCGACGAGTACCACATATTCCGGATCAAGGCCCTGCTGCAGCACGAGGGGTTGCAGGTGTATGTTGCGCCCCGCTCCGGATCACGTCCGAGGAGCCAATGGCAGCGCATGATGGCCGTGCTGCGCGAGGCGATGAGCTACCTGGTATGGAAGCTGAACATTCCAGCGTGAAAAGGACGGGTTTCAAAGTTGCAGAGTTTCAAGGTTTCAAAGTCTTGAACGACGAAATGCAAATCAATGACGAATGTGCCCAGAGAAGAAATGTGCACCCGAGGAGAAATGGGAACCAGCCCCGGAAGGCCGCTCTGGAACAATCGATCACCCGGTTGCGACTCCCGTCCTACAACCTTGAAACCTTGAAACCTTGAAACCTTGAAACCTTGAAACCTTTCTACCACCCCATCCTCTGCCGCAACGAAGTCACATGCGCCACATGATGCCGCCCATGCCACGAGTAAAGCGCCAACGTCTTCTCCAAGTTCAGTACGCCGATCTCCGGATGCCGGAACGTCCGCTTCCACTCGCTCGGCTTGATATTCCGCAGCGTCAAAATCCAGCGCTTGTGCAACGACTCCAGCAGCCCCAGTGACAACTCCACCGGCCCCGACTTTGCCTCCGGCAGTTCCGCCCACGGCTTCTCCATGTAGGGCCGGATCGTAGGTTCGTCCTCGGTGAGTGCCAGCTTGAAACGCACGTACGCATTCATATGGCTGTCCGCCACATGATGAACAACCTGGCGCACGGTCCAACCTCCCTCGCGGTACTGCGTATCGAGTTGTTTTTCAGAGAGACCTTGCACCGCCGCGCGCAAGCGCACGGGCGTCTGCTCGATGTGATCCAGGTGTTTTGATTTTTCTTGTTCGCTGAGTGAACCGTCGAAAGAAAATTCGCCGATCGGGTATCGCGGGTCTGTCATCGTCGCCTCCTGGGCGCATTAAATCACAGGAAGTGCGATTCAGATACATGCGGGAAGCCCATTTTTACAGGCGTTCCCGCGGTTTTCCATCCCGAGCGCTACAAACACAAATCACAAAACTGTCACTGACACGCTTGTACTACGTTTTGTGGTCGTGCCGCCATTGGTGCTGCTGGCGGTGACCGTGACCGTGTAACTCCCCGCCGGTGTGCCTGGATTCTTCGGTGTCTTAGAGCCACTGCTCCCGCTACATCCCACGATCGAGATCACCATCGCGAGCATCAGCAGAGTGAGTGCCATCCTCCAACGCTTGCGTTCCGATGCGACCCCGAACATGAAAACGCCGGCGAACAAAGCCCCGCCGCCCAGCCAGAGCGGAGCATTCCGTGGATCGAGCCCAGCCTGGGCCGCGGTGGTCGTGATGGTCAGAGTGGCCGTGCCGCTATTGGTACCTCCGCCGAACGTGATTGGACTCCCACTCACCGAGCAAGCTATCTGGGCGGTTGTTGGAGCGGTGCATGCGAAACTCACCGAGCCACTGAATCCGTTCCGTGCGTCGACGGTAATCGTGGAAGTCCCCGACTGCCCGGCCGCCGCAATGCTGACCACGTTCGCGAAGATCGTGTAATCCGCTGCGGTTGGATTCGCACCGCTCCAGGCATTTAACAGGACGTCGGCGTCGATTGAGCCAAGACCTGTGACCAAATCGTATCCGGTCCCCGCGCTGAATCCATATTGCAACGGAGCGCTGGCCGGACAATCCGGCGTTGCCGCTCCACACGGCACGATGTTGTTGCCGGTCGTGATGTCGTGAAAGGCATTCGCATTCGTAGCAGCAAGGCTGTAGAGTGTGGGGTTAATGTTCCCCTGCCCGGTCGTCGAACCCATTTTCTGATTCAGGATGGCCACAATTCCGGCGAACGCCGGCGCGCCAAACGAAGTTCCTCCGGCGACGTTCAGGTTGCCAGCGGTATCGCGAAAGCCAGTCGCACAGGGCCCAGCAGTCTTGGGGGTTGCCGCAGCGTTTGAGCACAAAAGGTAGCCATCGTGATTCGGACCCGCCGCGAGTGAGATATCGGGCACATCCCGGAGCCCATCGTCAGGAACCCCAGTTCCGGTTTGCCAGTTGGGCTTGGAGAACACGACACTCGCGCCCCCCCCGGTGGCCGACAGGGCACTCACCAGGGTGCTGTCGTTCCAAGTTGTCTCCGGAATGTACTTGATCGCCGAACCGCTGTTGCCGTTGTTGATGGGGGTCCAGTAGGTGGCGGGACTGCTGACATCGCCGCTGAACGATGTTCCCCCAATTCCCGTAACGTAAGGCAATGCTGCGGGCACGTCGACCCCCAGGCCAGCTTGCCCCGGCAGCCCACTCGAGGTGTCGCAATCGGCCGCGCCGAAATCTCCCGAAGCCGCCACGATCGTCTGTCCCTGCAGGTTAGCTTGCTGAGCCGTCTGCTGCATCGTCGTTACGAAGTTGCCCAGGTTCTGTTCGCAGTTGCCGTAACTCATGCTGATGACCGGTGCGCGGTTCTGGTCAACGGCGTCTACCAGAGCATCAAAAACGTTCTTATTTCCTGCTGTCCCAGTGTAGACGAAGATCTCGGTGGCTCCCTTGGCGATGCCTTCGGCCCACTCCAGATCCAGGCTTGATTCATCGGTGTCGCCCTGAGTCAGGATTCCTGAGGCACCGCTGCTTGGAACCAGAACCTGTTGAAAGTTGTTTGCGGTGCGCGCGGGCAGACCAGCCGCCGCACGGAAGGCATCAATCGCCGCTGTGCTGATCTGAGACTGACCCACGACCACGAGCTTCTGGCCTGTTCCATCGAAGCCCGCGAGGTAGAGCGGCTTCACGTTGTAAATGGTCGCGAAGTCATCCGGCACCAGGTAGTGGTTCCCGGACGCGCTCGATGTGAAGTTAGCCTTCACCAAAGCCCGGTGCGAACTCACCCTCGCCCGCGGACGAAAATTGTCCAGATTGTGTATTCCCAGCACGACATCGGCGAGCGCTGCCGGCACCGCCAACTCGGTTCCGTTCGCGAAATGGGATTCTCCCTTGGACGTGTAACGGTGCATTTCCGTGCGGAACACAGTCTCGATCTGCACAATTGGACCGCTGAACCACACCTGCGTTCGGCCGCGCGCCACGCGATCCACCGTGAAACCTTGCGCCTGCAGCCACGACGTAACCGTGGCCACGTCATCGCTACTCAGCCCAAAGCTATCCGCGTACTGCTCCGGCGTCAGCCACTTGTGGTAGTTCGCAGAGGATGAATCCTGTTGCTCGGCGAGTAACTTCTCCAGCGCCGTCTCCTGTTCGGCCGATCGCTTGAAGACCATCGAGACGCCCTGCAGCCTTTGCCCACCGTCCATGCGCCCCTGGTCCACCGCCGCGCGCACCTGCGCACGCACGTTCCCCTGGAGCACAACGGTTTCGCGCTCGTCGATCGCCCGCGTAATGCGGCTCGGAGCCTTGGTTTGTGAAAAAGCAGTAAGGGATAAGCTGAAAGTCAGAAAGAGAGTGACAGGCCGAATTAGACAGTGCACTGATGGCTCCGGTTCAAGCTAGGTTCGCCAGATTTTGATGTTATTTCGAGAATGGATTCAGATTCACCCGCGAAAGATGCCTCACGAGGTCCCAATCGATTCCCGCCACACCCATTACGGAAATTCTAGTCCGGAAAGGAATAACTCGGAATGCCCGGAAGGACAGGATTGCTGCGATTACCGGGTCAGCGCCAGGATGCGCACTGGCCCGTCAACCTGAGCTTCCAACTTCATCGGAGCCACCACCACGACCGCACCCGAGTCCGGTACCCGTTCCAGGTTGGCCACGTTTTCCAGGTGATACACGCTATGGGCCAGCGTGTACTCGTGAACCGACAGAGTCTTGGAAGAGCCCGGGTCGACGCTCAAAGTATCGATACCCAGAGCCAGCACCGCGCGGCCTTCCACCAGAAACCTGGCGGCGTCCCCGGAGTATCCCGGAAAATGCATAACACCCTTCTTGTCCGCGTTGCGGTAATCCTTCATCGAGTTCCAGCGTCCACCCCACCCGGTGCGCGCCACCACCACTGCCCCCGCCGGAAGTTCTCCGTGAATCTGTTCCCACTGGGCAATGTCTTCGACCGAAACTTCGTAATCCGGATTGCGGCGGACCCGTCCGGTCACGTCGAGCACCACCAGCGGCGCAATCAATCGCTCCGCTGGTATCTGATCGACGGTCCACATGCCCCGCACCAGATGCGCGGGCGCGTCAATGCTGGTACTGGCCGACGTCGCAATGCGGCGAGGAGCATCTCTCTGAATGAGGGTGGCCGTGCGGAGCGGACCGCTAAATTTGTTCTCGCGAGAATCTGCCTGCCCACTGTATGAATGCGTAAGATCCACCACCCCGGTGAATCCACCGGGCTGCGCAGTCCCCGCACGATGCTGTCCAAACAGGAGCAGCGCCAGCGCCAGGACATATCCGATGACAAGAGCCTTAATTTTCATTGCTTCCTTCACTGAAACACCCAAATCTCTGCCCGCGGCTTCTCACGCGGCTTCTCACAAGACGAGCGGAAGGCTCAAAACCCTCGCGATCGAAGCGCTTTCCTTTTGGGGTAGTACAAAGAAATTGTCGCTCGGAGGGTAACCATTACTCAAGGAACCGATGGACATGACCAGAGGGGTGCGCCGGAAACTCAGACACACCCGTTCATCCCATAGAGTCTGTCATCCCGACCGGAGCGCAGCGGAGTGGAGGGACCTGGTGTTTCAATTCCTTGCATCTCCACGTGCCAGGCTGAGATACGTAAAGAATTTCGGGGACAGGACACTAGTGAAACAGTTGCAAGAAGGCAACCGCCAGCGCAGCGGCGATGGCCGTGCTGGTGAAATTCACCCCGTCATTCCCCATCCGCCCGCGCCGCTCAAGCCACGCGCCCAGGTAACTGTCTGCCACCATTCCCAGAATGCCCGACGCCGCTGGAATCCACACCCAGTGCATCGGTACCCCCGCGAGCACGCACGCGGTACTCACCAGAAGTGCAGCGCCCGCACCGGCAAGTGTGCCCACCAAGGTGATCCCTCCGTCGGTTCCGGCTGGCACTCCCTCAAAAGTCGTGATCAGGTGGGCACTCTCGCTATGTGCCTGTCCACATTCGCTGGAAACCGTATCCGCGGCGGCTTCCGCCAGCGCCGCGGCCATCGCCGTCAGAAAGTACGGACTGCCTCGCCAAGCAAACATTGCCGCGCACACCGTCGCGATCCCGAGATTCGCTAGAACTTGTGAAGCCGTTCGCCCTTCCCCGCGCTCGGCCGTTCCGAGCAGCAGTTTGCGCGCACGACCCATTCGAGTCGCCAACCACGTGACTGCGAACAGAGAGAAAAGTGCAGCAAACGCCCCCGGCCCGGCGCAGGCAAACAGGACGAGGCAAACGATGCCACCAGCGATCGCTCCGGTGCGAGACACCCCTCGAACCATCTGTCCAACGCCTGCAAAAGCCACCGTAACCACCAGAATGAAGCCAAAACGAAGCGGTGTCGTCGCCCATGCACTGGGCGGAATCAGTGCTAAGTGCAACGCCATCAATTGCATAGCGGATTTCTGGAGCGGATTGCCGTCCCCGCACCCCCTCGAATCCAACTGGTAACTACCATAACTTGGGGCGCGCGGCTTGCGAGTCCACCCGGTCGTGCTTTTTCTTTGGATTCGTCTGCCATAGGTTCCTGCATCCAAGACGCAGCTGTTAAGTTAAACTCTCGACGCTGGCGCAGGCTCTGGCGCCTTTCTCGGGTTCGGGGAGAACTTATGGCGGCCTCCGTGTGGTCTGGATATTTGACGTTTGGCTTGATCTCCATGCCGGTACGACTTTTTTCCGGCGCGCGCAGCAGCGGAATCTCTTTCAACATGCTCCACCGCCCCGACTTGCAGCGGGTGAAGCAGCAATATTACTGCCCGGCGGACAACCGCGTGGTCGAGCGCAGCGAAATCGTCAAAGGCTACGAATTCCGGAAAGACGAGTATGTTGTCATCGAGCCGGAAGAAATCAAGAAAATCGAGCCGCGCACTGCCAAGACCATGGAGATCCTCGAGTTCGTGAAGGAAAGCGATGTCGATCCCGTGTATTTCGAGTCGTCCTACTACATGGTGCCGGAAGAAGCCGGGCGACGTCCGTACGCACTTTTAACCAAAGCACTGGAAGAGAGCGAATACGTAGCCATCGCCAAGCTGACCATGCACAATCGCGAGTACACGGTGTTCTTGCGTCCGCACTCCGGTGGCATGATGCTGCACACCATGTACTACGCCGAAGAAGTGCGCCAGGTGGAAGAGTTTGGCACGCCCGATGTTGAACTGAAAGACGCCGAAGTGAAAGTCGCGCATCAGCTGATCGAAGCGCTGGCCACGGACTGGGACCCGGAGAAATATCACGATTCCTTCCAGGAAAATCTCAAGAAGCTGATTCAGACCAAGCTCGAAGGCGGAAAAGTCGTCGAAATCGACAAGCCCAAGAAACTCGCGCCGGTGGTCGATCTGATGGCTGCCCTGAAACAAAGCTTGGCCGAAATGGAAGGCAAGAAGAAACCCGCCGCTACCACGAAATCCGCCGAGGAAGCGGTCGCCGCAACTGGCAAGTCCCGACGCGGAAGGTAAGTTTCTCTACGCGTCCTGCGCGGCATTTTTTGCGCGCTTCGCGGTTAAATGCTTTGCAACGGATAAACAAGAGCTTCTAACCGCAAAGACCGCAAAGTGAAGGCGAAGGCCGCAAAGAATTCCTTTGCGAACTTCGCGAATTCCTTTGCGGTGAAAGGCTCGTTCCCGCGATTTTCCTTCGCGGCGGGAATCTTCCGGGAAAATCCAAGCAACCCGAAACCCAGGACCAACCACTAACCTGAAGGGCGCTACCGCCAACCGAGAACCGAGAACTGGGGCCTCGGGCTGGTGTCATCGGTCCCTTCCCGATTACAATGATCAATTCTTTTCAAGCCTTGCAACTTCATGAATCTGCGCGCCGGGGTGCCGATGAGTTTGGTGTGTAAAGTTCGCCTAATGGGTATTCTCTTTCTCGGCTTGATTTGCATTAGTTGTGGCGACGTCTATCGTCCCACCATCATCCCCAACCCCGTGCCCACGCCCGACCCGAAGAACTTCCACTCCGCCATCGCGATCAGTCAAAATGCCTCTGTCTATCCCGGAAGTGGCATGCAGGTGGATGTCTCAGGAGACTCCAATGCTGGGGTCACAAAAGTGGCCGTGGGCCCTGTACACGGTGCTATCCAACCGGGTTGCTCTCAAACTGCTTGCAAGGTCTGGGTTGCAAACAACCTGTCGGACTCAGTAAGCGTATTTTTCGCAGCCACTTCAGTCGCAGCCACTTCAGGAGGAAGCATCGGAACATCCACCGACATCAACCTGCTGCTCGGTTCCAGGCCTGTCTTTGTACACAGCGCCGAAACTGGCACGATGTATGTTGCCAACTCCGGGAAACTCACCGATCCCAATACCTTGCAGCCCTACTACGCGGTGGACGCTATCAGTGCCACGACCCCTACCACCAGTGTGCTCACGACCGAGATCCGGGTAGCGGGCACCACACCGTGGGCGCTGGCAGAGACCCCCGACGGTAAGAAGCTCTATGTAGTGAACCGCGACAGCAACAATGTTACGGTGATCAACACCGTGGACAAGAGTGTCGGCGCCACGGTCCCAGTCGGCGCCGCTCCATCTCTGGCCTACGCCCGCAATGATAGTCAACGTGTCTATGTGCTGAACCCGGGAGGCGGGACAATCAGCACGATCAGGACGATTGACGACGTGGTGGTCAAGGACAATAACAACGCCGACCCGCCGGTGGACTCCGGTGCCAACTTCATGATCTATGACGGCCATCTGAACCGGCTCTATGTCACCAGTTCTTCCGGTTCGCTCTATGTCTTCAATACGGCAGTGGACCCTGACTCACAGACAACGTCGTTTTTGATAAAACAGATTCCCATCCCCGGAGCGGGGGACTGCGCCCAGTGTGTGCCGGTTTCGGTGGCTGCTCTTTCGGATGGAACTCGCGTGTACGTCGGCAGCGCTTTCGAGACCACGGACACCACCAAGTGCGTGCAAGTGGTCGGCGGTTCACCAGTGAACTGCTATCTCACCCAGATCACCGTCGTCGATGCCGCGAGTCTGACAATCAAAACAGGTTCCGCGACCGCTCCCAATCCGTTTCCAGTACCAACCCCCACTGCCACCGTGCTGGCGGGAGCCCCGGTTCTTGCGCAAGCCGGCTGCGCCACCACTCGGTTCCGCTTGTCCGTCGTTCCTGCCTCCGACAGCAGCCGGGTTTTCTTGGCGGCCTGCGACGCCAGCGGCGTCTCCACCATCAACACCGCAAATGACACCTATGTCGTAACCCTTCCTGCTCCCGTGAGTGCCTTCCCGCCGATTCAGACCGATCCCAATGTGCCACCGCAGCCTCCGCGGCAGAACCCGGTGTTTTTGTTGACGGGTCAGTAGGGGGAGGGGCATTGGGCTTTAGGCTCTGGGCTTTGGGCCCCGGGCTTTGGGCCCCGGGCTGTACGCGTTGAGATTTTGGTAGTCCTAAGCCAGCTAAACTCAAACTCAAGCCACCGCCGAAGGCGCACACAGAATCCCAGAGCCTAGAGCCGAAAGCCCCCGAGCCAGTCTGCATTCGCTGCCAGCTAAGCTATTGAAATTTGTTGAGGACGATCAACACGCTGGAAACGTGACGCGCATCGTTGCGCTGGGCGCCCTGTAATTGCGTTTAGAGGCGTTGTGGGCGCCTTTTGCAGGTCGGGCGATGTTTGGGGCGGCGTCCGGCTCCCAACGCGCAGCCCCTGGCGCCCGGAATACGATTTTGTTAACTATGGGCTATTTCATTTTGGGAAAGTGAACACAAGAAAAGAATAAAGAAAGTTGATGGCAAGAATCCGACTTGCTGGGTGCTAAATGCTGAATTGCTGAACGCTCACCGTTCGGGGCGGACGTCCTGCCGACTGCGATTCTAAAGACACGTCAGTTGCCCGCGGCCGCTGCCGCGCGGTCGGCTTGCCGCTTCCGGTTGTAGCGCATGGCGATGTTCATGAAGACGTTGCCGATGGGGGTTTCAAAGCACATGACCAGAGCTTCGGTGTCTTCGGTCCCCTTGATGCCTTCTTCGGAGGTGTGCAGTACGGGCGGATGCACCCGGAAATGAAATCCCTGGTCGTTCAGGAACGTGATCGCGTTGCCGATGATCTGGTTGGCCAACTCGCAGGCCGTTTCACGCACCAGGCTGTCAGACTCCGGCAGCTGCGCGCCCGCCATCTTGCTGGCGACGCGCACAGCGGTTTCCGGGTCGAGGTCGATGATGATGCGCCCTTCGATGTCTCCGGTAACCCACACCATGGCCGCTACGCCTTTGCGGCGATAGGCTTCTTCCTCCATGCTGAGACTGCCGATGGCAGTCGTGCACTGCAGGCCCTGCGCGAGGACCGCGTCCGCCGAGTTGATGAACGGCTGGATCAACTCCATCTTCATGAGATCAGGCCCCCGCGCCCGCCACGTTCGCCACAACGCCATCTTCGCCCAACACGTACTTGATGACCTCGTAGAGCACTTCAGGTTTTACTGGTTTTTGTACGAAATGGCGCGCTCCCCGTTGCAACGCCGCCACGATGTTTTCCTGGTAACCGACCGACGACACCATCACGATGCGCGCTTCCGGATGCGATTGCACGATCCGTTCCGCGGCTTCGATGCCTTCCATCTGCGGCATGGTGATGTCCATGAGCACGATGTCAGGATGGGTGCGGTCATATTCGGTGATGGCCGTCAGACCATCGCCCGCCTCGCCGGCCAGATGCCCGCCGAACGATTCGACCATGCGGGCCAGGTTCTTGCGCGCGAAGACGGAGTCGTCCACGATCAAGTAGCGGACCGGCTGCCCGTCTTTGCTGCGTTTCACTGGCGCAAACTGCTCCATAACGACCTCCTGTTACTTACTTGCGTACCACACGGCGTGTCCGCCGGCTAGATAACCCTAGTTTTGCCCGGCGCCCGCGGACTTGCCGCCCGCGCCGTGCCCTGAACCTGTTTCCCCCCGCCCGGATTCCGCCGCAAGCGACATCAAGGTACTCGCCATGGATTCCAGGTCCACGACCCGGGTCGCGTACCCCCGTTCGATCGCGGCCTTGGGCATTCCGAACACCACGCAGGATTGCTCGCTCTGCGCGATGGTCATTCCGCCCGAAGCTCTTACCGTGCCCAACCCTTCTGCTCCGTCATCGCCCATGCCGGTCATGATCACGCCGACGGTCTGCGGACCAAATTCTTCCGCCACGCTCCGGAAAAGCACATCGGCCGAGGGACGGTGTCCGCGAATGCGCGGCTCGTCGCTGAGCAATGCGACGTTGCCAAGGGGCATGCGTTTGGCCTTCAAGTGACGACTGCCCGGACAAACCAGCACGCGCCCGCGCAGAAGAAGGTCGCCCGATTGCGCTTCTTTCACACGCAGCGCGCAGGTTTCATCCAGTCGCCGGGCAAACATCTCCGTGAAGTTTTCCGGCATGTGCTGCACCACCAGAATCGTGCCCGGAAAATCTGCCGGGATTTGCGAGAACACGTACTGCAACGCATTCGGGCCACCGGTCGAAACTCCGATGGCGATGATCCTTGTCGGTTCTTTTACGGATGCTGCCGGAGCCTTGCTGATGGGCGCGCCGCTTTCGAAAGGCTTGACGGATACACTCTTGCTGCTGGCCGCTGCCTTGATCTTCGCGATCAGTTCGGCCGCAATTTCCGGCATGCGGGTCGAAACATCCGTCGGCTTGGCCACGAAATCGAATGCGCCTAGCCCCAAGGCCTTCATGGTGATGGACGCGCCTTCCGTGCTGTGCGAGCTGACCACAATCACCGGCACGGGATGCTTGCGCATGATCTGCTTCAGCATGTCGATGCCGTTCATGCCCGGCATTTCCAGGTCGAGTGTCACGACCTGTGGGTTCAGGTTTTCAATCTTTTTCAGACCGAAGCTGCCATCCATAGCGGTGCCCACCACCTCGATCGAGGGATCCCGCTCAAGGATCTGCGGAATCAGCTTGCGCATCAGGGCTGAATCATCGACCACCAGCACGCGCACCCGGCGACTCATGCCTGGCCTCCGGCGCCGGCCTGGCCCAGACGCGCCTTATCGGCGTGCGAGAGCAGCAGACCGGAACTGACTTCTCCGGACGCTGCTGGTCGCATGCGCGTGAAGTGCTCCACGATGGCGGACAAGTTGAGAATCAGCACTACCCGGCCATCCCCGAGAATTGACGCTCCACTCACCAGGTCGGTCGAGACGGCATGGTCGTCCAAAGCCTTGATGACCAGCTCTTCCTCACCTTCCAGCCCGTCGACAATGAGCCCGAATTTCCTCTCCCCAAGGCTGATTACCAGTATAAAAAGCTTGCTGGCTCCGCGGTTGGGCCCTTCGGCAGGAGGACGTCCCAGTCGCACCAGCGGCAGTACCTGGTTGCGTAGCTGCAGAACCTCGTAGTGGTCCACCTTGTGTACTTCGGACTGCCGGGTGCGTGCGATTTCCACCACCGCGTTTAGAGGGATGGCGTAAAGCCGCTGTTCTACCCGGAACAACAACGCCTTGATGATGGCCAGCGTAAGCGGAAGCTTCAAGCGGAAGGTCGTGCCCTGGCCGGGATGGGTTTCGATGTGCACCGTGCCCTTCAGGCGGTGGAGCACGCTCTGTACCACGTCCATTCCCACCCCGCGTCCGGAGACTTCCGTAACTTCTTCCGCCGTGCTGAAACCGGGGCGAAGTATGAATTCGAGAGTTTCCGCCTCGGTCAGCCGGGCGGCATCTTCGCCGGTGACGAATCCCAGTTCGATGGCCTTGGCCCGGATGCGCGCCGCGTCCATGCCGCGCCCGTCGTCGCTGACTTCCACGATCACCTGGTTCCCCTGGTGATAGGCGCGCAAGCGTAGGAAGCCTTTCGCGGGCTTGCCCAGCTTTTGCCGCTCCTCGGAAGATTCGAGGCCATGGCTGACGGCATTGCGCACCAGGTGGGTCAAGGGCTCGGCAATTGCATCCAGAATGCTCTTGTCGAGGTCGGTATCCTGGCCGCTGACGAGCAGTTCGACGTTCCTGTCGCACTGCCGCGCTACATCGCGCACGATGCGCGGGAAGCGACGGAACAGTTGCTCGACCGGCACCATGCGGATCTTCATGACCGAGCGCTGCAGATCATTCAAAACGCGCGCCTGGAAGGCCATGGCGTCGGCGAATTTGCCGCGCAGTGCGTCCTTGGGATAGAACTTGCTGAATTCGTTCAGCGCCTGCTGCAGCATCGATTTACCGATAATCAGCTCACCCACCAGATTGAGCACGCTGTCGATGCGCTCGGCATCCACGCGCAGGATGTTTTCCGCCATCGTGTGCGTTTGAGGCGCGCCTTCCGGTGCGCTTTCGGGTTCTTCGGCTGCGATGGCAAGCTCTTCGATCAAACTCGCTTCCGGTTCGGCGGAGTTCTCCGCGTCACCCGCCAGCGCAGTTTTCTTGCTGGCACGCTTAGGAACAACTTCACCGGGTAGCAATTCCAGCTTGACGCTGGCAACGATGGTGGGAATCTGGCACTTCGCGGAAACCCGCTCGGCCGCTTTCTCGGTGGCTACCAGGAATTCCACCTGCTTGGTGGCGGCGGGCGAACCCGCCTCCGGACGCGCGGCCAGCACTTCGCCGATCCCCGCCAGCGCGTTCTGCACCAGTTGGCGTCCGGCGATGGGCATGGCGCAATGCGGATCGATCTGCGCGAGCACGTGATAGACAAATTTCCCGTCAGCTTGCGCCTTCTGCACCGCCAGCTTCTCGTACTCCGTCCACCCCAGAGCCTTGGCAGTGACCGCAACTTTCTTCCGCCCTCGTGGTTTGGTGCCGGGATGTTCGGCGAGCTTCTTCACCATCTTCCGCAGCGGATCGCGGGAAGGCAGCTTCACCCGCTTGCGATACGCGGCCAGCATTGCGGAAAACAGATCGGTAGCGGTAAAGGCGACTTCGGCCAGCAGTTTGTGCCCAACGCTGGTTTCGAGCGCCAGTGCGTCTTCCAGTTCGTGTGCGACCTCGCTCAACTCGCGATAGGCGCAGGCTGCCGCATCGCCTTTCAGCGTGTGCACCGTGCGGCGGATGCTGCGCACGATTTCAGCGTCGCCGGGACTCTTTTCCAGCTTGAGCGCCTCGTCGTTCAACGCCTGCAGCAATTCCTGTGCGCTCTCGAAGAAGAGCTCGCGCAGTTCCGCCATGCGCTCGTCGGACTGCTGGCTCACGATTTCACCTCAACCCGCTGATACGCGGTTCCGTTGTTGCGGTGCACCATTTGGAAGCGGTCGGTCAGTCCCAGGAGGCTCTCCGCGTGGCCCACGAAAAGGTAGCCATCGGTGTTCAGGCAGCGGTAGAACTTGTTGATCAAACGCTTCTGCTCGGCCTCGTCGAAATACATCATGACGTTGCGGCAGAAGATGACGTCATTGCGCTGGGGCAAGTACTCGGTCTTCAGATTGTGGAAGTCGAAGTGGACGATCTCCTTCAGGCTCTTCTTGACGGCGTAGCGTTCGCCGACCTTGTCGAAATAGCGCAGTCGATAGCTGTAGTCGACCGAGGACATCTGGTTCTCGCTGTAGGTGCCGTCCTGTCCGGCGCGCAGCACCGAGTAGCTGATATCGCTGGCCAGAATTTCCACTTTCCAGGGAGCCGGAATCAACGGCTTGGGGGAAGGCGATTCCACTGGCAGAGCATTGCGCATGTAGTAATAGGCCATGGCGTCGGCTATCTGCATGGCCATGGTGTAGGGCTCCTGCCCGGTGGAGCAGCCCGCGCTCCAGAAGCGCAGGGAAAGGTCGCGGCGTTCCTGCTTGTGCCGCAGCAGATCTTCGAGCACATGCTTGTGGAACAGGTCGAGCTGGGCCTTGTTGCGGAAGAAGCTGGTCTCGTTGACGGTGAGGTTTTCGAGGAGTTGGGCCAGTTCGCCCTTGCCCCCGTCGCTGATCAGAAGGCGGTAGTAACTGTAAAAGGAATCGACGTGGCACTCGCGCATGCGGCGCTGCACGCGGTCGCGCAGAAAGGGGGTGCGGCGATCGTCGAAATGCATGCCGCATTCCTGATAAACGAGGGCCTGCAGGAGTCTCAGTTCCGCTTCGCTGAGTGTTGGTACCGGTGCGGGTGCTGCGCCGAGTGTGCCCATGTGGTTTCGAGTGAAGCCGCGCCTTATCGCGCCGCTGCGCTGCGGACCTCCGCTTTCGGACTGGGTGTTGCTTTCGCGTCTGCAGCTACCTTCTGCGCGTTCTCACTGCTGAAGTCGAGAAGCTTGCTCAAATCGAGCAGCATGATGAGGCGTCCTTCGTACTTGCCGAGGCCTGTTACGCAGTTTGCGCCGCCTTCCTGCAGCACGGCGGGCGGTGGCTCGATGTGGGTGGCGGCGATCTTCAAGACCTCGGAGGCGGAATCCACGATCAGGCCCGACAATCGGCCGTTGAATTCGACCACCAGGATGCGGTTCCTCCGGTTCGTGCCCGACTCCTTCACTCCGAAACGCTTGCGTAGGTCCATCACGGAAACGATCTTGCCGCGCAGGTTGATGACGCCTTCCATGTAGTCGGGCGCATCGGGCACGGCGGTGATCTCGGGTACGCGCACAATTTCATGCAGCGACGTGATCGGCACACCGTACGTCTCGCGGCCCACCTGGAATCCCACGATGTGCAGTTCTCGGCTCATGTGTCGCTCCTGGCTTATCCCTGATACCCGGCGGCGGCATGACGCGCGCCCCGCGCCGGAACCTGGTCTTCATGACGCGAGCGATGTTCGACGTCGCCGGTTCGTCCAGCCACCCGCTCCAAGGCGTCGAGCAGTTCGCGCGACATCTTCGACATCTGCTCGGCTGAGGCGGCCAGTTCGGTTGACCCAGAGGTCGACTGCTGGATCAGTTCGCGCATACGTTCCATCGCCTTGACCACGGCTTGCGCGCCGGAGGCCTGTTCTTCGACCGCCGAATTGATTTCGTGCGTGATTTCGTTCAGGCGTGTGGTTGCGCGGGCAATCTGTGAGGAGCCGT
>WNFQ01000802.1_pt1 | contig 23795 bp, 23 predicted proteins | sample 5400171 | NCBI WGS metagenome assembly WNFQ01 (sample SAMN13153356, study PRJNA577476) | soil metagenome | isolation source: 20 cm soil under Madrone tree | place: USA:California | collected 2016-06-14
AGCGCCGAATCTCGCCGACCCTGACGCACCGTGTCTTCAGAAAAACACCGTAGCCGCCGGGGAGTGAGCGGGCTGTGACCCAAACAGCTGTCATGTTGAGCGGAGCGAAACATCTCTGATTACCTCGACCCCATGCGCAACCACGACTATTGGGTGTACATTCCCTCTAGCAACCGTTCCACCACATTATACATCGGCATTACGAATAACATCGTGCACCGGTTGAGTCAGCATAGACGCGGCGAAGTGGCGGGCTTCACGAAACGCTACCGGCTGAACCGCTTGGTTTGGGTTGAGCATTTTCGCAACGTGGCCGACGCCATCGCCTGCGAGAAGAAACTCAAAGGCTGGCGCCGCAGCAGGAAAATTGCGCTTATCGAACAAACGAATCCACGGTGGCTTGATCTGAGTGATGACTGGGAACAGCAGCCAAAGGTCTACGATCGACCATGGGATACGGACGAAATGATCAGAGATTCTTCGCTTCGCTCAGAATGACATCGATGACGGGACTTGTACGGAGCGACGCCCACGCGCTCACTAAGCGCGGATCGACATTGCCTTGGCCGATGCAGCTGGCTGTTCCAGCCGCAGCTTTATTGACATTTGGAATTCACTTGCTGTTTTCCAAAAACGCTCCGCCACTCGAGACGCATTCTTACATGCTGCTGTTTTGGGAGATTGTGGGAGTCTCGATTGCTCTCGCAATCGCGCAAAGTCTCTGGCCGGCATTGCGCCAATGGATGTGGCACATGTGGCCGATTTTCACGGCTGCAATCCTGGCAATCGGTGCCTGGGACGTAATTACATCGGGTTTCCGCTTGCTTCCGCTGCCGTACTTTCCCGGACCCGCGGCGGTCTTACGCAGTTTAATTAGCGATCGCGCCCTTTTGTTCGATAGCACCTGGCACTCGCTGGTCTTACTTGTGAGTGGCTACACCCTCGGCGTGATCATCGGACTTGTAAGCGGCGTCTGCATCGGGTGGTCGACTTCGGTGCGTTATTGGGGAATGCCGTTGCTCAAGGTTGTAGGCCCAATTCCAGCGACAGCATGGATTCCTTTTTCAATGGTCGTAGCGCCTTCGGCGATTGTGTCCGCAGCTGGATTAGTCGCCCTCGCGGTGTGGTTTCCAGTCACAATGTTGACTGCGTCCGGGATTTCGAATACTCGCGCATCGTACCTTGACGTAGCTCGAACGCTCGGTGCCGGCCGCGCCTATCTCATCTTTCGGGTCGCGATTCCCGCCGCGATTCCGAATATTTTCATCGGCTTATTCATGGGACTCGGTGCGTCGTTTCTAACTCTTGTGGTCGCGGAGTCGGTGGGCGTTAAGTCCGGACTCGGCTGGTATGTCAGTTGGGCGCAAGGCTGGGCCGAATACGGCAAAGTTTTTGCCGCGCTGATCATCATGGCGGGCTTTTTCTCAACTATAATGACTTTGCTCTTCAAACTGCGCGATCGCGTTCTGGTTTGGCAGAAGGGAATAATCAAGTGGTGATGATGAATGTCGCTGCCGCGTCGGCGCTTCGCGTTCACGAACTCTGCAAAAGTTTTCCGGTGCCTGACGCGCCGGGCACAAGCCGCCTCGTGCTCGGGGGCATTTCGTTTTCTGTCGCCGCCGGCGGACTCGTGTCATTAGTCGGGCCGAGCGGTTGCGGAAAGTCGACGTTACTTCGACTCATCGCCGGTTTGGATTTGCCCGATTCCGGCGAATTGCTTGTCGGCAACGAAACAATTCTCGGGCCGAGCGCTGAGCGTGGTCTTGTGTTTCAAGATCCAAATCTGTTCCCGTGGCTCACTGTGCGTCGCAACATCGAGGCTGGCCTCGTTGCGCGCGGTGTGTTGCGCGAAAAACGAAATGAAGTGGGCGAATTCATGCGGCTCGTCGGACTCGAAGCCTTTGGCAATTCGTATCCACATCACCTTTCCGGAGGCATGGCCCAGCGCGTTGCTCTGGCACGCGCACTGATCAATCACCCGAAAGTGCTTTTGCTCGATGAACCGCTCGGCGCGCTCGACGCCTTCACGCGCATGCGGATGCAGGACGAGGTATTGCGCCTCTGGGAAAATCGCCGCACCACCATGCTTCTCGTCACCCACGACATCGATGAAGCCATCTACATGAGCGATCGCATCCTCATCATGACGCCGGCGCCCGGCCGGATCGATCGCAAGATCGATATTGAGCTTGTGCGTCCACGCGATCGCACAAGCGAGTCATTCCTCCGCTTCCGCAGCGAGATTCTCGAACATCTGCACTTGGCTGGTAAAACTACCGCTAACGCCTCAGCCTAGCGAACAGCTGTGCGTTGGTTTGACTCGCGCGAGTGCGGCTTCAATCTGCGATCGAACGAGCCGGCAGTCGGATTCGAACCGACGACCTGCTGATTACAAATCAGCTGCTCTACCAGCTGAGCTATGCCGGCGAAAGAAGCTCAGAATAGAGCGTGAATGGCTACAACTTCAAATCGGAAACGTCAGAACGTCATTGTAAGCGGAAAGTGGTCCGGCCGTCTCCAAATTCTTGATGACAGTGCTGAGATAGACCGACTCGGGATAGAACGCTTTATATTTTGTGATCTCCGCCCGATTCAAAACCTTGAAGCCGTAGCGCTCGAACATTTTTTCGCCGCGCCGGCTTTCGAACGTGATGATCTGGCCGCAAACGCGTTTTTCGCCGGAGCGATAGAGATAGCTCAAGTACGCGCTCATCAGGGCGCGTGTGGTCGAAACTTTTCGCGCCTCTGGCAAAAGGTTGATGTGAAAATGCGGGACACGTCGCGGTTGAGCCGGGACTTCGTGCCACCCGTACATCAGGACCCAGCGAATGAAACGACGGGAGCGTTTGTTATAGCGGAAGTAACGGGTCAGCGCGCGGAAAAACAGCCAGACATTTTGGTAAAGCGCGTAGAGCTGATTTTGCAAAGGCTTGCGCGAACCCAGCAGGTAGCCGCGAATCTCGCCGTCCACCTCCAGAAGAAAAGACGATTCCGGTTCGTGATCGGTGTAATAAGTGGTGAGAAAATCAGCAAATAACTCACGATCCTGGTAAACCGGATCAATCGGTTCGCCGAGAAAGCCTGTTTCGCAGCATAGCTTTCTTACCGCTTCGCGGTCCGATCTGCGATAGCCACGAATGAGAAACGGCCTGTGGTCGTCGTCCGCCATTTAAAATCGGCGGTAGTTTGCGCGAACCTCGCGATAAATGCAAAACAGTTCCTCAAACACCCGTGCCCAGCTGTAGAAACTGCCTGCGCTCTTCGCGGCGCTCCTGCCAACAGCCGACAATTTTTCTACGGGCCAACGCATGATCGCGTTCGCTAATGCTTCCGCACTGTTCTCTCGCGCCCAACATTTTTGCTCGTGACAAATGATGCGGTCCATGTAGCTGCCCAGAATTCCCACGACCGGTGTTCCACACGCCTGACTCTCAAGTGCTGCGAGGCCAAATGTCTCCTGGACGCCTGGATGAACGAACAGATCGGCGGCGCGATAGTAACGGGCGAGCTCGTGCGGATCAGCGCAGTAGCGAATCGATGAAACATTTTTATTTCGTGCCTGCAATTTCCGGAGCTGCGTCCGTTCAGGTCCATCGCCGATCACGAGCAGATGGAATTCGTTCGGACGGCGTCGCTGCAAAATTTTGAACGCGCCGAACAAAGTCGCTGTGTTCTTTTCTTTCGCCAGACGTCCGACGTAAACAAGTAGCTTTTGAGTTGAATTCAAGGCGAGCGAGTGGCGAATTCCATCGTTGCCAGACCTGTCGGGACGAAAAATCTCAGTGTTCACACCGAGACTGAGGACGCGCACGTTACGCACGCCCCATTCAGACAACACGCGCGCCAGCTGCTCTGATGCGACCAGCGTGGCGGCGTGTTCGTTGTACAGTTTCCGCACGTAAGCCCGGGAAAGTTTCATCACCCGGCGGGTCGCCATTTTTCCAAGAAGTCTTGCGCTGTTTCGCACATAGGCTTCCGGAAAATGGGAATGATAAAAACCGATCACCGGCACGCGCAGCGCGCGCCCTACCTTCACTGCTTTCCAGCCGACTTGATAAGGATCTCCGGACTCAATCACGTCCGGATTTTCCTGTTCCAAAATTTCTTCGACGGCGCGCAAATTCAGCAGCGCGCGATATTGCGCCGTGCGCGACACCAGAGGAGAACGAATCGTGTAAACGCGCGAGCACCGGTTTGTTTTTACCTTCGTCTTCGGGCCGGGAACAATCAGAACGTGCTCGTCGCGCGGCGCGTGCCTTTCGATGTAATCGATCTTCTCGTGAAGATAACGTTTCACCCCGCCGCTTACCGGCGAATAGAACTGAGTAAGATCGCAGATCTTCATGTTTTTGTCATGCTGACCGTAGATGATCCTATCGGTTAATGACGAACCACAAAATGTCGAATAACGAAGGAATGACGAAGTCCGAAGAACGCGCACCGCGATTCTTTCGCCATTTGGTCATTCGGATTTGATTCGTCATTCGCCATTCGGATTTCGTCATTTGCAACTACATCTCGACCTCGCTCGACATCATGGCACGGGACTCAATTAGTGTTCGAGCTCCCTTAGATACTTCTCCGCGTCGATCGCCGCCGCGCAGCCAGAGCCGGCGGCGGTCACCGCCTGCTTGTAAACGCGATCTGCAACGTCGCCAGCCACGAATACACCGGGGTGCTTGCTCTCCACCAGATTTTTCGTGATCAAGTAGCCCTCGCCGTCCATGTCGAGTTTGCCCCGATACGGTCGACTGTTCGGGTCGTGGCCGATTGCCATGAACACACATGCCACCACCAGTTCGCGTTCTTCGTTCGTCTTCACCTCGCGCAAACGCACGGCACGCATTTCGCCTTTTTCGTCTGACATATATTCGGTAACCACAGTGTTCCAGATCGGCTCGATCTTCTTATTCGCGAATACCCGCTCCTGCATGATCGCCGACGCGCGCATCTTGTCGCGGCGATGAATGAGATAAACCTTTGAAGCGAACCGGGTGAGAAATAACGATTCCTCGGCGGCGGAATCGCCGCCACCCACAACGCACACAGGTACATTTTTGTAAAACGCGCCGTCGCACGTTGCGCATGAGGTCAGGCCGTGCCCGATCAATTTCTGTTCGTTTTCCAGGCCCAGATACCGAGCTGACGCTCCACTGGCGATGATCAGCGCCTGTGTCTCCAGCCATTCGTCGTCGGCTTTGATGCGGACGTTTTTTTTGCTCGCGTCGAAGTCTGTCGCCTCCGCATAAGAGAAACGCGCGCCGAATTTCTCGGCTTGCCTGTGCATGTTGAGAATGAGCTCCGGTCCGTCGATTCCGTCGGGAAAACCGGGGTAATTTTCCACCAACGTTGTGGTCGAGAGTTGTCCGCCGGGCTGCCGGCCTTCCAGCACCAGCGGGCTAAGATTGGCGCGCGCAGCGTAAATCGCGGCAGTCAGCCCCGCGCAACCACTCCCGACAATGATCACTTTTTCCATCAATAAAATTTAGCACACGACGCAAGTTACGGTGCTTACAAACATTCAGGCTGCTGTCACTCTTTCCGGGGAGTAAATGCTGGCAGCCTGTGCTCCCCGGAAACAAGTCACGCCCTCACGTGCACAACGGTTTGATGCAAACCGGCCACGCCGGAAAATGGACCGCGTTCCTCATACCATTCTTGGGTGTCGCCCTTCCCGTCCGTGGCGCGCACGACAAGCGTGTAATCGTCTGCTGTAGCGGGCGTCCATGGTGTCTTCCACAGCGACCAGGCCAAATCGCCGCCGGAATAGTAAATCTCGGTATCGCGCCATGATTTGCCCCCGTCGAAGCTAACTTCGACTCGTGAGATGCCGCGGTCGCCACCGTAAGCGATGCCTTTCACTTCAATCGGCGCGCCTAATTGGCCCAAGAAAAATCCAGAGTCATACTCCGGTACGTCAATTCTCGATCTCGTCGGAGTGATGAAATCCGGTCCCCAGCCTTGCGTCTCGTAGAATCCTTTCGCGTTGGCGTCGGCCACTTCGATACGCGTAAGCCATTTCACGTGTTTCTCGCCGAAGTAGCCGGGCACGATTACGCGCAAGGGGTAACCGTGTCGATCCGGCAGCGGCACGCCGTTCATTTCGTAAGCGAGCAGCGTAGTCGGTTGCATCGCTTTCTCCAGCGGGATGGTATCGGTGTAATTATCGACACCCTGCAGGCGGACTCGCGCCGCGCCGGAAATTACGCCGGCCTGGTCCAGCAAATCACGGAGCGGAACACCTTTCCAGATCGCGTTGCTGATCAGGCCCGCGTCCAAGTCATTGCTGATGCACATGAGCGTTGTTTCCTGCGTGGTCGGTTTAAATCCTGTGAGGTCTTGGAATCGCCAAGTCGCTGGATTTTGCACAAGGCCGCCGATTTCAAGATGCCAGAGATCAATGTTCACCTTCGGATCGATCACATTCTTGGTGACGCAGTAGAATAAATCGTTAGGCGTAATCGGCTGAACGATGGGCCCTTTATACTGCGTACCGTCATAGCTGAATGCCGCGGCGCGATACAGTTTGCGCGCCAGCGCCACTCCGCCACCCACCGCGGCGAGCCCAATTGCTCCCAGCACGAATGCGCGGCGTCCCATGGCCGGAGTGAATTCGTAATCGTGGTTTGCAATTTTTCGGGTGGTGAGAAACTGGAAACCCGTTACGAGCGTTCGTTCGAATAAGAAAACGCAAAGCGCAAAACCAACGAGCGTGACCAGTCGCGCCACCTCAATCGGCACACCGATGTAGCTTGTGCCGAGAACCGGCCACAGTGCGATCGCAAATACCACGAGCGGGAATAGAACAAAGATCGACGTCGTCCAAATCGCCGGAATACGGCTGGGATTCCGTCGCACGAACAAGCCAAAAATTGCTCCGACGATCGCCGCAACCAGAAGCTGGCCCGCAATTGTTGATCCTACGCCGAGTTGTTTCAGGTGATTGTAACCGCCGATCTTGCCCATCAGCGAAAGGAATGGACCCGGTGGAATAAAAACCGAAAGCCGGTCACCGATGATCACTAGCGGCGTCGCCACTCTCAGCGTAGCAAGCAATAGCATCGCCGTCGTCATCACGATTCCGCCGAGCAAACCGGCGACCAAGCCAGCGAAGATTGCTTTCGTTCTACTCACAATAATGGGAACCTAACGCAGCTCGCGTCGTAGCAACAATACCGAACAGCGTGATCATCGATGAATCCATTTAATTCTTGACACCGGACCCAAGGGGGGCGGCAAACTGCGGTGAGCTTCCAGAAGTTCGCCCCGCAATTTCCAGAGAAGGCAGATGAAAACGAAAATTAAGAGGCCAATCGCCTTCGTTATGCTGTCGGGAGCATTCCTGACCGTACTGTTTTCGTTACCGAATACGCCACTGAACAGCCACGCTCAGATTGGACCCCAAAGAAAAGTGCCCGGCATCGCCTCGACCAGCAGCGACAACGCGGGCATGCATACTCGTGCTAACACGGTTCTACCCAGTGTGCGCTACCGATCGCAAATAGACCTGAACCAAGCTAGTGTAACTTTGGACCGGTTAGATATTCGTTCGGTTACGATGAGGGCGCCGAACCAAATCGGTGTCAATCGAAGTGTCGCAGTCTCGCCGAAAACGCGAGCACAAAAATTTGTCAATCCAGATGGCTCCCAGATAATTGTGCTGGTTATCAAGAGCTCCGGCGCTTCCGGCATAGGCGTACATTTCCGCAACTTTGCGCTTGCTGCAGGCGAAGAGGTGTACGTTTATGGCCCCGCGGCCGATAGCATTGTTTGTGGTCCGTACACGAACAAAGGACCCTGGGGCAGCGGAGAATTCTGGTCTGGCACTTTGGTTGGGGATACCGCCGTTATCGAGTTCTATACGAGAAATGATAAGAACGGAAAAGGATTCGAGATATTTGAGATATCGCACATTTTTCCCGAGCTAGATTTGCGGCTCCGGTCCGCTGAACCCAACGTTCTGAATTGCGAGGTTGACGCGTCATGTTACCCCAACTCGCTGAACAACGCCGTTGCAAGAATTTTATTCAACGATAATGGGGAGTTCGTCTGCACCGGCACTCTGCTGAACGATCGTGCACAGGATTTTGCTCCCTATTTTCTGACGGCGAATCATTGCGTCCCAACACAGACAGTCGCTCAGACCGTAGAGGTGTATTGGTTTTATCAGACCACCGACTGCAACAGCGGAGTACTGCGCGACGACTGGGTGCATCAGCTCGGCGGCGCCAATCTCCTTGCGACGGAAAGCTCGAACGATTTTTCCCTGCTACAGCTAGCTAATAATGCTCCTGGCGGTGCGTATTATTCCGGATGGACGAGCGGCTTCCAATCAACAGGCACTGTCGTTTTCGGGCTTCACCACCCCGACGGTTACTTACCGCCAGACATCCCTTCATACTTACGAAGGTCCGCTGGCACTATTACGAACACGAATGGCACTTGTTTGGCGAGCGGTTATAGAATTGACTGGACGTCTGGACTAACCGAGCCTGGATCCAGTGGGTCCGGGATTTGGAATTCGGATGGCGACCTTGTGGGCGTCCTAAGTTGCGGGTCTCTGGCGACGTGCAGTAATCCGTACGACAATTACAGCAAGTTTGCCGACTTCTATTCCCAAATACAGCCGTACTTAGATTCAGGCCCGCTGCCGTATTTAGGCAATATCAGTACTCGCGCCTTTGTGCAGACGGGCGACAACGTGCTGATTGGCGGTTTCATCGTGCAAGGAAGCGGACCAAAGAGAGTGATTATCCGCGCCATTGGCCCCGAGCTCGGTCAGTATGGTATTCCAAATCCGTTGGCTGATCCGACATTGGAACTGCACGATGGCAATGGGGCTTTGATTGCCTCCAATGATAACTGGCAGACTACCATCATCGGCGGGATTATCACCCAAGACCAAGTCCAGGACATTCAGAACAGCGGCCACGCCCCTGGGGACTCGAGCGAATCTGCGATCATTGCGAATCTGCCAGCGGGTAACTACACCGCGATTGTACGTGGCGTAAGCAGCACCACCGGAGTTGCTCTGGTGGAGGTGTACGATCTTAGTCCCGACGTTGACTCAATTCTAGGTAACATCAGCACTCGCAGCTTTGTGCAGACAGGAGACAACGTGATGATTGGCGGATTCATTGTTCAAGGGACAACACCAAAGAACGTGATTATTCGTGCCATTGGGCCTGAGCTCAGTCAGTATGGCGTTCCCAATCCATTGGCCGATCCGACACTGGAACTGCACGATGGCAATGGAGCTTTGATTGCCTCTAATGATAACTGGCAGACAACGATCATCGGCGGGATTATCACCCAGGACCAGGTCCAGGATATTCAGAACAGCGGCCGTGCTCCCGGGGACCCGAGCGAATCTGCGATCATTGCAAACCTGCCACCGGGTAACTACACCGCGATTGTGCGCGGGGTAAATAACACCACCGGAGTTGCTCTAGTCGAAGCGTACGATCTGCATTGATATTGTTTCTCGAGGACACCGCGCGTATCGAGTGGGTTTGGTCATTGTCCAAACATTAGTTTTGTCGCTACCGCCAATGAGGCCATTGGTCCCCGCTAGCTGGAGCTGGGTCGCCCCCTGGTTTTGCGGTAGTAGAAGCATGCGCTTAGTCCGTCGCGTAAAGCCCGATGAGATATGAACTGCGCGGAGTTTTGTAAACAAGAGGCGAAGGGGCACAAGCTCATCGACGGCGGCGCAATTCAGGTTAACGGTCTTTTGTGATGACCAAGGAGGAAATCGCGGGAGTGCTGGAGAAGATTGCGACGCTGCTCGAGCTGAAGAATGAGAATCCGTTTAAGATTCGGGCTTACACTAATGCAGCGCGCGCGATTGAAACCTTTGGCGGCAACATCGCGAATTTTCAGGACGAAGAAGCGCTGGCGAAAATTCCAGGAATCGGAAAAAGCATCGCAGAGAAGATCAAGGAGCTGGCCGCGACCGGGTCGCTGAAATACTTCGAGGAATTGAGCGCCGAATTCCCGCCCGGCATCATGGAACTGTTTTCACTGTCGGGCCTCGGCGCCAAAAAAATTAAAGCCCTCTACGACCAAGTCGGCATCAGCTCGATCGAGCAGCTGCAGAAAGCGTGCGAGGACGGACGTGTCGCTGAATTGCCTGGCTTTGGGCAGACCACGCAGCAAAAGCTCTGCGACGCGATCGCGAAACGCGCATCGCATGCCGGTTCGTTTCAGTTCGGGCAAGTCGCTGCTGAAGCGGAAACGTTGCGTTCTGATCTGGCGGCGCACAGCGACGCTTCGCAGGTCGATATCGCCGGGAGCTATCGGCGACGAAAGGAGATTTTGCACGATCTCGATCTGTTGGTCGCCACAAAAAATCCGGCAGCGATCATGCAATTCTTCGTTTCCCATCCGCTGGTCGAATCGACCATCGCGCACGGGCCGACGAAATCGAGCGTGCGGCTTCGCTCCGGAGTGCAGTGTGATCTGCGCGTTGTGAGCACTGCGGAATACCCTTTCGCGCTTGCTTATTTCACCGGAAACAAGGAACACAACATCGAGCTGCGCAGCCGCGCGCTTCAGCGAGGCTGGACGCTCAACGAATACCGGCTTGCCCAGGTTCCGGTCGATCCAAAAGCAAAAAAGAAAAGGCCGGTGAAGAAAATTCCGAACGTGCATGATGAAGCCGAGTTGTATCGCGCGGTTGATCTCGATTTTATCGCGCCGGAGCTACGGGAAAACTGGGGCGAATTCGAAGCTGCCGAGAAACATTCTCTGCCGAAGCTGATCGAGAAGGAAAACTTGCGGGGCACGTTTCATTGTCACACCACTGCGAGTGACGGACACAATTCCGTCGAAGAAATGGCGGCTGCCGCGCAAGAACTGGGGCTGGAATATCTCGGCATCGCCGATCACAGCCGCAGCTCAATTCAGGCACACGGAATCGATGAACCAAAACTCCGCGCACAGATCGGCACGATTAGAAAGTTGAACAAAAAACTGCGCGGCTTTCGCATCTTCGCAGGTATCGAATGCGACATTTTGCGTGACGGCTCGCTCGATTTGCCAGACGAAGTCCTCTCACAACTTGATTACGTTATTGTGTCCGTTCATTCCGTCTTCAATTTGAACGAACAGGCGATGACGCAGCGCGTCATTCGCGCGATGGAGAACCCGTTGGTCACGATGTTGGCGCATCCGACCGGCCGGCTGCTGCTGAAACGCGAGCCGTATCAGATCGACATCCCGGCAATTCTCGATGCAGCGGCACGCACCGGCACGTGGATTGAGCTCAACTCTGCACCAAAGCGGCTCGATCTGGACTGGCGCTGGTGGCCATTAGCGAAACAGAAAGGCGTCAAATGCGTCATCAACCCCGACGCTCACCGCACCGAGCGTTTGCAGGACTTATGGTTCGGAATCGGCATCGCGCGGAAAGGGTGGCTCACCAAAGAAGACGTAATGAATTGTTTACCACTGGGAAAAATCGAGGCTGCATTACGGGTCAAACGTCAAAGGGTGGAGTAATGGGATAATAGTGCTGAGAATCATTACTCCATTGCTCCAATACTCCTTTCATCCAGTCGCTGCCTTTGCGGCATAAACATGGTGAGACATTTGCAGGCACCGCCGGCTTTGATGAATTCGCTCATCGGCAGTTCGTGGCAGCGGTAGCCGCGCTCCTGCAGTGTAATTACGAGCTGCGGCGCGCCCTCGGGCAAGACGATATCCCGCTCCATAACGACGGCGTTGCATGAAAAATGCATCGCCTCGGCGGGCGCGACATCGATCAAATCGGTCACGTGTTCGCGGATTGCGCGCTGCCCGTATTCATCGAAGGCATTGGGGAACCAAAATGCGCCGCCGTCAGGCAGCGGGCAAAAGCAGGTATCAAGGTGGTAGAAGCGCGCATCGACTAATTCGACGGAGACAGCGAGACAACCGAGCATTTCTGCTATGGCCCTGTGCGATTGGACGTCGGAGCGAAATTTGTAGCCGCAAAAGAGCACGTCGCCGCCGAAGAGCGCATCGCCTTCGCCTTCGAAGTAAAGATTTTCCGGCAACCAGGACACTTCGTAGCCATGTTGTTTCATCCATTCGGCAAAGAACGGCTGTTCACCGGCGCGTTCTTTGTGGCGGAAATTACTGGGGATGAATTTGCGGCCGACGGTCAGTCCGGCGTTGGCGGTGAAAACCATGTCGGGAAGCCCTGGCTGTGGCGTAACCAAATGAACCTTGCAATCCAATTTTGAAAGCGTCGCGTGCAATTGTTTCCATTGCTGTTGAGCAACCGGCGTCTCGGCGGCGCGGGCGACGCTCATCCATGGATTGATCTCGTACTCGATGCCGTAGTAATCGGGCGGACAAAGAAGCAGCTTGCGCATCATCGACAATTAACTGGCCGGAACATCACGCCGCCTCTCCCCTTGCTCAAGGGGAGAGGATTGAGGTGAGGGGTTTGATATGCTGCACCAGCCAATCGTCCGAATCCTCACCCTACTCACTCCCTTCGGAAGGGAGAGGCGGTATTTTGCTAGCTTTGGGACTGGGTGAGACAATCGGCGAGTTCGCGAAGAAAAGGTTCCACATCCGTGACCAGGCCGATTGATTGCAACGGCTGATGCTCGACCGCGCGCTCTACTGCCGAAGGATCGATATCAACGCACACCGTTTTCACCGTTGGCGCAAGCATGCTCGCCACCGCAAGCGAATGCTGAATGTTCGCTAAAAGCAGGGCGTGCGTCACGTCGGCGAGTTTTTTGCGCATCACCTTTTGGGCCTCGATCGCATCTGTCGTTACACCAGGAATCGGTCCCTCGTCGCGGATCGAACCCGTCAGCACGATATCGACGTTGTGATGGACGCAGGCGTGCATGATGCCACTGGTCAGGATCTTTTTCTCAACAGCGCTGGCGATTCCTCCCGCTTGGCGAATTGCATTGACCGCTCGGATCAGGTTCTCACGTCCTCCGTGCGCGAAGGCCAGATCGGGATTCATTCCCAACGAAGTGCCGAACAATGCGCGTTCCACGTCATAAGCGGCAAACGAATTTCCGGCAAAGAGCCGATCGACATAACGCGATTCGATGAGGCGCACCAAATGCTGACCGGCGCCGGTTCGGACGATCGCAGGGCCGACGACCGCGGCAATTTTTCCTTTCGCTGCATGCGCACGATGCAATTCGCCGGCCAGCTCGCGAATGATGGCCGATTTCGGTTCGTCGGCATCGACGATTGTGTTGATGAACTGAAAAACATCCGTGCGCGTGGTTGCGCGCTGCACCGGTACAACGCGCACACCCTGGTGACCGATCACGATCTCGTCGCCTTTGCGAACGTCGAAGAACTTAACAGCTCTGGCGGTGCCTCTTTTTCGATCGACCGCTATGGCGCTGTCCATCATGGCTGGCTGCACTTCGATTTCCTTGCCGTCGATGCGGACGAAAGTCTGCTGATTCGTCGTCACGTAGAAATCGGGCGGGAAAACTCCGTCGGCAGAGGCGGCAGCGATTTGCGCATTTGTGCGCTCCAAAACTTCGGCGCCCTGCTGACGAAGACGTAGGATCAATTCGTCCAGCGCCTCGCCTGTTTCGGCGGACACATCAATTCGGGCAAAGCTCTGATCAGCCCGTTTCTTGCCGATGTTGATCTCAGTGATCTTAAAGTTGGCCCCGTGGGTCAGAATTTGATCCAGCACTTTTGGCAGGATGAGCGAATCAATAATATGCCCGCGCAGCTCGATCGTCTCGGAATACACCTAAAGAATTTACCTGATGAAAACCATCGCGCCAGTGAGGCGAAATTGTTGTGGCGCGGGCTGTGCTCACCGTTCAAGCTAGTGGATAGTCGCTCGTTGCGGCGAGCGCCTCTACAATTACCGAGATCGATATGGAAAAGCCTGGCGCCCGCGGACCTTCGCCGAGCCGTAAAGCGCATCACGCACTGGGACCCCGATTAAATCGAAAGATGAAGCATCCGCCGCCCCTGCCCGCCTTCGCCGAGGCTACGCCTTCCAAGCCGGCGAAGAAGAGTTTCCGAAACCCGAGCCGCGCGCCCAACCGTTAGGCGAGCAACAATATGCACGAAGAACTTGGAGCTCTCGCCGCGAAGGCCGCCAAGGTCCTATCACACAGCTCCGAGTACGTCGTTACGCAGCCTGCGGAACTGCGGGTTCTTCGACAGATGTCCCTCGCAGAGCTGGACGAGTTTGCAAAACGTCACGGCTGGCGCGCCATACGTCGTCTCGGCGGCAAGCAAATCGAATTCTACAATGACGCCAGCGTGCGTCCGATGTAGCAACGTTGGCTGTCCCTTCGTCGCTCTTTGAGCAAGTATACAGCATTAAGGTAGGGAGGAAGTTAAAAGCTAATAGCGCCGTCCCCACAATCGCCATCTTTACGTTTGCCCGCCGAAATTCAGTACATCTCGGATGCTTTGCATCCGGTATTACTTTTGATAGCTTCTTTCCGCGTGAACGCACCCCCAGAGGAAGGTGCCTGGTTGGAAGCGGCCGATGGCACATGCTATCCGATCCGCGGCAGTTGTTCGGTCGGACGCACGGCTGCGAATACAATCGTCCTGGATTCTCCCAAAGTGTCGCGTCGGCACGCCCTCATCCACCTGCAAAATGTCGGCGAACTTTGGCTGATTGATTTCGGCAGCAGCAACGGAACTTTTTTGAACAAGCGGCGGATTCATCACCCGATTCGATTAAGCGACGGCGATCAAATCATAATTGGCGATCAGACTCTTACGCTTCGGCAGCCCGTCGCCATTTCAAAGGAGTACAGAACCGATCTAGTGCAACGAACATTGCGGGAGATCGAAAATGTTCCGTGCTGGCTTGTCGTCGCAGACATTCGCGGTTTCACACCGCTCAGCCGCTCCATGCAGAGTGAGGATCTGGATGTTCTTCTTGGATCGTGGATTTTTACTTGCAAGGAGATTGTCGAAAATCATCACGGGATAATTAACAAATATCTCGGCGACGGTTTCCTTGCCTATTGGCCGGAAGCCGCTACGAGCCGGGAGGAGATCGTGGCGGTAATGTCTGCGCTAAAAGAATTGCAGCAAAGACAGTCGCCGGAATTTCGCTTCGTTGTTCATTTCGGAGCCGTCGCGATGGGGGGCGTCGCGTCGATGGGCGAAGAAAGCTTGATGGGGGAGGAAGTGAATTTGATCTTTCGCTTGGAAAAATTAGCTAGCTCACTGGGTCAGCCGTCCGCGCTGAGCGAATCGGCACACACAAAGCTTGGCGAATTGGTTCCGGCGCATTCGCTTGGCGAATTTGAACTGAAAGGTTTCCAGACAAAATGTGCCTTTTTCAGTTTCTAATCCCGGCTGGGAACACCACGGTCAAGATAACCCTGCACTGATTCGCATCACATCACATGCGATCGCCGGAATGTTTTTGGCGATCTTTGAAGGTGAGCTCGGCGATGCCGGATTTATCGAGCTCGCCCAAGCCGTCGGCGACCATGAGGTCGTATTGTTCTTTCGTCGCACGTGCGAGCGGCAGGTCGAGGCCGAGAGTGCGCGCCAGGTCGAGCGCGATCCCACTGTCTTTTGCCGCATGGGCAACAGAGAAAAAGCAACTGTGCTCGCGGTTTTGCATATCTTCGCCATCGGTCTCCAACACGCGCGAGTTCGCGCCGGTCTGCGAAAACACTTCGCGCAGCATCGTTAAATCCAAGCCGAGCGCAGCGCCAAGCCCCAGTCCTTCAGCAAGACCTGCGGTGTTGATGTTCATCACCATGTTGACGAGCGCTTTTACCTTCGCCGCTTCCCCGGCTTTGCCGATGAATCGAATCTTTGCAGCAAGCTCCTTCAAAATTGGTTCGGCCTTGTGGAATGTCTCTTCGTTCCCGCCGCACATCAGGTAAAGTTTTCCTTCGCGCGCCTGCGTAATGCTAGAGGCCATGCAAGCTTCGAGCGTTTCAGCGCCGGCACGGTGCGCGAGTTTTTCAACGTCGACGTGGACCTGTGGCGAGATCGTAGCGCAATTAATGAAGAGCTTTCCGCGCGCGTTCACGAGCAGGTTATCGCCGGTTGCTGCGAAAACTGTTCGCATTGCGTTATCGTCTGTCACGACGGTGAAAATCACGTCAGACGCCGCAGTAACTTCCGACAAATCTTGCGCAGCCGCGCAGCCAAGTTCGGCCGCGAGCGATACAGCGGCTGCGCGATTAGCATCGTAAACAGCCGTTATGTGAAACTGCCGATCTTTTAACCTGCGCGCCATGTTCGCGCCCATGCGGCCGACTCCAACAAAACCAATGTTCATGAAATCAAATTTTGCCCGCGAAAAACGGATTGCGCTGTTTCTCTTCGCCTACTGTCGTCATCGGGCCGTGTCCCGGGCAAATGATCGTCTCGTCGGACAACGTGAGTATTTTCTCGAGATTGTTTCGCAACGCATCTTGGTACGACACGTTTCCGCCTCCCATAGATCCGGCAAAGAGAGAGTCGCCCACGATTGCGATAGGGCGCGCGAGCCCGGTCACCACATACGTCATTCCGCCCGGCGAATGACCCCACGTCAATCGGGTATCGATTTTTAGATTGCCGAGCGGAAAACTTTTTCCCTCATCAATTGCCTCCGCACCCGGGACTGGTTCCCGTGTTGGGGTAAAAACATCCGCACCGGTTTCTTCGCGGAGGCGTGGCAGATCTGCAACGTGATCAGCGTGAGCATGCGTAAGAAGAATCAGTTGGACATTCAGCTTGTGGCGGTTCGCAAAGTGCACCATTTCCTTCGAATCAGCGCCTGTATCAAAGGCCGCCGCCACGCGAGTGGCCGGGTCCCATGTGAGATAGGCATTAACAGCCATGCCGCCATAATCCGTGTTGAATTGCGCGAGTCCCTCGAATCCTTCAATTTTTTTCGGATGCCATTTTCCCCTGGCGAGTTCGCAAAGCGCGCTGCCGCTGAGACCAAGAACCGGCGCAATGCTCAGGAGCGCAGGCTCGTCAAAATTGCCATCCCTCATTTGGCGAATTGTTTCCGAACCGACGCGCGCCTTTTCAGCCAGTTCAGAATCGGAAATGCCCAAGCCGCGTTGCGCTTTTCCAATGATGTCACCGACGTTGTCTTCAAGCGGAATCATGGCACTTCGATTTCTTAAATACTGATCGGTTCTGGTTCTGCCAAGGTGCGCAAATTGCCAATCCGATTCAGTGCCAATTTTTCAACGGACGCAGCAATCTCTCCAACAAAAAATCGCGCGCCTGTTTCTTTTTCCATAGATGTCATTGTGACGTCGTTGATGCCGCACGGGACAATGTGATTAAAAGGCGACAGGTCACCGCAAACATTCAACGCAAATCCGTGCATGGTGATCCAGTGGCGAACACCCACGCCGATAGACGCAATCTTGCGGTCGCTGACCCAAACGCCGGTGAGCGATTCGCGCCGAATCGCAGCGATCTCGTATTCGGCCAGCGTTTCGATGAGCAACTGCTCCAGCCAGCGCAAATACCTGTGTAAATCGTGTCCGCAGCCGCGCAAATCGATAATCGGATAACCGATTAGCTGGCCGGGCCCGTGATAGGTCGCATGTCCGCCGCGATTAATGGGGAAGAGTGGATACGGCAAATGCGCGGACCCTAACAAACTGGATTGATCAGGAGTGCGCCCGATTGTGTAAACCGGTTCGTGCTCGAGCAGAAGTAATTCATCTTTCAATACGCGCTCGTTGCGCTTTTTGGCCACAATCTCTTCCTGCAGCGCGAGCGCGTGAGCAAATTCCATTCGGCCGAGCCAACGCACATTAAGCGAATAATCATGGGCGACGTTCATATTTGCGTACCTCCGGAAAGTCCTAGCGCGGCTGCTTCCTGTGCGCGCAAATGTGTAAGAGCGATTGCCAGCGCGTCCGCGGCATCGGCCTCCGGCGTTTCCGTCAAACCGAGAAGCGCGCGCACCATAAATGCGACCTGATTTTTTCCGGCCGCGCCGCGCCCAACGGTGGATTGTTTGATTCTTCTCGGTGGATATTCAAAAACTGGCAATCCGTTCTCGGCGGCGGCGAGAATCGCCGCGCCCCTCGCCGCTCCCAGGACAATCGCGGTCTTATGGCTTTGCACATAAATAACCGCTTCGAACGCGCAACAATCCGGTTCGTGTTCCCGGATAAGCTGAACCAACCGATCACGAATTGCTACGAGGCACGATGAAGGACGCACCGAGCTCGCATTGTGAATCGTCCCGAAATAGATAGAACGCGGTTTGCCATTGTTCGCATCGACAATTGCGACACCGGTGTTGCGCAAGGAAGAGTCGACGGCAAGCACGCGCATTGTCGCAATCTTAAAATCGCCCGGCGCGCGTTCAACATGGAATCGACAAATTCCTAAATAATGGTTTTACTCGCGCCGTGTTGAACGGGTTACGTAAGCCACCTGCGAGCAACAAGCTAACCGATTTCACGACGCTCATTCTGGCGATTGGCGTCTTTCTTCTGAGCACCTCTTCGGCCTTCGCAACGACAAAAGGTTTGAGCCAGATCGTGACCCCCGATTTGCAAGGAGAAGGCGATCTCTCGTTAAGTCTACAAATTCAAGACAAGCGCATTGCGAACCCGTATGAATTGCAAGCCGAGTTGGGCCTGACGAAATGGGCTGAAGTAGCGGTGTTTCGCGGATTCCAACCGGACGATTGGATCTTCGCGACGGAGATCGGCTTGTTAACGAAAGAGCCTTTTCTTCTGTCGGTTGGCTTCGTGAATTGGTCGCCTCACTTAAACGTAGATCCTCAACCGTATATCGAAGCTGGCTACTGCACCGAGCATAACAAGGTGTTCGTCGGCGGCATTCATGCCGGCTACAAAAACGAAGCAATCCTCGGCTATGCCTACGACTTCAATAAGAGATGGCGGGTGCAGGTCGATTGGCAAAGCGGTTCCGAAAACTCATCGACAATCGGTTTCACCTGCAACGTCACACGCGATTTCCAGTTCAATCCCGCGCTCTACGTCAGCAACGGTCCGAAGCACGATCTGTTTGGCTACATTGTCTTCACCTACACGTTTCATCTTTGGGGACAGAAAGCGAATAGCAGGCCTTCTATAAAATGAACATCGCGGCAGCTGCGCCGAACATTACCATTGTGATGATTGCGACGGCGATGCGCGACAACCAAGAGCTGGGTTGACCCTGCATGAGTTTGCGGTCGGACGCCGCGATCAAAACTCCAACCAGTAAAAATGGCGCGAGCACGCCATTGATGATCGCCGTCCAGAATAGTGCCTTGATCGGATTGATTTGAAGGAAGTCCATCGCGATACCGACCAGGATCGAGAAAATCAGCACAGCGTAAAACGGGATTGCCCCACGAAACGGTTCGTCGAGCCCCTCTTTCCACGAAAACGTTTCCGCGAATGCGTAGGCGGCAGAGCCGGCAAGTGTCGGAATCGCAAGAAATCCTACGCCGATGATCCCGACCGTGTAGAGCAGATATGCGAAGGTTCCAGCCAGCGGTCGCAGCGCCTCGGCGACTTGCTTCGATGTTTCGATGTTGCTGATGCCTTTCTTGTGTAACGTGAGCGCGGTCGTAAGGATGATGAAATACATGACGAAATTGGAAAAGAATGTGCCGACGCCGACATCGATTTTGCGGTCAATGATTTCCCATTTGGTTGCGCCTTGCCGTTGCCGAAGCAAACGTCGCCCCATCGCTTTTTCCTCTTCAACTTCCTCGGACGCCTGCCAGAAAAATAGATAGGGACTGATTGTCGTCCCGAGAATCGCGACCAGATTTTCCCAGCCAGCATGGCCTTTGGGCAACGATGGAATAAAAGTGTCGCGCAAGACGCGCCCCCAATCAGGTCCAGCTATAAAAGCAGTAATGACATAGGCGAACAGGACAGCCGCCAGCCACTTCATGATCATCGCGATTTGATGATAACGAAACCGGATAGTCGCACAGGCGATGCCGATACCGAAAATTACTACGTAGATGTGCGAATTGATTCCGCTGAGCATCTCGGCCGCATCCGCCATGCCGGAAAGATCGGACCCGACGTTGATGGTGTTTGCTGCCAGCAATCCGAGCGCGCCGCCAAATAATAGCCAGCGCGGACCTTTTCGCCGAAGCGCGTCGCCCAATCCCATACCGGTGACCATTCCGATGCGCGCGCACATGAATTGCACGCATGCCATGAACGGCCAGGTGATAAATGCCGTCCAGAGCATCGCTGTGCCCATCTGCGCGCCAGCGATGGAATAGGTCGCAATGCCTGAGGGATCGTCATCCGCCGCGCCAGTGATCAACCCCGGTCCGAGGAGGGAAAAAAATCGCCTGACGAGATTCGGCTTGCTTGAAGCAGATTTCGGCATGACGCAATCCCCTTCGACTTGTTTGCTCTGCGAGGCAAGATTCGGATTCTATTAATCAGGAAAGACGCGGCAATGGACTTCACTCGCGGCAACGAATCCTCGAAATCTTCGCGCAGCCGGATCAGTGCTGGTCTGCTCATGTTCCGGCGGAGGAATGATGAGATCGAAGTTTTGCTAGTTCATCCCGGCGGACCCTTCTTTACGGGCAAAGACGAGGGCGCGTGGACAATCCCGAAAGGCGAGGCGGCTCCGGGAGAAGATTTACTAACACGCGCTCAAATTGAATTCGAAGAAGAAGTAGGATGCCGCCCGGAAAACGCTAGGGACTGGATTGAGCTCGGCTGGATCAAACAAAAAGGCGGCAAAATTGTACACGCCTGGGCGTTCGAAGGCGATTTGCCGGAACCGTTCGAGTGCAAGTCAAATCTGTTCGAACTGGAATGGCCGCCGCGCTCAGGCAAATACCAAAAATTTCCGGAAGTCGATCAGGCGTGCTTCTTCTTAGAAGAAGTTGCCAGGCGCAAATTAAAGGCTGCGCAGGTGCCGTTTCTTGACCGTTTGCGCGGTGCGCTCGGCGGGTAGCGTTGTACACGTTCTGAGTAGCGAGCGCGCGGTAATCGCGTGATGACGTGTTTAGCTTTGCGCCGGCCGCTGCGCCGGGTTTAATCAATCCTCGTGCAGAACGAGGACGATTCGATCCGTAAGCCCGTCGCCGCGGCGACTTCGGCGCCAACCACCGCTTCAGAACGGGCAGACGAAATTTTTCTCGAAGGACCGCGCTCACGTTTTGCCGAGTTTTTCACGCTATTGCGAGTGATGCGCGATTTCCTGCGCGGTTTTCGCACACTCCATTTCGTCGGTCCGTGTGTGACCGTGTTCGGCTCAGCTCGGATTCAGCGCGACGATCCACATTATGAGTTGGCCAGGAAAATGGGTGCAGCCATTGCGCGCCTCGGGTTCACAGTCATTACCGGCGGCGGCCCTGGAATTATGGAAGCGGCGAACCGCGGCGCCAAGGAAGTTGGCGGCCGTTCCGTCGGCTGCACGATCGAGCTACCGTCTGAGCAACCGACAAACGCTTACCTCGATCGCTGCGTGCGCCTCCATTATTTTTTCGTCCGAAAGACGCTGCTGGTGAAATATTCCTACGCCTTTGTGGTCATGCCCGGAGGCGCAGGCACGCTCGACGAACTATTCGAAGCGCTCACCCTTATTCAAACCGCAAAGATCAAAAATTTTCCCATTGTGATCATGGGAACCGATTATTGGAAGGAACTGCTCCATTTCATCGCAACAATGGCGCAGCGAGGGATGATCGCCGATGCCGACCTGAAGCTGATCTACGCGACAGATTCGATAGATGAAGCAATCGCCCACATTCGGAGCAAAGCGATCGAGTCGTTCGGCCTTAGGCGTACCGTGCACGCCCGACGCCATTTCCCCTGGCTCGGCGAGCGCGCGCTTTCGCAGCGTTCCACTTGCTAGCCCGCCAACTATTCAAGCGCGCCCGCGCGCTTTTGTTAGCCTTCCGGATGGATTAGCGCCGGACGACGTCGAGCCCCTGGGTCGAATCCGCCAGGCCTGTCGTCATGAAGTTGGGGTGAACGGTTGTTCCCGGGCTAGAGTAAGTACGCTCCGGCTCGCCTTCTGATCTCAGGGCGATGTCTGTACACTTTTGACGGTGGAATTGGGGCCTGTAGCACACCCATTGTAGGCTCGCGCTCGGTAATAGTAAGTCGTATGCGCACTTAACCCGGTCACGGGGGAGCTGATCATGGTTCCAACGTCCAAATTCTGATAACCGGGTACGTAATTGATGAAAGACGAGTCTGTGGCTACGCCCAACGGTAATCGATCGCACCGCCTACGCGGCTCCAGTGCCCGGCAAAGCTACTGAAAGCAACATTGCTTGCGCTTTGTGCGTTCGGAACCGCACGCGTCCAGGGTGTCGTGTTGCAGTAGGTGTTAGGGTTGGCGTGGATTTGCCCCGGCTGTGTAAGCCTCGATCTCGGTAACTCGGCTATAGGTTGCTAGGGAGTTATTTATCAGTACTCTTATTTTAGCGGTAGTAATGTTGGCAAACGTAAATTGTCTCCATGCATGGTTATTTCCAGTTACGTTGCCGCCAGGAACATCCGTCCAGGTGGAACCTGTCCAATACTGTACTTCAAAATCTGTTACGCCGTATAAGGTAAATGTCATGTTAAGCGTGGGCGGGCTAGGATTTTGATAGTCATCTTGAAGAGTGAAAAAATCTATTTCGTTAATCGGATAACTAGCGTTGAAATCTATTTCTACCCAGTCCGGCCAAACATTCGCTGTTCCATCAGCCCAGCCACCGCCATTACCCCAATTTAGAAAGCGATCTCCATCATTAACCGCCCTTACCGGAAAATTGTTACTGTAAGTCGATGAGGCACTGGCTACTCCACCATTGGCAGCTAGAGCAACATTAGTTCCTCCAGGTACCGGAGTCGGAGTTGCTGTAGAAGTCGGTGATGGTATTGGCGTCGGGCTGGACGGTTCGGTCGCCGTCGCTGTTGGTGTGAAGGTGGCTGTAGCCGTAGCCGTAGGCGTGGCTGTCGCAGTGAATGTAGCAGTGGCAGTCGCCGTGGCAGTGGCTGTGGCTGTTGGTGTTGAGGTCGCCGTCGCAGTAGGCGTGGTCGTTGCGGTAGCCGTTGGAGCTGGAGTCGGAGTCGGTGTAAATGTGGCCGTCGCTGTCGCCGTCGCTGTTGGCGTGAAGGTGGCTGTAGCTGTAGTGGTAGCCGTTGGTGTCGCCGTGGGCGTACGAGTAGCTGTGGGGGTTGGCGTCGGCGTGAATGTCGCTGTAGCAGTCGGAGTATAGGTGGCTGTCGCTGTAGGAGTAAACGTCGCGGTTGGTAACGGAGTAAATGTGGCGGTAGGCGTGAACGTAGCGGTAGCTGTTGCGGTGGCTGTTGGTGTCGACGTGGGCGTACGAGTAGCTGTGGGGGTTGGCGTCGGCGTGAATGTCGCTGTAGCAGTCGGAGTATAGGTGGCCGTCGCTGTAGGAGTAAACGTGGCGGTTGGTAACGGAGTAAATGTGGCGGTAGGCGTGAATGTCGCTGTAGCAGTCGGAGTATAGGTGGCCGTCGCCGTAGGAGTAAACGTGGCGGTTGGTAACGGAGTAAATGTTGCGGTAGGCGTGAACGTAGCCGTGGCTGTTGATGTTGGTGTCGGAGTAAATGTAGCCGTCGTAGTCGCAGTCGCTGTTGCCGTTGGAGTAAACGTTGCAGTAGCCGTAGCGGTCGCAGTGGCAGCGGCCGTTGCGGTTGCAGTCGCTGTTGGGGTTGGCGTGGGATTTGCCCCGGCGTTGTAAGCCTCGATCTCAGTAACTCGGCTATAGGTTGCTAAAGAGTTATTTATCAGTACTCTTATTTTAGCGGTAGTAATGCTGGCAAACGTAAATTGTGTCCATACGTGGTTATTTCCAGTTACGTTGCCGCCAGGAATATCCGTCCAGGTGGAGC
>WNFQ01000627.1_pt1 | contig 23793 bp, 18 predicted proteins | sample 5400171 | NCBI WGS metagenome assembly WNFQ01 (sample SAMN13153356, study PRJNA577476) | soil metagenome | isolation source: 20 cm soil under Madrone tree | place: USA:California | collected 2016-06-14
TATCGGTTATGTCTCCGAAATCAATGCCGTCGAGGAGGAGCTGGCGGTGAGCTTCGATGGGCGAAGCGTAACTTACGCGTTTGGGGAACTGGACGAGCTCGTGCTGTGCTACGCGACTTCGATCCACAAGTCGCAAGGGTCGGAGTATCCGGCAGTGGTGATCCCCCTCTCCACGCAGCATTATATGATGCTGAAACGCAACCTCGTTTATACCGGCATCACGCGCGGCAAACGGCTCGTGGTATTGGTGGGTCAGAAACGGGCGCTTGCCATTGCGGTCAAGGGTCAGCAGGTAGAGCGACGCTGGTCGAAACTGCAGGAGCGATTGCGCGCATCTGGGCATGCTTCCGATCTTCACGAGCCTGGACGCCCCTTGCCGCGCCCCCGGATATCCTCAGCTGACGAAACCCGTGGCGAGCTTTCATAGACAACTTCGCTGTGCACACCTTCATCGAGGAGAAGCTCCCAAAATTCGGGCAGCGGCGATCCAAGCGAATTTTGCAGCGATTGCTCAAGCTCTCGCCGTTCCGCCGTCGATAGTGGCTTTTGCTCAACGCCGATCGGGTGCTCTCTACCTGTCGTGAAAGGTCGAAACGCCTCTATTGCCGCCAAGAAGGCGCTCCAGGAGGGCGCGACTGGCGACGCATCCCAATCGCCCATACCGTCTATCGCCGTAAATACCGGAAGCTCTGGCACAGTGCGATCAACGAATATCGGGTCGCCGCACGTGGTCTCGCGGGCGACAACCAACCAGCCTTCGCTCCAATTGGGTCCAACGTAACCAGCCTGCTCAGCTGTAATGGATTCGATTGGGACAAACTCAATGCCCCCCGCGCCGAACGAAAGGTTGCCGGGAGTCTCGGAGCACGGTGCTGGCGGGAAAGATTCCATCGAAGGCAAGCCTCAATTAAACGCGGTCCCTCAAGCTTACCCGATTGCTGCCGCTTGCCAGTGCCCGCTCTTGGCCGGGACCCGCCCGTGACAATTACAGCTCGAGATCATCTTCCGGGCCATTCCGACGAGGTCCGAGGTCTTTATTGTTCTCGGGTCGTCCCGGAGCCGTCGTTGGGGTATGGGTGGGCTGGCACCCCGCCCAGGCGCCGGCGCTTCTCGGCGAGCAACCCAGAGCAACGCTGCTATGCCGGTAAGACGACGTTCATTCCGGCTATGCAACTTGCTCTTGCAGTCCTTTAACCAGTGCGTCGACTGTCACTCGGCAACGTGGGCTATTGCGCAGGTCCTCGTGCATGGTGATCCAGGTTTCCAGTGGCAGAGAGAACTGCTCTGGAAGAATCCGCACGATTGAGTCATCGCGGCGAGCGATTGCCGCTTGGCAGACGCCGATGCCGGCACCGGATCGGATCAATGCCAGCTGCGCCAGGTTGTTGTCCGTGCGCAGCGTGAAGGCTTCACGCCGCCAGCCGCTCAACGCCTTGCCGGCACTACGGTGGAGTGACGTGATGCTACCACGACTCATGGCGGGACTACGGTGGTGGTCAGCGAACTGGCGTATTCGACGCAGTCTATTGGCAAGCCGATTTATCAGGCCGGATCGTTTGGACAAAGGGCTTCGTTGCCTACACCTTCTTGTGACGCTCGCCCGGTGTCTCTCATCGATCCGGAGCCGCCTCTGGCGAGCGATAGGTGTCGGGTATCGAGATTGTGTTCTCTCTACTAACCTAACCGCCACTGACGATGGGCAGCACCACATTGAGCACAAAATCTTCGATGAAATGCGCCGTGATATTGGCCAAGAGGTCGCGAAACTTCATGTAAAACGCAGTGAAGATTGCACCCAGAACGAATGCCGCAACTATACCGCCTAGACCCTGCCGGTAATGTGCCACCGCAAATATTGTGAGTGGCACCAGCCCGGCCAAAAGTCTGCTGCCCGTAAGGCTTTGCAACCTTTCGATGGCAAAACCCCGATAGAACATTTCTTCGGCGACGCCGGCTCGGAGCACGATCACCGTAACAACCAGAAGGGAAGGGTGAAACTCATTGCTACGGTCTTCACCGAGATGAACGCCAACCCAGCGTAGAAGGAGATACAGACCAACCGTGACCGCTAGAATAATCACGGCGAGCCAGAGCCCCCTCAGGAGTGACGTTCGCAGCATGTTCACGCGCAAACCGATGGAGGTCAGGGGCAGGAATTCCCACCGTTTCACTATCCAAAGCAGCAGGCCAACCAGCAAAAAAATTGGAAACTCTCTTCCCAACACCTGCCGATCCGAGTGGTTCTCGCCCGTGATTGTGCGATAGATCGCTATGAAGACGGGGCTCGCAAACAGTGCGACAGCGAGACCGACAAATGTTGGAGTGAGGTTCTTCAGACGTGCTGTGTTTTCCATAGTTTATTCCGCAACGCAGTAAAGCTTGGATGTAATATGCGTCTGTAGACTATCGAGTTGTTGCGATCTAAATGTTACCCGTGGGAGTGCAACAGTGACCAAGCATTTCGGTGACGGGACGGACGAAGACACTCCGGGATCGCCCGCTTGCTTCCTGCATGAGCTTGACCCCGATGGCCGCGTTGGGGTGGATCGGCAACAGGCGCGCGATGTCCCACGCTGGCGCAAGGCGGAACGCGCGCGGCTGCTGGCGGCGCGGCGCAAGTTGACTCAAGAGTATCGCGACGCTTTGACCGAACGCATTGCGAACAGTTTGGATGGCTTGATTCCGGCGAATGATGGCACGATTGTGAGTGCCTACTTCCCGATACGCGCGGAACCCGATTTGCGCCCGTGGATGCACGCTGCGCATGGTCGGGGCATACGTATCGCGCTTCCGGTCGCCTTAGGCCTGGGCCATGCCCTCGCATTCCGAGAGTGGCATCCCGGCGTACGCCTGGCTCGGGGGCTTTGGAATATTCCGTATCCGGCGGCGACCGCCGAAGTAGTGCCGAGCGTGCTCCTCGCTCCCCTGGTCGGGTTTGACCCGGCCTGCTACCGCCTCGGCTATGGAGGCGGTTTTTTCGATCGCACGCTGGCGACGATCGCCGGAGCCCCGATGGTCATCGGGGTGGGATTTCCGGAGGCCTCAATCCCGACAATCTACCCGCAGCCGCACGATGTTCCGATGAACTGGATCGTCACGGGAGCGGCAGCCCCCGTCCGCGCGAGCCCGGTCCGCCTCCCGTAGAAGCGGCTACTCGGCCGACGCGATCAGAACTCCCGGAATACCCCACATGGTCGAGGTGGCGCGAGCGGGGCATGAGCCCACTGCGGCTGCGGTGCACTGGCCTTCATTTTGAAGAAAGGCTTCTCGCCTGACCGCATTGAGATCGAAAGCAACGAACGCCACCAGCATTGACAGGAGAAGACCAGCCAGCAGGTACGAAGCTGCTTGGTTGCCTACCAGTTTGCGATTCATAGATACTCTTCTGGTTGGGGAAATGTCGGGCCGCCTTTGTGAAGTAGACACCACAATGCAAGACCTGCACAGTAGTCTGCAACTCGCGACAATGTCGGAAATCGCCGCATTGCAATTTGTGATTCGCGTCGCGGTCGCGGACCGGCAGCCACGCGATATGTCATGACCCTCTCGGCATCGGGCGGATATTGTAAAGGCGACAGTTGATATGAAAATCCTCGTCACCGGCAGCGCCGGCCACTTGGGCGAAGCACTCGTGCGATCTCTGGAAGACTCGGACCATGAGGCAATCGGTCTCGACGTCAAGAGTTCGCCGTTTACCCGCCGCGTGGGATCGATTACGGAGCGCAGCTTCGTCAAACGATGCATGCAAGGCGTGGATGTGGTTCTACACGCGGCAACGCTGCACAAACCTCACATTGCGAGCCACACTCGGCAGGACTTCGTCGACACCAATATCACCGGCACACTGAATCTGCTCGAAGAGGCCGTCTCGGCCGGCGTCAAGTCTTTTGTGTTTACGAGCACCACCAGCGTGTATGGCCATGCTCTCACACCGCCGGACGGGGCGCCGGCCGCGTGGATTACGGAGGAGGTCGTACCCGTCCCCAAGAATATCTATGGCCTGACGAAGCTCGCCGCTGAGAATCTGTGTGAACTGTTCCAGCAGAGCAGTGGTTTGCCGTGCATCGTTCTCAGGACCTCGCGTTTTTTTCCGGAGGACGACGACGATAGAACGGCGCGGCTAGCCTACGATGACGCCAATTTAAAGGTCAACGAGCTCCTCTATCGGCGCGTAGACATCGAGGATGTCGTCAGTGCCCACAGGTTGGCGATGCAGATGGCGCCGATGACCGGCTTCGGTCGGTACGTTATCAGCGCAACCACACCGTTTACTCGCGACGACCTCGACGAACTGCGCACAAACACGCCTTCCGTCGTCAGGCGGCATGCTCCATGCTACGAGTCGGAGTACCGGCGGCGCGGATGGTCAATGCTGCCCGCGATCGATCGTGTGTACGTCAACCAATTGGCGAGGGCTCAATTGGGATGGCAACCGCGATATGACTTCGGTCTCGCCATTGATCGGCTGCGCGCCGGCGGGGAATTTCGCAGTCCGCTGGCACGTGCCGTCGGCTCCAAGGGTTACCACGCGGGAACTTTTTCCGAAGGCCCATATCCGACGTGAACGCACGCGACCGGCACTACCAAGGTGCCGGCTTGTAGTCCTTCAGAAATTGTCCCCAGGGGAGCACACCAGTAAGGCGCCCGGCGAAGATCGGGTCGACGATGCGTGCTGCGCCGTCGATGATGTCGAGAGGCGGCGCGAAGCCGAGGTTCGCCTTACGGAACGCATGGGCGGCGGGATCTTCGTCGGTCACCCATCCGGTGTCGACGGCATTCATGTGGATGCCGTCCTTCACGAAGTCCGGCGCGCTCGTCCGGGTCATCATATTGAGCGCCGCCTTCGCCATGTTGGTGTGCGGGTGCTTGTCGGTCTTGGTAGTGCGATAGAACTGGCCCTCGACGGCGCTGACGTTGACGACATGCTTGTGGCGATCGGGTGTCCGCACCATGAGCGGTTTCAGCCGGGCGTTGAGAATGAAGGGTGCGATGGCGTTCACGAGCTGCACCTCGAGGAGCTCCGGCGTCTCGACCTCGTGCATGCGCAGCCGCCAGCTATTGACCTCGCGCAGATCGACCTGCTGCCGATCCTCGTCAAAGCGGCCGCTGGGGAACAGCCCCTCGCCGTCGATAAAGTCCTCATCGAGATAGCGTCGCTGCGAGAGCACCGCGCTGTGCAGGAGGCCCTCGCCGTGCAGCCGCTCTGCCGCCGCGACGAGCGTGCCGATGCCGTGCGCCCGCGAGCCCTCCAGGGTCCGCCGCAACTCGTCATGGCGCGCGAGCGGAGCCCGCCAGGCCCCGGGAAGCGCGGCGACCGACATTGCTTCCCCGGCAAGAAGGTGCTGGAAGAAACCCGCCGGCCGGCGCACGGTCTGGCATGCGTTATTGAGAAGATAGTCCAGCCGCGGCAGCCTTTCGACCAGGAACCGCGAGAACAATTCGACGCTCGGGGTGTGGCGCAGATCGAGGCCGTGGATCTCGAGCCGCTGGCTGAAAATGGGAAAATCCGGCTCCTTCGAGTACCGGTCGGCTGCGTCGATCGGAAAGCGCGTGGTGACGACGACGTGTGCACCGGCCTGCAGGAGTTTGAGGGAGGCCTGAAAGCCGATCTTGACCCTGGCGCCGGTGACGAGCGCATAGCGCCCGTTCAGATCAGCCGTCTGCTCGCGCTTGGCGTAGTTGAAGTCGCCGCAGGCATCGCACATCGAATCGTAGTAGCGGTGCATCATTGCGAAATGCCGCTTGCACACGTAGCAGGCGCGCTCACGATGATATTCGGGCCGGTCGTCGGGTGCCTCGGCCTTCGGCCGCTCCAGCCAGAGCGGAGCGTATACCGGGGAGCGGCGCTGAATCCGCAGCCCCGCCTGTTCCATGACCTTCCGGTCATGAACCTGCTTCGCTGCGCGCTTGGCGCGTCTGAAAGCCTTCCCCATCTTGGTGACATCGTGCCGCTCGGGCTTGGCGACGAGGCCGGCGAGCATCAGCAATTCGCGCCGCTTGTCCGGGGTGAGGCGGGCGAGGTGCGAGCGATCGGCCTCGATCGCCCGCAGCACGCGGACGCATGCCTGCACATCGTCATCCGCGAGCGCAAGTTCGGTCATTGGGTTCAGTTTCATCCAGGCATTGTATGCCGGCCGCGGCTGCGCCGGGATTTTAAGGCCCGCCACGGCAAGACCGGAGCGCCTAGGCTTTTTCAAACGTGACGTTTTGACGCCGTGAATCGTGACGTCAAAACGTCACTTTTTTGAGGCATATCACCCCCCTGGCCGGCGCGTGAGGGTGGGGCGTGGTCAGTTCGGAGCACACATGGACCGGAGCGGGATGGATCACGGCAAAACCGCATCCCCGAGATCGCGCCAGGCGACGACTCGTTGTCTTTGTTCGCCGAGCTTGTCGATGCCGAGATGCATGACATCGCCCTGCTTGAGAAAAATAGGATGCGGCTTGTGGCCCAGGCCGACGCCGGGCGGGGTACCGGTGATGAGCAGGTCGCCCGCGTAGAGAGTCATGAACCGGCTCACATAGGCGATCAGATGCCTGACGGAAAAGATCATGTTCCCGGTGTTCCCGGTCTGCATGCGATTGCCGTTGAGGTCAAGATATATGTTGAGGCTCTGCGGATCTCCGACTTCATCCGGCGTGACCAGCCATGGTCCCACCGGGCCGAAGGTGTCGCATCCCTTGCCCTTGTCCCACTGGGTGCCGCGCTCCATCTGAAAGGCGCGCTCGGACACGTCGTTGGCGAGGACGTATCCCGCGACGCTGTCGAGCGCATCGGCCTCGCTGACGTAACGGGTGGTGCGCCCGATGATGAGCCCGAGTTCGACTTCCCAATCCCCCTTCATCGCATCCTTGGGCAACATGACATCGTCGTTGGGGCCGCTGAGACAGCTGGTGGCCTTGGTGAACATGGGGGGCTCGGCAGGAATCGGGAGGTTTGCCTCTTTGGCGTGATCGGCATAGTTGAGACCGATCGCGATGAATTTGCCGATGCCGCGCACCGGCACACCGAACCGCGGTTTGCCGGCAACCACCGGCAACGACCCGGGGTCGAGCGCCGAGAGCCGCGCCAATCCGGCCGGCGTCACGGTCTCAGGGGTGATATCCGGCACATGCGCGGAAAGATCGCGAATCACGCCCCCGCGATCCAAGAGCCCTGGCTTCTCGGATCCCAAGGGACCGTAACGCAACAGTCTCATGCAGCACCTCGATTTTTCATGTAGCACCTCGATCTTTCATACCCCAAAAGCTGAATTCCGCAGGCTGCCCCCGGCTGCGCCGGTGTGTGGCGACGTTCGAGTGCACGACGCTGGTCAAAGTGCTTCGACATCCGCAATGTACGAACGGCCCACACGGCCATCCTTGACGGGCACACGCTCCGCGCGCAGACGCCGCGATTGCTCCCGATGCTGCAGGGATGTCTTCGGAAACACGATCCGGCCACCGGCGCCGACGACGCGATGCCACGGCAGGTTCAATTCGTCGGGCGCCACTCTCAATGCCAAGCCGGTCAGCCGCGCACGGCCCGGCAATCCGGCGGCGCGTGCAACTGCTCCATAAGTCGATACCATCCCGCGGGGAATCATGCCGACCACGTCCCAGATCGCCTGAATCGCAGGACTGTCGCCGGCGGAAGCCGCGCGTCGCGACGGCGGTCGTTCGGGCTTTCGCGGCAGGAACAATTTTGCCAATGATTTCGGTGACCGTGCCATGCGGATGATTTTAGCACCCCCAAATTCGCGTCTGGAGTACTCAGACCGGCGCCGATCGCGCAAAATGGGGGGTGGCCCAATTCCGCGGTTTCATTCTCCAGTCCAGTTACCGTGTCGTATCGCGACAGAATGGACAGCGCATCCCCGTCGTCCACCTCTATGGACGATTGGAGTCGGGCGAAACCTTTCTCGTCCGAGACGATCGCCAGCGGCCCCATTTCTTCATTCGGGCCGCCGATGCCGAACGAGCGCGGGCCTTGGGGGCCCCTCCGCCGAAGATGTCCGGCAAACGGACGTTTGACGGCGCTCCGGTTGCCCTGCTCGAAGTGGACACACCGCCCGAGGTCCCCGGCGTGCGGGATCGTCTCCACCAGGGGCACATCGATACCTTCGAGGCCGACGTGCGCTTCGCGGTGCGCTATCTGATCGAACGCGGCATCAAGGGAGGCTGTGAGATCGAGGGCGAGGCGACCGCCGGAACAGGTGTCGCCTGGTTATTCGACAATCCGTCCCTCCGTCCGGCCGATGTGAAAATCGAGCCGCGCGTGCTGTCCTTCGACATCGAAACCCACGGCACCCCTCCGCGCCTGTTGGCGATTTCGATCTATGCCCCCGGCATCGATGAAGTACTCATCGTTGATGGCAGCGACCGCGCAATGCCCGACAAGGCAATTCGCTGCGCCCATGAGTTTGCGGCATTGGAGGCATTCTGCGACCGGGTTCGACTCCTGGATCCCGATGTTCTGTCGGGTTGGAACATCATCGATTTCGATTTGACCGTCTTGCAGGGCATCGCCGAGCGTGTTCGCCACCCCTTTTCGTTGGGCAGGGACATAGGGAGCATTCGCATCCGCAAAGCCGAAGGCTATTTTGGCAGCGGACAGGCGAGCATTCCAGGCCGCCTCGTACTCGACGGCATCGACTTGCTGCGCGGCGCCTTCATACGCATGGACGATTACTCGCTCGACGCGGTGGCGCGCGAGGTTCTCGGCGAAGGCAAGGCCATTGCCGGGGACGTGCGTGATCGCGTCGCCGAGATCACGCACAACTACCGCCATGATCTGCCGGCGTTTGCACTCTATGCGCGCACCGACGCGAGGCTGGCGTTCGAGATCGTGGAGAAATTGAATGTGGTGCGGCTTGCGTTCGCGCGAAGCCAGCTCGCCGGCATGACGCCGGATCGCGTGGCGGCCAGCATCGCGTCGTTCGACTTCCTCTACCAGACCGAGCTCGAAAAACTGGGCGTCGTCGCCCCGACAGTGCGGTCCGGCGATTCCGGCGTCTCCGACCCGCAACAAGGCGGTCATGTTCTGGAGCCTGTCGCCGGCCTGCATCGCGACGTCTGGGTATTCGACTTCAAGAGTCTGTACCCGAGCATCATCCGCACGTTCAACATCGATCCCTTGTCGTATGTAGCGGAGCCATCGCCGGATGACGACCTGATTCGAACACCGGGTGGCGCGTTCCGGCGGGAACCCGCAATCCTGCCGCGAATGCTCGATGCACTTTTTCCGCGGCGCGAAGCGGCGAAAGCCGTCGGCGACGACGTGGCATCGAACGCCATCAAGATTCTGATGAATTCGTTCTATGGAGTCCTGGGCACATCGGCCTGCCGCTTTTACAACCCCGCGCTGGCCAACTCGATTACCGGTGCGGGCCGAGAAATATTGCTCTGGTCGAAGCGCTGGTTCGAGGCCGCCGGATTCAGCGTGCTCTACGGAGACACCGACAGTTTGTTCGTTCAATCCCATGGCGGGGATCCCAACGAGACGCGCGACCGAGGCCGACGGCTTGCCCACTCCTTGAATGGGGATCTATCGACGTACATCGCCGAGCGCTGGAAAGTAACGAGCCGCCTCGAGCTCAAATTCGAAAAAATGTACCTCAGGTTATTCCTCCCGCATGCGCGCAATAGCACGCGTGGCGCCAGCAAGCGGTATGCCGGTCTCCGCCAGGGCGACGACTCCAACAGCGTCGAGTTCATCGGCATGGAGGTTGTGCGCCGCGACTGGACCGCCCTCGCCAAGCAGGTGCAGCGGGAACTCTATGGTCGGCTCTTCACGGATCAAGCGGTCGATGTCTACCTCTCCGAGGTCGTGAGGCGGGTCAGGAACGGCGAACTGGACGACATGTTGGTGTATCGCAAGAACCTGCGCAAACAGGCGGAGCTGTATACGGCGACGAGCCCACCGCATGTGGTCGCCGCCCGCAAATCCGTGCAGCCGACAGGCCGATTGGTAAGCTACCTCGTGACCACCGCCGGCCCGGAACCGACGGATAACGTTCAGCATCCGATCGATCGCGAGCACTATGTGAAGAAACAGATCAGGCCCGTGGCGGAACCTGTTCTCGAAACACTGGGACTCGATTTTGAGCAGGTCATTGGTGATAGCCGGCAAATTGATCTGTATTCGCTGCTTGGCCGGATGTGAAGCCATGCGGCCGGCGAGGCCGTCGGGGTGATCGGCCTGCGGTCGTCGTCGCACTTGCGCAACACCGATGGTGAGTTTCGAACCCTGCGGGCGGGACACGACATTTGGCGGACCGGAGACTTTTCGGGGTAATATCCGAATCCCGGGTGGCGCCCGGGCAGCGTCGGAGCGCGCTTCGAACACTTGCGGCAGAGATGCCCCGGAAACCCCAAATCGTCGAGGTCCACAACGTTGATGGTTGCCAATACGTCCTCGCCGGCATCTGCATTCACAAAGGTTCTGCGTTCCTTCGAGACCGGCGGCTTCACGTACCGCGATGTCGTGGCCGAACTGAAGCGGCTGCTCAAGGCCGGCGCGTCACCGACCGAATTGTCGGAGATTCTCCGGCGCCGCGAGTTCGTCGAACCGTTGCCGGTCGAGGCCCGCAAGGAGGTCCTCGGCCTGCTGGATGCCGCAAAGGAACGGACGGCTGCGCAAGCAGTCGATCCGCCTGCTGAGAGCGCCGGTGCGAGTTCGGTTCCGGCGTCAAAACCGGCCGCCGGCCCGGACGAAATCCCTGCTTCACATCCCCCAACGGTGCGCATCCCCACGATCGTTCCGAATGCCGCGCGGGTCGAAGGTGTCCCCAAGACGACCATTCGAATTGCGCCTGCGCCACGAATTCCGGATCCGATACCCATACCGGAGTCAAAAGTAGTAACGATCCCCGTGCAGATTCCGGTCGCCCGCGTAGCGCGCATCTGGACGCCTGCGCAAAGTTCATCTTCTGAGGTTATCGCACCGAAGCGGACTGCCGCGGACGGTCATGACAATGTCATTGCCCGGGCAATCACGCTGGCTCGAACATCGGCATCGCCGGCTCGTGCGGCAGCACCGCCGGATTCGGTGCAGCGTAAAACGCGCATCGTACCGACGGCGAAACTAGTACCCGGCCGGTCGAGCGTCGCGGCCCCGACCCCATCCCCGACCGCGACCCCGACCGCGACCCCGGGAATAGGGCGGATACCGACACTCTTTCCGCTGGCGGACGAGCCGGTCAAGGAGGGCCAACCCGCACAGGTGGAATCGCATGAACGTGATGATTGGAGCGATCTTGCCATCTTGCGGGAGGATCTCACCCCGGATGCAGCCGCGGTAGGCAGCGCGCTCAGGCGTCGTGCAGTCGCAATGCGCGGTTCGATGGTGCGGGCGATCGGATTGAGTGCTGCCGCAATCATACTTGCCGCGATCGCATGGTTCTATGCTCGTCAGGCGCTGATGTCGACGAAGGCGGCAGCGCCGGCCGCCGCAGCCCCGATTCCCGGCACCCTGATTCGCGACTGTCCAACCTGTGCGGCAATGATCGTGCTGCCCGCGGCTCGATTCCAACAAGGCCTTGCCGCCACTGACCGGGGCTCGCCGTCCTACGAAAAGCCGCAGCACTGGGTGAACATCGTCCGTCCATTTGCCATGTCGGCGGACCTCGTCACGGTTGAAGACTACCGCCAATTCATCGACGCTACGGGGCGCGCCATGCAAGGCTGCGACACCTACGACGGGTCATGGTCGCATCGGCCCGGGAACAATTGGCAAAATCCGGGATTCGCTCAAACCGGCTTGCACCCGGTCACGTGCGTGTCATGGAACGATGCCGTCGCCTATGTGCAATGGCTTTCGGCCAAGACAGGGCATCAATACCGCCTGCCGAGCGCGTCGGAATGGGAATATGCCGCGCGCGCCGGCGGCGAGACCGTGTACCCATGGGCTTCGAACGGATCGAACGCCTGTGCGTTCGCGAACGTGGCCGACGCGAGCGCGGCGCGCAGGTATCCGGGGTGGGTGGCGTTCGCCTGCGACGATGGCTATGCCAACACTTCTCCGGTCGGTTCATTCAAAGCCAACCCACTGGGGCTCAATGACATGTTGGGCAATCTCTTTCAATGGACTTTGGATTGTTGGCACGCCGATTACAGCGGCGCGCCGGTGGACGGGTCTGCACGCGCGGACGGCGATTGCTCCGAGCGCGAACTTCGCGGGGGCTCGTGGTTCACTTCTCCGTCGTACGTGCGGGCGAATTACAGAAATCACTTCGCCGCGGATTACCGCACCAGCAGCGCCGGAATTAGACTGGTCAGGGACATCGGGCCATGAAGCAGCGTATTCGCAGCAGCGGGACTGAAATGCCGACCTTTACTGCCAAACTTCTGGTCTTGGCAGCCCTGTTCGTGTCCATGCCGGCGTGGTCGGCGGAGGCACTGTCACCCGACGCGGCAGCGACGGCCAAGCGGGATTCCACCCGCTGCTTCACGCAGGCGGATGTGGGCGCATGCAACGATGCCATTCGCCGGAACCCGAGCAATCCTGAGCTTCTCGTCGCCCTTGCGGATGCGTTGGTCCGTGCCAAGCGTCCCGCTGACGCCATTCGCCACTATCGCCGCGCCGCGGCGCTTGCACCGCACATGCCCGGTCTCGCCGCCAAACTGAGAGACGCCGAAAATCAGCTGGCGTCCGAGAGTAACCCGGTCCCCGCTCGGCGCATGCGCTATTCGAATGCCGCCCCGGAGACGCAATCGCATTGATTGCGGGTGTCCGGGATGTTGACACAGCGGTCAACATCGTCAAACTATCCGACCTTACCGTGAACCCTATTCCCCTCGTCCTGCAGATATCGTCGCCACCAGTCGAAGTCGAACTCAAGGCGCTGACCGGCGACCTTGGCTAGGCGGCGCGCGCGTTCCAAGCTGCTTCGATGGGGCGTGGCACTCATCTTGGGCTTCATCGTACTCGCAGCCATCGGCGTTGCGTGGATCGTGCACCTGGACCACGTCGTGACCCGGGAATTCCAGGGGCGGCACTGGTCGATCCCGGCGCGAGTCTACGCTGCGCCGCTCGAACTCTACGTGGGCGCGCAGTCTTCGGCCAACGATCTCGAAGAGGAGCTCCGCCGCCTTCATTACCATCCCGGAGACCCATTCGCGGGACCCGGGGTTTATCGACGGCGCGGCGGCTCCTTCGACCTCCATGCGCGCCGCGTGCGCTTCAGCGACGAACAGCGGGAGCCCCAACTCGTCTCGATCAGCGCGGACCAGAACTCGATTACGCGATTGCAGTCGGCCGATGGCGCGGAGCTGCCCGTGTTCCGCCTCGATCCGCCCGTGATCGGCAGCGTATTTCCGGTCCACGGCGAAGATCGGCTCGTCTTGTCGCCCGATGATGTGCCGCCGCTGTTGCGCTCGGGGATCAAACTGATCGAGGATCGGCGCTTTGACGAGCATCACGGAGTCGACGCGCACGGCATCGTGCGCGCACTTTGGGCGAACCTTCGGGCCGGCCGCGTGGTGCAGGGCGGAAGCACCCTGACGCAGCAGCTCGTCAAGAATTACTTTCTGTCCGACGAACAAAGTTTCGGCCGGAAGGCGACCGAGGCGTTGATGGCGCTGAGGCTCGAGGCGCATTTCTCGAAAGAGGAAATCCTCGTGGCTTACCTCAACGAGGTATATCTGGGTCAGGACGGCTCACGTGCGATACACGGCTTCGGACTCGGCAGCGAGTACTACTTCGCGAAGCCGCTCGCCGAACTCGACGTCAGTGAACTGGCGCTGCTGATCGGGCTCGTCAAGGGCCCGTCTTATTACGATCCGCGCAAACACGCCGACCGCGCGCGCGCGCGGCGCAATCTCGTGGTGCAGGAGCTCGAGGAGGCGCATCTGATCGATGCCGCCGCCGCCGCACGCGCCGCCGCGAGCCCGCTCGGCCTGCGGCCGCCGGGAGGCAGCTATGTACCGGCCTATCTGGATCTGGTGCGACGCCACCTGAAGCGCGACTATGCCGAGGCGGATCTCGCTGCCGCGGGTCTTGCCGTCTACACGAGTCTCGATCCACGCGCGCAGGCGGCCGCCGAGCGCGCCCTGACGGCGAACCTGAAGCGTCTCGATGCGGCCGGCCGGGTACGGGGCGCCCATCTCGAGGGCGCCGTGATCGTTGCCGAGCCGAACAGCGGCGACGTGGTGGCGGTGGTCGGCGGCCGCGATGTCGGCACCGACGGTTTCAACCGCGCGCTGGATGCGCGTCGGCCGATCGGTTCGCTCGTCAAGCCTGCGGTATACCTGGCCGCACTCGAGACCGGCCGCTACAATGCCGCCACGGTGATCGAAGACGCATCGATTGAGCTCAAGCTCAGCGACGGCACGGTCTGGGCTCCGCAAAATTTCGAGCACCAAATCTATGGCCGGGTCCCGATGGCGCGCGCGCTGGCGGAGTCCATGAACTTGGCGACGGTGCGGCTCGGGCTCGACATCGGGCTGCCCAAGGTGGCCGAGACGCTCCGGAGGCTCGGCCTCGAAACACCGCCGATGCTCAATCCATCATTGCTGCTCGGGACCGTCGAGATGACGCCGCTCGAGGTCGTTCAGGTCTACACGTCGCTGGCGAACGGCGGCTATCGGGCCCGCTTGCGCGCGGTGCGTGCGGTTCTCGATGAGCACGGACGTCCGCTCAAGAGCTTCAAGGTGCAGATCGAGGAAGCGGCGCCGCCGTCCGCCGTCTACCAGCTCGACCGGATGCTGATACTCGTGACCACGCGCGGCACCGGCCGCGATGCGGCGGCCCGTCTGCCCCGGGGCACCGTCGTCGCGGGCAAAACGGGCACATCCTCCGATACCCGCGATAGCTGGTTCGCGGGATTCACCGGCAGTTACGTGTCGGTTGCCTGGGTGGGTTACGACGACAATCGGGTGACCGGTCTCACGGGCGCTATCGGAGCGCTGCCGGTGTGGGCGGACACGCTCGCGAGGCTCAAGTCCGCCTCTTTCGAACCGGTTCCACCGGAGCTGGTCGAGGATCGTTGGATCGGATTCGCGGATGGGCTGGAGACCTCCCCGGCCTGTAGCACGGACGCAGTCGTCGTCTCGGTGCCGAAGGACACGGTATTGCCCGCAAAACCCGGCTGCGGTCCTTCGTCAATGGGTACCTCGCCAAGCGGCACGATGGGTGACAAGATTAAAGAATGGCTCAAACACATCGTTCACTGAGGGCGCCTTCACTGAGAACGCTCGCCGCCGCGCTCGCCGCTGCGGTGCTGCTCAGCGGCTGTCCCGTCCCGTCGCAGCGGCCGCAGCCGCCGAGTACTTCAATCCCGGGAGCGCAGCCCTCGGAGCCGCAGACGCCGGGCCCGCTTTCACCCATTCCGCCGGCTCCGCCGCGCGCATCGCCCGCGCCGCGCGAAAATCACCTCTCTCCCGCTACTCGTTCGCTCGTGACGCAGTCACGGACCCTGGCGTCCCGCGGCGATCTTGACGGCGCCTCGTCGACGCTCGACCGCGCCTTGCGTATCGAGCCGAATAATCCCCTGCTGTGGATCGAACTTGGGCGGCTGAGGCTTGCGGAGAGCGATGCGCGTCAGGCCGAAGCGTGCGGGCGCAAGGCGCTCAGCCTGGCAAGCGGCGATCGCGCCACCCAAGCTCAGGCGGGGCGGCTGCTCTCCGATGCGCTGCGCGCTCAGCGGCGCAATCAGGAAGCGATCGAGATCGAGCGTCAACCGTTCATGCGCTGACCCTTCGGATCGATTCAGAAGGGCGACAGCCGGTCGACCGCGCGGATGGTTTGCGGACCCTGTTCGGACTTGATCTGCTCGCCGGGGCTGAATATCGCCGCGTTGCCCATGATGATCGAGATCATCTGGTTCGGATAGATCGTGACTTCGTTTTCTCCGAACCCGGACATCGTGGGAATATTGTGCCGCCGGTGACTTTTTGATCCGACATACGGAACGAAATGAAAGCCCATTTTATAAAACTCGGTCCGGTCGTCCGCGTTCTCCGGCGTGGTCCGTGTCAGCGACGAGTCACCGTCCTTCCGAATTGCATCCCGCGCTTCGAGCAAGTCGGTGGTGAGTTCGCGATGGAGAAGCTGGCGGCCCGCCTGCGCGCCGCGCTGCTGGTAGAGGAGCGCGATTTTCGCCAGATCGTCGAGGCTCGGGTAAAAACCGGCGTTAAACCAGACCAGTCCATCCCGGTCCGGCGCTTCGCGGGTTCTGACTGCGGGCGCGTGCAGAATGCCGATCGGCCGGAAGACCTCTTCGATGAGCATGTTCCAAATATCGGCGGACGGACCGCGCATCGATTTGAGGAAGCCGTCGATGGCGGCTCCCAACAGATAGAAATCCTGATCGCGGTAGCGCACGACGGTTCCCGGCTCCCACGGGTATGGACGCAGGTTGGCACTGATTTGCGCCAGCTTGTCGAGATGGGATCGTGCAGTGAACCATGGGTCATACCCGCCGTCGAGGTAGCCATCGAGGATGTCATTGGGATTGGTCTTGAATGTTCCCGTTCCACCGAAGCCCGTCGACATGTTGGCCGCGTCGAGAAACCGAATACGCTTCCATTTCGGGTCAAGACCTGCGACGTAGTCGCCAACTTTCAGCGTCATTACCCACGGCCCGTAGACTTCAGCCAGATGCAGCAACGCCAGCGGCGCGCCGATGCCTTTCATGACCGATCTCACTCCGAAGCGCATTTCGAGGGGATACGGGTAGATTCCGTACGGCGTCGACGCGTCTTCATAGTAAATGATGCCGCCGCGTACCAATACCGCCTCGACCAGCCACTTTGGGTTCAGCGGGCCGCCGAAACCATCCAGGGTTCCGGCATGAACGGCCTCGGCGAGTTCGCGCATTGGTTTCGCCGGAAGGCGTCCGGCGAACTCCGCTCGGGCGGCTGTGCGCCGGCCGTCGAGAGCACTCGCATCGGCCGCCGTGAGATCCGCGTGCACGGAAGTCCACGCGACAAAATGCCGGCCGAGCAGGTACGGCGCGCTTTGCTGCACAAACTGCACGGCGATGTTGCTGATCTCCCCGTCCCGGTACACGAATGTCGCGAGCCCCTGATGCGCGTCGTTGTCCGTGTCATTGACGAGCATGATGGGGAATGCCGCGCGCGACCAACCGCCGTCGGTGTTTTCGCGCCAGATCCTGCCCACTTGCGGGATGACACGCCAGAAGCTCGCCTTTGCACCCGGAACCTCCCGCACCATTTCGCCGCGTTGAACGGGCACCAAAAGCTCGCCCAACGTGAAGAACTCGAGGCTGACGGCCGGAAACAGCCGGGCGTCCCGCCCATCCTGCATCGGCTTGTCGATCTCCGGTTGTGTTTGCAGCGGGGTCTGGTGCATGGACAGGATCCCGGCGAAGGGAGGCGCTGCCAGCGCATCGGACCCCGGATAGAACGCCGCATTGGGATTCGGCGTCGGCGCGGCGCGGCCGGCCAGCAGGACCGCAGTCGGGAGCGCGTCAGATGCGGGACTTGCGCTACTCCACGCCGGGCACGTGAGCAATGTCACCGAAACGAAGATGCCGTTGGGCCATCGCGCTTTCATTGGGACCTCTGTAGATCAAGTCCGGCAGCGGAGAAACCTGGCGAGCAAGATCTCGTGCGTCTCGGCCGGGACGGGGCCGACGCGCACCCATTCCAATCCGAAGGCGTCCAAATCATCAGGACTCTCTTCACTGCGATGACCCATGCTCCGCACGAGGCGCTGCACCTGATAGGCCCGGCGCAAGGCCTGATCCTCCGGCGGCGTGGGTCTGTCGGTGAGAATCTCGCTGCGTATGCACAGCATTCTGAGCGCAGTCTCATTGGCGGCCGCATCGAGTCCGGTGGCATCGGCTTTCAACCAGGCCTCCTTCAACGCCTGAGTTCCGCCTTTGGGCCACTGCGCTACTCCCGCGATGAAGCACTCGGCCGCCTGTTTGAGCGCTTCAAGATCGGAGGATGCGCCGCCTTGCGCCGCCGCCCACCCATACAGTCGTATGAGCCGGGCGGCTTCGAGGAGATTGGTGAACGACAGCTCCTTGTCGCGCGCCCGCATTTGCGAGATCTGCGCCTGGCACCGGGTGAGCGCACGCTCAAAACGCTCGCGCAGGCCGCGCTGATCGGCTCTCGGCACTTCGCCCAGCGCCTCGAAGTCGGCCCGCCACTGCGGAATTTTTGCAGCGCCCTCCAGCAGTTCGGGCCCCGAGAGGACGGCTAGCCGCTCGGCCTCCTCGCAGAGCGTGACGGCCAGCCGCTTGTTGGCCTCGAGACCGGCGGCGTGCTCTGCGTAGACCTGCTGGCGTTTTTGGAAGATCACATCGCACTGCGCGCGAAACTCATCCCACAACTGCTGCTCCTGATCGCGCTGGACGGCGCCGATATTTTTCCACTGCAGCTGCAGGCGCTTCACCGCATCCACGGCCTCGCCACTGTCTTCTTTCGTCTGCAAATACTGCGCTCGCTGGATGAGCGATTTCTTTTCCGCCAGATTGTGCGCGTACCATGCGTCGAGCCGCCCCTGCAGCCGGTCGATCGACGCGTCGAATTCCTCCTGAATCGCAAGTCCGGCCGCGCGATCCACCGGAGAATGCCGACGCCATTCCTGGGGGGCCTCGCGCAAGACCGCCGCCACCGCGCGCCAGTCCGGATGCTCGCCGCTCTGGCTACTTTCGAAGGCTCGAAGCCGCTCGAGTACGAGCCTGCGCTTCTCCACATTTTCCTGACGCAGCCTGGCCTGCGCCTCGAAATATTCACGGCACGGCTGGTAGGCCGCCTGAGCGGCTTGGTGAAATCGCTGCCAGTCCGCCTCCGAATCGCTGAGGATTCCCTTGCTGATCGTTTTCCATTCGTCTTGCAACCGCTTGATCCGGTCGGCGAGTGCCTTGGGCGCCTCCTCCGATCCAATGAGCGCCTCCATCTCCTCGATCAACTCCGCGCGCTTGGGCGCCACGGCATAATCCTTCCATTCCTTGAGCTCATGCAGCTTCATATCGAGCTGCAGCACCTGACTGGCGAGAAACGCCGGCACCGCCGGCACGGTCGGCAGTTTCTCCTCGACGGCGCGCCGCAGACCGGCCGCACGCGCCGTATTGCCCTCGCGCAGCGCGCTATTGGCCTTGCCAATCAAACCGCCGACCTGGCGCAAGGCGAGCGCCTCCGCCGCCAGTTTTTCGGCGCGGGCCTTCTCTTCAGCCTCGCGGACTGCCGCCGCCTCTGCCGCTGCGAGGGCCGCCGCTTCATGGTGACGCTGAGCTTCCAGTTCGGCGAGGACGGTGGCCTGTTCCCGGGCGGCCTTGCGTGCTGTCTGCTGCGCCTCCTCTTCGGCGCGCTGCGCCAGCTGCCGCATATGCCCGGCAATGACCTCCCGGCATCGATCGATGGCCAAGAGCGCGCGGTCCTTCATCTCCGGGGCCGCCTGCGACTCGAGCGTTTGCCATTGCTCTTCGAACAGCTTGAGCGAAGTCGCGTATAGCGCGTCATGGATACGATGACTGTGCCGCTCGAGGGACGCGCATAGCGCGGCGACATCGCTCGCGATCTGCGCAATCCGCTGCTCCTCGGCGCGCAGCACATCGCACTTCTGCTTGATGATCTTGTAGACGCTCTTGTCTTTGCCGCGCACCTGCTTGAGGAGCCGCGTGAGTTCTGCGGGATCTTCAATGCCCTGCGCCGCGAGCTGCCGTATGCGGCTGGACGAACCCTCGGTGACGAGACTGGCCATTCGTTGCGGGTCGTCGATCGAGGCCAGCACCTGAGCAAGGTGGTCGGGATTGCCGCAAAGCCCCGCCACGGACAGCATCGCGGTGCTGTGTCGCGCCGAAGCGCACAGGGCGGAAAAATCAATCGACCCCGAGTCGATGAGTTGCGCCACACGCTCCTGCGCAATTCGCGCGATGTATGGGGATTCGGGCAGAGCAGCGTCTTCGCTCAAGCCCGCGAGTTTCCGTAAAGTCGTGCCGTCCGGAAGCTTAGCTATCGCCGCTGCACGCAAGGCCTCCTCGCCGCCGCTCAGCGCCGTGGCGGCGATCAGCTCCGACGATCCCTCATCGAGCGCCGCGACCCGAGTCTCCAGAGTGGGCGGGGACTGCGGCGCTTTGCGGAAGAAATGCTCCAACGGCTTCATTATGTTCATGAACCGCATAGAAAAAGACGCCTCGTTCAGCGAAAACATCCTGAAATTATATCGGTGTTACCGCCCGACACGCGTATATCCATCGTTGCGCAGGCAATATCGCTTCCTTGGGCACCCTACCGGGATGACGGCGCCGCCGGCTGTCCTTGGTGGAGGGTCTTGTCTTCCATCATCAATGCCCCGCAGTCGGCATCCTTGGACAGTCCTGGATCGACGAAGGACAGGGCGGACGCGAGCGGCGTCAACAGGACACCGAGCGCGATAGCCGCCGCCGTCTGTGCGACGGCGTCCCGCGGCTGTATCGCAAAGGAGGGGTGCGACAGTGTGCCCCGCACCAACGCCGGCGATCTGACGCGCAATCCGGGCTGCTTTGGATGACCGCGCAGGGTAAGGTCAATGGTCTCGGAGTCCATGTGTATTTTGCCCTCCCCGACGATGAGCACCTGCTCGGTGTCGAGAACCAGGGTTTGCGCCGCAAGCACGCCGTCGTGGGCTTGAAAGCTTGCCACGCCGCAGCGCACCGGAACTTCCGGACCATGTTTGCTGAATAGCAGGCCAATGGCGCGAAGATCGAGTCCCGCGAGGTTCGCCAAAGCGGCGCGGATCGCGCCATGCGGAACGGCCGCGGACAGCGTGCCGTCGGCGCCCGAGGCAAATTCGTGCAGAGAACGCCCGTGGCCTTTGGCGAGGACTCGCGCTTGCAGCAGTCCTTTCATCAGGGGTTCGTCGGCGCCGCGCGGCAAGTAGCGCTCAAGGTTCAGGTTGGAAATCGTAAGATCGAGGCTGTCGGCCGGATCGTCGGTCGTCAGGTTGGCCCTGACGTGCGCGGTCAGGGCTCCATCGAACACCTGACCGGTCAGCGGAGTCACGGTGAGGACGCCATGATCGACGGCCAGGGCGGCGGCAACGTTTTGCACCGGGATGGGACCCACTTCCAGGCGCCCAGCACGAAACGTGGCCACGGTATCATCACGCCGCCAGGCGCGGGGGTTCAGTGCCGCATCGGACATCAGCCACTGCTTCGCGCCGCCTTCCGGATCCCGGCCGGCCGCGCGCAGACCGAGATCGGCCAGTCGAAGAAGCTTCGAATTGAGATCGATGTCGAGCTTCGGCCGATCGCCCGAACTGTCGATCGATGCGCTGCCGTGCACATCGCTCTGCCCGGAACTTGCGTCCAGGTCGGTGAACCTGGTCTTGGTCCCGCGGCGCACCACCTTGCCCGCCAGCCGATAGCGGCCGGTATTGATCAGTTTCACGCCGGTCAGGAAGTACAAATCCTCCAGGTCCTGACCGGTTGCGGCGAATTCAGCGTCGATCAAGCGGAAGTCGAAGGGCCGCGGCAGCGCACCGCCGCCGGTGAGTTGCGAGCCGCTTGATTCCTCTTCGAACTTGAATCGGTAGGGTTTGGCGTGATCGGCGATGGCAAGCGGATCGCCGTCGATGCCGAAACGAACGGGTCTGCCGTTGAGTTGCCCCGTCCCCTCGATTCTCAAGGGCGGCGGGCCTTTCATGGGCATCGGTTCCTCGACCCTGATCGTCCCGTCAAACTGAAGGTGGCGAGTATCGTCCTTTAGCAGGACGCGAGCGCTCGGCACTGACAAGCGCCGGACCAACGGCAAGAGCGCGTCATCGGGAACCCGGGGGTCCGTCCACTGCCAGTTCGCCAATCCCGCGTCATCGCGCGACAGCGTCAGCGTCGCAGCTTCCATGTCGAGTTTTTGAATGCCGAGCGGCCGGTGGATCCAGGGTAGTTCAACGGTAAAGGAAAGCCGGCCGATCACCGCCGTGGTGCCCGGCGGCACCCATGGCGGATTGCCGATCGTGACGCGCTCGGCGGTCACGCGCGGGTGCAGGGAGAACAGCTGTAGATGCAAGCCGCCATCCACCTTGATCGTGCGGCCAACGTGGGAGGCGATGAAGCGGAGCAATGGGCCCCGGAAGTAGCCGGCTTCGATGGCCGCGGCCAGCACGGCAACGAGCACGAACAGCATCCCGAGGGCACTGGCCGTCCAGATGAGCCACCTGCGGAACAGGATCGACCGGTTCATTTGTCCGGCTTGAGCGCGATCTCCGGCTTCGACGACGACCGCGTGCCCGCCCTCGCTGCGTTGCTCCGGCCATGGTAGGTATAGACAAGGGAGAATTTCACGGCATCGCTGAGATTCTTGCCGGCCGAGTGCAGGGTGTTGCAATGGAAAAATACCGCATCGCCCGAAGCAAGATGCGGCGACTCGGCGGTACGAAGCATGTCGGCGTTGTCCGTGCGATCGGAACGAAAGAATTTCGCCTCGTCGAACCGATCGGCGTCAAACGCGGCCTGGTGGGAGCCCGGTACGAACCAGAGCGCACCGTTGTCGACGGTCTCGTCGCCGAGCGCAAACCACACCGAGACGAGATCCTCGCGTTCAAACGACCAGAAGCGAATGTCGCGGTGCCACCCCGTCAAGCTGCCGTACAGGGGATGCTTGGTCATGAGGCAGTTGTGATGCGCGCGCGACAGCAAGACCGCTTCGCCGAAGTACGTTTCCATCCACAGGCGCACCCGCGGCGACGTTGCGATCTCGGCGAACCGCGGATCGCGGCCGTACGCGTCGAGGAGCCGGCGCACTGTCTCGCCACCGGCGTCGGTGTGCGATCGGGGCGCCCCTGGATATTGAAGGTCGGCTTCGAATTCGAGCGGGTCGGCGCGAGCGGCAAATTGCGCCCGCGCCGCGGCGTTGAGCTGCTTCACTTGGTCGACGGGCACGAACCCCGGTACCACGACGTAGCCCTGATCGCGAAATCTTTCAATCTGCGATTGGGCGTTCAAGAGACTCGCGCTCCCAAGACCCCAGATCGGCCGCGGCCTCGTAGGCGGATTGAAAGAAGCGCAGAAGCATGTCGCCCGGCGCCGCAGCGGTACGCACACCGTCGTAGGGCAGCAGGAATTCCCTGGCCTGCATGTCGTAATAGGCGGCGCTGGGTTCGATGGGCCGCGCCGGATAGCCCGCGGGTTCAGGATAGCTATACGCGTAGAATGCCGGAGGTCGCGATACTCCGTCTCCGGGCCAGAAGCCGCAACTGCTGCATTCGTGCGAGTACGCCTCGACCATCACGCGATCCGGGCAGTTCGGTACACCGCCCGGATGCGCCGGAGCCCGCCGCCCCGAAAAGCGCGTCGACGCCAGATCGAAGCTGCCCCAAAAAAAATGCACGGGGCTTTGCTTGCCGGTGAAGCCGCCGCGGAATCGCTTCAGCACACGTTCCGCGCCCGCGACTATCTGCCAGCAACGATGGGCGGCAACGGGATCATAGAACGCGTGTTCGCGGTCCTGCATGAATGGTATGGCAATCTCCACCTCGACCGGCGAGGGGATGATTGTCGGCTCGATCGCGAGCGCGCGAAGGCTGCGCATATACCGCGCGAAAAACTCGGCCACGGCCATCGAGGACAGCGCAAAGGAGTCCTGGGCGCCGCGACTGGTCCGCAGGGAAAGCTCGTGGGATATGAAATCAAACTCCACCGAAAAGGAAAAATCGCCGTAGGGCATCGGTGACGTCGTCAAGCCCCGGCTCGTCACGTACAGAGCAACCTGCCACCAGTGGTTTTCCATCGGCGCGAGAGCAAGCCGGGTCTTGCCCACGATCTGCGCCCACATGTGCAGAGTGGCGTACGTGTCGCGCCACGCCTCCCGCGGAAACTCAGGCCATTCGGAATACGATTCTTGGGGTTCCATCGAAGGGTCCGG
>WNFQ01004219.1_pt1 | contig 23784 bp, 24 predicted proteins | sample 5400171 | NCBI WGS metagenome assembly WNFQ01 (sample SAMN13153356, study PRJNA577476) | soil metagenome | isolation source: 20 cm soil under Madrone tree | place: USA:California | collected 2016-06-14
CGGCGGCGCAGATCCGCGACGACGCGCTCTCCCGCGCGCGCTTCGAGTTCCGCTGGGTCGACCAGTTCAACCTCTCGCTCGACCCCGACACCGCGCGCGAATACCACGACGAGACGCTGCCCAAGGAGGCGCACAAGGTGGCGCATTTCTGCTCCATGTGCGGGCCGAAATTCTGCTCCATGAAGATCACGCAGGACGTGCGCGACTACGCCGCCACATTGAATGACAAAGAGCAGGGCATGGCGCAGATGTCGGAGAAATTCCGGCAGCTCGGCAGCGAGGTCTATGTCGATGCGACGACGGTGAAGGAGAGCAATAGAGCGCTGTAAAATAAACGGATCAATGTTCAGGCTACGGTCGGGTTGGACCCGGCCGTTTCTTTTGGCGTATTCCAAACGTAACCCTTCTCGCCTGATCCATCGCCCTTCCAGCCGTATGGTTCATTTGTGATCTCAAGTAAAAAATCGACTCCGAACTCTATCTTAACTGGTCTACCATCCGCGTATTCTTGCTCGCGTTCCATTTTGCGCCAATCTTTAACGACCCCTTGCAAATAGGACAGCTCAGATTTTGCCGTATGGAGCGCGACGTAGGCGCCAATCCTTGCCGCACGCTCGGCATGTATTTTGTCGACGACCCAAGTGCCGGTCCAAACAGTGCCGTCACTGTTTGTGGTCACGCCTTTCCCTTGGGGACAGACAAAGTGAAAGCCGACCACAACTTGGCCATCTCGGGGTTCTGCAGTTACGTTTGTGACACGGGCCGGTTTTTCACGAGTCGGAGTACGCCGCGAAAGCTCAGCATCGCACAACGTTAAAACGGACATTTCTCCAAGCCGACTAGCGTTTTGCCGCAGAGCTTTTACGGCATCCGTCGGTAACGCGGCTATTCGCTCAGCGGTCCAGTCAACCATCGCTATGCAGTCTTCCAAAGATCATTGGCAATCACATCGGGTGGATCAAAAATGTGAAAGCAGCATGGCGTTGGAGATAATCCCACCAAAGCAGGAATCATGAGCGCGGATTGCTGACCTTGCGATGCGTACGCAATGAGACGAGTGTTTCCTTCAAGGATAGTGAAGGGTCCGGCCTTCTCGTGCCCCCAAAGAATTGGTCGAGCCCAGGAACGGGGTTGGCTGGTTAATACGCTCGGCCGTCGCCCTGCCACTCGGTGGAGTTCATTCCTGTCGTCTGAGTGATCCCAACCGCATCGGGCAATCACATGCAGTTCCGACAATTCCTCGTCAGTCAGACTCCGAACTTCATACCATCGGGTATCTGGCGGAATTTCACCAATCAGGTTCCCTCGGGAACAATAGAGATACCGGAGGCGTGCATGATTCGCGTGCGGATCGGTGGTGTTTGGCGAGTCAATCAACACCATCTTAGCTGATGGGAGCGATTGCTCGAATTTGTTTCTTTCCCCGCGAAGAAATTCCGCGATCACTTCGTGCACGCTTACGCGATTCCACGCCATATTTGCCAGACTCATCCGTTCCCCCAATCTCAGTTTCGACAGGCACCACGAAGCCCCCTCCTGTTGGTCGAGTCTATTTCCTTTCGCCAACCGGTGCCTTGCATGGCGGGTTAGTCGAAGGCGTAACGCGCCCTACTGCCATCGATCCGGCACCAGTCAGTCGCCGAACACCCAGCGGACGATGCGAGAATCGCTCTGATATCCGCCATTCTTGGCAAACGGCTCCTCGTTCCAGAACTTGTCCGCCGCCGCCCGGTCGGGCAGCTCGAGCAGCAGCGCGGTGCCGATGTTGTCGGCGCCGTCAGCCGAGCGGATCGGTCCGCGAAAGACGAAGCTGTCGCCGTACGAGGCGAAGTATGACTCGTGCGCGTGGAGGTGCTCGCGGAAGAACTCGGGCGTGCCGGTCTTGGGTCCCGTGCACAGGAACTGCTGCATGCCCTTGCGGCGATAGTCGGCCGCACGCTTCTGGAAGCTGTTCGACCAGCGGTGAATCTCGACGCGCTGGTAGAGGCCGGCCTTGCTCATGGGCTCGCCCGCGACGAATGCGTCCGCCGCCGCGCGGTCGTCGAGCTGCATGAAGAACGACGTGCCCAGCGTGTCGCGCCCGTCGTCGGAGACGAAATGACCGTAGCCGATGACGCGCTCGCCGAAATCTTTGACGTAGCTCTTCTGATCCTGGACCAAGCCACGTCGGGTCTCCGTCGTCCCCGGCTTGTCCCAGCAGTAGATCGCCCACTGGGCCGGCTTCGTGCGGTAGTAGTTCCGCAGCGCCTCCCCGCTCAATCCATATCGAGGATCGCCCGGCAGATATCCAGTCATAAGCGTCCTACTCCACGATCAGCGAATCTTGTCGAAATCCCCGTGCCGGCCGAGGCCGCTCTTGAAGCGGGCCGCGCCGGCGACGCCGTCCGTAACCAGCGCCTCGCGCCCGTTGTACCATTCCTGAATCAAGGCCTCGCGCACGCTGAGCCCGTGGCTCCTAATGGCGGAGCGCCGATCCGCACGCACGCAGACCTGCGGGAACCGTGCGATGTCATGAGCGAGCTCCTCCGCCTTCGCGCGCGCGCCTCCCTTGGGCGTGAGATATTCGCACAGACCGATTTGCAAGCACTCGTCCGCGGGTACTTTTCGGCCGGTCAAGATGATCTCCAGCGCGCGGCCGAGGCCGACGATTCGCGGCAATCGCACCGTTCCTCCGTCGATCAGCGGCACGCCCCAGCGGCGGCAATAGACGCCGAAGTAAGACTCTTTCGCCATCACGCGGAAGTCGCACCATAAGCCCAGCTCCATTCCGCCGGCGACCGCGGGCCCCTCGACGGCCGCGATCACCGGCTTGTCCAGTTCGAGCCGAGAGGGCCCGAGCGGCCCGCGCGGAATCTCGCCGCCATTGCCACGCGGCCGCGCCGTCGAGATGTCGAGCTCGCCGAGCGGATAATCGGCATCGAGCGTGCTGACGTATTTGAGGTCCCAGCCCGCGCAAAAAGCGCCGCCGGCGCCGTAGAACACCGCGACGGACGCGTCCTTATCAGCATCGAATTCGAGAAAGGCGGCGGTGAGCGCATCGGCGCTTGCGGGGTCCATGGCATTGCGCGCTTCGGGCCGGTCGTGGATCACCGTCCAGACCGGTCCGTCTTTCTCGATTCTGACTGCCATATGGATGCCTCCTGTCGATGATTGGATGAGAGACCTAGCCACGAGGTTAGCACGTGGTGGGTTTCGCTCCGCTCAACCCATCTACGCTGCTGGGTTAAAGGCAAAGCATGCTACCTCTTGCCGTGCATCCAACGCGTGTCCTTGCTTGCCTTCTTGCCACGGCGTGCGCCGCACATGCCGGCGAGGCGACGGATGCCGCGGCAACGGCAGCCGATCAATCCAAACTCACGACCGGCGCCGTGCTGATGAGCGACTACATCTATCGCGGCATCAGCTATTCGGCGCGCCAGCCGGCGGTCGGCGCCTATGTCGACGCGCAAAAGGGATGGCTCTACGCCTACACGAACTTGAACAGCGTCAAGTTTTCGACCGGCGCCACCATCGAGCTGAAGATGGCTGCCGGTGCGCGGCCGACGCTCGGTCCGTTCGATTTCGATATCGGTGCCGCCTATTACTACTATCCGAACGAGCCGGGGCCGGAGCACTCGGACCGGCGCCTGGGGCGTCTACGGAGCAAGCACGCTCTCATATGAATTGCCGAGCGGGCTCTTTCCGCCCGAGGTGGGCTGGACCCTCTCCTTCGATCTCGGCCGCTGGTCCTTCGGCCCAACCTCGAGCGGCGGCGGCGTCAGCGCGGCCGGCGGCGGGCTTGCGCTGCCGTCTTTCACGAATTGGCGTGCCGGCCTGACGTTCAGCTACCGGGTGTTCAAGCTCGGCCTCAATTACACCGACACGAACCTTTCGAAAGAGAATTGCTACGTGCTCACCGGCGATCTCGGCGCCGTCCCGGGCGGCGTGAGCAACCCAGGCAACAATCCGTTCGGCTTGCGCTCGCGCCTGTGCGGCGCGGCGTTCTCGGCAACACTCGGTGTCGAGATCAATCCTGCAACGCTTGGCCGCTGAGGGCGAGTTGCGGTTCTCGCTTTTCGCGCAAGGCATCGAGGCTCCACGATCCGGCGCCGGCGAAGGAGAAGTAAAAGAACACGAAGCAGAACAGGATCGCAAGATTGCCGCCGTTGAGGATGGGCAAGAAGCCCCGTGGCGCATGTCCGATGAAATAGGCAAACGCCATTTCGCCGGCGAGAATGAAAGCAACGGGGCGGGTGAACAGGCCCAATACCATCAGAGCGCCGCCGACGAGTTCGAGCATTCCGGCAAGGCCGACGAGCGAAAAGAGCGTCACGTCCTTGAACGCCGGCACCGCCGGAAATTTCAGCAGCTTCGCCATTCCATACTGCAGAAATAGCAGCCCGGTCATGATGCGCAGCACGCTCAAGACACGGGCATGCCAGGAGACGTAAGTTTCAGCCCATTTCATCGCCCGCCCCTCTGACGCGTCACAGTCCTGCTGGCGAGCGGCCAGCATTGTGCTCCAGAACTGCACGATTCCAGTCGCCGAGTGTCGCCGCGGCCTCGTAAGTGCTCTGGCAGAATTCAAGCAGAGCCTCGCGTGGCGAAGCGGCTCCCCGCACATCGTCATAGCTGAGCAGGAACTGCGACAGGTCCGTATTGTAGGACGCCGCCGCCGGGCGAACGGGCGCTTTTGGAAATCCTGATGGTTGCGGCGCAGCGTAGGAATAGAATGCCGGGCCCTTCACCAACTCGTCTCCCGGCCACCAGCCCACGCTGCTCACCTCGTGCGAATAGCCCTCCCGCGTGATCAGATCGGCGCCGGGAATTTCCGGCGCGCGGCGGCCGGAAAAGCGCGTCACCGCCAAATCGAAGCTGCCCCAGAAGAAATGCACCGGGCTGGCCTTGCCTATGAAACGTCCGCGGAATTCCTTAAGGATCGTATCCGCCGAAACGAGGATGCGCCAGAATCGATTGGCGTAGTCCGGATCATATGAGGCGTGGGTGCGGTCCTGGTCAAATGGGATCGGATTTGGAATCTCGACCGGCATCGTCCAGATCTTCACCGCGATGTCCATGGAATGGAGCGCGGCCATCACCTCCACATAAAACTCGGCCACCGATTTCGGCGCCAAGCGCACCGTGTGGACCGTTCCATCATTTTTCTCGATGAGCAGATTATGCTCGATGAAATCGAACAGAATTTCGAATGTTTCTCCGTCGTAGGGGATAGGCGACGTGGTCAGGCCCCGCGCCGTCACGTAAAGAGGCACTTGCCACCAATGGTTCACATACGGGCTGAGCGCTAACCTAACTTTGCCGACGATTTGGGTCCACATGTGCAGCGTGGCGCGGGTGGGCTCCCAGGCTTCGAGCGGCAGCGCGGGCCAGCGGTGATCCTCAGTCATCCTCGCCCTCCTCTCGGTCTCTGCCGTCCCCTCATCCGGTTTTCCACGGCGACGAGACTAAGCGCACGCGCGCGCCAGGCGGTGAAAGGTCGCGACGAAGCGCTCGATGTCGTCCTCGTCGTTGTACACGTGCGGGCTGATCCGCATGTGTCCGATCCGAGCGGCGACGTGGACGTGCTCTGCGGCCAGCCGATCGGTCAAGCGTTCCGGCATACCCGCCAGAAACTGCAAGCTCAGGATATGCGGGGCCCGCGCCGAGGCATCGGGAATTATCACGCCGGCATCGCGTAGTCCGTCCGCCAGGCGGGCGGTGAGAATGCGCAGCCGTTGTTGAACGGCTTCGCATCCCCATTGCGCCATCATCTCCATTCCCATCGACGCCATTTCCAGCGAGATGAAATGATCGCGCTCGCCCATGTCGAAGCGGCCATCTTGGCGGCGCTTGGCGACATAGAGAAAGGCTCGCCCGTATGGCCCCAGCAGCCATTTGTAGGTGGGGAAGACGAGGAAGTCGGGATCGAAGCGACGCACATCGATGTTCATGACACCCGCGGCGTGTGTGGCGTCGACCAACAGCGTCGCCCCTTGCCGGCGCAGCGCCGCGGCGATCCGGTCCATGTCGACCAGTCCGCCGTCGGCCCAGTGCACCGACGAGATGGAGGCAAGGCCGACGGGGGCCGCGCCGGGCTTTTCGATTGCGGCAAGAACGGCCGCGGTCCAATCGCCGTCATGCGGCCGAGGCACGGCCTCGACGGTGAACCGCTCGGCGGACGCGCGAGTCATCCATTCCAAGACCGCCGACGAATGGTCGTTCTCCAGCACCAACACGCGCGAGCCTGCCGGCACGCTTGTGAGCTTAGCGGCGGTGGCAACGCCGTAGCTCACGGAGGAAATCAACGCGACGTCGTCGGCATCAGCGTTGATCAGGCTCGCCGCCGCGCGACGCGCCCGTTCAAATTGCCGCTGCGGAAGCGCCGGATCGATCGCCCAAGGCCTTCCCTTGCGCGCGACGCCGACGCGGCCTGCCTCTTGCGTGGCGATGGGCAACGGGCTCCAGGAGGCGGCGTTGAGGTAGCAAATCTCGCGCGGAATATCGAACAGCGTGCGTTGCGATGGCAGCATCGAGTCGCCGTGCCTCTCTTGTCAGGCGAGATGCGAGCGTAGCACGGGCGCCTCCCGTGACAATGCTTGGAGCACGCGACAAGCACAGAGCGAGCCGCCTCGGCATCGCGCCGCAAGCCAGGCGGATTTTTAGAGAATACTCGTTTCTGGTGGATTCGCGTGACAAGGCCGAGAGAAAATTCAGCTCAGCATCGAGAGAATCGTCCCAATTTGATCCGACGCCGAAGCCAACAGCCTCTCGTAACTGGTCTGGCCCTCCGCCGCCGCCTTCAAGATGACTTCGGCCATGTGCGTCTTGACGGCCGGCGTCACCTGCTCCACCGGAATCTTAGTCATCACGGCGTCGAGCACCGCCCGCATGGTTTGGATGAGTTCTGGACCGTAACTCGGCATGATGCGCTCTCCGGTTTCGTGCTCGCAGGAATTCCACTCCATACGTCCCCACGAAAGCGGGACTCAGATCGGGAACGATCGACTAGATTCCCGCTTGCGCGGGAATGAGCGGTGGAGAGGTTTGCGTGCCGGATGAGGGTCGCTGGTTCGGCGATCACCGGAAAGACACAAAACCGCGAGCGGCGTCACGCTTGTGTGAGGTTTGAACTTTTCTCGACTCACAAGTAGCATTGCATGGCTGCGGACGCAGGCATGCGGAGGTACTTTAATCCTCCGGCTCGGTGGTGAATTGCAACGGATAGCCCTTGCGGCGGCCGGCTTCCGTTCCGCGCGTCGCCTTGGTCTCGGCGACGTCCCTGGTGAAGACGGCAACCACGCATACGCCGCGCCGATGGGCGGTCATCATCACGCGGTAGGCCTGGTCCTCGCTCATGCGGAATTCGCCCTTGAGCACGGTCACGACGAATTCGCGCGGCGTGTAGTCGTCGTTGAGCAGAATAACTTTGTGAAGGCGCGGCCGCTCCGGCTTCGGTTTCAGGCGAACCTTGGTGCGCGGCTTGGTGGTGACGTCGGTCATGGGTGAGCAGGACCTCCCAGTGTCGGGCGCGCTTCTACGAACAGGATTCCATTTTTGCACGTTCGAGACGCTGCCTGCAATTAGTGGCGAGCGCCGTCAATCCATCGCGAGGCCCGCCGCCTTGATCGGCGCGGCGTTTTTCTCGATCTCGCTCGCGACGAACTTCTGCAGATATTCGGGCGATCGCCGCTCGGGCGCGACCGTCACCGCGCCGACCTCCTTGAGCCGTTCCTGCACGGAGGGCGTGTCCATCGCTGCGACGGTGGCGTCGTGGAGTTTCTGGATGATCGGTTCAGGCGTGCCATTGGGGAAAAAGAAGCCGAACCAAGTCGTCGCCTCGAAATCGAGCCCCTGCTCGCGGGCGCTCGCGAGCTGCGGCAGCATGGCGGAGCGGTCGCGCGAAAGGATGGCGATGGCCTTGATGAGCTTGCCGTCGATCTGCTGCCTGGCGGTCGCACTCAGCGTGCAGAAATAGTCGATGCGGCCGGCGATCAGATCCTGCATCGCCGGCCCGCCACCGCGGTAGGGGACATGGGTGACGTTGATCCCGATCGCCGCGTTGAGGAGCATGCAGTCGAGGTGGCCCGTTGAGCCGGCGCCCGCCGAGGCCATTTGCATCCTGGCCTGGTTCGCGCGCGCATAGGCGATGAACTGGCGAAGATCGTCGGTGGGCAAATCCTTGCGCGCGACCAGGAGCGTCGGCTGGTCGGCGATCAGCACCACGGGCGCAAGATCGGTGGCAAAATTGTAGAGCGGATTTTTGTAGAGCGTCTGATTGATGGCGTCGGCGCGGCTGCCGAGCACGAATTGATAGCCGTCCGGCGCCGCCTTCGCCACGCGGGCCGATCCGACCATGCCGCCCGCGCCGCCGACGTTCTCGATGATCACCTGCTGGGCCAGAATCTCGGAGAGCCGCCGTCCAATGATGCGTCCGAGCACGTCGGTCCCGCCGCCCGCCGCGAACGGGACCACCATGGTCAGCGGCCGCGCCGGCCAGCTTTCGCCGGCTGCCGGGCTGCCACACAAAACCGCACAGGCAAGCGCCGCTGCGACGGCGCGGATCGCCGCCGCGGAAAGTCCGCTGCGCAAAGGGGAATGCGGTTGCTCGGCGATCATCCCGCCGAGCGACGCGCGCCAGATTTTTTGGCGGCAGCGCGCGGCAGCGCTTCTTTGCCCTGGATCGGCAGCAGCATTTCCCGCTGCCCTTCGACGCGTTTGCGGCCTTTCTTCGCTTGGGCCGGGCCGTCCCGCTCGGCTTGCACGCTGCGCCGCAGTGCCTCCATCAGATTGATGACGTTGCGCGGTGCGGCGACGCGCTCCTTCGTCTTCGGCGGCTTGAAACCGGCCTGCTTCTTGCGCAGCAGCTCTATGAGCGCGGTCTCGTAGTGGTCCTCGAACGCGCTCGGATCGAAATCGCCGGTCTTGGTATCGAGAATGTGCTGGGCGAGCTTCAACATCTCGCCGGGCACTTTCACGTCCGCGATGTCGCTGAAAAATTCCTCCGGCTTGCGCACCTCGTAGCCGTAGCGCAGCGTCGTTCCCATCATGCCCTTGCCGTGCGGCTCCAGGGCGATGACGCGCTCGCGCTTGGCGAGCACGATGCGGCCGAGCGCGACCATGCCCTTGCCGCGCATGGCCTCGCGGATGACCGCAAACGCTTCCTGCCCCACGCTGTCGGTCGGCGCGATGTAATAGGGGCTGTCGTAAAAGCGCTTATCGATTTGCGTTGCGGGCACGAAGCTGTCGATTTCGATAGTGTGCTTGCTCTCCACCTGGATGGCTTCGAGCTCGTCATCGTCGACCTCGATGTAGACGCATTTATCGATCTCGTAGCCCCGGCCCTTGTCCTCGGCGTCGACCGGCTCGCGCGTCCCTTCGTCGACGAGCTGCTGGCGCAGCCGGTTGCCGGTCTTTTTATTGATTTGGCGAAACGAGATGCGCTCGGACGACGAAGCCGCGGGACTAACCGCAATGGGACACGAGACGAGCGAGAGCTTGAGATAACCCTTCCAATATGCACGCGGCGCCACGGTTACACTCCCCGGAAAATAACGACCCCCTACTAGCTAACAATTTTTCCGCAGCGCTTGGAGTCCTGCTTTTGTTCTTGCATCCTCGATGTAGCGGTGGGACGAGGCACAACGACAAGCAATTGACGTTTGCACGGCGGGCGTCCGCGCCACCGATGAACGCGGTTAAAGAATGGTAATGCCGCCGCCCCAAACGATGACATGGGCAAGCTTTTCTTCCGCGCAGAGGGCGTTTACAGCGGCAAGCAGATGAGGTCAGGCCAGGGAAATCGCCTAGGCGGATCGTTCGCCGGCGTAAGGAACGACGCTCAAGCTCGCCGACCAAATGCAATCCGACCAGCCCTTGCGCTTGCCGACTTCGGCACGCAGCCAGGCCTTGTACTCTTCAACGCATTTTTGCGAGCAAAAACTCTTGAACGCTCGACGGTGCCGCACCAACCCGAACTTGCCGTGGCAATACGCGCAATGGTTCTTCATAGCTTCCTCTCCGAATGGCGTCTTACCGGCCGGTTGAGGATCATGACGGATAGTGCACTGCAGCAGCCATCTACCGCAATGCAACATTAGTATTACAGTTTTATATTGAGAATTGGTTGAGGGTGGTTTTCGTCGGATCCCAGCTTGCTAGCCTGTGTTGATGTTTCGAATGCGTGGCCAAGCAGCCGTGGATCAGCCCATTCCAGGCCGCATCATTGCGCCTTGATACCGGCCTCGCCGATGACCCGCCCCCATTTGGCGGTTTCCACCCGGAAGCGGGCCGCGCACTCTTCAGGCGTGCTGGCGACCGGCTCGTATCCCAGCGCTGCCAAGCGTTCGCGCATGTCCGGCAGGGTGATGGCACGCGCGATCTCGCGCTGAAGGAGCGTGATGATTTCCTTGGGCGTTCCGGCCGGCACGACGGCGGCGAACCAGGATTCCCCCACCACCTCGGGATAACCGGCTTCCGTCATGCTGGGTGTGTCGGGCAGCGCCGGCGAGCGGCTCTTGGTCGAGACGGCCAGCGCCCGCAATTTCCCGTCTTTGACCAGCGGCACCGCCGGCGGCACCGAGCCGAAGGAAATCGGCGTATGGCCGGCAAGCGCCGAACCGATTGCCGGGCCGCCGCCGTTGAAGGGGACGTGCACGAGGTCGAGACCGAGCGACAGGCGAAACAATTCGCCCACGAGATGCGGCGGCGTGCCTGTCCCCGGCGATGCGAAGCTGTATTTGCCGGGATTGGCCTTGATGAGCGCGACGAGTTCGCCGACCGTCTGCACCGGCAGCGCGGGATTGACCGTGAGCACCGCCGGCGCGCTCACCGCGATGGTGACGGGATCGAAATCCGCGGTGGGGTCGTAAGGCACGTGCGCATAGAGCGCGGGATTAACGACGTGGTTCGCACCGTTGACGAGAATGGTGTATCCGTCCGGTGCCGACTGCGCGGCGCGACCCGCCCCGATATTTCCGCCAGCGCCGGCGACGTTCTCGACATAGAACTGCACGCCCAACTGCTCGGAGAGCTTTTGCGCCATCAGGCGGGCGAATACGTCGGTTGGACCGGCGGGCGCGAATGGCACGATCACACGCACCGGCCGCGCAGGATAGGCTTGCCCGCTGGCGACGCGGGGGAGAAGCATGGCGGCAGCGGCGGCGGGGAGACAGAGAAATCGGCGACGGGGAAATTTCATCGGGAACTCTTCGAATGGGCGCGTCGGGACGCTCCACAATAGCTCTTTTTTCGGTTTAGCCGCGGATGAATCTGCGAGGTCACACGCCTTCGGCTAGCATCGAATGGACCTGGCGCTCCCGGCCGGACGCGTCGATTTGTTGACGCATCGCCAACTGATCGCCGGCGCGTCCGTGCGGAGTGAAGACAGATTTCGCCATTTTGAAAAGCCGGGTGAAGCCGACAGGCCACACGCGCACGAAAGTTGGCCCCGCCGCGTTCGCTGGCGGTAGACTTTGCCAAGTCGACATGATACGTCCGCAGGGTTGTCGAACACGCACCAGCCGGTGACGTGTTGTTTGCACGGAACTTTCGACCTCCCTCATCGCTTTGGTGAAGCAGCCCGAGCGTGTAGCCCGAAATGGTTGATGTCGGTCAATTTCTCGGACTGCGCGCGGCCAAGCGGGCGAGCCCATCGGCGCCAACGGCAGCTCGAGCCGGCATTCTCGGCGCTTCCGAGCCGATGCCTCAAAGTGCCGTTCGCTTCCGCGCCGGCCAAATCGCCGTCCTATTCATCGCGCTGGCCGCCATCGCCTCGATCCCGATCCTGCTTTATCCCTGGCCGCCGCTCTCCGACTACATCAACCACCTCGCGCGCATGCATGTGATCGCCACGATCGGCAGCGATCCCGATCTGGCGCTGTTCTACCAAATCGAATGGCAAGTCATTCCCAACCTGATGATGGATCTGATCGTTCCGATCCTGCAGCGGGTCATGAACGTCTATCTGGCCGGACAGGCCTACACGATCATCACTTTCGTGCTGATTCTCTCCGGCACGCTCGCGCTCAACCGCCAGCTCTATCGCCATTGGTCGGTGCTGCCGCTGATCGCTTTCCCGCTGCTCTACAACAAAGTCCTTCTCGTGGGCACGATGAACTATTTGTTCGGCATCGGGCTTGCGCTGTGGGCGCTCGCGACCTGGGTGGCGTTGCGCGAGCGCGCGCTGGTGCTGCGTCTGGCGGTGTCAACGCTGTTCGTGCTGGCGCTGTTCTTCTGCCACCTCTTCGCCGTCGGAGTGTACGGACTGGGGCTCCTCGCATTCGAGTTGCAACGGCTCTTGGCATTGCGATGGCGTGAGCCGCAGTCCCTGGACGGGGCGGTCGCGCCGCGCATGCCCCCTTGGCTCGATTTCGTCGTGAGCGGACTGCCCTTCCTGCCGGTGGTGCCGCTGTTGCTGATGAGCCCGACCTGGACGCTGCGCTGGGACTTCACGTGGGAGCTCAACGGCAAACTCAACGGCCTCCTGTACGTCATCGAGGTCTATTCCCGTTCGGCAACGTTCTTCCTGGCGACGATCGTTGCAATCGCTGCCGTCTTCGCCATCCGGCACCGCGCGCTGCAATTCCATCCTTTCGGATGGATGCTGCTGGCGGTCGGCGGCTTCACCTATTTGGCGCTGCCCCGCGTCCTATTCGACACGTACATGGCGGACCAGCGGCTGCCGATTGCGTTGGCGTTCATGATCATTGCCTGCGCGCATCTCGATTTGCGCGACGAGTTCGTGCGCCGGGGTTTTGCCACGGTTTTGGTTCTGCTGTTGGCCGTGCGCGCCTTCGAGGTGCAGGGCGTATGGCGCGAGCTTTCGCGGGGAACCGCCTCGTTCCGCGACTCGGTGCGACACATCGAGCGCGGCTCGAAAGTGCTGGTCGCTTACGCCGATCCCGACAACGGGGACAACGCACGCGATCTTTGGCTCATGCACGCCGCCTGTCTGGCGATCATCGAGCGCTCCGCCCTGGTCACGACGGCATTCACCGTGCTCGGCAAGCAGGTAATGCACGTGCGCCGCGATTATCGCGACCGCGTGGATACGGAGGACGGAACGCCACCCTCGATCCGGCAGCTCCTCTCGCACACGGAACCCACGGATTGGGATTGGGACGACGACCCGCCCTATTGGTCGCGCTGGACCACTGACTACAATTACCTTTACATCCTGTTCACGGACCACGACTACGCCAACCCCGATCCGACGCGGCTCACTCCGGTCTTCGCTGGCAACAGGTTCGTCCTCTACCAGATCAACGGGGCGCAGCTGGCCGGCGCGCGTAAAACCTCGAACTGACCCCGCGGTTATGGCGCGCCCGCGCGCGGGCTAAAGAGCAAGCCGATCGCACGCCTCTCGCCACGGGCTTGCCGAGGGCATCTCTCGCAACACTCTGAACTTCAGCGCGGAAACCTATCGCGACATCAGCGCCTATATGCGACCTCGTCGCGGCTTACTACGATTACCCCTACTACGCCGATCCCTGCATCGTTTGGAACGGCTATGCCTGGATCAACATCTGCTATCGAGCGGATTTGCGCGCCGGCGCCGCCTTACGGTCAAGCGACGGCGCCATGAGATTGCTGGCGTTCCCAAGCCTTGGCCCGCGGTGCAATTGAACCGCAAGGATCGCCCGCGCGACTAAGGTTAAAGATGGGAGGCTGGAGATGAGTGAGCGTCGGATTACCCAGTGGTTTGGACTGATCTTGGGTGCCCTATTCACGTGCACCTTGGTCCTCAACGCCTTCGCGTTTTGAGCCCACACGGGCGCGCCTGCCCAAGATTCGCGTCCGTGCTCGGCGTCGCGCTTTGATCGCCTGCAACTGACCTCTCGCACCAGTCCAGCGCATTTTTGCCGAATCCGCCACGCGCGAGCTGCTGTTCCTTGCAGCCGCTAGGCTCGTCCCTCTCAGCAGGACCCCTTGGCTGTCGCGGAATGCGCGAGCGGCGCCTGCCTCTCACCCGCCGTTCCCGCGGCACCCACACAGCCCATGGGACCACACGTCGGCAAACCATGTGCAGCGCAGCGAACGCGGGCGGGCGCGTCGTCGCAGCATTTTCAGGCGTCTGTAAGGAGTCGTTCAGCCCGCGTTCAGCGTCGGCGTGGAACATTTGGGTCACGGATGACGTCTGACCGTCACCCCTTCGACCTCACAGAGAGGTGACACCATGAAGAAAACTCTCACCGCTCTCGCTGCGGCGGGAACAATAGCCCTCGCCACGGTGGCGACGCCGACCACGGCAGATGCCCGCTGGGGCTGGTGGGGCCCGGCAATCGGCGCCTTCGCAGCCGGCGCGATCATTGGCGGCGCGCTCGCGAGCCCATATTCCTATGGGTATTACGGCGGATACTATCCGGCCTACTCGTACCCGTATGGCTACTATCCGGCGTACAGCTACGGGCCAGCCTATTACGGCTATGCCGCGGCGCCAGGGCCCTATTTGAGCTGCTGGCGCTGGCGCAATGGGTACCGCTATCGCGTGTGCTGAACGGCTCCCGCCCGCTCGGGCGGATCGGCAGCCTGACCCGGCGCTCCCGCTGTCGCAGGAGCGCCGGCCTTTTTTTCGCTGCAAAGCCTTTGTTGCGCCGTCCCAGGGCTGACCAAATTCCGACAAATTAACCGGCATGATCCGGAGACGACTGAACTTCGGGGATGGGTCAGTCGGGGGTATTCGGACAATCGCAACACCTCGGAACTGCGCTCGGCGACCGCCGGCGCTCAATGCTCGGCACCCGCCGATGCTGAAGGAGACGCTGATGAAGAAGACACTTGCTGCCTTAGCTGCGGCTGCGACCATTACCGCTGCAGTCGCCGCCACTCCGTCGCCGGCGGATGCTCGTTGCTTTGGATGCGCGGTTGGCGCCGGTGCCGTCGGTGGTTTCGTTGCGGGCGCCATCGTCGGCAACGCAATCGCGAATTCCGCGCCGGCACCAGTTTACGTCGCACCCGCACCGTACGTTGCTGCGGCTCCACCTGGCTATGTGGTGTACTCGGCTTATGGGGCGCCGCTGCCCGGACCGCGATGCTATTGGACGCGCCAGCCCCTTTATGACGCCTACGGCAACGTCGTCGGATGGCGCGGCCGTCCCATCGCCGTCTGTTCGTAAGCCGCTTCGCACAGAAAGCGTCGTCATCATCAAACCCGGCGGGGTCGCCCCGCCGGGTTTTCCTTTGCCGGGCGTAAGGCCGAGGATTCGGCGCGAGCCGGTCGGGTTTCTCAGTTCCTCGCCGCTCGCTTCTGCATGTCGTCGAGCACGGCCGCGGTGGGCCAGCAGTCGATTTTGAGCCGATTCGCCTTTTGATAAGCGCCGAGCGCGGCGCGTGTGAGCATGCCTGCCTTGCCGTCGACCTTGTCCTTGTAGAGGCCAAGCTTGGTGAGCGTACGCTGCATGGTCTCGACCTGCGCAGTGCGCAGCTGCGTGTTCTTGCTCCACGGCGTCTCGAACGGGCGCGAATCGCTGATGCGGTCGCTCAAATGGCCCACGAACAGCACGTAGAGATCGGAGAAGTTGTATTCCTTGATCACGTAATAGTTCTTGAGCGTGAGGAATGCCGGTCCGTAAGTGCCTTCCGGCAACAGCAGCGACGCCGGTTGGCTGAGCTCTGCCGGCGCGGGCTTGCGGCCATAGGCGAGCGCAAATCCTTGGCCAAGCCATTCGCCGAGCGGCCGCGTGACTTCGGGCACGGCGATGGTGCAGTCGACCCCTTGCGGCGCGCGCGCCTCGTAGGCCCAACGTGTGCCGCGCTGCCAGCCTTTGCCGACGAGCTGCTGCGCGGCGGAGGCGAGCGCGTCCGGCACCGATCTCCAGATATCCTTCTTGCCGTCGCCGTCAAATTCGACGGCATACTTGTAGAACTCGGAGGGCAGGAACTGGGTCAGGCCCATGGCGCCGCCCCAGGAGCTGCGCATGTCGGCGAGCTTGACGTGCCCCTCGTCCAGCATCTTGAGCGCGTAAAGGAACTCTTGGCGAAAGAAATCCTTGCGCCGCCCATAATATCCCTGCGTGGCGAGCACGGTGACGGCGTTCTTCGGCAGCTTGTAGCCGCCGAACGCGGTCTCGCGGCCCCAAATCGCAAGCAGGATGTTTCCGGGCACGCCGAATTGCTGCTCGATCGCGGCGAGCGTGCGCGCGTGCTCGGCGGCGAGCTTTTTCGCCTGCTCGGCGAGATGCGCGATCGTGGTCTCCCTGATGTAATCGGCCGGCGTCTGCACGAATTCCGCCTGCCCACGCGGCGGCGCGCCTTCCCGGCCGGGAAGATCAAGATCGGGCAGCGTAAGGTCGGGCTCGAGCGCGCGCGTCGCCGCGTCGAATGTCGCGCGCGAGACGCCGAGCGCTTGCGCCTGCGGCCAAAGCTCCTGCAGCCATTTTTGAAAGCCCGGATCGGCTGCCCGCGCGCATGTGAGCACGGCCATCGACACACTTATGACGATCGCCGCATAGCTGCAAAGTCGACGCATGACTGCTTCCCTCTACGTGCCAAATTGCGGGCTCGATCTGCTACCGCGATCGGCTGCAACGATTCAAGCCCGCCGGGCGTTAGTAAAAACGCCAAAAGCGCCCAAGATATGGAGCCGCCGATGCTGCAGGTGCCGCTGGAGATCGCCTTCCACAATATCGAAAGTTCGGACTGGGCGGAGCAGCAAATCCGAGCGCGGGTCGCCGACCTCGAAAAGCTCTACGACCGGCTGGTCTCGTGCCGGGTCCGGATCGATCAGCGCGCCAAGGATCTCACCGGCACCATCCCTCCGGTCGTCCACATCGAACTCGGTATTCCCGGACGCGGCGATCTGGTCGTCAGCCACGAGCCCGAGCACCTGCTGCGCAAATACCAGCATCCGGACCTGCACAAAGCCATCAACGAGGCGTTCCGCATTGCCGAGCGGCGCCTGCTCGACCTCAAAGAGCAGCGTGACGGCCGCACCAAGGCCGGGGGTCACGACGCCGAGAACCAGTCGCTGGGCCAGATCGCAGAGGTCACGCCCGCGGAAGATTTCGGATTCCTGCTCACGAAGGAGGGCGGCCTCCTCTACTTCCACCGCAACTCGCTGCTGTCCGGCGACTTCGACGACCTCAAGACCGGAGACGAGGTCTATTACAACGATGACGTGGGCGACACGGGCCCGATCGCAACCAAGGTGCGCGTGAAGGGGAGAAGCTCAGACACGCAGTAGTGCTCGACGAAGCTGAGTTCGACGACGGGCTATCAGGATGCGCAGCGAGCGAGCGGAGCAAAACCATCGGCGGGCGCGGCGTTTCTCGCGCATTCCACCTCCCGACCTATCGCACCGCCACCATGAACAGGCGCGGAAAGCGCAGCAGCACGCGACCGTCGTGGCGGGGCGGATAGGCGCCGGCGATTCTCGCCTTGTACTCAGCGACGAAACCGCGGCGCATGTCCTCGTCGAGCGGCGACAGAAATGGTCGCAATGCCGAGCCGCGGAACCATTCGACAAGGGCGTCCGGACCCGCCATCACGTGGTTGTAGACCGTGTGCCAGATGTCGAGCCGTGCGCAAAGCGGCTTGAGCACATCGTAATAAGCAGCCGGTGTCGGAAGATCGTCGCGCGCGGCCGCCGTTAGCGCGAGCGGCGCAGCCCACGGTCCGCTTGCCGCCACCTCGCGCATCAACGCAAGCGCCGGCTCCTCAGTATTGTCGGGCATCTGCACGGCCAAGACGCCGTCCGTCGGAAGCGCTGCGAGCAACCGGCGCAATACCGCGGGATGATCGGGGACCCATTGAAAGACCGCGTTGCCGAACAACAGGTCGGTGCGCTCCGGCGGGGTCCAATCGACGAGATCGGCCTGAGCGAACTCGCAATTGGGAAGCCGCTCGCGCGCTTGGCGCAGCATGTCCGGCGAGGAGTCCACCCCGATCACCCGTGCCTGCGGGTAACGTTGGACCAACAGCTCCGTGGAGTTACCGGGGCCGCAGCCGAGATCGATCACGCGGCGCGCGGAAGCGAGCGGCACCTGCGCCAAGAGATCGCGCGGCGGACGCGTGCGCTCCTCCTCGAACTTGAGGTATTGGCGCGCGTTCCAGTCCTCGGCCATCAGCGCGAGAACTTCTTGTATTTGATGCGCTGGGGGATGATGGCATCGGTTCCGAGCCGGTGCATCTTGTCGCGCTCGTAATCCTGGAAGTTACCTTCGAACCATTCCACGCGGCTGTCGCCTTCGAACGCCAAAATGTGCGTGGCGATCCGATCCAGGAACCAGCGATCGTGGCTGATGATGACCGCGCAGCCGGCGAAATCCTCGAGCGCCTCCTCGAGCGCGCGCAAGGTGTCGATGTCGAGGTCGTTGGTGGGCTCGTCGAGCAGCAACACGTTGGCACCGGACTTGAGCATCTTCGCCAGATGCACGCGGTTGCGTTCTCCGCCCGACAACGAGCCGACCTTCTTCTGCTGGTCGGCGCCTCTGAAATTGAAGGTGGAGCAATAGGCGCGCGAGTTCACCTCGCGCTTGCCGAGCTGAATGATGTCCTGCCCGCCGGAGATTTCCTCCCAGACGTTCTTGTTGCCGTCGAGCGCGTCGCGGGATTGATCGACGTAGCCGAGATGCACCGTTTCCCCGATCTTGATGCTGCCCTTGTCGGGCTTTTCCTGGCCGACGATCATGCGAAACAATGTCGTCTTGCCGGCGCCGTTCGGCCCGATCACGCCGACGATGCCGCCGGGCGGCAGGCGGAAAGTGAGATCGTCAATGAGGAGGTTGTCGCCGTAGCCCTTGCGCAGCTTCTCGAAGTCGACCACCGTTTGCCCCAGCCGCTCCGCGACCGGAATGACAATTTGCGCGCTTTGCGCCGTCTTCTCCGCTGCCTGCTTCACGAGATCTTCGTAGCGCTGGTAGCGTGCCTTGGACTTTGCCTGCCGCGCGCGCGGGGAAGCCGCGATCCATTCACGCTCGCGCGCGAGCGTGCGCTGGCGCGCCGCCTCCTCGCGCCCCTCCTGCTCCAGCCGCTTCTGCTTCTGCTCGAGCCAGGCCGAATAATTGCCCTGGTAGGGAATGCCGCGGCCGCGGTCGAGCTCGAGAATCCAGCCAGTGACGTTGTCGAGGAAGTAGCGGTCGTGGGTGACGATCAGGATCGCACCCGGGTAGTTGCGCAAGTGGGCTTCGAGCCAGTTGACCGACTCGGCGTCGAGATGGTTGGTAGGTTCATCGAGCAGCAGCAGCTCCGGTTGCTCGAGCAACAAGCGGCAGAGCGCCACCCGGCGTCGCTCGCCGCCGGATAGCGTTTTCACGTCGGCGTCATCCGCCGGGCAGCGCAGCGCCTCCATCGCCTGGTCGATTTTGGAGTCAAGATCCCAGAGGCCCTTGGCCTCGATCTCGTCTTGCAGCTGCGTCATTTCGTCCGCGCTCTCGTCCGAGTAGTTGGCAGCGAGGTCGTTGTAGCGGTCGAGAATTGCCTTCTGCGGGGCGACGCCCTGCATCACGTTCTCGCGCACGCTCTTGCCGGGATCGAGCCGCGGCTCCTGCTCGAGATAACCCACCCGCGCGCCCTCGGCCGCCCATGCCTCGCCGGAGAAATCAGTTTCAATGCCGCCCATGATGCGCAGCAGCGTGGATTTACCCGAGCCGTTGACACCGAGTACGCCGATCTTGGCGTCCGGATAGAAGGACAGGTTGATGTCCTCGAGGATCTTCCGATTACCCGGATAGGTCTTCGATAGACCTTGCATGTGATAAATGAACTGACGGGCCATGAACACGCCCCGCTCGCATTGTTGGGCGCCGATCGGCGCCGGATGTCGGGAGGTCGGCGCTGATGTAGCGACCTCTCCGGCCGAGAGCAAGGCCGCCGCGACCTCGCCCACGCGCGATCGTAAACGCGAGAAAGTGTGACGCTGATCACATCCGCCATGCGGACCGTCGTCCTATGTGACGCTGGAGAGAGCGTCGCGCAGCTTCGAAGAGTCTTACGAAGCTTTAATCCGTCCGAATCGGTTGCTCGTTGAACTCGGAGGCTGCGGGCGATGACCAACGAGTGAGTGAAACAACCAGTGACGGCAGGGCGCGCCTGATGATCAGGGCAAGGACCAGAGTTCGCAAGCGCTCCGCTCGCCGTCAGGGTCTACGCCCCGGCGCCGACATCGGCGCGCTCTTCCACGATCTCCTCCAAGCCCTGTTCGATCCGTACCGGCCGGAGCTCCACTACATGCGCGGGCCGGGCCCGCGATGGCGCGCCAAGCACGATTGCTGTGCGCCAGCCGACGCGCCTGCACTGCCCACGCCCGTGCCGCCTCGCGCTCCCAATCCCGTCGCGGTGCCGATCCTGATTCGAGGCTCCTGAGGCGTCCGAGCGGGCGCTTCGCGGCACGTACCCGCCCTTCGCGGCGTTTGCCGTTCGAACTGTGACCTAATTGCAGCAATCCTTAACCCTAACCGTATCTTTTCTGCAACGCCTACTCACGAATCTGAAATCACTGGGAAATTCGTACTGGTTTTTAACAAATTTGCCGGGACAATCGTGCGCAAAGGGGACGCTCCGCGGGATGGGGACGGAGCGAACGGGGAGCCGGCGCTACTCGCGCCGGATGGGGTCCATGGCAAGACCAATTCGAGGCGGCGCGAGGAAGAACCGGGTGCCAAGCGTATTGGCCGACCTCGCCGAATTCGTGCAGACTTTGGCACGAGGCCTGTTCGATCCGTATCGACCCGAACTCTATTATATGCGCGGGCCGGGCCCCAAATGGCACGCCAAACACGACCGGACGGCCGCTGTCTATCATGCGATGCCGGCGCTCGTGCGTGTGCGCGCGAAGCGCTGATAGCGCGGCAGCGAGCGGAAGTCCTCGGATAGAAGGGACGAGTTCTCGGGCGCCCGCAGGAATGCGGGCCAGATCGCGTACTCGGCGGAATTGCAGCGATCGCGGCGAGCACGCGGCGACGGTATCTCCTTATTTTAGGATTCGCGCCAAGACGTGTGGCGATTGTGCCGCAGAGCGGTTTGCCCTGTGCTATAGGGGCGATCCCACCCGGTGCTTTCCTTCGTCTCCACGGGCCAACGCACGGACATTGTGTCATGCCTCGTCATCGCTGCGCGATTCTCGATGATTATCAGAATGTCGCTCTCACGGTGGCTGACTGGTCAAAGGTTTTGGGCGACCTCGATATCAAAGTATTCAACACGCATCTCGGCGGAGCCGATAAGGTCATCGGGGCGCTGCAGGACTTCGAGATCGTCTGCGCCATGCGCGAGCGCACCGCTTTCCCGCGCGCCGTAATCGAGAAGCTGCCGCGGCTCAAGCTCCTCATCACCACGGGCATGCGCAATGCATCGATCGACGTCGCCGCGGCCAAAGAGCGCGGCATCGTCGTCTGCGGCACGCCAGCGGTCGGCAGTCCGACCTCGGGCATCGCCATCGGCCTGATGCTCGAGCTGACCCGTCGCATCGGCTACGAGAACACACGGATGAAGGCCGGCATGCCTTGGCAGACGACGATCGGGCTCGACCTCGAGGGGCTGACGCTCGGCGTGCTCGGGCTGGGCAAACTCGGCACCCGAACCGCGAAAATCGCTCAGGCGTTCGGGATGAAGGTCGTCGCCTGGAGCCAGAACCTGACGCCGGAGAAGTGCAAAGAGATCGGCGTCGACTACGTAGGCAAGGAGGATCTCTTCCGCCAAGCGGACTTCCTCACGATCCACGTGGTCCTCTCGCAACGCACGCGCGGCCTCGTCGGCGCGAAGGAACTCGGCCTGATGAAGCCAACGGCCTATATCGTCAACACGTCGCGCGGGCCGATCATCGACGAGCCGGCGCTGCTGGCGGTGCTACGCGAGAAGAAGATCGCGGGCGCCGGGCTCGACGTATTCGACGTCGAGCCGCTGCCCATCGATCATCCGCTGCGCAAAATGGACAACGTGGTGCTCACGCCGCATCTCGGCTACGTGGCCATGCAGAACTATCGCGCCTATTTCGCCGGCGTGGTCGACGACATCCGGGCTTTCCTCGACGGCAAGTCGGTCCGGGTGATCGATTGACGGGATCGGCGGTTGTTCTCTGATCACCGCGCCATGGCAGAGGGGGGCGGGCCGAGCGGGGCGCTCGTCACCGGAGCCCCGGCCGACGGAATCGGTGCACCCGCAGAGGATGCCGCAGCTCCGGGCGGAGCAATGGGCGTTGCCGCCGCGGTCGCCGGCGGCTTGCCCGGCAGCACTACCACACGCGTGCCGACTTTCACGCGCGTAAAGAGATCCGTGACGTCCTCGTTGGTCAGGCGAATACAGCCTGAAGAGACGAAGGTGCCAATGGTCGAGGGCTGATTGGTGCCGTGGATGCGGTACACCGTTTTGCCGAGATAGAGCGCCCGCGCGCCAAGCGGGTTGGTCTCACCGCCGGCCATGAAGCGCGGCAGATAGGGCTGGCGCACGATCATCTCCTCCGGCGGAGTCCAGTCGGGCCATTCCGCCATCTTCGTGACCCGTTCCGCGCCGGCCCACGTGAAGCCTTCGCGGCCTACGCCGATGCCGTAGCGCATCGCTTTGCCTTGGCCGAGCACGAGATAGAGATACGTGTTCGGCGTATCGATGATGAGCGTGCCGGCCGGCTCCTTGGTATAGTAGTCGACGAGCGTGCGCCGGAACTGCGGCGGCAGTTGCTTTTTCGGACCAGTCTCAGGCCGCACCTCGGGCGGGAAGGCCGCCATATTTCGTGGATCGACCGGCGTCGCGGCGCCACTGGCGGCGGGCTCATCTTGTCCCGCACCGAGATGGCCGGGACTGATCGGCAGCGGCGGCCGCGCGGCGTCGGGTTCGTACGGAGTGCCCGCCGCAGGCGCGGCATAATTCGGATTGGGCGAGCCATAATAGGGACGCGTGCCCGTCGCGGCCGGTTCGTAGCCTTGCGGCGCTTGCTGCTCGCGGTAGCCCTGCTGCGGCGGATCGCGATAGCCAGGCGGCGGAGGCACCGCCTCATCCGGATAACCGGCGTGACCATAGGGCGCGCCGGGTGCAGACGGCTCGACCGCAGCCGGTGGAAGGGGACGGCCTTGCAGATCGTAGATCTGATTGTCGTCCGCGTCGGCAATCGGCGGCAGCGGCCGATGCGGCGGATAGCCTTGCGCAGGAGGATAAGCCGGCGGATAGGCTTGCGGCTGCGGGGAGTATTGCGCGGACGCGTCCCCGGCAGACGCCCCAATGCCGATCAGTAGCGCCGCGATGGCACCTGTGGTGCGGAAATTCATGCCCCCTCCCCTGACGCAGCCCCGGGTCGATCAATGGAATCGACCAGGAACAAGGCACATTCAAGACCATAGCCGGAAAAAGATGACCAAGATCTTGATAAGTCCCACCCCACAGAAGTTACCGCCATTCAATGACTTACACAGGCTCCACTAGAGCTGCGACAGGTTCCACTATAGCTGCCCAAATGCGGTCACTTCGGCTTACCCTCGCCCAATACCGTTTTGGCGATCCGGAAGCAGTCCACCCCGACCGGGACACCACAGTAGACGGCAATTTGCGTGAGCACGGCGCGGATCTCGTTGGGCGTAAGTCCGTTGCGAAGCGCGCCACGGACGTGCGTCTGGAATTCCTCCATTTTGCCGAGCGCAGCAATCATCCCGAGATTGAGGATCGAGCGCTCGCGCGGGCTTAGCGTGGCGTCGCCCCAAGTCTCTCCCCAACAGTACTGAGTGACGATGCGCTGGAAATCACGATTGAAGTCGTCGGCGCTCTTGAGCGCGCGATCCACATACTCTTCGCCGAGCACCTTGCGGCGCATGGTGAGGCCGCGATCATAAGTGTCCTTGTCCATGTCATTCCTCCGGGTTGCACCCGAGGCGCCCAAGCGCCGCG
>WNFQ01002549.1_pt1 | contig 23783 bp, 28 predicted proteins | sample 5400171 | NCBI WGS metagenome assembly WNFQ01 (sample SAMN13153356, study PRJNA577476) | soil metagenome | isolation source: 20 cm soil under Madrone tree | place: USA:California | collected 2016-06-14
CCGGCGAATTTTTCCTCTTTGGAGGTTATGCACAGGACTCTTCACACAACGACCTATATGTGCTCTTAACGCGGGATTTCTCCACAACTATTTTGCAGACTAGTGGAGAGACCCAGCCAACGTTGGGCACATGGTGCCGCGCTCACAGGCACTCTCCTTTTGGTTTGGGGCGGTTGGGCGAATTTCAGTGGCAAGAGTGTGCAGGGCTGTGATGATTCATTTTTTTATTCTCAACCTCGGTATGTCGGATTTTTTGATGTCAAAACCCACTCTAGCTGATCAGAGCTTCTTGCGTTCCAGAGTCTCGTCAGTGGACCCGCGTCGTAGTCACGGCGGCCCAAGTGGCTAAGGCTAGACTAAAGAACCATTGTTTCTACAACAATGGACAAAGGCCACTGAATGGCTACCACACCACCACCGCCACAGCCTGTCATGTTCCTATATAATTGCCAGGGATGGGCTTGTGGCAAGCAACACTAATTACGCCCTCATTTAGTCCTCGCTGCTCGTACAGACCGCCAGTTTGGCATGGCTGTCTTGACATTTGGCCACCAATTCGGCGATATCTGCATCACAGACCTGCCAATCGGTGACTCCCTGAAGACGTGGTGGCTACGAGGACCCAATAATGCCCATCAAAATCAAACGCGGTCAGGATTACACGAGGAAACGCCATTCCTCCAACAAGAGATTGGTGTCGCCGCTGCCCAAACAAACCAAGATACAATAATCGACACCAGTGGCGTACCGCCATACCTCAAAAGGAAGTTGTTAGGTATGACATGTAGTCCCATGATAGGATTAGCATGGATGTTGACCAGTCAAGCAGCCACGGACAGGACACATCGGACCAGTTGTAATTGGAATTGCAAGGCATCTGGTAGAACAATAGCTTTACTCTGCGGCACTGCAGTATCCGACGACAATGACTGGATTCATTCGGACTATAGCGATGACGATGAACTTGAAGATGAGGCGCAGCGGCAGCTTGGACTCATTTTCTGATGACGCGGAGGATGGCGACGATGAAGTACGCGCAGCCTGTACAAGACGGGAAGGTCACGGCGATGTCGGTACTGGCGCGACCGCAAACCCACTGGAAATATTCATCGCGTTCTAGAAAGAGAAAAAGAACTGGCACTGAGACTGCCGAGACGTCTGAGTCCGAGTCGTACAATGGCAGGGACGACTCGGACGGATCGATTCGGAAGCGTCGGCGACTCCGAGTCGGATCATCTGCTATCATTCAACGAGTTGAAGATCTTGCGACCTCAGGTGGGCTCCCTGCGAACACAAACGGAGTCTCCGAGGTGTGTGTGTCACGTATACCGATAACAGGACGTTTATCTGAGGCACTGCCAAGTGCCTTGGGGCCTCGAAGATCGCAGAGATTTCAGCATTCTTTCTTTGGTTTCAGGGGTCTTGCGTTAAAACACATACAGTTGGGCTTGTCTTGTCGGAAAAACCAGGAAAAACATATATCTGCTGATATGCGCTCATATGTACGAGTAAGGCCGTCAGATTTTCGGGTCTTTGATAAGTTTGATTGGCCACAGAATATGCTCGTGTGCAGAAACATACCAGTGCTTACTGTGAGCTTGTATGGCCTGATAACGTGTTGATATGTCTGCCCGCAAAGCCAATCAGCTTCTATAAGACCGTCTGCTGCCGCAACTACTGATATGCTAATTGGGATTTTTCCGACACTCGTAGGGTACGGGATGACAAGTAGATGGCATTAATCGGGGGAAGCGTGTAGGATTCAGAGACCGGAATGTATATCCTTCGTTGCCTTGAACGTTGACGAGTATTTTTACAACACTACTTTGGACTTCAACAGGGCTAGTCCCTCGCGAGGTGTACGGCCATGTACAGTATGGAATACAGGACGTACAGTAAGTTACGCTGAGACGGGAAATGTTGTCGGAGCGCCCCGGGCCGGGGTTTACGGTCTGGGCTACAACTGCATTTCAACTTTCTACCCTCATTCATAGCCCGAGTCGACAACAAATCCGACCACTGCCGCTTGGTTGCCGATTCCAGACGGACACCTTCCAAGCCCCACTTTCTGCCCCACTGCTTTCCTCTTCTTCCTTCAGTTTACTACCATTCCTTTACCTACTTTCTCTCCCTCTTTCTCTGACGAGATGTTTCGCACAGCCGACGCGTTTATATTTTCGGTCATCTTCTCTACTGACAGTTTGATTACTGCCGCGGCTGGTGGTGGGACATGCTCCGGGTGCGGTACGGACATCTACCCATTTCTGCGGATGACTCCTTTCTTGAATTCGAAGGCAACGGCATGGCAAGTATTTGGGCCTCGAATTTGTTGATCCCCAGAGTTTTTTCATGATAGTATCTAAGTCAGTTTGGCAATTGGACTAGCGCGGAATTTGCTTCCGTCTCTGAACTTTTTTCGAGGCACCAGGAGAGGCATGTCTTTATTAGTTAGATTCGTCCTCAAAAAGCCTGTTCCCCTCGACTTTCAACCCTAGAGTCATGCTCCAAGTGTCTTACATTAGGCGATTGTGAGTCTCTGGGGCGTTCTCAGGGTTCTTCCACAATATACCGGACTACGGCACTCTGGATGCATTGGACAGCATCTGACATCGATTTCATATTGAGCGTTCACTTCCGTATTCGCTTAGATCCGACAATCTACCTTCCACCTTCAAGTGCTCGCATGAAATCACAAGCTCGCTTTGCAAGTGCTGGTCCTGTTCTCATGACTATGACTTCCTGTCTCACCCAACTTCACTTTTATTTGGGTTCACACACCCCTGCTAGCACTTATCTGGATAAACTCAGAGTGTGGATAAGGTGTGCTCCGAGTAAGAGGACCCCCAAATAGGCTAGCTCTTTTTTTTCGAAAATCCTTGGACGCACATAGAAATGACTGACTTGGTTCTGTCACTTTGTTGAGTCTTGTGCCAGCGAAAGCCTATCCTATTTGTACTGTAACATCACGGGAGTTTTCAAGTCCCTCTCTTGCCCACGCTGATAATTGCCTTTTCAAGGATTCCTACACCTCTTGCATCATACCTACCGCTCAAATGCAAATTTTGCGTAGAGGTCGAGTGTATGATTCTTGGTTTAGCTGCCAGCCGGGCTCAAACGAAACAATCCAAACTATCTCTCGTGAGACCCACAATACTTCCGACTCTTTTTTTCTAGCCGATGTCGCACGGGAGCGACGCAACGCGAACAGGCCCATCGGCTCTCACCGATCTTTACGACCCAGTGACCTTCTGACTGCGATCGTCATCTAAGTCATGTTTCACGCTACAAAATAATTACTGGCAACATAAAGGGCATAACTTTGCTCGAGAGGGAACGATTCAGCATACTCGCTTTCACCCAAACCGACTCTCAGGTCTAGTCAGTCACTCAGGCTCTACGCAACTAGTCAAGATGCTCGCTCTCCGCAACGCCGCTGACTCCGCGGGTGATCCCTGTATGTACACCACTACTGCCTAGTTCTAGAGATCGGAAGACCCACTGAGTGCGTCGTCTGACAGTGATGGTCATGAAATTCTGGCTCATCTTGTCTGGTGTCTACATGTGCGTCTGCTAGTGCTAGTGACTAGCTCCATCAGCAAAATATCACGTACTCAAGTTATTTCCCAACTCGCAGCTGGGAGTTTGTCACCACTCTAGGCTACGAGTGGAATGTCATCCGAGGACACCAACCCTATCGATGGACGATATGGGTGCGTGACGATGGGGCCTTACTCTAAGCTTCCCTATCCTAAAAATTGTCCTTTCGAAAGATTTACTCCGTTACGCGCTTGTCCGGCCTTACGGTCATAATTCTTGCCCTAATCAGTTTCAGCATTACGTCCGAAATTAATTGCCAGGTGAGTGCGGCATTCTGCATCTACTTTTTCTACGCGCATTGACTGGCCACGACTTCAAGGCCTGGATCAAATGCGGTTGGGTGAGCATCCCTGCTGACCCTGATGACAGTGCGCTTGTCCTGATATCTTTTCCCTAGGCCTTTTCCATAATGGGTGGCTACGCCCTAGGTTCGATATTGATCATGCTTCGCATGTTAGTTTTTATACTTCCATGGTTGCATGCGACGACACTCTTCCCAAAGTATGTGCTTATGGAGCTTTCTAGCTTTGCTATTTGGGATAAGAATAAAGCTGTTATGGCCATCTCTGCCGGCGTATGGGCGATTAACCTTATATTCCAGTTGATAGGTCAGTTTACTTTCTCTATGCCCTGTGAATCTCAACGAAATGTGATTTGATATCAGGTCTCGTTAAAGTAAATGATCGCTTTCAATGATTTGGCCTTCTTGCCTTATTGATTAACAGATTCGCGCGGTATGGGTGCCTGCGACAAGATCTTGCGCAATTGTCAACATTCAGACCTCAGGCTGCAAAAACTTCTACGCCAACTCACTTGTCACCGACGTCATTCTACTACTCATCATGCTCGCTGGCTTGCTACGCCTTCGCCTTCGCCGTCATGCTACGGCTTCTTTTGGTCTTGCGTCCCTCCTTTGGAAACAGGTGGGGAAATGTTCTTGTTGGCTGTAGTGTTGTCAACTCACTGCATTTGTCGTTCTTGAGGGTGTCATTTGGCTCGCTATTGCCACTGCTGCAGAATTTCCGCAAGTGGTAAGCCCCGCTTGTATTGTACATACGTTTTCATTTGCTTATTGCAGTTTTGTATTGTAGGTACTCCTGTTTTTGAACGTGAACGGTAGTCTTCGTTTTCTCTCTTGTCTCTCGTTGCAGAATATTGATCGATATTGGCTCGGCTCTAAATGTCAGACGCTCTTGACTTGGTACGTCCTTTCTAGTGCTACTGATGGTGGAAGCAACTGGTTCTTATGTCTCTTAAACACAGTTGTTTTTGCTTCCCTCAGTAGTTGCAATAATAATCGCTGCGACCCGGATGTATCGCTCCCTTATATACTTTGCATCGACTCCCCGGAACACGGCATATGATACGACGTACGATATTCTTCCATTCAATTCTTTCTCCGCACTCACTGCTATCTGAGACATTCTAGCGGACCAGTCTCATCCAGCCTCAAAAAGGATAATCGCTTGAATACTACTAAAGATTCCTCCGTCGTACATAATGCTTCTAAGCGATTGGAGGTGTCGGTGCACAGATCCTATGAGGAGTATCCGATGTCACAGACGGACCACTATGGCTCGTACCCCAGCTCAGATGCACAGCTAGCTGACAGGCCGCACGAAATCGACTTGGGTGACAATGTAGAGGGCCACGACGAAAAGAAATGAGTGGTTATGAAGACGGTTTTTCATAGGAAACTAGCGGTGACAAGTGCAAAACGTGATGGTCATCGGACCAACATCGAATTGTGTACAATAATGGTAGAATTTATTTTTGTATTTTGGAGCATCAGGGAAACATCCTTGATATCTTCTGCTTATGATTCTATACTTGTTTTGTTAAAATTCATCAACGTGCACCCTGAGGTTCATTGCATCGGGAAAAAATCTCCCGCGCTAGCGAGTGCTAGCGATTATTACGGTATCCCACGAGTGATAACAACAGCACTCTTGGCGTGGGAGGGGCTGTAACGTGAGTAGATGATTCCTTGGGCCCACCTCTCACGCCCCATTCCGACTCGGAGTTTTTCTGCCCCACTGCTTTCCACCGTCTCCTTTCGCAGTACTACCATTCCTTTTACCACCTTCTTTCCCTCTCGCTCGGACAAGATGTTTCGCGTAGCTGCCACCACGTGGCTATCGCACACCCCCGCATTTATACTTTTACAGTGATGACCTTTTCTATGCTAACAGTTTTCCTGACCGCCGACACTGGTGGCGGGACATTTTCCGGGGGTGCGGTACCGCCGGCACGGACGTCAACCCATTTCTGCGGACAACTCATTTCTTGAGTCTGAATTCAGAGATGGCGACGGCAAGGGGAGTATTTGCCAGTGTACCCCGAATTTATTGCACTTTGAATTGGATAACAGTGTCCAGTTTTGGCAAAGTGACTACTGGTAGTGTGGGATTTATATCCACCTCTAAATTATTTTGAGGCACAAGAGGACTCTTAGCATGTCTTTGGACGGGAGACAAATGGAAGCAAGCATAAGAAGTATAGCCTGCGAGTGAGATCACACACATGATGGGTGAAATGACTCCAGAGTCAACACCTTTGCGCGTGGATTGACTTACCATAAAAGCGTTGTCGCGGCTGGGCCCAAAAAGGAAATATTGGACAAATCCCTTTTTGGGCTCAGCCGCCGCGACAATAATTGAGATAGCGCATCACGTGAACCACGTGGGTCATAGCCACGTAGTCACAAACGGCGGACAAGGGTTGGCGTACGGGTTGGTTATGTACGTGTTACATGATTTTCCGTCTGGTCTTCGGAGCTACATTATGCGACAAACGAACGGTCTCCCGATCTCACCATGTTCTTAACCTTCTGGCCCCGCTTGGTCCTTCGATCATCGATCATCATCCAAGTCATGTTTCTAAAACTAAAATTGTTAATCATCGCTAGCTCTATAAAGAGCATATCTTTTCTCAAGAGGAAATGATCGAGCATACTCGCTTTCACCCAAACGGACTCCCAGGTCTAGCCAGTCACTCAGGCTCTACGCCAGTCAAGATGCTCGCTCTCCGCAACGCTGCTGACTCCGCGAGCGATTCCTGTGTGTACACCGCTACTGTTTATTTCTAGAGCTTGGAAGACCCACTGAGTGTGCCGTCTGACAGTGGTGGTCATGAAGTTCTGGCTCATCGTGTCTGGTATTTACATGTGGGTCTACTAGTACCCGTGACTAGTGTCGCTCTCCGCCAGTGAAATATCACGTACTCAAGTTATCTCCCAACTCACAGCTGGGAGTTTGTCACCACTCTAGACTACGAGTGGAATGTCATCCGAGGACATCAACCCTATCGATGGACGATATGGGTGCGTGACGACGGGGCCTTACTCTGAGCTTCCCTAGTCTAAAATTTGTCCCTTCGAAAGATTTACTCCGTTACGCGCTTGTCCGGCCTCGGGGTCATAATCCTTGCCTTGGTCAGTCTCAACACTACATCCGAAATTAACTGCCAGGTGCGTGCAGTATTCTACATCTGCGTTCTTACGCACATTGACTGGCCACAATTCAATGGCTTGGGTCACTTCTGGTTGGGTGAGCATCCCCCGCGACCTTGATGAAGTGCGCTTTGTCCTGATATCTTGTCCCTAAATTTTTGCCATCATGGGTTGCTACGGCCTAGGTTCGATATTGATCATACTTCGCATGTTAGTTTCTATGCTTCCATCGCTTCATGCGACGACTCACTTCCCCAAGTATGTGCTTATGGGGCTTTCCAGCTTTGCCATTTGGGATTGGAATAAAGTCATTATAGCCATCTCTGTCACCGTATGGGTGATCAACCTTGCATTCCAGTTAATAGGTGAGCTTACTGTCTTTATCCCCTGTGACTCTCAACGAATGTGATCTGATACCAGGTATCATCAAAGTAAATGATCGCTTTCAATCACTCGGCTTTTTTGCCTTATTCATAAGCAGATTCGCGCTGTCTGGGTGCCTGCAGCAAGAGCTTGCGCAATTACCAACGTTGAGACATGCAAAGGCTTTTACGTCAACTTACTCGCCACCGACGTTATTCTACTACTCATCATGCTCGTTGGCTTACAACGCCTTCGCCGTGGTGATAGTGGTAGGCCTGCTTTTGATCTCGTATACCTCCTTTGGAAACAGGTGGGGAGATGTTCTTGTTGGCTGTAATGTTGTCAACTCACTGCATTTGATTCTTGAGGGTGTTATTTGGCTCGCTATTGCCACCGCCGCAGAACTCCCGCAAGTGGTAAGCCCCGCTAGCTTTACTTACGTTTTTTTGCTTATTGCTTATTGCTTTTTGCATCGTAGGTACTCTTGTATTTGGATTTTAACGGTAGTCTTCGTTTCCTCTCCTATGTTGCATTGCAGTATATTGATCGAACCTGGCTCGGCTCCAAATGTCAGACGCTCTCAACTTGGTACGTCCTTTCTTGTGCTACTGATGGTAGAGGCGACTGATTTATTGTGTGTCTCTTTAACACAGTTGTTTTTGCTTCCCTCGGCGATTGCAATCATAATTGCTGCGACTCGGACGTATCGCTCTCTGACATACTTTGCCTCGACTCGCCCGATTACGTACGATATTCTTCCGTTCAACTCTTCTCCATATTCACTGTTCTTCAAATTGTCCTAGTGGTCAAGACTCATCCAACCTCAAAAAGAGCCGCCTTGGTACTACTAAAGATTCCCCCGTCGCACTCTCTTCCAACCGATTGGAGGTGACAGTGCACCGATCCTATGATGAGTATCCGATGTCACAGACGAACGACTATGGCTCGTACCCCGGCTCAGATGCACAGAGAGCCGACACGAAACTCGAACACGGCTTGGATGACAATGTAGAGGGCCTCGACGAAAAGATATGAGTGGCTATGAAGAAGTTTATGAAGAAGTTTTCTCATAGGAAACTAGTGGTGACAAGTGCACAATGCGATACACGACCCGAAATGCTCGAGTCATTGGACGAACGTCGGATTGTACGCAGTAAAACGGTGGAATTTATTTTGGTATTTTTGAGCATCAGGAAAACGTCCTTGATATCTTTCTGCTTCTTATGATCTTACTAGTGGTGGCCCGTGCAAGGCACGGGCACAGCTCGATAGCTTCGGACATTGAAATAACGATTGCCGTTTCATATGGGCTTCACCTCTTGCGTCATCTGAATTGCTGCAAGCTGCATATACTGTACATGTAAAAGCATCCCCTCGTGTCAATTCAGCACGCATGACAGAGTCCATACTAGGTTATGAGCCAGAGGTACGTGTCCTATGTTGTACTCATATTCCGAAGCTGATCGCGCTGTAGCTTTTTTGCCCAGGCTCATTTATCGTGTGATCAAACCTATACTCGTGCTTCTTATTTTCGTATCAGGAGAGATCGTTCTCAAGGCAAGGTAATTGATCTCGGGTGCTGGGTTTTGTAATCACGACGTGCGATGGCGCGCTCTCCTTTTTCTTTTTCTGTTATTACTTTATTTCTTTCTTTATAAATCTATTTTTTGGGGGGTGTTTTAGTGCTCTCTGTTGTACAATAGGAGTAAAACAATAATCATATTTCAGATTGTACAGTATAGACAGGAAATAAAAAAAGTGACTAGTAAGTGCGCGTGACTTGATTGCGCGTGACTTAGCCGGACTCTGGGAATTTGGAGTCTCGTCCCATTCGAGACGCGTGGCTTGTTTGTGCTTACAAATGTCACGTGACTTGGCGCGGATTTAGGCCAACTAGCTAGGTCCGGGATAATCTGCGTCAGATTCGACCAAATCAGCGATCAACATGTTGCCTCAACGCATACTCGACCAATTCGCTCGCATCCCGCACACCACCACCATCGAAAACAAGTACTATGGGGTGTTCGACAAGATCCTCAATAAAATCTGCTTCACCGATGATACCTTTACCGTCCAGCCACAGTACCCCCTTCCCCGGGATGTCGGTGTGCCTACTATCCACTTCGTCGTTACCTACGTCGTCGAAGTGAACAATCTGCCCATCTTCTTCCTTGAAATCAAATCCCCTTTCCATCTCGATTACGTCTCTAGCAGAATCAAGGCAGACACGCAGATGAGGGCCAGATTTCGTGCCTTTTACAATGCCACCCCGATACCTAGGCTTCATGGCGTCAGTGTCATGGGACAAAGGCTTGCGTTTTATTGCCTGGACCAAGCAACCGCCCGTGTAGATCCCAAGTACGTTGCGCCGTCTAACGATTACATAATGGACACAGTTCCAGTAGAGAGGTGGGATACGGACATTACGACGGAGGATGGGTATCAGAGATTCATGGCGGTTATCAATGATGTCAAAGAAATGGCAGCAGCACTATAAATGTAAGCAGTGACTACAGTATATTCACTATTGGCCACTTCTGACTCAGCCTGTAGAGGTGTTCAGGTTCTTGGGGCAATACGAAAAAGGTGATTCTGACCTTGGCTATGCTATCATAAACAACTGCCGTCAAAGCCTTCCAAAGTTCACGTATCCTGCTTCTGAGTGAATACATGCAATGATAGCACCCATGTGTAAATTCGTTAAGATGCATTGATGACGCATTGTAGAAGTCATTGATGTCGAGGAGGGTGGGGAACACAAGCTGATTCTATGTCGGAAATGTAGGCATCGAGCCAGCAAGGGAGACTCAAATCGGTGTGCGAGCGACATTTCGGAATCGTGGGCACAGTTGATTTTTTGAATTCACCCAGGTCTATCGTGAGTCCCTCAGGCTCGCTAGCAAGTACTAGCGATTATTACAGTATCCCGCAACTGATGAACAATGATCCCTCTTGGCGTGGAAGGGGCTGTAATGTGGGTAGATGATTCCTTGGGCCTGGTGGGGAGTCAACGACCTTGCACTTAGCAGCTCAGCATGTCCTTCTTCTCTCGGAAGAAGCTCTCGCAATCACCTCAGCAAAAGCAACAGTCGCAGCCTGTCTACCCATGGTTTGCACATGCTCCCCCATTGGGACACTTGCCATCACCATTTCCTCGATCTAATCTTGCGCCTTCCACGACTGCCACCGCCACCGGCGAATTATTCCTCTTTGGAGGTTATGCACAGGACTCTTCACACAACGACCTATATGTGCTCTCAACGCGGGATTTCTCCACAACTCTTTTGCAGACTAGTGGAGAGACCCCCAGCCCACGTTGGGCACATGGTGCCGCGCTCACCGGCACTCTCCTTTTGGTTTGGGGCGGGTGGGCGAATTTCAGTGGCAAGAATGTGCAGGGTTGTGATGATTCACTTTGTATTCTCAACCTCGGTATGTCGGATTTTTTGATGTCAAAAACCACTCTAGCTGATCAGAGCTTCTTGCGTTCCAGAGTCTCGTCAGTGGACCCGCGTCATAGTCAATGGTCCTGGGCCGTGCGGTCGTTACTGCCATACCGTGACTTTGGTTGGTTCCAATCTCTTCGTCTTCGGTGGCCAGGATAGTGGGTGGGGTTTTAATGATATCTGGGGATTCGATTTGAATCGTTGTACGTTTGCCCCTCTCTTCCATGAGCCATTTTAAACTAGACATTCCCGCAGTAAAATCGAATCCTCTTTGGGAGTCATACGAACCTGCACCCGGAGACAGGAAGCCCCCTCCGAGGTGCGGTCATGTTTCAGTAACCACTGGCGACCGTATCATCGTGTTTGTACCCCTCTCATCCTCGCGCTCTCCCCTCATTATATTGTCTTGTAGATTTGGTGGTGTTGACTTCCCACATCGGTATAACGACACTTGGTTATTTGACATTTCGACACGAAAATGGACTGAGCTACAATGCACGGGGTCCATTCCGTCTCCCCGTACAGGACATGCCGCTGTCCTCGTCGATGATGTTATGTATGTCTTCGGTGGGTATACTGCCGATGGAACCAGCCTAGGTGACCTGACTGCCTTCAGCTTGTCAAGTAAGTGGTTTGGCATGTTCAGCCTCATGAGCTTGTTCAAATGAGTATTTAGCTCAGCGATGGACCACATTTCAACACATAGGACCAAGACCAAGCAGAAGGGGGTGTCATGTCATGGCTTCTGACGGGACACGGGTCTTTGTGCTTGGAGGAGCATTCTCATCAGGCGTACCGGTGGATGAAGCTAAGCCTATTCACGTTCTCGACACAAGTACGTACTTTCATTTGGATAGCCTCTGAGATCGAAAATGCAGAACAGCTCGATTACTCGAAACCCGACTCCAACGAGGTCAATCCTGATGTTTCTCCTGAGAAAGGAATTCCACGGCTGGAGCATAAGCATTTCGTTGAGCTTGAACGAAAGCTGTCAGCAATACTTGCTGCGCAATCCGACAGGGACCGGCGCATTGCACAGCTAACTGACGAGCTTGCACAAAAGAGTGCTCTACTTAAACAGGCCGAGGCAAATGCGGCGGAAGCACAGAAGCGCGCAGGACTGGAGCTACGTGAATTGCAAGCGAAGCTCGACGAATTGGTGCTGTCTCGTGACCACGCGCTCGAGCAGGCTCAAAGCGCCTGCGCCCTGCAGAAAGCCACATCCTGCGTCGCTGAATCAAACGAGCGGAGCCAACGAGAACTCGCGCGTGTACGTGCCGAGCTCGAGGCGAGGAAGTCCGAATTGGCGGCAGTCCATTTACGACTCAAGGACGCCGAGAGTGGTTGGGCCAAGAGCAAAGCAGAGGCAAACACATCGCGCGCCAAGACTGAGGCAAATCTCGTCAATACAGATGAGGACGAAGTCATACGTAGGCTTACGGAACGTGTGCGAGCTATGGAAGCTGAAATTGCGTCACTGCGGTGGAACGAGAAAAGCTTTGAAATGATGAAGCATCGCAATGAGGGATGAAGTGGGTATTTTATTTGAACTGACCCAGCTCGGTATCTAATTTCACTCTCAAAAGGATGGGCAGCAGCTTCTCTGACCTGGTGTCATTTCTGTGAACGTCTGGGAACGAGACTAGGATATTGTAATAATCGCTAGTACTCAGTGTCACTCACTAACGCGGGAAGTTTTTCCCGATGTAATGGACCCCAAGGTACACGTTAATGAATATTAACAAAAAGAGTATAGGATCATAATAAGCAGAAAGATATCAAGGATGTCTTCCTGATGCTCCAAAATACCAAAATACATTCCACCATCACTGCGCACAAGTCGATGTTGGTCCGATGACCATCACGTTTTGCACTTGTCACCGCTAGTTTCCTATAAAACAACTAGAGCCGCTCATTTCCTTTCGTCGTGGCCTTCTACATTGTCACCCACTGGCAAGTCGAGTTCATGCGGCTTGTCGGCTAGCTGTGCATCTGAGTCGGGGTACGAGTCATAGTGGTTCGTTTGTGACATCGGATACGCCTCATAGGATCTGTGTACCGACACCTCCAATCGCTTAGAAGGTTTATGTACGAGGGAGGGATCTTTAGCAATATTCAAGCGCTTATTCGTTTTGGGATTGGTTGAGTCTCGCCCACTAGAATAACTCAGAGATTAATTTGTGTGGAGAAGAATTGAATGGAAGAATATCGTACCTCGAATCGTGTGCCACGTTCCGTGGAGCCATAGCAAAGTATGTAAGAGAGCGATACATCCGGGACGCAGCGATTATTATTGCAGCCATTGAGGGAAGCAAAAACAACTGTGTAAAGGAGACACATGAGAAACCAGTTGCTTCCGCCATCAGTAGCACAAGAAAGGACGTACCAAGTTGAGAGTGTCTGACATATAGAGCCAAGCCAATTTCGATCAATATTCTGCAACGAGAGACAAGAGAGGAAGAGAAGACTACCGTTCCGGTTCATAAACAGGAGTACCTACGATGCAAAAGGCCAATAAGCAAAAGAATACGTATGCACAATACAAGCGGTGCTTACCACTAGCGGGACGTCTGCAGCAGTGGCAATAGCGAGCCAAATGACACCCTCATGGACGTCAAATGCAATGAGTTGACAACATCGCAGCCAACAAGGTGTCAAGGAAAATTCCCCACCTGTTTCCAAAGGAGGGACGCAAGACCAAGAGAAGCCGTAGCATGACGGCGAAGGCGAAGGCGTAGCAAGCCAGCAAACATGATAAGTAGTAGAATAACGTCGGTGACAAGTGAGTTGACGTAGAAGCTTTTGCTACTTGAGGACTGAATGTTGACAATTGCGCAAGACCTTGCCGCAGGCACCCACATCCCGCGAATCTGTTAATCAATAAGGCAAGAAGGCCAACTGAAAGGATCGAAAGCGATCACTTACTTTAACGAGACCTGATATCAAATCACATTCGTTGAGATTCACAGGACATAGAGAAAGTAAACTGACCTATCAACTGGAATGCAACGTTGATCGCCCATACGCCGACAGAGATGGCCATAATTACTTTATTCTTATCCCAAATGGCAAAGCTAGAAAGCTCAATAAGCACATACTTGGGGAAGAGTGTCATCCCATGCAACCATGAAAGTATAAAAACTAACATGCGAAGTATGATCAATACCGAACCCAGGCCGTAGCCACCCGTAGCGGAAAAGACCTAGGGACGAGACATCAGGACAAGCGCAAGCGCACTATCATCAGGGTCAGTGGGGATGCTCACCCAACCGCCTTTGACCCAGGCCTTGAAATCGTGGCCAGTCAATGCACATAGAAAAAGTAGATGCAGAATACCGCGCTCACCTGGCAGTTAATTTCGGACGTAATGCTGAAATTGATGAGGCCAAGAATTACGACCGCGAGGCCGGACAAGCGCGAAATGGAGTAAATCTTTCGAAGGGACAGATTCAGACTAGGGAACTAGAGTAAGGCCTTATCATCACGTACCCATATCGTCCATCGATAGGGTTGGTGTCCTCGGATGATATTCCACTCGTAGTCAAGAGTGGTGACAAACTCCCAGCTGTGGGTGATAAAATGATTTGAATGCGTGATATTTTCGCTGGTGGAGAGCTAGTCACAGTACTAGCAGACGCACATGTAAATGCCAGACACGATGAGCCAGAACTTCGTGACCATAACTGTCAGACCGTGACGACGCACTCAGTGGGTCTTTCAAGCTCTAGGAAATGGCAGTAGTGGTGTACACACAGGGATCGCCCGCGGAGTCAGCAGTGTCGAGGGGAGCGGACATCTTGACTAGTTGCGTAGAGCCTGAGTGACTTGAAAGCGAGTATGCTGAGTCGTTTCTTCTTGAGCAAAAGTTATGCCCTTTATGTTACCTGATACATGACTTATATCATCCATATGACGATCAGGGCCAGAAGGTCACTGGGGGCCGTAACCACATCATGGTTGGGGATTTGACTCCGAGGCTCGGACGGTACCGAGATCCGACAGCAGTGAAGATTGAGCGCGATCACGCCAGATTGGGCCCGATCAGGCAATCAATTAGGCTATGATCGAACATGTCGGGGTACCAGCACTGTAATCACCAATTCACGCATTGCGGCAAGTGATCCCCTTGGATACGTGACGAGGTCAGAGAAATTCTAGATCGACTGGCGCGAGCACGCGGAACGTTCATTGATCTCGAGCTAAATTAACCGAGATGGCTTCCCAGAACATGAAGCGCCTTGGGTTGCGCATTCTAAATTTTTTTTTTCAGGTTTATATTCCATGCGCATGTACTGCCATGTAGAGGCGATCACGCCGTGGGCGTGTTATGAATGACTTGTTATAACGCCAGCCCGCTGGGGTGATGCGTAAGGGTTCGGTGCCTGGGGTAGGAGGCGTTTTATGCAATGAAGCCGATATTTACCGAGCCGCGCGTGAGGTTTACGCTGTAGCTTCTGATGTCGTGACCCCGGGTCCTAATCTACTTTTCGAGGTTTAACCCAAGCTTGACTTTCCTCCATGAACCGTGAGGTCCCCACGCAGTGCAGCGGCATGTTGAAGAGTTGGTTAAGCGGCCGCACTCTGCCGCGCGCGATGAGGTGCTTGTATCTTGCCACTTCGTGGATCGGGCATTCGAGGAACATGTGTTCGACGGTTTGGGGCAGCTCCCCGCAGGCGCATGCCACTAGTTCTTTGGGGAGTGGGAAATGGAATTTCTTCCTCAGAAAGCCGTACCGTGTATTCGCCCGTGAATGCATGTCCTGTGATGAATCTGAATATTGTGGAGGTCGTAGTGCAAGATGCCTTAGCTTTGTGTTTGTCTTTCCACCCATGCAGAGTATAGGTAACTTGACATCGGGAGGTTTTGTGCAGCCTGTGCAGGCGGTGCGATAAGCCAGGGAGGTACGTGGATTCGCGTGCCACCGTGCAATCGCTCCTCCCATTGTGGCACGTTCTAGATGTGCATTCTGTAGGTTTCCATGGTAGAGTACGAGAAGCGTTGTAAAGGGGGACGCATGTCGGACTATTGAGGTGCTGATAAGATCACGATCCTCGTGTAGAGATGGATACCCAATACGACCAAGGTATCCGACTGTCGTCCGCAATTCGCCGAGGACTGTCACGCAGGTATTAAACATGGAGTGAAATTCTGATGAGACTGGCTGAGGCCCATCGCAATAATCAGTTTACCTAAACCTATCATTTGGTATACTCAGCCCAGATTGGCACATAGGATGATATGCCGGAAGCTGCTGGAATCGGGTGAGGTGAGTGTACCTTGACCTCGAGGCCTGTCTGAGTAATCATCCTCGTCGTTTCATGAGCTGTAGTCGCACCTTAGGAGAACAGAACTCCGTAAGCTTACTGTAAGGCAGAAATAACCCTTTCTGATATGAGAGGAGCGGCGAGCGCGCATACTGCGAACCGTATCCACAAAGGTGAACTTGCCCAGGAAGAGCCGCGAAGACACTCGAGCGACCACACAACAAATGTAAGGGCTGTTTCCAAAGGGCAATCCTGGCCTCGTCTCGTTGCGGAGATTGAGGATATCACCATCAGGATCAGGGCACGGTCAACACGGCGATGAGCCATAGCACTAGTTATAGTTACGATCATGTTGGCCTACTCCACACTTTACTTAGGGACCAGACGACAGACGACTGGAGTGAGTGGAGAAGGCAACCGAGGTGACGACACGGAAAGATACTGACACTGACCAACAGTCATATTCCATATTCCGCGGCGCTGGCACACCCAACTCTCCCTCTCATCCTTATTTTAAACCAACCAACATTTCCAACCCCCTTACTACACGCCTGGCACTCGCATGATTTCCTCTCAAGAGACTTTGACGGTCTACATTCAACTTGCCCTGACTCTCAGCCTTTAGGGTACAGTAACCCGGTCATCAAACTCGGTCGTATGCCAACGAGCTTGAAGATCACGATGACGCTAGTGGGATAAGCAAGAAGAAAGGGGCCACGGTAAGCACGTTCTAGAAATATTCCCTCTCGCTTTCCATTCCTGGCACTCAGTTTGTCGAATTGACGCGTCTGATGTGACAAGGTGCCTTGGAAAGTATGCAATGTGGGCTGGAGTGTATGTAATTCGGGGATCGTCAGGTCACGGCGCCGCGGCTTTCGCAAATCATTTGTTTGCGAGAATTTGTGCATGAGGCACCATCAAACTTTAATTTAGGAGTGTGAAATAATTAGATACCGGGTAGGAGTAGTAGGGTCAGATCAACTAAAATACTAACTTCACTTCATTGCGATGCCCATCATTTCAAAGCTTTTCTCGTTCCATCGCAGCGACGCAATTTCGGATTCCATAGCTCGCATATGTTCCGTAAGCCTACGCATGACTTCGTCCTCATCCGTATTGACAAGATTTGCCGCCCGATGTGTCTGCCTCTACTTTGCTCTTGGCCCAACCACTCTCGGCGTCCTTGAGTCGTGAATGGACTGCCGCCAATTCGGACTTCCTTGCCTCAAGCTCGGCACGCACCTCTGCAAGTTCTCATTGGCTCCGCTCGTTTGCTTCAGCGGCGTGGGATGTGGCTTTCTGCGGGACACTTTGAGCCTGCTCGTGCGCGTGGTCGCGAGACAGCACCATGTTGTCTGGCTTCGCTCGCAATTCGCGATTTGCCTCGGACTGTCTAAGTAGAGCACTATTTTGTGCAAGCTCGTCAGTTAGCTGTGCAATGGGCCGGTCCCGCTCCGTTTGCACAGCAAGCATTGCTGACAGCCTTCGTTCAAACTCAACGAGATGCTCATGCTCCTGCCGTGCAATTTCTTTCTCAGGAGAAAAATCACGTGCCACAAGCTTCGCATTGCCCCGTCGAACTTTTGCTATCGTCGTCCTCCGCGATATCTCTTGGCTTATCATTCACACCCGAAGGTTGTGATGGTAGGTCATTTGAACTAGGATTTTGTTCATGAGTAATTCGCGGGGAGGTGGAGCGGTCCAATTCTTCGCGGGTAGCTCTTTGAAAAGAGGGAGCACCATGTGCTGCGTGGACATCCGACAGAGAAGAAATCCGCTCTTGTGATTGTCCCTGGGTCAGAAGACCCATGAATGATTTCCGCGCAAGTTGGGTGGTCTTCTCAATCGTCGGAGTCGGGTTTCGAGTAATTAAGGCGCCCTGTGTTTTCAATCTTGGGGGCTATCTAAATGAAATGATAAAAGAAAGTACACACTTGTATCAAGAGCGTGAATCGGCTTAGCTTCATCCACCAGTACGCCTAATGATAATTCTCCTCCAAGCACAAAGACCCGTGTCCTGTCAGAAGCCATGGCATGACACCCCCTTTCGCTTGGACTTGGTCCTATGTCTTAAAAAGTAGTCCATCGCTGAGCTGGATATTCACGTGAACAAGCCCATGAGGCTGAATGTGCCAAACCACTCACTTGACAAGTTGAAGGTAGCCAAATCATCTAGGTTGGTTCCATCGATGGTACGCCCACCGAAGACATACATAACATCATCGACGAGGACTGCAGCATGACCTCTACGGGGAGACGGAATGGATCCTGTGCATTGTAGCTCAGTCCATTTTCGTGTCGAAATGTCAAATAACTACATTTGGTCATTTGACATTTCGACACGTGTTCCGCCCTCGGAAGGGGCTTCCTGTCCCCGGGTGCAGGCTCGTATGACTCCCAAAGAGGATTCGAATTCACTGCGGGAATATCTAGTAAAAATGGCATATGGAAGAGAGGGGCAAACGTACAGCGATTCAAATCGAATCCCCAGATGTCATTAAAACACGTCTCATTATTCTGACCACCGAAGACGAAGAGACTGGAACCAACCAAAGTCACGGTATGGAAGTAACCACCGCCGGGTCCAGGACCATTGACCACGATGCGGGTCCACTCTCGCGATACTGAAATGCAAGAAGCTCTGATCAGCTGGAGCGGGTGATGACATGGAAAAATCCAACATGCCGAGGTTGAGAAGATACTGTAAAGTGAATCATCACAGCTGAATTTCGTCACCCCGCCCCAAACCAAAAGGAGAGTGCTGGTGAGCGTAGCACCGGGGGTCTCTCCACCAGTCTGCAAGAGGGTTGTGGAGAAATCCCGTTTTGAGAACATACATAGATCGTTGTGTGAAGAGCCATGTGCATAATTTCCAAAAAGGAACAATTCACCGGTGGCAGTGGCAGGTGTGGAAAGGGCATGACTATATCGAGGAAATGGTGGTGCCGAGTGTCCTAATGGGGAAGCATGTGCAGACCATGGGTAGACAGGCCGGGAGTGTGAGGCAAGTCCAATGGCAGGGGCCGAGAGAAGAAGGGCATGCTCTTGCATTAGAGTGAGTGGCAAAGTAGAGAACCGAAGGCGCCTCAAACAAGCTACCCTGTGCCCAAGAAGGTTCGGCCAGTTCGGTGTTATCCGTGGCTGACCTCCAGCCGTCACTCGGGGCTCTCTCAACAACAAGCCGTTCACCGAGCCCGTGACACATCTATATACCCTCCGTCCAACGACTTCCCAAGCAAATAACCGCCGCACAGAAGGAAATCTGTGCCCATGCTTGTGTCCCACGCACATCAAACCAACTAATCCTCACATACCAGGGGGCCGGGACGGGGCATCTTACCGAGAAATTGAAGAGCGATGACTCGATTGAAGTTTGATGCTTTGAAAAAGCGATGCTATTCGTTTGACTTGACTGCTGGGATTCGTGCCGGCAGAGCCTGCTAGTACGCGTTTTGCAAGAAGTGGAATTGGGAAACTGATGGCAGACATAAAATAGGCCAAAGCCTATTACTGTTTCCGAAACATTCATGGAAGAACAACATCAGGCGCATCAGCAAAATGGCAATGCAATATGATTTGTACTTCCGGCTAGCCGCTATCTTCGCTCTCTCCAGCTCACATCCCTCCCCCTTTGAAGCGTTTACACTTATCAATACTCGAAATCGTCTTCTATTCATCTGGGAAGTCCAACTGCTTCGAAAGCTTATATGACAAGCTCATCTTCCACATACTCATTTTCTTTTCCTGCACGCTGTCACTCGGTTGCCAATCCAAGACGAATATCTCACAAGCCCCACTCCGAGTCGTTCTGCCCTACTGCTTTCCTCCGTTTCCTTATACTACCTTTTCTCCCTCTCGCTCGGACAAGAAATTTTGTATAGTCGCTGCCATACGACTATCGCACATCCCCGCGTTTATAAAATTTATCACCTTTTTTATGCTGACAGTTTTCCTGATCGCCGTTACTGGTGATTAGACTGTTCCGGGTGCGGTATAGACGTCAACCCGTTTCTGCAGATGACTTCTTTTTTGGATTTGTTTGGGAGATGACAGCAAGGCAAGTATTTGCCAGTATGCCTCGAATTTGTTGCATTCTGACTTGGATAATAGTGTACGGGACTAGTGCGGAATTTATGTCCGCCTTTTTTAAGGCACAGGGGGAGGCATGTCGCTTTTAGTTGAATTCATCCCTCGAGTGTTCTGGTCCCTGTGAATTGCAACCATGCTCCAAGGTCGCACGTATTAGCATGTCTTACATTAGGCGATTGTGAGTCCCTGAGGCGTTCTCAGGGTTCCCATCTCAGTATGACACTGGAGGCATTGGACAAAGACTGATTTGATTTCGTACTGAGCATCCACTTCCGTATTCGCTTCGACACGACAGTCCACTCACCCACCATCGCAGTGCTTGCACGAGATTACAAGATTTTTTTACGAATGTCGCCCTTGTTCTCATAGCTTGCCTGTTTCATCTAATATTGCTTCTATTCGGATTTACTCATTAAAGTGATTAAACTCAGGTGTGGATAAGTGTATTCCGAGTCTGTTTTCTAGGTTCGACCTCACTTCAGTTGTCCGCACTGATAATTGCCTCTTCACACACTTACTTGTATCGTACTCTGGGTAGAGGCGAATGTGATTGAAGGTCGATCAAAGGGTCCGTTTCGATCCCATCCATAAGATCAAGATAATGCATCACGTGGACCACGTGAGCCGTGATGCATGGTGCATAGTACGTCTCCTTCTGTCTCCGTCTCCAAAAACAAGACCAAGCTACTGTACATTTTGTTTACGGTCTCACGCGACGAATGTTTTGGGAGCAAACCCGAATGGTCTCCCGATCTCACCATACTTTGGACTTTTGCAGACGTCACGCGCAAGCCGCCCAACGCGAACGGCTCCGAGTCCGTTTCGGGCTCACCGATCTCGTTATGTTCCACACTACAATTGTTAATCACTACTAGTACTATAAAGGGAATACCTTTTCTCAAGAGGAAACAATCCAGCGTACTCACTCTCACCCAAAACGACTCCCCTGTCTAGTCAGCACTCAGGCTCTAGTAGGCAGCTAGTCAAGATGATGCTCGCTCTCCGCGACGCTGCTGACCCCGCGGGCGACCCCTGTTTGTACACTACTACTGCTTAGTTCTAGAGCTCGGAAAACACACTAAGCGCGTCATCTGACAGTGATGGTCATGAAGTTCTGGCTTATCGTGTCTGGTATTTACATGTGGGTCTACTAGTACCAGTGACTAGTGCCGCTCTCCACCAGTGAAATATCACGTACTCAAGTCATTTCCCAACTCGCAGTTGGGAGTTTGTCACCACTCTAGACTACGAGTGGAATGTCATCCGAGGACATCAACCCTATCGATGGACGATATGGGTGCGTGACGATGGGGCCTTACTCTAAGCTTCCCTAGTCTGAATTTGTCCCTTCGAAAGATTTACTCCGTCTCGCGCTTGTCCGGCCTCGCGGTCATAATTCTCACTCTTGTCGGTTTCAGCACTACCGAAATCAACTGCCAGGTGAGTGCAGTATTCTACATCTGCTTTATTACGCGCATTGACTGGCCACAATTCAAAGGCTTGGGTCACTTCTGGTTGGGTGAGCATCCCCCGCGACCTTGATGAAGTGCGCTTTGTCCTGATATCTTGTCCCTAGACCTTTTCCGCCCTGGGTGGCTACGGCCTAGGTTCGATATTGATCATACTTCGCATGTTAGTTTCTATGCTTCCACCGCTTCATGCGACGACTCTCTTCCCTAAGTATGTGCTTATGGAGCTTTCCAGCTTTGCCATTTGGGATTGGAATAAAGTCATTATAGCCATCTCTGTCACCGTATGGATGATCAACTTTGCATTCCAGTTAATAGGTGAGCTTACTGTCTCTATCCCCTGTGGCTCTCAACGATTGTGATCTGATACCAGGTATCATCAAAGTAAATGATCGCTTTCAATCATTCGGCCTTTTTGCCTTATTCATAAGCAGATTCGCGCTGTCTGGGTGCCTGCAGCAAGAGCTTGCGCAATTACCAACGTTGAGACATGCAAAGACTTTTACGTCAACTTGCTTGCCACCGACGTTATTCTACTACTCATCATGCTTGCTGGCTTGCTACGCCTTCGCCTTCGCCATCATACTACGACTTCTTCTTTTGGTCTTGCGCCCCTCCTTTGGAAACAGGTGGGGAATTGTTCTTGTTGGCTGTAATGTTGTCAACTCACTGCATTTGTCGTTTATGAGGGTGTCATTTGGCTCGCTATTGCCACCGCCGCAGAACTCCCGCAAGTGGTAAGCCCCGCTAGCTTTACTTACGTTTTTTTGCTTATTGCTTATTGCTTATTGCTTTGTAGGTGCTCTTGTTTTTGAATTTTAACGGTAGTCTTCGTTTCCTCTCCTATGTTGCATTGCAGTATATTGATCGAAGCTGGCTCGGCTCCAAATGTCAGACGCTCTCAACTTGGTACGTCCTTTCTTGTGCTACTGATGGTAGAGGCGACTGATTTATTGTGTCTCTTTAACACAGTTGTTTTTGCTTCCCTCGGGGGTTGCAATCATAATTGCTGCGACTCGGACGTATCGCTCTCTGACGTATTTTGCCTCGCCTCGCCCGATTACGTACGATATTCTTCCATTCAACTTTTCTCCATGTTCACTGTTCTATCAAATTGTCCTAGTGGTCAAGACTCATCCAACCTCAGAAAGAGCCGCCTTGGTACTACTAAAGATTCCCCCGTCGCACACTCTTCCAACCGATTGGAGGTGAAGGTGCACAGATCCTATGATGAGTATCCGATGTCACAGACGAGCGACTATGGCTCGTACCCTGGCTCAGATGCACAGAGAGCCGACACGAAACTCGAACACGGCTTGGATGACAATGTAGAGGGCATCGACGAAAAGATATGAGTGGCTATGAAGAAGTTTATGAAGAAGTTTTTCATAGGAAAATACCGGTGACAAGTGTACAATGCGACACACGATCCGAAATGCTCGGGTCATTGGACGAACGTCGGATTGTACGCAGTAAACGGTGGAACCTATTTTGGTATTTTGAGCATCAGGAAAACGTCCTTGATATCTTTCTGCTTCTTATAATCTTATACTTGTTCTATTGAAATTCATTAACGTGCACTTTGGGATCCATTACATCAGGGAAAAGCTCCCTCGCTAGCAAGTACTAGCGATTATTACAGTATCCCGCAACTGATGAACAATGATCCCTCTTGGCGTGGAAGGGGCTGTAATGTGGGTAGATGATTCCTTGGGCCTGGTGGGGAGTCAACGACCTTGCACTTAGCAGCTCACCGAACTGGCCGAACGTTCCCGTCTCGGGTAGGGGCGCATTCGGTTCTCCGTCTAATCCAGCATGTCCTTCTCTCGGAAAAAGCTCTCGCAATCACCTCAGCAAAAGCAGCAGTCGTAGTCTGTCTACCCATGGTCTGCACATGCTCCCCCATTGGGACACTCGCCATCACCATTTCCTCGATCTAATCTTGCGCTTTCCACGACTGCCACTGCCACCGGCGAATTTTTCCTCTTTGGAGGTTATGCACAGGACTCTTCACACAACGACCTATATGTGCTCTTAACGCGGGATTTCTCCACAACTATTTTGCAGACTAGTGGAGAGACCCAGCCCACGTTGGGCACATGG
>WNFQ01003268.1_pt1 | contig 23766 bp, 25 predicted proteins | sample 5400171 | NCBI WGS metagenome assembly WNFQ01 (sample SAMN13153356, study PRJNA577476) | soil metagenome | isolation source: 20 cm soil under Madrone tree | place: USA:California | collected 2016-06-14
CGAATGCTCCCTTGGGGATCGCGCACATCGGAATGGATGCGGAACGCGATATAGCCACCGCGGATCGCAGACGCGAGCGCAATCTCCAGGCCGTCCAGACATTTCAGGCCAATTCAAGATTGCTTGAAGTCCATCTGCACTACTACCTGCCCCGGGTTTCTGAAGGCGCAGCCTGGATGATCGACGAATCCGTCGATCCTCATTCAAGGTGGAATGATTTTTTGCTGCACGATCGGCGATTATTGGCCTTAGGCGAAACCGACATCGAGAACTGCCTGCCCGTGTGGCATCTGCCACCGCCGCCGGTCCCGCCTGCCAGCTAACAGGGAAAGGGACGGCGGTATGTCGACGTCCGGGGCAAATCCGGGGGCACGGGGGATTTATGGGACGTCGGCTTTCTCACCACGATATTTCCATTCCCATACAATAGCTTACGACGTGGTTTCCTCTGAGATGCGTGCCTTGACTTTGTCCGCTAGCGATATTAGCATAACTAGCGAATATAGCTTAAAGGTGCCTATGGACCGCGTCGAACGCAACCGTCTCGCAGGACGTCGCCCTGAACACATCTGGCATGTGTTCGGAGCGCCCTCCAATTACATCTTCATTTCGCACAATTCCGCGGCTCGCTTGCTCCCGATCGTCGAGCGGGCGGAGCGGTTGGGGCGCACGCTGGGGAACGACGCACTGATGCTGGTGGATACGTCCGAGCAGATTCAAGCCGTTTTTCAGGAGCGCTGGATCGCCGCCACGGAATTGCCGAAGGACGTGGAGCTATATGCGTTCGTTCTCACGCCAGGTCTCGCCCATCGGTTGGGGCCCACGGCCAAACGACATGCTGTGGCCGAGGGCCTCTTTGAGATCGACCTGCCGTTGTTCATCGCCATTGACGCGGACCTCTCTTCGGTGGAGGAGATTTTCCACAGATTAAAGGACCGGCTGCTCGGTCACACTCAGTCTGCCTCGGCATCGCAGTCCCCTCGCAATGAGCCGTCATCGTACGTTCAAGGTTCGATCCGCCTGCATACTCCTGTCGGATCAGATCCCGATGATGTCGGCGAACTCATCGGATTGAGAAAGCGGCTGCGCGAATCCGTTCCGATGGTCGACTCCGAGCAGTGGAGCAAGTGGCGCGGCGTCACTACGAACCCTTCCGCGACTCTCGCGAAGTATCGTGAGCAAGGCCGGCTCTTTTCGGTACGGGAGGGGCGCAACTATCTTTACCCGCGTTTCCAGTTTACCCAGGACGCAGCGCCGCTCGATGCGGTCGCCGATGTTCTCAAGGTGGTTCCCGCAGACGCGCGAGGGTGGCCGCTGCTGAGTTGGTTCGAGGCTCCGAGTGCTGTGCTTGGCGGGCGCAAGCCCAGTGAGGTTCTAGCGAAGGATCCGGCGGCTGTGCGGACCGCGGCTGCCGATTTTTACGCGGATGACTAAACGGGCCGCGTGCCCGCCGCCGCCTTCTGCCGGCCAATCTGCGACGCTGCACTTTCACGCGCTGGCGCTGGACGAGACACTTTACCGAGTCTATCGCGGCGCAGACCCCGCCCAGTTTCGTGTCACGAGCGATAATAACCGCTTTGATCCACTGCCACCACCGTGGACTGCCACGAAGGCGCTCTACGCGGGATCCTCGCGGGAAGTTGCGATTTCGGAGACTGTTCTACGTTGGCATGATCGCGTCGGCGATGCCGCGAAGATCATCCTTGCCCGCTCGCAAATTGCCGGACGACAGCTCATTGGACTTCGCTGGGATCACCCGGTGCGCCTTCTCGATTTCACTGGCTTCGGTATGAAGCCGCTCGCGGAGCTCATCAGCGACGGACGCGCCGACGATATCTTTCTCTGTGACGCCTCGCAGTACGGCAGTACGCAGCACTGGGCTGCCTGGCTGCGCTCCACGTATCCTGACGCGGCCGGCTTTCGTTGGATGTCACGGCAGCACAATTCCAGCTATTGCTATGTCTTCTTCGATGACGCGTGCCACGACTTCAAGCTCACGATCGCCGAAGCCGCGGAACCCCTTGAAGCCGGAACAGACGCATTCCGGCTGCTACAAGAGTGCCTCAGCGTGTTGGCATGGGAGATCGAGCGTTGAATGCCCAGTTTCGCCGAAGAAATGCGCGAAGCTCACTCGCGTTACCACGCTCTGGCGGCATCGCACGCTCTTTCGACGCCTCGTTCATATGACTTCCCGAAGGATTCGCCATGCCCCGCAACGAATGGCCCACACCGTCCGAAATGGTCGTCTTGAAGATTCTTCAGGCCAAGTCCCGCGGCGCGTATGGCCTGGAGATCGTGGCGGCCTCAAACGACGCTGTAAAGCGCGGCTCGGTTTACGTGCTTCTCGGACGTCTTGAAGAGAAGGGCTTCATTCGGGCCCTCAAGACCCGGACCCAGCTGGGCTACGACGGGCCTCCACGCCCCCAATATCAGCTCACTGCAGAGGGCGCCCGCGTCATGTCGGCGGCCGAGGCGATCGGCATGAGCTTCGCCGGAGCGCGCGCATGAAGAAGGACAGGGCGCCATTCGATGTCGATCTCGTGGTGTACGTGGACGGCGATGACATCGACGTTCACAACGTCGACCGCTATGTTGGGGCGATGGGCTCTGCCGGCTACCACCGCGTCGATGCCGACCGACTTCACGCGCAGGTCGCGCAGTTGCAAGCAGGCCAGATCGGCCTCACGACACCCGCGGAAACCAATTCGGACATCCGTATCTTCTTGAGTCACAACGACGCGGATCACGTCACCCTCGTCGAGGCCAAGCAGTTCGTCCAAGGATCCTTTAAGCTTCCTCACCACGGCGTACGGCCGGCTGACGGCTTATACTGTGAGGCGCGGCCCATCGACCATCAGACGCAGCATCGAACCCAAAGTGAGTGTCGTAAGGCCCCCGGCACACATGTTGGTGTTCATGGCCTCCAAGTTTCTGAGTTCGAGCGCCTATAATCGGTACGTCGGGCCGCACATCGCCGATATCTACCACGAATACTATCAGGCACTCCAAAAGGGTGATCTCCGAGAAGCGAGGAAAGTCGTCCTCTGGGGCTACATCCGAGCTCTTTCACCGGTGATTGCGGCAATCGCTCGCACCGCGATGTCGTTGCTCAAAATTGCAGGTGCGTAAAACGCGGCGTCCACGAGGAGTACATTTAGCCGAATAATATTGCTCGGGTTCCGATTGTCGCCAACAGCGGGCGGCTGCGGAGCGATCACCTGTCATCGTTCTCGAATCTGTGCCGTTGCGCAGTGCGCTGGGGTTGCCCAAGCTGCGGTGATTTGGGGCGCAAAACGCGAAAGCTCAAGCCACGACCTCCATTACATCCGCCTTGGCACTGGCACAATCTGGCTGGCGATACCCGTGCGGGCTCTATCTGACTAAACAAGGACGAAACATGAAATTAGGAACGTTGCTCGGCACTGTCGCGCTGCTCAGTGTCTTCGGGGCCGCGACTACGCTCGCCGACACCCCGCACAATCTCATCCTCTTCGTCCCAGATGGTCTCAGATCTCAAATCGTGGATGCAAACACCGCCCCGACGATGGCGCGACTACGTGAAGAAGGCGTGAATTTCCGCAACAGCCATTCCCTGTTCCCAACCTTCACGACCGCGAACGCCTCTGCTTTTGCCACCGGTCATTTACTGGGCGATACGGGAGATTTCAGCAACACGATTTACACCAGCCTTCCATTTCAAGGCACCGTCACGCCGTTTCTTGAAAACGACATCGTGCTGCGCGAGTTGAATATGCACTTGGGCGGTAACTACCTGCATGAACCGTCCATCATCGCCACGGCCGCGGCTCTCCCGGAGCCCAACCAAATATTGACCGCCCTGATTGGAAAGCTCGGACCCGTCGCCATCTTCGACCCGACGGCACTGAAGGGCACGGGGACCCTCATCATCGACGACAACACTGGGCAACCGGGTAAAGAAGTTTTGATTCCTGAAGGCTGGCGCAAGCTCATCGAGGACTCCAAGATTAAGGTCGTCAGTGCTCCCCCACGTGGTGACAACGGCAATCCCGGCACCTTCGTCGCCAACCTCGCACAACAGCAGTACTTCCTCGAAATGACCCTGAAAGTCGTGCTGCCCCACTTCAAAGAGGCCGGCAAGCCGTTTGTCCTCGTCTACTGGACCCGAGATCCGGACGGCACCCAGCACACCCAAGGAGACGGAGGCATCAACGGCCCCACGTCCATGACCGCAATCCGAACCGCCGACGGGGCTTTGGCCGCGATCGAGCAGACGCTAAAAGCGCTCAATCTTTACAAAACCACCAACATCATCGTTGCCGCCGACCATGGATTCTCTACCATCGCCAAGGACCGCGAAAACAACGCTCGCGAACTGCCCACAGGCTTCCTGGCGCTCGACCTCGCCGCGGCGTTGGCCAAAAATGACCCCAACATCAGGCTCTTCGATCCTGACCTAGACAACAAGCCCGTCGATCCCGCCGCGCCCAGCCTCAGCAGAGGGGATGGTCTGATCGGTGCCGACCCCAGTCACCCGCAAGTCGCCATCGCCGCCAATGGCGGCTCTGATCTGATTTACCTACCGGTTCTCGGACCGAAAGGCCCATTGAGCGATGAGGACAGAATTTCCCCGGACGAGCGGCGCAGAATCAAAAACCTCGGCAAGCGCATTGCGCAAGTGCTACTGGATCGAGACTATGTGAGTGGCCTGTTCGTCAACGACAAGATGCTGGGCAGAGTCCCAGGCGCACTGGCGATGAAAGACATCGGGCTCATCGGCGAGGCTGTCACGCCTAAACCCACGATCGTAGTCAATTTCAGATCCTACATTGACACCCGCTGTGACAAGTCCGAGCCGCTCCTGTGTGCCAAAGAGATTTCCGACACGACCTATCCGACGGGAGGAGGCATGCACGGCAGCTTCAGCCGCGCCGATACTTGGAATTTCATGGCCGCCCGTGGTCCTGATTTTCGCGAGGGCTTCGCGGACCCACTTCCAACCAGCAACGCCGACATTGGCGTGACTATCGCCCATCTCCTGCAACTGCAACTCGCACTAAGCGGCAAGCTCTCCGGCAGAGTCCTTACTGAAAGCCTTCGTGGTCACGAGAACGATTTACTACCGAAGATCGAGCATCACTCTCCGGAGTCGGCCCCGTCATTCAACGGCTCGAAGACTATTCTCAACACTCAAACTGTTGGCGACTACACGTATTACGACGCTGCGGGCTTCCTCGGGCGGACTGTTGGTCTGGATAGCAAATAGTCCTGAATAGTGCCGGTGTGGGGGCATGGAATAAACAATGAACACTGCCGATCACTTTTACTTGCTCCTGAAACCGCTGTTCCCTGAGAACGCGAACCTCAAGATCATTGATCTAAAGACCGATGAACTTGTTTTTCGGATAGATTGGCGGGCTCCAAAAGGGTCCGGGACAAAGCAATTGGAATCTATACCGATGGTCGCGGTGGCAATCTCTACGCGTACGTTCGTGTGCCTGGCCGATTACTTCGTCAATCCGGCATTCCGGAGGGAGTTGCTGCGCGTGCTCAATCGCGGCGAAGCGACCAATGCCCTGAAGCGACTGATCTACACCGGCCGCGTCGCCAACTACCAAGCCAAGAGCGAGGATGAAATGAAGGGTAAATCTGGCACCGGTGAAGCCGAAAAATGCGCACTTCGACGGGCAACAGAAACAGGCCTGGAATCATTAAGTTGCACGGGCCTCCTCAAAAAACACCGGGAAATAGGGGGTATTTCTACCGTATCTTATTGCACTGAAAATGAGGGGACCCCGAGACCGGCAAGGAGTAGACGGTGAAAGTCCGTCGCAGTGAAGGATTAGCGATCCACATTGACCCCAAGCCGTGCGCTGGCGTCCGCGAGGATGTCGGTGAAGCGTCGGCAGGGGAGCGTATAGGCCAGCCATTGAGCCGCGAAAGTGTTTTAGCTCAGGGTGCTGACGCGGTAACTTACGCGGAAGGCAACACGGTCGGACACGTCATCGCGAGTGTCCAACCGACCCTGCGTGGTCTGAGACCCTGGCATGTACGGACGCTCCTTGTGCGGGAACCGGGAGATCTCCAGCTCGACCACTTGCACGGTGGTCCGCATCGGGAAGGCGAGGAGCCGTAGCCGATGATGCACGAGTCGGAGAAGTCAGACCCCTCCATTGTAGCGGCGAAGCCAGCGAACAAGTCCGAAGGACCGGATGCGGAGCCGGTGGAGCGAAGGGAGGGGGCCGAGGGGAACACTGGAATCGTCATCGGTATAGATGGGCTTATGATTGTGGGGGCGATCGCGCGCGGAGAGGCGCGCGCGATATCGGGTATCAAGGGAGTGATAGGTATGTCGCGAGTACTTTTTAGCGTCACTCTCGTTGGCGCGTTAATCGGGTTGGGAGTGTCGGCGCGAGCGGACGTGGTGATGGACTGGAATCATCTCGCCGCCGTCATCAGTGAGGCGGAGGGTATGGCGCCTTCGGAGGCGGCTTCGAAGTGGTCGCCGAAAGAAGACGCCGAGGAGATCGTGGCGGTGGCGATCTTTCAAGCGGTGAACACGATCCACCCGCTGTATACACCGGCGCGAGAGGCGCTTGCTCCGCCGGTAGGCGAGGCATCGGGGGTTGCGGCGGTGGCGGCCGCGGGGCACTCGGCGTTGGTGTCGGTATACCCGGATCGGAAGGCGGCGCTCGATGACGACTTCGCGGTGATGCTAGCGGACGTGCCGACAGGTCCGGCGCGGGCGGCGGGCATCGAGGTTGGGGAGCGTGCCGCAGCTCAGGTCATCGGGTGGCGGACGGCGGACCACGCGCCGAGTGCGCCGCCGATTCGGATCGCGGCGCCACCGGGTCACTGGGTACCGACCACACCCAACAAGATCCCGGCCTATTACGCGACCGCCAAACCTTGGCTGCTGTCGAGCCCATCTCAGTTCCGACCCAAACCGCCGGTCACCTTGGTCAGCGAGGAGTGGGCCCACGACTACAACGAGACGCGTTCGTTGGGAGGCCGCACTAGCGCGACCCGGACGGCGGAGTGGACCCGTCTGGCGACGTTCTATTCACAATGGCAGCAGTGGCCCCTGGTACGACAGGTCGCCGCAACGGCCGGACGGACGCTCGAGCAAAACGCGCGGCTCTACGCCATGGTGGCGATGGCTACGGCGGACGCGGATACCGCCATGGTCGATGGCAAATTGACGTATTCATTCTGGCGACCGATCACGGCGATTCGCAACGGGGATCAGGACGGCAATGCGGCCACTGAGCGGGTGGCGTCGGAGGGCTGCCCTCCCCCGCCGGGTGGCATCGCGGTCATGAGCGACGCCATGCCGGGAGTGGTCCGGTATGTGGAATCGTGGCCAAAGCTCGCGGAAGAGGTGTCTCTGTCACGCATCTATGCCGGCGCGCATTTTCGGCATTCCATGGAAGTGGGTGCTGACTTAGGCAAGCGGGTCGCAGAGTACGAGCTGCAGGGGTTTTTGAAGCCGGTGCATTGATTGGCGTCGGGGTGTGGTCGACCACGCCCCGTGCATTCATCGTGGCAACCGCAAGGTCGTTCTTGATGATTCGTCCGTCTTTCATTACGAATTTGACGTGTTGCAGCACTGTGATGTCGACAGTGGGGTCGCCCTGAACCGCAATCAAGTCGGCGAACTTTCCGACCTCGACGGCGCCGACGTCATCGGGCCAACCAATCAACTCTGCGGCCGACGTTGTGGCGGCGCGCAGTGCCTCCAGAGGTGACAGGCCGCGCCGGGTCATCGCCTCGAGCTCCTCGGCGTTCTTTCCGTGCCGATCTGCCGCGGCAGGATCGGAGCCGTCGGCGATCTTGACTCCGATTAGTTTCGCGATTGCCATTGATTGGCGCATAGATTCTAGGAATGCCCGATCCTTGTCGGAAGTCCATTTGTTGGGCGCCTTGGCGACCATCGCGTCGATGACCGACAGGGTGGGCACGAGATATACCCCCTTCGATTTCATCAGGTCGAGATCGGCCCGGTCAGCGCCGTGGCCGTGTTCAATCGAGTCAACCCCTGCCAGAATCGCATTGCGAATTCCCTCGGTAGTGGTCGCGTGGGCGGCGACCTTACGCTTGGCTTTATGAGCTTCTTCAACAATGACCTGCATTTCGGCGACGGTCAGTGTCGGGTTACGCCAATCTGCATAGACCTTAATCAGATCGGCACCATGACTAATTTGCTCCCGCACCGCCCGCCTTGCTTCCTCGGGTCCACTTATCATTTGAGCGCCGGTCGGGAAATCGGTCAGATCAGGCGAGATCGCAAATGGGAAGTACTGGCCGACGGCAGCGATCCCGCGCGTTGCGACCCGCATGCGGGGACCTTCAACCAGTCCCGCGTTGATCGCGTCCCGCAGCGCGACGTCTGCGTACCCGGAACCTTCGTTTTCGACATCCCGCACCGTCGTGAATCCGGCCTCCAGAGTCGCACGGGCATTGGCCGCCCCTTCGAGAGCGCGATAGGCCTGAGATTTCGTTAGCAAGTTCAGCGCGTAGCCGTTGGGGTCATCGCCTATTCGGGCCATGAGGTGCGTATGGCAGTCAATCAGGCCGGGCAGTACGGTGGCGTCCTTTAGATCAATTATCTTGGCGGACGCAGGAACCTGCTTTCGGAGCGCGGTGGCCGCGCCTATTGCCTTGATCCGACCACCCTCCACGATAATCGCGGCGTCGGGAACGTACGAGCCTGCGCGGACGTCGAGAACCCGAGCTGCCAGCAGCAGCTGGGGCGGCGATTCAGGCGCCGACGTCGACTGTGCGAGAACTGAGTCGGGAAACAGCAGAGCTAGGCCGCAGAGGCGGCAAAGAATGCCAAATAAGGACTCAGTGCGCATCGTTCCGACCCCATCGTTCAACAGTCTAACATCAGCTATATTGAACTCGGCGAGGTAAGGCGACAAAGAAAAGATATGTTTTACGGATTCGGTGGCTCAGGGTGACGTGCGGCGCGCGGCGGATGGGCCGTGCTGAGCGATAAGACTGGTGTGTCGTCTCCGGCTTCGAGTCACTGGAGGTAGAGCAGATGCATGGGCACGGTCTTCGAGTTTCCGCCTGGGTCGTCGTTCTGAGTGTTCTGTGTGGGGGCGCCGCGGGTGTTGCGCAGGAGGAGCCGGCGTTTGTGCGGATCAGGCCGGCGGAGGTGCAGTGGCGGGATGTCCCTGGCAGTCATGGGGTGCAGCAGGCGGTGTTGCTGGGGGATCCCAATAAGCCCGGCATGTATGTGGTGCGGGTGAAGTTTCCGCCGCACGTGATGGATGCGCCGCATTGGCATCCGAATGCGCGCTACGTGACGGTGGTCGAGGGCACCTGGTACGCGGGCACGGGCGATACGTTTGAACCGGGAAAGTCGGTGCCGCTCAATGCGGGGAGCTTCATGCTGCATCCGGCGAAGGCGGTGCATTGGGACGGGTCGGCAGGGAATGAGCCAGTCATCGTGCAGATCATTGGGGAGGGTCCTGCGCAGACCGTGCAGGTGGATCCGAAGCAGCCGATGTGGCGAGTGGTTTCGGACGAGAAGGGGATGTGAGGACCGGGGCGTCAGGCGTCGGCGCCTAGAGTCGGTTAAACAGGCGCGATATAAACGAGCCGAAGTTCCTTCTTTTTTTTGGCAATGCCGGTGCCATGTGAATTGAGAAGTCGGGCGTTAACCCAAGCTCGCGGGAGAACTCCCCGAGTATTTCATGGAGCGCGTTGCCCATGCGGCGTAGGGGGTCTGGGGATAGCTTACCGAGGTAGTGCTCCACACACAGGTAGGTGCCGGCGAGTGCCTTTCGGCGACAGTTCTTCTGCAGACAATTTGCCTCAGAAATTTCATGCGTCGCCAGCGCAGTTTCGATCGCCTTCGCCCGTTCCGCTATGGCATCCGCCGCCCCGAGGGTCTCGGCCTGCTGGCGGGCCTGCCGTAGCCGCTGTAGCGTCTGCGGCGACCGCCGAGATGCGCACCATTGGTACCAGAACGTGTATTCTTCGGGCTCTTCGGGCTCCTCTAGCTCGGCTGGGTTATCTGGCCGACGGGCCTGTTGCGCCGCCCATTCAATATCACGCTCGATCCGTCCTGCCACGACGGGCGTCCCGCGGGACAGCGCCTGCGCGACGAACTCGTCGGGCAGGATCACTTGATGCTCACGCACGTAGTGCGCCAACCCCTCCGGCCAAACCCAAACGCCGTCTGTGAGATCGCGGCTTCCCATGAGTCCATGGTCGATCCCGCAGCCAAAGCGACACCATGACATGCCGAGCCAGGTCTCTCGTGTCATGCCCGCGGCGAGATACTCTACGAGCCGAGCGCGCTGGTCGGCGGGCATCACGCCCACCACTTCTTGGGGAGCCGGCAGTTTCTCGTCCTGTAGACCGGTTATCCAATATCCGACGGCATTGAGCATGTTTGGTCGTTGGGTGGTGATGGCGTTTTGGGGCAGCGGTGAGCGACGCTATAGAAGTTCCGGCGCGAAGAGTGCCCATCGTCCGGCTATGCAGGCATAGAACGCCTTGGGTCCCGGCGTGCGAATTCGGATGCCAATCATGACGCGGGTCTCCTTCACGGTGGGACGCTCATGAGTCCCCACAATGACAAAGTCGTGAGGAATCATCGGTAGCGCATCGATGGACGGACTGCCGATACGGGTGATGCCGAGAATTTCATCCGGACAATCGTGGAGCAGGTTGTCGGGCGACGGCGCCCATATCATGAGGATGAAGGTTGGGGCCGAGTTGGGCGTCGCGGAATTCCTCGTACACCATCCGGCAACCGTGCGCTTCGGTGGAATGTCGCGAAGGTCGAACGGCATGGTTTCCGACGGGTCATCGGACTCGAGGGCGTGTAGGACCGCATCGCAATGGTGCGCCTTCGCCATCTCCTCGAACTCGGGTGGAAACACCAGCGTCTCGACGTAGCCTTCCTTGCCAAGGGCGGAAGACATTAAGAGGGTCGCGAATAGCGCGATGAGGCTTCTCATGCCCCCACCATAGCAAAGGGTAACCGGCGGCGGACAGGGCGCCGAATACGGCCGGTCGCCTTAATGTCGATGCGGGCCCGGGTTCTTCACAATAACTGCCCTCTTCGTGCAGAAATACAGGGGGTGATTTGTGGGTGGAGGGGCTATCCTTCTACCATGGGATTGGCAGGGAGGCCGCTATGACGGATGAACCCAGCAAACGCGTCGAGGAGATGCACACGGCAGGGGGGGCGGTACTCGATCTCGACGTTGCTGATCGTCTCCTGGGCTCTCGCGCTGGTGGTCGCACCCCACGACGCCATTGCCCGAATTGGGAAATGCAAGATCGGATCGCTGACACCTGCCGAGGAGAGCCTGCTCTTAGCGGCCGCAAGCCGCATTTTGCCGAAGCATGCCGATCTGATTGTGTCGAACCTGTGCGGGAGTACGTTTGCGGAAATTACCAGTCAGAAGATCGCAGATCGCCCCGGCGGGAGCCATTGGTGGGTCGCGAACTGCCGGCGCGACAGCCTCGAGTGGGTGTGTGATCGAATCCAATTTCAGGAGGTCGAAAAGCGCTTGATCATTCGCGGAAGGCCGCTGCAAGTTGCGACTACGTTTGACGAGGGCACGGTGCCGGAGGCGGTCGAGTCCGTAGCGACCCGGGCGCTCAACATTTACGCCGATCCGGGATCTCAACTCATCTACTGCGGAGAAATTAAGGATCCGGGAAATCGGTGGACCGCGCTGCGAAAGGAGCACCCCGTTTCAGTCCAATTACAGCTTTGTGTGCACTTGCAAGTACCCAGATTTTCCCGTCTATTTCCTGCGCCGGTTAGAATCTCGAGATTGCGGCGTGGTCCCCTTCTTATCCGTTGAGCGTATCCGCCGTCGAAAGCTAGGGTAACCTTGCGTGGTTCCAATCGCTGCCGCCGGCCGCGTAGCACCCGGAATGGACCACTCTCCTTGAATGCATTCGTCGCGTTGGGATTCCAGGGGTAGTCGCCGTCGTTGTTGGGCCTTACGATCTCGTAGAGGGGAAAGAAGTTGCGGACGTTCGTGATCGCCATGCGCTGGAGCTCAGCGGCGCTGCATTGGGTTCGGGGTCATTGTCCGCACCCTGCTCTCAGCTCCCGGGCGGCCGTTATGGAGATCTCCCCATAACGGCCGCTGGCTTTTCAGTAGAACCGCCCGACAGCGTCACTCCGCTACTGGCGCTGAATAGTGCCTTCCATATCGACTATGCTCGCTGCTGGTGCAGCGCCGGCGGCGGGACCCCAGCTGTACGTGAGATGCCCTGTTCCGACCGCACCGGCGAAACGACCAGTGCCGCCGGTGATTATCCAAACAAGCTCGTCCAAGCCAGTGGTCCCATCGCTACATCCGATCCCAGAGAGTGTCATGGTGATGCTGCTGCTCTTGGCGTCCGGTATGGAGAGTGTACCGGAACCGTATTTGGTGGCGCACAGTCCGCCAGCCGCGTTGGTCTGGTTGTTATTCATCACGGTGCCGTTGACCACCTTGAACGTAATCGTCGAACTGCTGCCCACGTGAGTACCCTTTACTGGCACGGTAACCACAGGGTTGGCGCCCGCATTGCCGGCTCCATCATCAGTCTCTGTAGCGATGACGCCGTGAAGTAAGAACTTCTCCACCGCGTCTAAAGTATCTGCCCGCACGGAGTTACTCGCAATCGAACTGACTGCAATAAGCCCGGCCACCATGACCACACCGAATTTGTTTGAACTAAGTGATGTTCTTTCCATTTTCCTGATCTCCTGTAGTGAGCAATGAGAACTTGCAAACCCCGCGGCTACGAATGTCGCGACCTCCTCCTTGAGATAACCCGTTGTCGGTGCAACCCATCATGCGGTGTCATGGATACATAGGCACCCGCGCTCGAGATTTGCCGTCATTCAGTACTCCGCCATCGGCGGCGCCGAGTTGCAGATATCGGAAACTATCTTTTGCGCGGCGTGAGCAACCGATGCCAACGGTGATATTGCGTCGCACAAGACGCGGTTTTTTGGGTCTGCGCCGGGCGAGCACCACCACGCATATCTAATTGCCGATGCGGTCGATGGCGCGCATTATTTCCGCGAATGGACTCGAACCGCATTCAGCCCGGGAGTCGACGAGCCGCGTTTCCGGTGACGCGTTGGAGCATCGTGATTGAAGCAGCGCGCGACGGTCAGCCCAACGGGAGCAACGCGCTCGGCGAGTTGTGCCGCCTCTATTGGTACCCGGTGTACGCCTTTTTACGCCGCCGGGACAGCTCATCGACGCGCGCCGAAGCGGAAGACCTCACGCAGGCATTCTTTCTGCACCTCATGGAAAACGGCGCTGTCGGCCGTGCCGATCGATTTCGCGGCTCGTTTCGGGGCTTCTTGATTGGCTGCCTCAAGCATTTCGAGGCCAATGAGGAGAAACGGGAACGTGCACTCAAGCGCGGCGGAAAGTTCCGCCTCGTATCCTTCGACGTCGAAGAGGCCAATGACCGTTACCTTGCGGACAGCCGGCGTGACCCCGAGGAAGCAGCGGAGCGAGTACTCGATCGCCAATGGGCACGCGTCGTCACAGAGAACGCGCTGGAGCGGATCCGCGACGGTTTCGGGGCCGACCAGGTCACCTACGAGCGGCTGAAGGTTTTTTTGATCCCCGGGGGTGAGCCCGGCACTTACGAGGCGGCGGCCAAGGATTTAGGCGTGTCGCTGACGCTCCTCAAGAGCGCTATTCACCGGCTACGGCGCGAATATCGCGACGCCGTACGCGCCGAAGTGGCGTGGACCGTCTCCGCGCCGCACGAGATCGACGCTGAAATCCGGCATCTGGTGAGCATTCTCGCCGACGAGTTGCCGCCAAGCACGCGATGAATGCGCAGGACGGCGTTGAGTTCGGCGATGTCTGCCGTTGCCCCGGGTGCGGCAAAGTACGCTTCAACTCGGTTACCGGGTTGTGCGCTGCATGCCTCCTGCGCCTCGGACTCGACGACACGGCCTTACCAAACGCCGATCCGGACGCAGTCGCAGACGACGAGTCGGCCACGCCCCCGTTGCTCGAGGACTGGCTCCGGATCAAATCAGAGCGCATCGGCAACTACGAGCTATTGGATGAGATAGCGCGCGGCGGAATGGGTATCGTCTATCGAGCCCGACAATCGCAACCGGTCCGCGTGGTCGCTTTGAAGATGATGCTGCCGTATCTCGCCACCTCCGAGCCCATGCGCGCTCGCTTTCGAATCGAGTCCGATGCGGTGGCACGCCTCGACCACCCCGGTATTCTGCCCATCTACGAAGTCGGCGAACACAACGGACTGCCCTACTTCAGCATGAAGTTCGCGGAAGGGGGCAGTCTTGCACGGCGAATGTCCACCCTGGCTGGGCAGTGGCGCGAGATTGCCGCGATCGTCGCCAAACTGGCGCGTGCGGTGCAACATGCACACGAATCCGGGATACTCCACAGAGATTTGAAGCCGGGGAACATTCTCTTCGACGCGCGCGCTGAACCCATGGTCGCCGATTTTGGGCTGGCAAAGTTTCGAGCGGTGGATCAGAACATGACATTACCATTGGCCGTTCTCGGCAGTCCGAACTACATTGCACCGGAACAGATTTCATCAACGATGGGAGCGATTGGACCGGCAACCGACGTCTACAGCCTCGGCGCGATCCTCTATGAGCTCCTGACCGGTCGGCCGCCAATACTGGGCCAGGACCCGGTTGCAACGCTGCAGATGGTGTCGGTCGCAATTCCGGACTCGGGTGTCCGCTCCAATCCTCTGATTCCGCGCGCCCTCGACGCGATCTCTCTGCGGTGCCTCGAGAAAATACCGGGCCGCCGTTATGCGTCAGCGGCCGCGCTCGCCGAAGACTTAGAACATTGGTTGCAAGGCAGGCCGCTGGCTGGCGGAATGCACCGAAGAGCAACCGGCCGCCGACGGATGGTGGCTGGCGTTGTGATTCTCTTGTTTGCCTTCGCCTACGTGGCCGTCGATAAATTCTGGATGTCGAAGCGGATCGCGCAGGAGAAGCCGGTTTCTGCGCACGGCGCAGAGCAGAAGCCGCTCCCTGCGGTGGCTCCGACGGCAACTGGGACGCCTGCCACGCAGACCGGTCCCGCTGTTGTGTTCGCTCCGCCGCCACATTCCATCGCGGTGCTGCCGTTCGTCAACATGAGCGGCGATGCGAAGCAAGAGTATTTCTCCGACGGCATCACTGAAGAGCTTCTCAATGCCCTGTCTCGGCTGAACGACTTGCACGTGGTGGCACGGACCTCGTCGTTCTCATTCAAAGGCAAGGATGTCGATGTATCAACCATCGCGCACAAGTTGAATGTGGGGGCCGTTCTAGAAGGCAGCGTGCGGCGGGCCGGCAACACCGTGCGGATCAGCGTGCAGCTGATCAACACGGTCAGCGGCTTTCACATCTGGTCGCAGACCTATGACAGAAAACTGACAGACATCCTGAAAATCCAGACAGACGTGGCCACCTCGGTCGCCCAGCAGCTCGAGGTCGAGCTTGGGGCCGATGAGGCGGCCAAGCTTGAGCTGGGCGGGACGAAGATTCCAGAAGCCTACGACGCTTATCTGCGAGGAATGCAGCTCCTGGATAATGCCACTAGCGAGTCTGCCTATCGCATGGCCCTGGCGGCCTTTGACGACGCCATCGCGTTCGATTCCCGCTACGCCATCGCCTATGCGAAGAGAGCCGTCGCGCTCACCAACATTCTGGTCCACGGAACAGGCAAGGCCGGCGACCGCAGGGCTTTGCGAGAAGATGCTCGCAAAGCCGCCGAAAGGGCGGTCGCGCTGGCTCCAGACCTGGCGGAAACGCATACAGCGCTTTTCGCTGTACGCGAACTGGCGTTCCGCGATTTCGCGGGCGCCGCACCGGAGATCGAGCGCGCGATGGCCCTCGCGCCCGGCGATGCGGGGATCCAGCAGAGTCTCGGCATCTTTGAGGATATTTTGGGTCACCACAACGCAGCGATTGCCGCCCACAGACGCGCCGTCAGGTTGGATCCCCAGAACTACCGTTACAGAGAAAATCTTGCAATTGACTTACACAACGCCCGCCGCTTCAGCGAGGCGCTGATCGCCATGGAGGACGCCAAGGCACTCAATCCCGCCTCGCAAAGGGTCGCAGCTAACTACGCGGACTGCCACCTTGCGCTCGGTCACACGGAACTAGCTCAGCGAACGTGTGAGTCGCCCTCGATGCCGATGGCCGAGGACGACCGCCACCAGTGTTTGGCACTCGTATACCACGTGCTCGGCAGGACGAAGGAGGCGGCAAGTGAATTGGAGAAGCTGAAGGCCTTGGACGGAGATGCCGGGGCATTTAGTTATGCCGAGGTATACGCCCAGTGGAGTGACACGGCTGCCTCGCTGCAGTGGCTCGCGGCTGCCGAACGGCTCTATGATCCCAATATTCTGTGGATAAGAAGCGATTGGCTGCTCGATCCGATCCGCAACGAGCCGCAGTTCAGGACGATAGAGGCCAGGTTGAATTTTCCTCCTTAGTTTCTGTACGGCACAGGTTGGCCTCGCCGTTCATATGCTGCTAAAAGTGTACTTTTGATGGTGCGGCGCGACAGACCAAGAACCTAGCGTCGACAGCGGAGGTGCAGCGTGAGAACGATTTTGTTCGCCTGCACTCTGTGCCTCCCTCTTCAAGTTCAAGCGCAATCGGTGACGTCAATCGAGCCGTCTGCGCCTGTTCTCCCCTCCAACACACTCAGGTTCTACATTACGTTTGATCGTCCAGCCCGGGGCTTGGTACATCAGGGCGGCATCAAGCTTCTCGACTCGAACAACATACCAGTTGAAAATGCTTTTATGGATTTTGTTCAGGTGCTCTGGAGCCCTGACGGTAAGCGCTTAACCGTGTTGCTTGATCCAGGCAAGATGAAGCGCGGGGTGGAAGCACCTCACTCTGAACTCTCGCCTCTCAAAGAAAATGAAAACTACGAAATCACCTTCGGAACATTTCAGCACGCGTCCCGAGTTGGCCCGGCAATTCGGGATAAAATCGATCCGGCATCATGGGCGATTCCGACTGTGGAAGCTCCCGCACGGACCGTTGACATCAAGTTTGATCGAGTGATGGACGCAGCTCTCCTTGCAGATCAGCTTCAGGTGCAAGACGATGAAGGGTGGCCTGTCATGGTCGCCGTGCAAGTAACTGCTGGCGGCCTTGGGGTGCGACTTAAGCCGTCTCACCCCTTCAAAAAGGGTGAATATCGGATCAGTACTAGCCCAATTCTTGAAGACGTTGCGGGAAATCGAATAAATGAGGCCCTTGATCACGCGGTGAATGAAAAGCCCACCGAGTCGCCAGGATTGGTAATAGATTTCGTGGTCCGCTAAGGGCGCCATCGTCGAGCAATGGCTCACGCGCTTGCCATACTGCAGGGCTTGTCGCACGATCTGGAGGACGGCAAGCGTCTCGAGTCTCTCTGGGCGCGGACAATGCCGGACCTCCGGCCTGGTTCGGCCAAATGGCGCGGTACTGAGTTCGGGGGGGCTGCTATCGCGTGCCTACGTCCTTTTGTCGGCGTGGTCGCGACGGTCTTGACTGGCGAGAGTTGAACTCAATGAAGCGGATGATCTCGTCCAGCGCCATTGCGAGCGCTGTTGACGAGCGCTGCAATTTCGCCAGAAGCAATCCGCCCTGGATCGCCGTCAGGAAGGTAATGCTGAGAGTCTTCGGATTTAGCGGAGGCTCAAGATAGCCGCTTGCCTGCATCCTCAGCAATCCGCGTTCGATTTCCGCTGCCCAACAATCGAAATGTGCGCTCAGTTCGCGCCGGTGATTTTCGGAATGGCTGGCGAGCTCATTGGCTAGCGATCCAGTGGGGCAGCCGCCGGTCCGGCCATAAGTGTCGCAGAGCCGGACAAGTTTATCTCTCCAGCGCTTGAGCGACTTGATCGAGTCAATTGCGCCAAGCTCGGGTTGCTGTGCGTGGATGACCCTCGCCCCCTGAAAGTCGATGACTCCGTGCAGAAGTTCGTCCTTGTCAGAGAAGTAGTGGTAAAGCTGCGACTTGCTGGCTCCCACGGCCGACCTTACCTGGTCAAGAGTCGTCTCGCGCGCTCCCGAGCTAAATACCAGATCGGCCGCGGACTGAACGATACGGTCGCGCATCGCACGGCCCTTGGAGGTTAGGCGGCTTTCGGTCTCTGCAGTTTGCTTCGTCATCGCACGCTCCAGAATGGACTTGACGGTCCATTTAGTCGTGTGTTAATTATGGACTACTGGGTCCACTCTGTCGAGTTCCGCGACACGGCTCCTTCGGGAGCGTTACGGTCAGTTAGCGTGGGCCGCCAAGATGTATGTCACAAAGGACGTTGCTGCCTTGAATATCTCACACCAAGAAAAGGCTGCGGTCCTTGGCCGTCATCCCCATCAACTAGACAGGGACGCAACGAGAACTATGACGAGCACGACAAGCACTGAAAACACGAATTGAACGGAGGCAGTGATGATTGACGTGCACTATTGGCCGACGCCGAACGGCTGGAAGGTGACCATCATGCTCGAGGAGTGCGGATTGCCCTACAGGGTGGCCCCAGTGAATATCCTCGAGGGCGAGCAGTTCAAGCCCGACTTCCGGAAGATAGCGCCGAACAATCGCATACCGGCGATCATCGACCATGCGCCGACGAGTGGAGGCGGGCCGGTCAGCATCTTCGAGTCCGGGGCAATCCTGATCTACCTCGCCGAGAAGACCGGCAAGTTCCTGCCGAAGGACGGGCCGCCGCGCTACGACGTCTTGCAGTGGCTGATGTGGCAGATGGGCGGCGTGGGACCCATGTCGGGCCAGGCAGGCTACTTCCTCAACTACACCAAAGACAAGATCGAGCACGCAATCAACACATGAAGCGCTGGTTCGACACCATCCGGGCGCGGCCCGCGGTGGTGAGGGGTTACGCGGTGATGGAGGAGACGCGCAAGAACCGCAAGCCGGTCGAAGAAAAAGCCCGCTGATGTATTTCGGCCATAGGTCCCAACCTCCCGACCGGATTGCTGACGCCCTCGCTTCATCGAGGCGGGCGAGCAAGCCGGCAAAATCGTCGTCACCGCTTGATCCCTTGCCCAGGAGCACCGTCATGTCCGTCCAGCCTCTCTTTACCCCGGTCCGCATGGGCGATCTGGATCTGCCCAATCGTATCGTCATGGCTCCGCTCACCCGCATGCGCGCTGGGTCGATCGATCACGTGCCGACCGCGCTGCAGGCCGAATACTATGCCCAGCGGTTTTCAGCCGGACTGATCGTCGCGGAAGCGACCGCGATCAGTCCCGACGGCTTTGGCTATGCCGATACCCCCGGATTATGGAGTGCGGAACAGGTGCGCGGATGGCGTCGGGTCACCGACGCGGTGCATGCCGCGGGCGGCCGCATCATCGCGCAGCTTTGGCACACCGGCGCTATTGCCCATCCCGACATGCGCGGCGGTTCGCAGCCACTGTCGGCATCCGATGTCAACCTTCTTCACGAATCAGTGACCCTATCTGGCCGAAAGCCCACCGTTGCTCCCCGACCGATGACCACCGCCGAGATCCGCCAGACCGTTGCCGATTATGCGCGCGCAGCACGCAACGCAATGGAGGCCGGATTCGACGGATTGGAGATACTCGCCGCCTATCTCTACTTGATCCCTCAATTCTTAAACCGGACCACCAATCGCCGCGCGGACGAATATGGGGGTTCGATCGAAAACCGGGCTCGCATCCTGTTCGAAGTCGTGGAAGCGGTGCTCGAAGAGGTCGATCCATCGCGAGTCGGCGTGAAGATCTGCCCAATGCATGAGGGCGGCCCCATGGCCGCCAATGACGAGACGTTGCCGATCACAGACTATGCCGTGCGCAAACTCGACGGCTACGGTCTGTCGCATCTCTTGCTGATGGGCAACACCACCGACTTCACCGGCACCCCTCTCGAGCCGCTGATAGGCGACGGCATGTTCCGCCATTTCCGACCGATCTTTCGCGGCAAGCTGATCGCCAACGTCGGTATGACCGCCGAACGAGGCAGTCGCCTGATCGCCGAGGGGCTTGCGGACTTGGTCGCGTTCGGACGGCCCTACATCGCCAATCCCGACCTGGTCGAGCGGCTCGCGACCGGCGCTCCGCTTGCCGAAGTCGACTGGAAAACCGTCTACGCGTCGGGACCACGCGGCTATTCCGACTATCCGGCCATCCGTCGGGCGGCGGCCCTGTGAACTCGACCAGAGGGCTAATTCGCACCCGTCCGACCAATACTGTTGGAAGTGCTCGGAAGCCGGGCGTCTTTGATTGGAGCGCATCCGTTCCCAATCACGTCATGCGGGGAGGTCGAGGACAATCTTCCCGATCGTGCCGCGTATCTCGATCACGGCTGGACGGCGTACGCCGCCCTGGCGCGCGGTCTCACCGTGCATCCGGGGGACGTCGTGTTTGCGTCGAGCGGCGGAGCGCTTCCGAGCCACTTTGTAGGCGGTCACATAATTTGGGAAGGAATTTAATCATGAAACTCACGAGCAATACGATTTTGATCACCGGCGGTGCCAGCGGCATCGGTTACGAACTCACCAAACAACTCACGGCACTTGGTAACACGATTCTGATCACGGGCCGCGACCAAACTAAGATGGACCGTGCGAAAGCGGCCTTTCCAAAAATTCACACCTTTCGAAGCGACGTTTCCGATCCGAAAGCGATCGCCACTCTTTACGAAAATGTCACCAAACAATTTCCTGAGCTCAACATTCTGATCAACAACGCCGGCATCATGCGTGAGATCAATGTTCACGACAAATCTGGAAGCCTCGAAGACATCACTCGAGAGATTGAAATCAATTTAAGCGGGCCGATTCGCATGGTGAAACAATTCTTGCCGCATTTGAAAACAAAATTGGAGGCGGCAATCATGAACGTTTCATCGGGATTGGCATTTGTTCCATTGCCCATTTCACCGGTTTATTGCGCCACCAAGGCGGGTCTGCATTCGTTTACCGAGTCTCTTCGTGTGCAACTGAAAAGCACCAAGGTGAAGGTATTTGATCTAGCGCCGCCGGCGACACAAACCGAACTCTTGGGTGACTTCAATGTTGAAGACATGAAAGGCGTTACCATCATGAATGTGGAAGACATGGTTAAAGTCGCCGTCAAAGGAATGCAAACCGATCGATTTGAAATTCGTCCAGGTCAGGCGAATCAGCTCAAAATCATGAGTCGTGTGGCGCCCGGATTTATTTTGAGACAGATGAGCCGATCAGTGGAGCGTATGCTCAGAACACAGAATTGATTTGCAGCATTGCGATCCAATGTGCTTCATAGAGCGGGGACCACCCTATCGGGTACGTCAGGATCAAGGACCGCGGCTGGCTGTGCGCCTACTTTCCGCCATGCAAGGCGTTTCGATCCTGGCTAATTCCCTTCATGACCCCTGTCTGTTGGCGACGGAGACCAAGCGCCTCAAGAGTTGGATTCGAAGCTTGTGAGACGCCAGGTGGGGTGAACCCGCAGGCCTACACGGTGACGCCTAAAGCGAGCCGAGTAAAATGCGCATTGCACTGTGTGAGTTAACTGACCTATTCTCGGAGTGACGGGGTGATCGGATGACACAACAAGCCCTAAGCAAGGCACGATGGAGTTTTTATGAAAGTTATTTTGATTGGCGCGAAGGGAACGATCGGCGAACTGGTTCAAAAGGCACTGGCGGGTGCTGGCCATGAGATAGTCAAGGTCGGACGCAAATCAGGCGATTTCCAAGTCGAGATCGAGAACCGCGAAAGTGTCAGGAAGCTCTATCAAGCAATCGGCTCGTTTGATGCCGTGGCCATTGCTGCAGGCGAAATCGCATTTGCTCCGCTTTCGGAACTCACCCCTGAAAAGTGGCAGTTTTCGTTGGGAAGCAAGCTCATGGGTCAGATCAATCTGGTTCAGGAGGCGTTCCCGTTCATCAAAGAAAAAGGATCCTTCACTTTGATTTCGGGCGTTCTTAACGACGAACCGATCTTCGCCGGCGTCGCGGCTTCAGCCGTCTCGGGCGCGTTGGAAGGTTTTGTTCGGGCTGCCGCAATTGAACTCCCGAAGGGATTGCGTATCAATATGGTGAATCCTACGATCCTAAAGGAATCCGAAGCTCATTTTGGTCCGTTCTTTCCCGGCATAATTCCGGTCGAAGGATGGAAAGTTGGACAAGCCTACAAACGCGCTATCTTGGGGGCGCAAACCAGTCGCGTTTACAAAGTTGATTGAGCTGACCCAGCGTGTATTCGAAGACCGCCTGGCAACATCACAAGAACCCGGGTTGACAAAAGAATCGACCATTTTCAACTTAACATTAAGTCAGGGGCCCGACTTATCACTGCGGCCATTGGCTGCCGAATGATTTGTGACAAACACAGCAAGCCCTAAGCAGGCAGAACGGAGCAAAAAGATGAACGTCGCACTCGATAAAAAAAGGTTCGGCCCCTGGGCACTCGTCACGGGTGCCTCGTCCGGAATAGGCAAGGAATTTGCGCGGCAAGTCGCAGCTTCAGGAATCAATATTGTCATCGTTGCGCGGCGGGAGGACTTGCTTAAGGAAGTAGGCGTTGAATTTAGCAAGCGTTACGCTGTGGAGCATCGAGTCGTCGTCCTTGATGTCTCGCGGGAGGATTTCATCGGGCAACTCGCCTCCGCCACTGACGATCTCGACATCGGCCTTGTCGTCTCCAATGCCGGCACCGGAAATCCCGGCGAGTTCTTAAAGCTTGATCGGCAGTTGCATCAGGCGACCTTGCGGGTCAGTACGATGGCGCATCTGGACATCACCCACCATTTCGGCGCGAAACTCGCCAAGCGGAGGCGGGGCGGCTTGATCCTCGCGGGGGCAATGGGCGCGGAAAACGGCGTTCCCTGTATGGCGAATGACGGAGCCGCGAAGGCGTATGTACACAGCCTTGGCGAGGCGCTTCACTATGAGTTCAAACCGCTAGGTGTCTACGTCACTGTACTGGCAGCCGGGTTTACGAACACAGCGGTGCTCGAAAAGTTCGGCCTCGATCCGAAGACCATGCCGATGAAACCGCTGAGCGTCGAGCAGTGCGTATCTGAGGGCCTCAGCGGTCTGCTCAAAAACCGCTCCAGAGTCGTTCCAGGCCGGCTGAACCGCATCTTGAACGCCCTCGTGCCCGCTTCTCTTGCGCGGAAAATCGAGGCGGACTTGATTGATAAAGGGCTTGCCAGCAAGTTCGCTCCTGCAAACGCACGGGCGGAGGCCTGATTAACGGGCTGCCAATGGGGCGAATCATGCAGCAAGCAATCGGTCTCTTCACCGGAGGTGCCGAAGGCGCTAGTCGGGCCTGCCCGCCGCCAGCAGCGTCGTCTCGGCCTCTCCCTTGTAGCGTGCGAACGCCATCCGGCTTCGACCAGTCGGGTCCGCCCCGCTCCCGCTCAAGAATGAAAATGCCGCGTGGGGGCTGCTGCTGTGGAGAACGCGAGCAAACTCCACGGTGTAGTTTACAGTGATCTTGCGGAGTTCCGCAAAGCTGGTTAACGACCGCCGCCTTCACCACCCGCTGGCCTTGGACCACAATTCATAGAAAGCACCGCAGCTAAGCGCTACCAACAATGCCAGCAGGGCCCAAACTGTCAACACCTCTCGGCGCGAATAGTCACTCTGCTCTATTGGTACATTTGCGCGGGATCGGGAGGTCCTCGTGGGAATGGAAAGGGAGTTCGGTGACTTCAGATTCAGTTCCGGCTCCCCGTCAGCAATTGAGCGGGCGACTCGCCGTGTTTCAATCGCTTGGTCAATCTGCATCGCGGTTTCTCTTCTGCCGAGCGCTTTCATGGCCTAC
>WNFQ01001844.1_pt2 | contig 23763 bp, 17 predicted proteins | sample 5400171 | NCBI WGS metagenome assembly WNFQ01 (sample SAMN13153356, study PRJNA577476) | soil metagenome | isolation source: 20 cm soil under Madrone tree | place: USA:California | collected 2016-06-14
CTGCGATTTCGCAGCCCCAGCCGTCTGCAACCGTAGCACAACCTTCCGTTGCGGATTCCACGATCGGGAATGCTCTATCTTCCAATCCCGTCTCCCCCAGCGGCGTGCAAGGAAGTCAGGATTTGCCTCTTCCCACGGACGGTGGATCCGGCCAAAAAGAATTTGAGCAAGCTCGCGCTATCCTGAAAGGCAATCATCGCCAGCGGGATATTTCCTTCGCGGTCGATCTTCTCTGGATATGTGTTGGCAAAGGCTATGTTCCGGCGGAGGTCACCCTCGCCGACCTCTACGCGCGCGGTGACGGCGTTGAGAAGAGTTGCGTCCAGGCTCGCACGCTTCTCGAAGCCGCGGTGCGCAAGGGAAGCCCTGAGGGTCGCCTGAGGCTCGACCAAATAAAGCGGCGTAGTTGCCGGTAAGGGAATCGCCCGCTTCGGATGATGGATTTATCCGTTTATTTCTTTGCGCGCGCCCCTCTTTGTAATGGCCAGCGCGCCTCGACCGTCGTATTCAATCCGCCCCGCGGCGTAAATTCTCCGCGCACCACACACCACTCGGGACCAATCGCATCCACAATGTCATGCAGAATCTTGTTCACTGCATTTTCGTAAAAAATTCCGAGGTTGCGGTACGCCAGCAAATACATCTTCAGCGCCTTCAACTCGATGCACGATTTCTTCGGCATATATTCGATCGTGATCGTGCCGTAATCCGGCAGCCCGGTCTTCGGGCACACCGACGTGTACTCCGGGTACCGCGTCGTAATCACGTACCCCGGAAACTGATTCGGCCACGCATCCAGCTTCGGTAGTTTTGTGTTGATGCCCGCCTGTGCGTGCGCATCGGTATAGTCGGCCATGTCTTCTCCTGAACCCCAATTTTATCCTATTGTTTTAGACTGGTCATTTTGGTATACATGTCGCACGGTGGCTTGAGCAGCTCGATGCTTGTGCCCATGTTTTTGTCGAATCCCCCTGTTCCGTGAGCCACCAAGATGATTTCTTGCCCAGCCTGCGGTTCTTCCACTTGTCGTCGTTCGCGGCGGCACGGCTTTGCCGACATTGCCTGCGGTGCCCTCGGGCTCATTCCGTGGCGTTGTCTCGGGTGTGAACTACGCTTCCGCGCCCGGCCGCTTCCCGTAAGCCACTGGCGCTATGCCCATTGCTCCATCTGCGGCAATCTCGATCTTCAGCGGATTTCTCCCGAATATATACCGGGACCTTTGGGTTTCATCGGACGCTTGCTCGGTCTTCCTTCTCTTCGTTGCGACCCCTGCCGCCACAAATTCTTCTCCATTCGGCCGTTGAAGGCATCGTCTTCCAGTGAACCGGCTGAGGATCGACAACGGGTCGCTTAGCTTCCTGCTCTTGTCGCCCTGACGGCTCTTCTTGCGACTTTGCGGCAGGCCGCTTGAACGTCCGGTTTTCCCATGCGAAAATAATGAGCGTCTCGATTGCGGGATGGGTAGTCCCGCAGTTTCTCCGGCGATATCGTCTAAGGGTTAGGACGTAGCCCTCTCAAGGCTAAAATCCGGGTTCGAATCCCGGTATCGCTACCAATTTCGCCATGACCACGCCTCGATTGCACCAAAGCGCGCAGATTTCCGGAGATTTCTAGAATGTCCACGTCCGTCGTCAGCACCCGCAATCCTGCAGTCCCCCTCAGCAAGAACGACCACCTCCTTCGCTGGGTCGAAAAAATGGCCGAGCTCACTCGTCCCGCGAAAATCCATTGGGTGGATGGTTCGAAGGAAGAATACGACCAGCTTTGCGCGGAAATGGTCGCGAGCGGCACGTTCATCAAGCTCAATGAAAAACTTTGGCCGGGTTGTTACTACGCGCGTTCCGACGCCTCGGACGTCGCGCGCGTCGAGGACCGCACCTTCATCTGCTCCTACGCCAAAGACAACGCCGGCCCCACCAACAACTGGGAAAATCCCTACGAAATGCGCAAGAAATTGCGCTCGCTTTTCAGCGGCTCCATGCAAGGCCGCACGATGTACGTTCTGCCGTTCAGCATGGGGCCCATCGGGTCGCCCATGGCCAAAATCGGCGTTCAACTCACCGACTCGCCGTACGTTGTCGTGAGCATGCGCATTATGGCGCGCATCGGCACGCGCGTGATCGAGCAAATTGATCAAGGCGCTCGCGTGGTGCCGTGCCTTCATTCCGTCGGAATGCCACTTGCGCCTGGACAAAAGGATGTTCCCTGGCCCTGCAACAAGGAAAAGTACATCGTCCACTTTCCGGAATCGCGGGAAATCTGGTCTTACGGTTCCGGCTACGGTGGCAACGCGCTTCTCGGCAAAAAATGTTTTGCGCTGCGTATTGCCTCCAATATTGCACGCGACGAAGGCTGGATGGCCGAGCACATGCTCATTCTGGGCGTCGAAGATCCCAAAGGTGAAAAAACCTACGTCGCCGCCGCGTTCCCCAGCGCCTGCGGCAAAACCAATTTCGCCATGCTCATCCCGCCCAAGGGATTCGAAGGCTGGAAAGTTTGGACCGTTGGCGACGACATCGCTTGGATTCGCCCCGACGAAAACGGCTCTCTCCGCGCGCTGAACCCCGAAGCCGGATTTTTCGGTGTCGCGCCCGGCACTTCCAAAAAAACGAATCCCAACGCCATGGCCGCGCTTGCGAAGAACACCATTTTCACGAATGTCGCGCTCACTCCCGACGGCGGCGTCTGGTGGGAAGGCATGACCGACCAGCCGCCGGCCGAATGTCTCGACTGGCAAGGCAAAAAGTGGACGCCGCAGATCGCCAAGGAAACCGGCGCCAAAGCCGCGCATCCCAACGCGCGCTTCACCGCGCCCGCGTCACAGTGCCCGACGATTGATCCTGCCTGGGAAGATCCCAACGGCGTTCCGCTGCACGCGATTATTTTTGGCGGCCGCCGCGCTACCACCATGCCGCTCGTCTATCAGGCCTTCAACTGGAGCTCCGGCGTTTACATCGGCGCGACCATGGGCTCGGAAATGACCGCCGCCGCTGCCGGCACCATCGGCAAAGTTCGCCGCGACCCTATGGCTATGCTTCCGTTCTGCGGCTACCACATGGGCGACTATTTCCGGCACTGGATCAAGATGCAGCGCACGCTCAAGACCACGCCGCGCATTTTCCATGTGAACTGGTTCCGCAAGGACGCGGACGGGAAATTCATCTGGCCCGGCTACAGCGAAAATATGCGCGTCCTCAAATGGATTGTGGACCGCGCCCGCGTCCGCGCTCACGCCCGCGAAACGCCCATCGGCTGGGTGCCCGACTACGAGGACATGGAATGGAAAGGTCTCGATTTCCCGCACGAAAAATTCCACGCCTTGCAGGAATTTGACGGCACCGCCTGGCGCCATGAAGTCATCGAGCACGAGGAACTCTTCATCCTCCTCCACGACCATCTCCCCAAGGAAATGGTCTACGAACGTGAACTGCTCATCTGCCGCTTGTAGCTTGGGTGTTGTGGCCGATCTTTAGATCGGCGCTTTTTTCTTCGACGTAGGGGCACGATATACCGTGCCCATTTCTCGGTGAGAACGACTTGCTCGCGAGGCAACGCCTGTCCTAAATCTCTGTTCCTATGTACCTGGGTTCGGACAAGCATGATTTATGATCAAACCGAACGCCGCCAGTGTTCGCATTGCGGTGCGTTTGCAATCGCGCAAAGTGACTTGGTTTATGAAGCCTTTTTGCAGTCTGATATTTCTGCTGTGCCTCGCCGGTGCATGCTTCGCTCAAGCAAGCCGCTCCCGTCAAACCACACTCACAGCCAAATCAACCTTGGTGATCGTCCCAGTATTTGCAAAAAGCAGGACCGGTGAGCCTGTCTTTAACCTCAAGGCGCAAGACTTTCTGCTCACCGACAATGGCGTGCCTCAACTTCTGGTGCTTGAGCAAGATACGGATTCGGAACCGCTTGCCCTGGCGATCGTCGTTGAGACAGGTGGCGCCGGCGCGACGCACCTCGCCGATTACCGGGGACTGGCCTCGATACTGGAAGCTCTAATCGGCAGTGTCGAGCATCGTGTCGCGATTATCGGCTTCGATAGGACACCGCACTTGGTCGTCCCCTTCACTTCAAGAACTGACGACGCGGCCGATGCCCTTGGCACTCTTTCGGACGGCGACTAGGGTGCGTCTATTTTGGATGCCATTGTATTCGCGGTAGAACAATTCCGAGCGCAGCCTCCAAACTACCGCCGCGCTATCTTGCTGCTCAGCGAAACCATCGACCAGGGTAGTCAGACCAGTCTGAACGATGCGCTTCACCTTATCAGCGACACCAACACGGCCATCTATAGCCTCGGATTTTCGAGTACTCGTTCTGCGGTCTCGCATGAAGCTTCGAAGGTAACCAGTGGCCAACCAGGGCCTGCACATGGCTGCTTCAGTCACGCCGGAGCCGATCCCGAGTACGAAGGCCACTACAGCAAACAGGTGCTTGACTGTATTAGCCAGCTTGCTCCGCCTCTCCGATTGGCCACCATGGCTTTTCTCACGGCTCGCAATACCCTGCGCACAAATACAGCTCAATCTTTGGCCGAGCTCACAGGAGGCGAGTTCATGCCTTTCCGTGATGCTAAGGACCTCAAGGCGCGGCTAATCGCGTTATCGCATGATATTGCCAATTACTACATCTTGAGCTTCCAGCCGTCGAATCCGGCTCCTGGCTTGCACGCATTGCACGTGTCCGCGAGAAATCGCCCGCGGCTCATTATAGAATTTCGCCGTGAGTATTGGAACGATGAAAGTGCGCAGTGATTTCCTGCGGCTCTCTAATCTATTTCGCCGCAAACACACGTGACCCAGTAACGCCTTTTCCTTCCGTAACCGTCACCGTCTGCCCCGCATTCACATTCGAGAGCTTATCCACTTGCCCGCTCGGCCAACGAATCTCCACACTGTTCACTTTTGTCTGCTGTCCCACGCCAAACGTCAGTACCAGCTCGCTCGCCGACAAATAACTCGATCCGCTCCGCAACATCTGTGCCTGCGTGCCTTCCGCCGTCGTCACGCGAACAACGGCTCCAATTCCATCGCGATTCGACTTCGTTCCAACCAATTTCACGCGCAAGCTGTGATTCGCCGGTCCCACCGCCTCATTCTTGAACAACGAAACCGGCCCGCCATTCGTGGACATCAAAATGTCCAACCGCCCATTGTCGTAGACATCCGCATACGCCACAGATCGCCCCACGCGTGCCGTCGCAAACCCCACTCCCGCACTCTTCGTCACTTCCGCAAATTTTCCTTTGCCCAAATTCCGGAACAGATGCGGCGGCTCTGCAAACTTCACATTCGCCTGCACTTTTTGAATGTCCGGATCAATGTGCCCGTTCACGACCAAAATATCCGGCCATCCGTCCAAATCGAAATCAAAGAAAAAGCATCCAAATCCTAGCGTCAGCAGGGAAGCGCGCCCCACCTCCGACCGCGGCGCTTCGTCCACAAACAATCCGCGCCCTTCGTTGTGATAGAGCGAAATCATCTGGTTCGAAAAATTCGTAATCATCAAGCTGGTGTTTCCGCTGCGGTCGTAATCCGCCGTGTCCACGCCCATACCTGCGCGCGCCACACCGTCTTCGCTGAACGCCACACCCGCAACGACCGCCTTCTCCGTGAATGTTCCATTTCCATTGTTCCGGTAAAGCTTGTTCGGCTGCGTGTCGTTCGAAAGCAAAATGTCCGGCCATCCGTCATTGTCAAAATCCAGAATCGCAATTCCCAGCGTCTTCGATGTCGGCTCGTACAATCCCGCCTGTTTCGTCACATCCGAAAAAGTTCCATCCCCATTGTTGTGCCACAAACGAATCGACGCTCCCTTGTACGATTCCGGCGTGCAATACGATTTGCTCTTACCATCCATCGTGCAGTAAAGATCCGCTTCCGGCGACCACTGCACATAATTCCCGACCACCAAATCCAGCCGTCCGTCCTCGTCGTAGTCCACCCACGCCGCGCTTGTGCTGAACTCTTTCACTCCGCCAAATCCGGCCTTCTGCGTCACATCCGTAAATGTTCCATTGCCGTTGTTGTGAAACAAATGGTTCTGCCCATACGCCGTCACAAACAAATCGTCGTACCCATCGTTGTCGTAATCGCCCACGGCCACGCCAAGGCCAAACATCTCCACGTCGAGCCCGGCTTTGTGCGTCACGTCTGTAAACGTTCCATCATGATTGTTGTGATAGAGCTTGGGCGTCGTGTGTTTCAGCGCGTGTCCCGGCCAGTCCGTCCCATTCACCAAAAAAATGTCCGGCCAACCGTCGTTGTCGTAATCAATAAACGCCACGCCCGGCCCGAGCGTCTCCGGTAGATATTTTTTTCCGAACGCGCCGTTGTTATGAACGAACTTAATCCCAGCCGCCGCCGTCACGTCGCGAAACTCCACGGGGCCTTTTGCCGTTGGAGTCTGAGCTAACGAAATGTTCGAAAAAATGGAAAGTAGAGAAGAAAAAACGGTGGCTGCAGTTCTCTTCACGGAGTCCCCAGAAGTTCATCGCGCCCGACACCCAACGCATCGGCCACGCGATTGATGTAGTTAAACCACGACGCAATCAGCGTAATCTGCAAAATCCCTTTGTCGTCGAATCCTACTGCGCGCAAAGCTTCATGGTCTTTCGGGCTGCACTTCGTCGCGTCCTTCGTCAGCTTCACCACGTAATCCAGCATCGCGCGGTCCTGTTCGCTGATCGGCGCCGTCGTGTAATCGCGCTTCAGCGCTTCCACCATCGTTTCATCCAGCGTCACCCTACGCAGAAACTCCGCGTGCGATTCGATTCAATAGTGGCACCGGTTCGTCACTGACACCATCGTCGCAATCATTTCATGCTGATGTCGTTTCAACGGCAACTCCGGCGCCATCATCGCCCCAAACGCACTGAACGAGTGATACAACGCATCCGGAATCAGTGAGTGTGAAGCAGTAATTCCGGCCTCCGGCCCATGATCCACCGACGGTACGGGCGCCGCATACTCCTGCGGATAAATCGCGCGTTGCGCTTCCATCGCCGCTTTTACCCGCGCGTCTTCGTCCATCTCGACCGTCTTGATCCAGGTCATTTCGTAGCTCCTAAGAAATCCTTGCCAAAAATCTATCGTCCGCCGCCTGCACTCGCTGTAGCGCTCTTCGTCGCGGAACTCTTCGCCTGCGTCTTCGTTGCACTTTTCGCTGGTGCTTTCGGCTCTCCACCCAATGCCACCGACACATGCTCATGAATCATCTGCCGCTCGTTGTTATCTTCCGGATGCGCCTGCCGGTACGGCCCCGTCAGCGCCTGCGCCGACTCATCCGCCTTGTACCGCAAATAGCGCACCTTGTGCTCTTCCGCGCGCTTGTCGTCGCCGAGCCCGTTGTAGCAAAGCATCAGGTTGTAATGCGCCTGCAAATCTTCCGGATCGATCGCCAGCGTGGCTTGAAACGCCTTCACAGCCTCCGCATATTTTTTCTGCAAAAAGTAAATCCGGCCCAGCTCATTCTGCACCACGCGATCCCGCGGATATTGCTGCAGCACGCTCTGCAATTTCGCAATTGCTTCGTCATATCTCCCGTCTTCCTTCAACACGCGCGCATAAAAATAATTCGCCCGCGCGAGTCCCGGCCTCAACGCCAGTGCCTTGTCCAGCACCTGCAACGCGCCCGCGTTGTCGCCTTCCTGCGTGCGCACGCGCCCGATATTCACCCATCCATCCGGGTTTTGCGGATCGGCCCCCGTCACCTTTTCGAACGCCATCCCCGCATTTCGCAAATCCCCCTGCAAAAACAATCCAATCCCGTAATCGTTCCACCGCATCCAGTCTTCTTTCACGGCCACTGCCTGCGGCGCCGGCGCAGATTCTTTCTTCCCAATCACGCGAATCGCTTTCGTATCTTCCGCCACCACCGTAATCGGCAGCGTCGGCACCTCTTTCAATTTTCCCGCAACGCCGCTCGTATCTCCCGTAAACGCCCATTTCCGGTCGTCATAGTGCGGCGTCACCTCGCCCTTCGCCTGACTCGCATCTTCCACGCCCGCGTACGAAAACTGGTTGTTGAACCACATAAATTTCCGGTAATTCAATTTCGCGTGCAGCGTGATTCTCTCGCCGCAATTGTCCGGAATATGCAGCCGGTAATGCACTGTGTCCGCCGCCCCAGGCGGAATCAGATGCACGTACACCACGGCGCGTGTTGACCACGCATTTCGCTTGTTAATCACATTCCCGTGCCCGTCAATCTGCCGAGAACGGTAAAAATGCGCGCCCTCATCCACTTGCCCTTTGCCGTCATCCGCAACGCGCCCACTCCAGAAAATCGTCTGCCCTTTTTCGTCCGTGGCCTGCAACTCCAGCCACACTTCGAATGCATCCACCGTCCCGCCTGGGAAAAAGTGCCCGACCTTTCGCGTCCGCACGACAACTTCCACGTTCACGTCGTCGCCGCGCCGCACCGCCGCATCCACGCGTCCAAGCGGCGCTGTAATCGCCCGCGCATTTCCTTCCGCGCCGTGCGGCCCCGCCACTTCGGCTTCTTCGCCCACGGCGAACGTCGTCGAAAGCTCCTGCCCATGCGGCACATTTCCTTTTGTTTCCGCGGCCCCTTTCTCCGCTGGCGCAATTCCGAAAATATCCACGCTCACTTGCTTGTCCTGTAAAAATTTCGTGCTCACCGCAAGCTGTTCCGCGTCCGCATTTGCTGTCGGCACCGCCGTATTCGCCCCCGGGAATCTGTGCGAGTGGACAAACCCATTCACATTCCCCTCGTCCTTCGACGGAACCAGCGGCATATGGCAATCCGCGCACATCTGCGAATTCGCCGGATAATAAAACGACCGCGCGCCTTGCCCCGAAACTCCGCTCGCCTGCCAGTTGTCGTATTCATTGAATCCGCGAATCCACCGGTAACGGTTCACTGGCACATCGAGATGCACTTTATGGCAGCCCGAACAAAACTCCGCCGTCTGCTCCCGCATGAACGGCTTCAAAAATGTCCGCCGGTGCGGCTCCGGGTTCACCTTCACCATGAAGTCGTGCAGCGCGCGAATCACTGGATTTTCGCTCGCCGCCAGTTCATGCAGCTTCGGATACTCCAGAACAAAATCGCCCTGTCCCATCGTGCTCTTCACTTCCACGATGCTGTGGCACATCATGCAGGCCAACCCTGCTTGCGCCGCCGGGGTATTTTCAATCTGCCGGATCGGAGTATCAAACATCCCGCTGAAAAGCAGCGCCGGATCGTGGCATCCCGCGCACCATTTCGAACTCTTCACGCCCGCCACGTCCTGCATGTACTCGATGCTCTTCCGGTACCACTGATTGTTGAACGAAGAAAAGTGGTGCGCCGAGTTGTACCACTGCTTGTACAAATCTCCGTGGCAGCGCTCGCACGCCTGCGACTGCATGAAATATTTCGCCGGAATGTTTTTCCCGTCGCGTGTTTGCACCGAGCTTGGAAAAAACTTCCCATTCGGCCCGTCACCCTCGCCGTCCATCGTCTCCGTCGAAAGCGCAGGATTCTTCACGCGATACGCGTTCTTCCACGCAACGTTTCGTCCCCACCACGCACCTGCGCTCACAGCCGCCATCGCAAGCAACACAATCGCAAACCGCAACGCTGCCGCGCCCGCTCCTTCTCCTAGCCACCTGCGATTTCCCAGCCACGAAATCGCCAGAAAAAATACTCCCACCACGCACAGAGCAATATGCGCGTAGAGCCACATCCTCAACCGGTGTGGCGTTCCTATCTTTACCAGCACGATTCCCAGAATCGCTCCAGCCGCCAGCAAGCTCCATCCAAATCGGTTCGCAAACTTCTGCTCGCGCCAGCAGTTCACAAAATACGGCACCAGCAAAAACGTCAGCGCCAATCCCGCGCCCAAATGGAAAAGCAGCACCGCCGAATACGTCAGCGTCGCCGCAGGGAATCCGTACAAATAAATGGAAGTAATCGCGAGAAGAACGAGGATCCGGGGCCGCCACCGATTGATCAAACCAGTCTCCGAAAAACGCACGCCATGATTTTACACGTGCCCGCAAAAACGACTACGCGGCCGCGATAATTTAGGGTATCCGGCCGCGCAATCAAGGGGTGCTCCCGAGGGTGCAATGCCTAAATTCTTGGGTTCGGGTAGCGCATGAATCTAAGTTGCCCTCTTTATAGATTCCCCCGCCAATCCCCGCAATAATGCAAAAGAACTAGAACCCTTGAATCTCACTAATCTCTTTATTTTCTGTAAGTTGATAGCCCCTTCCGGTCGCCAGATTCTTGAATTCCTGCGTCACCCCGCTCGGCCAATCTATAACCACGCGTTCTGCCTTATCGCGCCCGCCCATCCCAAACGTCACTGGCAACTCCGACTGCGACAAATAGCTCGACCCGCCTTGCACTATTCGCGTCTGCATTTCGTTTCCGTTGTACACGCGCACCGTCGAGCCAATCGCATCGCGATTCGATTTCGTCCCTCTCAAATAAAATCGCAACGCCTTTCGCCCCGCACTCTGATCGTTCCGGTACAAAAATGCCGCTCCGTTGTTCGTCGTCAGCAATAAGTCCAAATCCCCGTCGCGGTCGAAATCCCCAAGCGCAAGCCCGCGTCCCACTTTCGCCTTCGCAAAATCTCCACCCGTCTCGCTCGCCGCTTCCCGGAATTTTCCTCCGCCTTCATTCATAAAAAGCTGCGGCGGCTGCGCGTATCCCACATTCCCCCGAATGTTCCGCACCGTCTCGTCGATGTGTCCGTTCGCCACCGCAAGGTCCAGTCTTCCATCCAAATCAATGTCTAGAAACGCGCACCCAAATCCCAGCGTCGTCTTTGAAGGCCCACCCACTCCCGATGCCATCGAAATCTCATCGTATGAGCCCGGCTTTCCCGCGCGATACAACCCAATCATCTCATTGTCAAAATTCGTGATCACAATTCCTGCGCGCCCCGCGTTTTCAAAATCCCCCACCGCCACTCCCATTCCCGCGCGCGCTTTTCCGTCCGGACTGAACGCAATCCCCGCCTCCACCGCCACATCCTTGAATTTCCCATTTCGCAAATTCTTGTAAAGTTTGTTCGGTTGCGTGTCGTTCGCCACCAGCAAATCCGGCCAGCCGTCTTGATCGAAATCGAGCAGCGCGACGCCAAGCGATTTCGAACTCGCGTCAAAAATCCCACTTCCCGCCGTGGCATCTTCAAACGTTCCATCCCCGTGATTTCGAAACAGCCAGCACGTCTCGCCGCGGTACGCTTCCGGCGTGCAATACGATTTGTGTTTCCCATCCAAACTGCAAAACACATCGTGTTCCGGCGACCAATTCACGTAATTGCAGACAAACAAATCCAGTAGCCCGTCGCGGTCGTAATCAAACCAAAGCGCCGACGTGCTGAACGCTTGCCGCCCAAGTAGCCCGCTTTTTTTCGTTACATCAACAAATGTCTCCTTGCCTGTGTTCTGAAAAAGCCGATTCTGTCCCACGCACGTAATCAATACATCCGGAAAACCGTCGTTGTTGTAATCCCCAACAGCAACGCCCATTCCATACAGCTCAATTTCCAGCCCCGCGGCTCGCGTCACATCCGCAAAAGTTCCGTTGCGGTTATTCTTGTAAAGTTTCAGCGTGGATTTTTGCTTCTTGTGCCCAGGCCAATCCATCGCATTGACCAGCAAAATGTCCTGCCAACCGTCCCCGTCATAATCCAAAAACGCGCAGCCCGACCCCAGCGTCTCCGGCAACAATTTCCCGCCGTAGGCGCCGCTGTTGTGTTGAAAATTGATTCCGGCCTTCGAGGTTACATCAACCAGTTGAAATCCCAAGCCCGACGCGGGGCTCGCAAAAATCTCCGGATAGAAAAATGGAGTTGCGGCCGCCGCGGCCGCAACTCCTTGCAAAAACTCCCGCCTCTTCATGGCAAATTCACCAGTCCATTTCGAATCGCATACACCACGAGTTCCGCCGTCTTGTGAATCCCCAGCCTGTCCATGATGTTCGCGCGATGCACCGCCACGGTGTTCACGCTCAAATCCAGGTCGTTCGCAATTTCCTTGTTCGATTTTCCCGCCACAATGTGCTGCAAAATCTCCATCTCCCGCGGCGTCAATCCCGATTCGCGCTCGCCCTTTAGTGCTTGCGGCCGCGCCACTTGCGGATCCAGTACCGTTCTCCCCGCCGCGACATTTTTTATCGCTCCCGCCAAATCCAGATCCATTGCATTCTTCAGCACATAACCCTTCGCGCCAGCGTTCAGCGCCTGCTTCACTAGCGTGTCTTCCGAATGCATGCTCAGCAGCAAGATCGCCGCGCTGGGCTGTGCTCCTAGAATTTTTTTCGTCGCTTCCAGACCACTCATCACCGGCATCGCGCAGTCCATCACGATCACGCGTGGCTTCAATTGCGCCGCCAGTTTCACGCCTTCCGCGCCGTCGCTCGCTTCTCCCACCACGCTGATCGCCGGATCGTCCTCCAGCATTCGACGAAATCCCCGCCGCACCAGCGCGTGATCGTCCACCAGCAGCACCGTAATCTTATCCGCCATGCGCCTCTACCTTTTCTCGCGCCACTCGCAGCCGCACTCGCGTTCCGCCCGCTTCCGGCTTCTGATATTCCAATGTTCCGCTGATTAATTCCGCCCGCTCTCGCATCGCTACCATTCCAATTCCGTGATTACCTTTTTCCACTCGAATTCCTTTGCCGTGATCTTCCACTTCCAGGATAAGTTCCTGTTCCGCATAGTTTAAGCGCACCCACGCTTCATTCGTCTGCGCGTGCCGGCTGATATTGTTCAAGCCCTCTTGCACCACTCGGTAGAGATGCACACCCGCGCCCGCCTCCACTGGAAATGCATGCCCAAACTTTTCATAGTGCACCACGATCCCCGTTTGGCGCTCCACGGTCGGAATATACCAATCCAGTGTCGCCTCAAGCCCCGCTTCATCCAGCAGCACCGGATGCAGCGCCTGCGACAGCCCGCGCACTTTCGTCAGCGTGGATTGCGTGATCTCCTGCACTTCCTTCAAATCCTCCCGCAATACCGTATCGTCTGGCATTTTTTTGCCCGCGCGGCTCAACAACGACCCGATCGCCGTCAGCACCTGCCCAAATTCATCGTGCAATTCGCGCGAAAGATGCCGCAGCGTGGATTCTTGCGTCGAAATCAATTTCTGCGCCAGCTCGCTGCGTTGTGCGGAGAGCGCTTCCAATTGCGCAAAAATCTTTTTGTTTGCTTGAATCAAATACAAACTTGTCAGCACAATTACCAGCAGCGCCGCCCCCAAAAACAAATAGAGCTGCCGTTGCACGCGATCGTAAATTTTCCTAATCTCCGCCGTTGCCTGCTCTTCGCCTTCGTTATTTTGAATCAGCAGCCGCGATACTGCCGTGCTCAGCGCCGCCTGCCGCGCTTGCAGCGTCACTTGAATCTGTTCCCGCGCTTCCTTTTCTTTTCCATTTGCTGCCAGCGCAAACATCCTGTCCATCGCATCCCAGAATTGCGCCAGCGATCGATTTAGATAAGTCCGCTGATCTGTCGTGCGCTGTATCGGAGCAAAGGAATCCTCTATCTTCAGCGCGGTATCCAAATCTTCGCGAATTCGTGCGAATTGCGCCGTCCACGCCGTCAGCGGATACGGTTCCCGCGCGTCCAGCATGTCCCGCATCGCCAGCGCCAGCGAATTCAAATCGTTCTGCACACGCAAAAGCTGCAAAGAATCTTTGCGGTTGCGATCCACCATGTTGCTCTGCAGCGCGCGCAATCCCGCCAGCTGGCTCGTCATGTAATACGCAAACAGCAGCACCGCCGCCAGTGTCAGCACCAATCCAGAGAGCAATCCTGCTGTCGGAGAGCGGCTCGGCTGCGAACTTTGCGCCATCGCCAGAGAATATACTGCGCAGCGCTACTTCACCAACCCATCCGAAATTGCCAGGAGAAATTCTTCCCCAGCACGCGGAGTCTGAATTAGCGATTGGCTGACTCTTTAGAAGGCGTTTCTGCCGATGCCGTTGCGGCTCCCGCCGGATACGCTCGCCCAAAGAAGTAAAACAATCCGGCAAGAACCAGAAAAACCAGCAAGCTCGCTTCGGTTCCGCGAGGGCCGCCCGTCAGCCAGTCCGGTCCATGAAAGCGGATATCTAGAAGGTGTCCGACGAGAGGCTTGCCGTCATTACCTGAATTCGGCTCCGCAAACACGATCATGTCTGCGTAATCCGAAGCCGCATGGAATCCCACGGCAAACCAAAGACTTCCCGTGCGCCGCAACGTCAGGCACCAAAAAACGCCGTACAGTGCCACGCTAATGGGATCGATCCAGTCCTCGTGAGGCTTGAAGATGAGATGCACGAGTCCGAAAATCGAGGAAAGGAAAATTGCTGCCGGCCAAAATCCGATGCTTTCGGCCAGCGTTTTAAGGGCGTACCCGCGAAACAGAAATTCTTCCGCGAAGCCGAGTGCGAGCATCGCCATTCCCCACGCGAACGCGTAGAATGCCAATTCGCGGCCATGGAGCGTAAGGCCGTGGAACTCGCATCCGCCCGCAAAATAAATCGGAACCAGAATCAAAGCAGAAGGAATGAATCCCCAGACGACGCCCTTCATCAGCAGCGCGCCGGCGTTTGACGCGAGCGGCAAGCCGTAAGAAGAAAAGCGCTCGCGCCCGATCCGTGACATCACCCACGCGATCGCCGCGACAAATGCAAAGTCCACCAGATAATTCAGCAACAAGCTCGACCAGGTAAAGGCGCGCTCTGGAAAATGAATCTTCGTCAGAATCCAATCAAGAATCTTCCCGCTGAGTATGTAAATAGCCAGGAAGAGAACAAAGCGCCATCCGGCCCGGAGTGTTCGCTGCTCATTGAACAACCAGTTGAGGCGATTCATTTTGATTCGTCACGCTGATTCACCAGACGCTGCGTGAGTTTGTGGGCCGCAGTCTATACGAGTGCGCCAGCCGTTTGCCATCACCAGCGAAGATAGCGCAGACACAAACCCGTCGGGCCTCGCACAGATTTTCTTCTGTCTCAAGGCCCAACGGTATTTGTTCTCCCTCGGAGATCCTTGAGTCAGTCTTGGTCTCCAAAGCAAACCTGCCCGCTATAGCGGAACACGGTTCCCTTTACCAAATCCACCTCACCGATATTTGTAATATCCCCGGAAGCTCCGGCGAACTTTCCCGTCCCTCCCGTAAGGTGCACCGGATAGGTCACTACGGCAAACAGCGTCGCTGATAGAGGAATAGTTGTAGCGTCGCCGTCCCCATCGTCGTGTTCTGATCTATTGCTCCGAAATTGGTCATCACGGAACCGCCGATCGCCGAGCAATGCGGGTTTGAGCCGCCAGGAGCCCGCAAACTCCCCGCAGCGCTCCGGCCACCGCTCTGTCCTGCGGCCGCCAGAAGTAGAATTGCCAATGTTACGGCCACCGATATTTTCGCAATTCCTGCAACCTTCATAATCCGTTTCCTCCTTTTAGTCTCCCGACGCCTCTCCGTATCTTCCACGGCAGGGCTCGGCGCTTTTGCTCTCAACAGTTCAAGCGGGAACCACGATCGAAAACTGTCATGCAGCGGAATTTTTGGGCCGCGCACTTCTTTCGGCCTCAGCCCGTATGACCATGTTATTATCCCGGCAGTCATCAACTGGCTCCCCCATTTGGATTGAACATTAAGATGTCCCTCCCTCCCAGCCACGAAGTCACGGCCCTGCTCCTGGCCTGGAGCGGCGGTGACGAAAACGCACTCGAACGCCTCGCGCCTATGGTCTATGAGGAACTTCATCGCACCGCGCACCGTTACATGGCTCGCGAACAAACCGGCCACACCCTTCAGACCACTGCTTTGGTCAATGAGGTCTACCTTCGGTTGGTGAAGGCTCAGGACGTTAACTGGCAAGGCCGCGCTCACTTTTTCGCCGTATGCGCTCGCATGATGCGCAGAATCCTTACAGATTTTGCCCGTTCCCGTCGCTATCTAAAGAGAGGAGGCGACGCTGCCCACGTCCCGTTTGACGAGCTTTTGGTCCCAGCGAACTCTCCTCATGCGGACATTCTTGCCCTGGACGACGCATTAACCACTTTGGCTGGTCTTGACCAACGAAAGAGCCAGGTGGTCGAACTTCGCTTCTTCGGTGGCTTGAGCGTTGAGGAAACCGCGGCAGTCTTAGGTGTTTCAGTCGAAACCGTGCAGCGCGATTGGCGCTTGGCAAAAGTCTGGCTTGTGCGCGAATTGAGCGGGGAGCAGCCCGATGGAACCTGAACGCTGGCAACGCGTCGAACAGTTGTATCACTCCGCTTTGGCCCTCGAGGCAAGTCGCCGCGATGCCTTTCTCAATGATTCCTGCGCCGGCGATGAAGCTCTTCGCCGCGATGTCGTTTCTCTCCTTGCCTGCCACGAGCGCGCGGAGGAATTTCTCGAACTGCCCGCCCTGGAAGTCGTCGCGAAACAACTCGCCGGAGAGCAAAGTTATTCGGACTGGCTCAGCGACGACCCGCGCCACTTGGTCGGCCGTATGGTCTCTCCCTACCGCGTTGTGTCAAAACTCGGTGGCGGAGGAATGGGGATCATCTATCTCGCCGAAGATTCGCGTCTCGGACGAAACGTCGCCTTGAAATTCTTGCCGTTCGGCTCTCGCGACCCGGCCGCGCTGGAGCGGTTGCGCAGGGAAGCGCGCGCTGCCTCTACTCTCAACCACCCCAACATATGCACGATTTACGACATCGGCGAATTCGAAGGCGAGTATTTCATCGTCATGGAAGCTCTCGAGGGGCAGACTCTTCGCGAGCGTATCGCAAACGCTCCGCTACCCCTTGATTTGTTTGTGGATTGGGGCATTCAAGTCGCCGACGCACTCGAGGCCGCTCACACCGAAGGCATCATTCACCGGGACATTAAACCGTCTAACATCTTCATCACCACTCGCGGCCAAGCCAAGATTCTTGACTTCGGCCTCGCCAAGAAAACCCGGCAAAAAGCGGGTGCCAGCGAGTCAACCGTTACCCTGCGTGAGGAGCACCTCACTAGCCCAGGCGCTGCGATTGGCACCGTCGCCTATATGTCCCCGGAACAAGCCCGTGGCGAAGAACTCGACAGAAGGACCGATGTTTTTTCTCTTGGCTGTCTTCTTTATGAGATGGCCACGGGCCAGCCGCCGTTCACCGGCGCCACTTCTGCCCTCATCTTTGACGCCATTTTGCATACGACACCCGCGCCTCCCTCGAGTCTGAATCCCGCTCTTCCTTCGGAAGTGGGTCAAATGATTCGCAAGGCGCTCGAAAAAGACCGCGAAGTTCGCTCCCAATCTGCCGCGGAACTCCGCGCGGATTTGAAAAGGCTGAAGCGTGATACCGACACCTCGAAGGCTGCCGTGCCGGAGCCGCCACTCCGCGGCGCCTCTCGTATGTCGCTACGCTGGAGCCGCGCTCTGGCAGGCGCATTCATCGTTTTCTTGGCAGTTGTGTTGGGCCTGAATTTCGCCAGGATTCGAGACTCTTTCCGCGGGTCTTCGGATCCTCCGCGCATTACTTCCCTCGCCGTTCTCCCACTCAGCAACTTATCCGGAGATCCCGAACAAGAATACTTTTCTGATGGTATGACCGACGAACTGATTGCCGACTTGTCGAAAATTGGCTCTTTGCGCGTCATTTCCCACACTTCGGTAATGCAATACAAAGCCACTCACAAATCTCTCCCTCAAATCGCCAAAGAGCTAGGCGTGGATGCGGTGATGGAGGGTAGTGTGCTGCGCTCCGGTAATCGCGTCCGCATCACGGCGCAGTTGATTCAACAGGCTCCCGCGGAAAAGCATTTGTGGGCCGAAAGCTACGAACGGGACATGGGTGACGTCTTCTCCTTGCAAAACGAAGTCGCTCGCGCCGTTGCAAGCCAGATTCGCCTGCAACTCACGCCGGCGGAGCAAACTCGTCTTGCCTCTGCTCACGCCGTCGATCCTCGTGCTTACGAAGACTACTTGAAGGGTCACTACTTCGCGGGTAAGTTGAGCCCTGACGAATTTCGAAAAGCCGTTTCCCATTTCAATCAAGCCATTGAGATCGATCCTACTTACGCCTTGGCGTATGCGGATCTCGCGGAAACCTATTGCTGGGCGACCGGCCTCCAGTTCATCCCTTCGCAGGAAGGATTGCTCAAGGCAAAGGCCGCTGCTGCCCGCGCCATACAAATTGACGGCTCATTGGGCGAAGCCCACGATGCACTTGCTTGGGTCAAATATGTCAACGAATGGGACTTCAACGGTGCGGAACAGGAATTCCGTCTCGCCCTCACCCTTTCCCCCGGAAGCGCGACGATTCATTTGTGGTATGGAATGTTCCTCTCGCAGGCGGGCCGCATCGCCGATTCGAACGCGGAAATGCGCATTGCCCAAAATCTCGATCCTCTCTCACCCATGATCGGAAGTCTCGCCGTAACTCCGTTGCTCGCTAACCAGCAATATGACGAAGCCATCGAGCACCTCCGAAGAGTTCTGGAACTGGATGCAAACTCGCCAGTCGCGCATTTCTATTTGCAATCCGCTTTCGAAGGCAAGGGTGACTTCGCAAGCGCTATCCGCGAGGCTCATGATACGTCCATCATTTTTGGCCAGGAGCCGTCCGTGGCGGCAAAACGCGCTGACGAGCTTACCCGCCGCCTGGCTTCTTCTGGGCCGAGGGGATACTGGCAGTTCCAGTTGCAGTCTCTTCAGGCGGATTGGAAAAAGAATCCTAGCGACCCCTACACTTTTGCGCCTCTCTTTGCGCGTCTGGACGACAAAGACCGGGCATTCGCCTGGCTTGAAAAAGCTTTCGCGCAGCATTCGCAGGAGATGACCCTTTGGTTGGTTACAGAACCCGCATTTGATTCGCTGCACTCCGATCCGCGCTTCCAAAGTCTTCTCCATCGCATGGGTCGCGTGCAGTAACTTGATTGATGGAGCGGACACCAATGCCCAGGCAAAGTGAGGACGCGCCGCGTTGCTTGCGCCCTGCATCCCGTTTCCAAATTTGATCTTGCCTAGAATATCGTTATTGTGTAGCATTTCTCAAAACGGTAGGCATTGCACCCAGGGGCAGCTTTCGGGCTGCCCCCTTCTATGTCCGGAGGCCACATGCTTTTTCGTCGAGGATTTTTCACCCTGCTCGCGGCCGTCTGCGTTTTTCTTCCTTCCGCTCGTGCTAATGACGAAATCCCCAAAGTCGCGTGGAAGCGCCCCATCGGCAAGCCGCTCGAAAATCCCGGCACTAAAAAGCCTTCACTTGAATCCTTTCATATCGACGACGGTTTCTGGCAAGGCGCGCCGGTCGGCGGATTCGGTGCCGGCACTTTTTCGCGCACGTTTCGTGGTGACTTCGCCCGCTGGCACGTCCAGCCAGGCATCCACAAATACCAACCGATCTACGCGAACCAGTTCGCCATGTTCCAAAAGTCCGAAGGCGACTCGGAGGGCGTCGCCAAAGTTCTCTTCGCGGGCCATCCCGAGCACGGCGAACTGAGTTCCTGGAGTTGGGACTATCCCGTTGGTGCGGGTGATTACGCTGCGCTTTATCCAAAATCCTGGTTCGACTACCGCTACGACAAATTTCCCGCTCACGTAACGCTCGAACAGTTCTCTCCCATCCTTCCCAACAATTACAAAGAAACCAGTTACCCCATTGCCGTCTATCGCTGGCACGCGGAAAATCCCACAAACAAGCGCGTCACCGTCTCCGTTCTTCTTTCCTGGACCAACATGCTCGGCTGGTTCCGCAACCCTGATCGCGATTTTCGCGCCGCGCTCAACGAAGGAAATTACAACCGCTCCTATTCTGAAAAAGTCGGCGATGCCACCATGAAAGGAATTGTTTTCGAGCGCAATCACGCTGGCCCTGTACCCAACGCTTGGGACGGTCAAATGACGATCGCCGCTTTCGAGACTCGCGGCGTCGAAGTCACCTACCTCACAACTTTTGTGCCTTACGAAAACGGCTCGGAAGTATGGTCCACTTTTTCGAAAGACGGCACGCTCGACACCACCAGCAAACCCTGGCTCAGCAGCGGAGAACCGATTTCCGGCGCAATCGCCGTTCGTTTCACTCTGCAGCCCGGTGAAAAGAAAATCGTGCCCATGGTTTTGTCGTGGGATTTGCCCGTTGTGGAATTTGGTTCCGGTCGCAAATGGTATCGTCGCTACACAGATTTTTACGGGACCAGTGGCAAGAATTCGTGGGCCATCGCGCGCGACGGTTTGCAAAATGCCGCAGCTTGGAGCAAGGCAATTGATACGTGGCAAGCTCCTTACATCAATGACGAAAGCAAACCGGATTGGTATCGCGGCATGCTCTTCAACGAACTTTACGTGCTCGCCGACGGCGGTTCGTTCTGGGGGCGTCCTGTAGGCGCCGATTCGAAAACTCCAACGACCTATTCGTTCATGGAGTGTTTTGACTATCCGTTTTACGAAACGCTCGACGTGCGCTTTTACGGTTCAATGCCGCTCGCGAAATTCTGGCCCGACATCGACAAACAAGTGATGCGCGATTTCCGCATGGCTTGGATCTGGAAATCGCAAGAGTCTCGCCAACCGGCATTTCGCGAACGCAAAACAAAAGGCGCCGTGCCGCACGACATGGGCGTGCCGAACGAAGATCCGTTTTTCCAAATCAATCAATTCAGTTGGCAGGACACCAACGGCTGGAAGGATTTGAATTCAAAATTTGTGCTGATGGTCTATCGAGATTTTGTCCTCACCGGTTCCACTGACAAGGAATTCCTAAAATACAGCTGGCCCGCGGTGCAGGAAGCGCTCGCGTACCTCGGAAAATTCGACCGCGACAGCGACGGCATTCCCGACAACGACGGCTATCCCGATCAAACTTACGACACATGGCTCGTGCGCGGCGACAGCGCTTATTCCGGCAGCCTCTGGCTTGCGTCTCTGCGCGCGGCGGAAGAAATTGCGAAAAAACTCGGCGACGAAAAAGCTGCCGCGCATTATCACGAACTATTCGCGAAGGGCCAGAGCACTTACATAGGCAAGCTCTGGAACGGAAAATATTTCCGTTATGACACCGAAAGCGAATACAAAGACAACATTCAAGCCGACCAGCTCGCCGGACAATGGTACGCGGATCTGACTGGACTCGGCGACATCGTTCCGCGCGAGATGCGCGCGAAGGCGCTGAAAAATATTTTCGACTTCAACGTGATGAAATTCGCCAAGGGCGAGATGGGCGCCGTGAACGGCATCGCCGCCGACGGCACCATCATCACGACCAACGAACAGGTCCAGGAAGTCTGGACCGGCACCACGCTCGGGCTCGCCGGGGGGCATCTATCACGTGAACTACGAAACCAAAGGCTATTGGTTCCGTACTCCGGAAGCGTGGGACATCACGGGAAACTACCGCGCTTCCATGTACATGCGGCCTGCCGCGATCTGGGCCATGGAAATGACTGCGCCGCCGAAACAGTCCGCCGCAAAAGCCGGCAACTAAACTCAGCCGCGCTTGTCCGGACGGAGTAACAAAACCGTCGTCAACATAATCGCGCAGCCCGCCACCGGAACAAAAAGGCCGATGCGCAAGCTTCCCGCGAAACGCGAAACCACTCCGACCAGAGGCGGCATCAGTGCGCTGCCGGACGCGCCAAGCGCGAACATCACACCTCCGACTTTGCGCGCGCGTGCGCCAAACCATTTCGAGAGCCAGGCGATATAAATCGGGAAAAGGCTCGAGCAACCCAAGCCCGCAAAAAAAGCGCCCGTAAAAAGCGCCGTTGGCGAATGCGCGGACAAAAATAAAAGCCCGCCCGCGGCAGCCAGCAGAATTCCGCCGATCGCCACCGTAGCTTCTTTCAGGCGTAGAAGAATCGCGGCGCTCGCACCGCGGCCTCCGAGGAGGCCCGCATAAAAGAGTGACTGAGTGAGTATGAAATTTGTCCCTGTCCAGGCGGCGGCGCGCTGGGCGTGAGTTACCGACCAACCCGACGTGCTCACTTCCGTTCCCACATAGACAAAAAACAGGATGCCGAGAAGAACAGCGGCACTTGTCCCCGCCGCGCTGGATGCCGGCGCGCTGTCCTGGGGAACTTCCTCGTGAGAGGGTTCTCCAAAACGCATCCGGGATAAAACGAAAGTTAGAAGAAGGGCAAGCGCGCCCGTCACGCGCAGAAACAAAGTAACGTGCGAAATCTGGATCATCCACTTGGCAAGCGGTGCGGAGGCGATCGCGCCGATTCCCCACGCAAGATTCATGATGCTAAGCGCGGAAGCCCGGCGTTCGCCGTACGATTCGCCGGTCCAAAGATTTGTCCCAGGGATGGACAATCCGTAGCCCAATCCATACAGGCCGCTGGCGACAAGAGCCAAAGGAAACGCAGACGCATTGAGGAGGGCAAATCCAATTCCCATCATGGCGATGCCCAGCGTAATGGCCGGTTTGAATCCCTTTGCGGTGACAACCACGCTTGAGAGCAGCACGCCCGCCAGTGAAAGCGAGAACTGGATGAAGAAGAAAAATCCCGCACGGCTGTCGTCGAGACCCCACCTTGTGCGGAACTCCGGAAGCAGCGTTCCGATGAAGGTGATGATCATGCCGTTGAGAACGAAGCTGAGACAGAGCAGATAAAAAATAACAGCGCGCGAAGAAGTTTGGGCAGACGGCTGGATTTGCGTTTTCGAGGACATCATGGCATTTTGCCGGAGCCAAACTGTTCGCGCAACGTTGACGCGCCGTTCGCGGAAGAGACGAGGAAGCGACACAGATGATTGAGTGCGGTTTGATCGGATTTGGATTGGGAGGGCGCGCGTTTCACGCGCCATTTCTTGCGAGTGTGCCGGGGTTGAAGCTGGCGGCCGTTTTGCAGCGAACGGGAAACGACGCGACAGGAATTTATCCCGGCACGAAAATCGTGCGCTCGCTGGAAGAATTGCTAGCGCTTTCGTCGGTTCGGTTGATTGCGATTTCGACGCCGAATCACACGCATTTTCCGTTTGTGAAGGCTTGCCTCGAAGCGGGCCGCGACGTTGTTGTGGACAAACCGTTCGCGACGAGCGTTGCGGAAGCGCGCGAGCTTGTGGCGCTCGCGCAAAAGACCGGGAGATTTCTGACGGTTTATCAGGAACGGCGGCTGGACGGCGATTTTTTGACGCTCGAAGAAATGATCTCCGGCGGCGAACTGGGACGCGTAATCCGGTTTGAAGAAACGTTCGATCGTTGCCGGCCTGCGATCCGTGATTCGTGGAAAGAGAAGCCCGGGCCGGGCACGGGAGTTTTCTACGATCTTGGGCCGCATTTGATTGACCATGCGCTAAAGCTTTTCGGGCCGCCGGAAATGCTGCTTGCGGATATTCGCGCGGAACGCGACGGTGCTCCGAATGACGATGCGTTTGATGTGACTTTTTACTATGCAAATGGAATGCGGGCGTATCTTTCTTCGACGACGATGGCGCCGATTCCGCGGCCGCATTTTCGCGTGCTGGGGACGAAGGGAAGTTACGTGAAGCAGGGCCTCGATCCGCAGGAAGCGCTGCTGCGCGCGGGGAAGCCAGTTGGCGGAGAAGAGTGGGGAATTGAAAAAGAAGAAGAGTGGGGAATGCTGGCGCAGTTTGACGCTTCTCACTCCACGCAGAAGCGCGTTCCGACATTGCGCGGAGATTACCGGAAGTTTTATGAAAATGCGCGCGACGTGCTGCTGGGAAAAGGGAAGCCCTTAGTGACGCCGGAGGAAGCTTTGCGAGTGATGTACGCACTTGAGATTGCGGTGGAAAGCAGCACGAAACGAAGAGCTCTTGCGTGGGAATTGTGAATCGCGCCGCGCGGCAACGCATCGAAAGAGAGAGAAGATT
>WNFQ01003701.1_pt1 | contig 23725 bp, 17 predicted proteins | sample 5400171 | NCBI WGS metagenome assembly WNFQ01 (sample SAMN13153356, study PRJNA577476) | soil metagenome | isolation source: 20 cm soil under Madrone tree | place: USA:California | collected 2016-06-14
CTACTGATTCCCGAGTGGGCGCCAAGGATAAGCTCAGGACGCCGGTCCGGTTGATGTGCGAAATGGCGGCTGCTTCCGCTGGGAAAGCCCGTAATCCAGTTTAACTGCCCGATAATCGCGTGTGCGCCGAGATACAGCAGATCGATGTTTTTGCAAAATGTCAGGTGTCCGATGCGAGAGTTCTCCTCCATGATTAGGCGACGGGGACAAATCCAAGCAAAACCGATTTGGCTGGTGGGATGAATCGAATAGCCGAACTGCCTCTCGAGCAAGCGGCGCCGGGCCGGCCACGGCAGCAAGATCGACAAGAACATTGCCAATTTCTTCAGCATGCGGGCGCAAGCGAACGATACAATTCGCGATATTCGGAGATCATGCGCGCGGCGGAAAATCGCTTCGCGTTCTCGAACGCCTTGGCACTCCAGCGCCTGCGCTCTTCGGGATTGGCGAGTCGCAACAAATCGGCCGTAAAATCTTCTTCATCGTCTGGCTCGTGCAACAAGGCTCCTGCGCCCGCGACGTCCGCCATCGGACCGGACGAGCTGCACACGACGGGGCAACCGCACGCCTGCGCCTCAATAATCGGCCAGCCGAATCCTTCGAAGCGCGACGGGTAAAGCAGCGCGTGGGCACGGTTGTAAAGCGCTTCGAGAATTTCATTCGATGCGTTCGCGACCTCGACGATGCGATGTTCGATGTGGAGATCGCGGCCTTGCGCGCGCAGGCTGTTGCTCAATGCATCGCCCGTAAATACCATTTGCGCATCCAGCGCGTCCGCGCACTTGGCAAAAATACGGAGCACGGCTTCACGATTTTTCCGGCGAAGATTCGAACCGACGTGCAAGACAAAGCGCTCTTCATATTTTAGATCGGCAATCGTTCGTAGCCGCGCATCGACAACGTCGTTAGGCAAATGCCGGTACGGAAAGTTTAGCCCGACGTGAACTAAGCTGATGCGCGGTCGATCACCTTCCCGGGCGAGGAGCCGCTCTGCGTCCTGCGCAGTCGCACGCGAATCGCATGCGATGATATCGGCGCGGCGCAGACCGCGCAAAATCCAGCGCTGGAGCATGCGGCCGGTAAATGAGGCCGGGCAGTCCGTGTCTTCACCCAATCCTCCGCGCACTGCGAGCAGGTCGTGGCATGTGATCACGAGAGGAAATTTTCTCGCTGAGCGCGCATAAGTGGCGTTGGAATGATCGCAAATGTGCACGAGCGCAGGTCTCGCCGCTAGTTTGCGCCAGAGTCGCCACTGAAACAGAATAAATTTGTCGATGTAGCCGAGCCACTTTGCCGCCGTCGCACCAAAGGCGCGGATTCTTCCGAGCACGGCAGGTGGTCGAACGAGCTCGGCCTCAACGCCACACTCGCGCAAGCCGTGCAGCATCATCGCATTGAATCGCTGCATGCTCTGCTGCTGATCGAGCGAGTAGTTACCGATCAGCAGAACCATTGCTTTGATCGTGTGGGGCGCCTTGCCCGTGCAGTCGGTCGGCATAAACGGAGCGCCCGCGAACAATTCTTTCAGCAGGTTTGACACGCGTGGAAGGCGCCCCGGCCACACTCGGGGCGAGCAAAGTTTCTTCGTTTCTGGCGGCCAGCGCGAGACCGGTGGTGAACACTGTGAAACCAAGAATGGTGGGCTGGCCGAATTGACCGCTGATCATCGGAAGAAAGCTCGAGCTGAAAAGCAAGAGCGGCAGCAGATTCCCCAAGCGCACCGACTTTACACAGAGCCATCCCATTCGCCCGACCAGCGCCAACCGCCACGCGACATATGCGAGCCCGAGAACAGGTCCGCTCTCGAGAAAAATGCGCGCCCACTCGCCTTCAGTAAGGAGAAAACCGCTGTGACCGGTGAGAAATTTCGCGCCGGCGTTGGTGCCGATCCCGAGTCCATATCCAAGGAACGGTGCTTTCCCAAGGACGAAAAAAGCGTCCTCGAAGCTGGCAAAAACGCGAGCGATGAGTCCGCGGGCAACGGATTGCTCGCTACCCGCTGCCGCCTCAGTAAATCGCGTGCTCAAGACATTGACGCCCTCGTGGAAAACCGGGAGACGGCTCACGACGAGTCCCAGGATCAAAATTATGATCAGCGCGTGACCGAAGCGGTTGACGACGTCGCGCCGCAAAATGATGACGAGCACGAGCGAAGCGACGACCACGGCACACGCGCCCACGGTCAGGCGACTGCCGGAAACGGCGATGCCGACGACGAGCGCGACTCCGGCGACAGTCAGCAACCAGCTTTTATAGAGACCCGGTTTCAATAATGCCCACACCAGATACCCCGTAGCCAAAGAGAGATACGCCGCCACGCCGACCACAAAGGAGAACGTCCCCGCCGTCCGCACCTTGCCGAGCGCCGACATCATCATTTCGCCTTCGCCACCGGGTGTTCGATTCAGAAAGGCGTCCGGCGCGGCGCCGAATTGCGCCACCATCAACATCGACATCGGCACGAGAGTTAGCAGCGTCCACCAGCCGAATCTTTTCACATCTTTCGGTCGCAAGACACTGGCCATGACAAAAATCAACGGGAGATGGAAAAAGTTGGAACGAAACCCGTATCCGCCGACCAGAGCGATCAGAGTGGGCGACAGATACGGCCAGAGTTGAAGGAAAGTGGTGAAAAGTGAAAGGAACCCGATGACGACGAGCGCGATCGTCCATCCGTTTTTGGGAAAAACGCGCGCGGGGATGGCCAACAAATAAATCGCGATGACGACGGGATCGCGCACCAGGAGCAACGGGTTGGAATAATCGGGCAGGACCCATTTGCGCAAGGCTCCTTCTATTAAGAGCAGCCAGAAATAGAGCCAGATCAGCCGGCGAATGTGGCGCTTCGCTTTTTCTTCAGAACTGTCGATGCTGTTCATCAATTAATTCGCGAATCGCGCTGACTATCGTTTCACCGTACGCGCGCCAGCTAAGCTCACCCGCCCGCTGCTTGGCCGCAATCCCCATGCCAGAGATGAGCGACCGATTGGCGGCGCACCAGTTTATTTTTTCAGCGATCGCCTCCGGCGAACGAATCGGCACCAGAAATCCGGTCACACCCTCTCCGATCAAATCATCAGCCCCGGCATTTCGCGTCGCGATCAATGGAAGTCCGCAAGCCATCGCTTCCTGTTGCGCGAGTGCGCGCCCTTCCACGATCGATGGCAAAACGAAAATGTCACAGCTGTGCATGAGACGGAGCACCTCCCGATGCGGCCGCGGCGGTTCGTAAGTGAAGTCGGGCAATTGCTCGCGATACGAACTGAGCGAGCGAAGGGTCGAGACCATCACCACAAGCTCGACCGCAGCGGAGTCGATCATTTTCATGGCCGCGAAAAGATCGGCCAGACCTTTTCGCTGGGTCAGGGAACCAACGAAAAGGACGCGCAAAGGGCCCGCGCTTCTTGTGGTCGATCTTTCTTCATTCGATTTAGCGACTGGCGAACCGAACGGCGCCACCAGACAGTGTTTCTTCGCGTGAGCTTCTGCCGGCAAAGATTCGAGCACAAATCTGCTCGGGCAAATCACCAGCTCGGCGAGGGCGAGTTCGCGCGTCTTGCGGGAAAGTTTTCCTTCCGAGTCACGCGTGGCGCCGAGCGTTGGTTCCCAATCCGGATAACGCTGCGCTTCTTCGCGGAGCAACCGCTGCGTGGTTTCCCAATAAGCAATGGGAAGATCATAGACACGTTTCAAACCAAGATCACGCGCGGTCGCGAACAACCACTCGGCGCAATCTTCATAAGCGTAAACTGCGCACACATCTGGCCCGTATTCCCCGTGGCGCAGTCGTCGCGCGGCTTCGCGATCAAGACTCTGCCACACTCGATCGGTGCTCGCCCATCCCGATTCATGCGCCGTCAAGCCTCTGGCGCGCAAAAAACCGGCCAGTAAGCGAACCGATTCCCGGAATGCGTGGATGTCGATCTTGTCCGCTGGTAGCGCGTAGTTGCGGCGGAGTCTACCGCGCATCTTGGCTGTCAGGATGGGGTAAGAATTTTGGGACCAACCAAGCGTCGTGACAAATCTCGCCAGGAGACTGGCGCCATCGAGCGCAGCGAGCACGGCACGCACGTTGGCATTGCCGAATGGATGCGTGAGCAAAACCATTCTACTTCACCGGTTCGCCACGAAGAATCTGGCGATAAGCGCGCGCATAAAAGTCAATCGGTTCGAGCTCATCGGTAAGCTCTTGCCGGGTGCGCTCGGCGCGCTCGGCATATTCGGCTTCGCTCATCTTCGCCGCTTGTTCGAGGAGATTCGCCAATGCGCGGGCGTCGCCGGGCTCGCACATCAGCGCCTGCCGGCCGCCGGCTTCGGGCAAGCCGCCATCGCGGGTGATGATGCAAGGGACGCCCAGACTTCGCGCTTCCACGGCCGTGAGACCGAAATCTTCATTCGTGTTCGGTGGAACCACCACCCAGCGCGCGTTTTTCATGCGCAGCGTCTTGGTTGTTTCATCGACAAACCCGGTAGTACGAACGCCGTGAAGTCCGCGTCTTGCGATTTCTGATTCAATCGTTGCGCGCAGAGGACCATCGCCCATCAAGAGAAGCGGCCAGACTTCCCGATCGATATTGGCTTGCGCATAAGCATCCACCAACGTCGCGATCCCCTTGTTCGCAATCCATCGCCCGATAAAAACAAAACCGGTCCGTTCGATTGGTCGAGTCCAATCCGGGGACAATTTGGATGTCGTCGGGACTTTGCGACTGCCGCGCCGTTTGCGATTTCCCTCCCAGGTTCGCCAAACAAAATCTGAGTTGTACCAGAGCGCGTCGGCCCAGCGTGAACTGATTCGCCAGAGCAGGCGATGCAAGCTCCACTCGCGCCGCATGTAGTTGTGAATGGTCAGCACAACTGGTTTCCGGAAAAATTTCGCGAGAAACACCACGTCCGGGGACGCATTCTGCAAGTGCACGATGTCGGCCCATTTGATTGTATCGGCCAACTCGCGGCCGGCTGAATCGACAAAGATGAAGGATTCGTGGCGGAGCATCGTGGCCAGACTCGGATGCAGCGCGAAGCCTTTCACTTTTTTAAAGCAGAGCCGGACAATAAAATCAGGTTCGTGACGTACGGCGTCGGCCACGGCCAGAATGAACGCTTCGATTCCGCCGTAGGCACCGTGACACGGGCTGACCAAAAGAAGCTTGCTTTGTTTCACCGGCTTGCAGCTTAACCCCGCATTCGACTTATTTGCGCCAGTTGGAGCGCGTCAGCGAATTTCGCGGCGATGAGCTCCCACGACGAAGCCCGCTTCTGCCAGGCGCGAAGACGCTCTCCGCGCAGCTTTAGTTCAGCCTCCGAGACGCCTTGGAGCAATTCATGCGGCGCGATGAGCCAGCAGAGAGGTTCCTCCTTCGACCGATCGGCGCATGCGGCGACGATGTTCAATCCGTGGGCGGCATAGGCCATGAACGTCCCGGATTTGCTGTAGCTCAACTCATCCTGCCCGGAAATACCAAACGACGCCGTCAACAACAGCTCGGAGATCTCGCGCTCGGGCCGGGGACCGCGCTGCTCGAAACCGTCCGCAAGTCCGAAACCAGAGAGCAAACCGCGCTCTTCATTTTCGCCATCTCCATTCGCGCCGACTGTGATAATCTTCGTGATGCGACCGGCGGCGGCGAGCGAGCTCAAACCGCTCCACATTTTTCTAAGCGCGCGGATGCGCGCGCTTTGCAGTCCGAACAAGACGGCCCAGCCTGGCTTCCGCCGTGGATCGGTATCTTTATCGTGACGAATGTTCGATCCAACGGGAAGAACGTGAACTCGCGTGCGCGGCGCCAACGCGCGCAGATGTCCCGCCTGACTGGATGTGCTGGTGAAGACAATGTCCGCACAATCCAGCAATTGTTTGATCGAACGGCGATGGAAAAACTGCACGATGAAGTTCTTGTTCATGATCGGCCAAAAACCCCAGAGCTCATGAAACATGACCACCAGAAGACCGCGCGCTTTGGTTTTCCAGTCGATCAGCGCGCGGATGAGATTGCGCGGATAGCCGGCACGATCGAAGCCATAAGCGCTGTATTGCACGAGTATTTTACCGCCCCTGGACGGCAACCGCTTCAAGATTGCGTCCGCATCGGCGCCTAACTCTGCCACGAAGTATTGCCGCGAAGCTGTCCGGCTTTCTCGGACCTTCGGAACAAGCAACCGCAGATTTGGAAGCGACGGCCAGTGGGCGAGTACTCTCAGCGTATAATCGCCAACTCCGCCCGCACCCGGAGTCGATTCCGGAGAGATGATGACGATCTCATCCGTCACGTCATCGCCTCCTCTTGCACCTTGGCTGGAAGCAAATCGGAAATTTTTCGGGCGATGATGTTCCAGTCAGCGTTTTGATCGTACCACTCTTTGAGCGATTGCGTTCTTCCGCCAAGATCGGCCTCGGAAATCGTTGCGACTTCGTCCGGCGAAATCGTGAAGCACAACGGCGTCGAGGCGGCGTGCAATCTGCCGACAATCGCGCAACCGTGCGATGCGTAGGCCATAAACGCGGTGGATTTGCTCCAGTTTTTGAAGGTGGCGTTGGTCAGAGCAAACTGCACCCCAGCAAGCAATTTGGAAACTTCAAGAGACGGCAGTATTCCGTGGCGAATAACGACATGGGGATCAGGCCACGCAGCAATCAGTTCCTCTGATCGCAAATCAAATTTTTCATCGCGCGGTCCGACGAGGTGAAGCTTGGTTAAGCGTCCATCCCTTTGCCACGATCGAATTTCTGCATCGAACATCTGCAATGTCTGCCAGCGGCTGAAAGGCAGTCCGAAGATCACGAACTCAGTACGAACCCTTTGTTGTGAAAGATTGTCCGGCGCAAGGATATTCGATCCGACCGGAGCTAGATGAACATCGGCGCGGCCGGAAATCTTCATAATCTTTGTCACGTGATCGCTCGTGTTCGTGACGATCGCATCGGCGAGGCGCGCAAGTTTGCGGATGATGCGGCGGTTGCACAGGTCGATCCAATAGTGTCGAGACGCGATTGGAAATTTGCCGGGCAATTCATGAAAAAAAATCAGCAAGCGTCCCGCGGGATATTTTGCCTTCCATTTGGCGAGGACCGCCGGAAGCCATATTGGACAACCGTAACGATGATAGGCCCGCCCCGCGTAATGCAGAAGAACATCCGCGCCACCCGCGCTCTCGAGCGCGCGGGAAAGGTTGGCGGCCTTGGCGTTGAATTCGGCGATCGCGCTATGATTGAGGGCGGCGGCTGATTCCGCCGCGCCTTCAACGACGAGGAATCCAACGTGCGAGGTCTCGCCAGGCCAATGTCGATGTAACAGCCAACTGTAAGCGCCGATTCCGCAGAGCTGCGGCGGAAGCCGCGTGCTGATAATGATGAACGGCCGCGCGTTCATGGGACGGTGACAAAGCGAGAAATCGTGCCCCAAAACTTCCGCGTCTGATCCGCGAGCATGAACTCGCGGCGCGCAAGATCGAGAGCGTTCGCAGCGGCCTCCGCGCGCTCTGAGTTCGTCAGGTGCGCCAGTGATCTCGCGATTTCCTCCGGACTCAGACACGTGAGAAAAATCGCAGCCTTGTTCCCGGCTAAAATATCAAATGCCGCGGAAGTGGTAGGCCCATGATAAAGAATTGGGATGCCGCTGCCGGCATAGGTCACCATCTTGGTGGAGACACTGTAGCGGGCGAAGTTTTCATGTTCTTTGCCGAAGGGGATTGGCATGTAAAGCAGATCGGCGTTTTCGAGATCGCGGTCGATCTGCGGCTCGCTCGCAAAAGGGAGAACCTTAACTTCTTTAATATCTTTGAACACGTGGGGCCGGATATGTTCGCAACGGCATTTCACCGTGACAGCGACCGCGGGATGCTCGCGCTCAAAGATAACCGTCCCTTCAAGCAGAGCGCGCAGGTTGCGTTCGTAAGCCATATGGAAAAGTCCCATGAAATAGATCCGCAAACGGCCCGGCTCCGCCGTGTTCTCATGCGGGGCCAACTCGTTCAATCCATCTGTGACGACTTGATAATCGCGCGCGCCGTAGCGGCGCGAATATTCACGTCCCAGCGCCTCGGAAATAACGAAGCGGCCATGCGCGTTGAGCCAGGCGCGGCGCATGGCCGTTTCACGCAGGGCAGCTCGTCCAGCGCTGGCTGCGGTGTAGGCGAGATCGTCGTGCAAACTAATGAAGAACGGGAGAGAGAGTTCGCGAGCAACGGCGTGCGCCTGGGCGAAATCCAGACCCGCGTGCGGAATGGTATGAATGGCGCACACGCCCCGGCGCTGACAAAATTCTTTTAATCGACGCCGAAATCCAGAGGCGAACATCGACACGGTCATCTTCGGGAATATCGCCAGGCGACTCGTTTCAATTTTTCCCCAGGAGGGCCGACTGCGAAGATGTGTTTCGTTAGGCGAATTCTGCGGACGTTTCGGAGCGCAACAGAGGCTGTGCCATTCCATCGGCGCTCGTCCGAGCAAAGCGCGAAGAATGCGCGCGCCACCGCCAGCCCAGCAGAGGCTGAATGGTTGAACAAACAAAATCGTGTTCCTGAGAGAGCGCAACCGCCGGCGATAAACATGAAGCGTGTCGTCGGCAATCTTTGACCAGCTAAACTGCGCGGCTGCTTCCGCGCTGCGCTCGGACAGTCGTTGGTAGGAGGGTTGGTCGCGTTCAAGAATTTTGCAAATTGCGCCCGCGAATGCGTCGATGTCGCCACTGGGAACGAGCAGCTCAGGCAAACGCGTGCTTAAAATGTCGCGCGGACCGGCAACGTCGAATGCAACTGTCGGAAGAGCAGCGGCGAGTTGTTCGAGCACGGCCAAACCAAAGCCTTCGACGTAGCTTGGAAAAGCGCCGACCGCACAATCAGCCAGAAGCTTGGGAAGATCGACAGGCGAATAGTCGGAGATCGACTCGATTCCGGCGGATGATTCAAGGCCCAAGTCTGACAAAATTGTGTCCGCACCAACCATCGTCCCGAGAAAACAGAAACGAGCATTTGGAACTTCCTGCCAGATGCGCCGGACGATACGCCCCCAGTCGTGGGAACCTTTCCTTGCGGCCCACATTCCGATGAAACTGATTTTCTTTTGCGCCAAACGGACATCGGCGGGCGCCGCCGCCTGCAAAAGAGCGCGGCGTCGTTCGGCGGTGAGGCCATATGGTTGGACGACGACTGGGTGATCAGAAGCGATTTCACTGTGAAGACAATCCGATTCGTTTTCGTTAGGCAGATTAATGAGATCGGCATGCTGCACGGCCTTTTCGGAGGCATGCATCAGCCGCCGCCTGGTGAGCGTGTAGAGAATCCGGCCGAGAAATCTTCCACGCGAGCGGCGCGGCCAACGATGATGTGCGCTACGCTCGAAGCGATCATAAAGCCGGTACAAGCCGACAGAACGCGCAACGAGAAGTCCGTTAAACCTCAACTTTTCTTTGGACGCAGGCAGAGAACCAATGAGGGCGTCGATCACATCGTAGCGCGGGCGTTTCCTTCTCACAAACGCGGCCGCTTTATAGGCAAAGAGCACCTGGCGCAGGGCAAATCCTGCACGCGAGCCACGCGCATTCGGGAAAGCATCAGACAAACTGAAGTGATCGACAACATGACCGGCGGCGCGCCATTGCTCCGCCAGTTCCATGTAAACACGCACGGCGCCAAGTCGCGCATCCCAGGGCAAATTGAGCACAACCAGGATGCGAAGCGGCCCTGGCGCCGGCGGCAAGGTCTCGGCCCTCACTGTTTCAGGCTTATCCAAAACTTGTGCCTCACCGGGTTAACGTAATGACGCAGAGCCAGAGCGGCGCCGGCGTATTGATCGGGATAAACGAACTGATCATCCAACTGCAATACATACTTGGTGGCATCAAAAGGACGTCCCCCGCTCTCGTGCATCGTCAGATGTGTCATGGTTTGATTCGTAAAAAAGTTGGGTTCGCCTTCGAGTTCGAGAAATCGTTGGATGCTCAGCGACCAGTCGAGCTTCTCGAACAAGAGCAATACTCCCGTGTTCACCGGTTCCTTTCGCTCGTTCGGATCGCGCAAAAGTCGAGCGTCACCGGAAAACTGACAGTCGGCCAAATAATACGCGGGCGCGTCGTGGGCCGCGGCGCGGATGGCAAGATCGGGAGCGCTTGCGAAAAAGAGAACGTCGGAATCGACATATAAGGCGGGGCCGTTGGTCGGAAGCGACATGATCAACGCGAGTTGCCGGCCGGTTGGATGGGTTGCGAGATATCGAAGAAACTTTTCCGGCAGTCCGCTGGGCGGCGGTTGGATCGACAATCGCACCGAAACAATCGGGTCGATGCGTTCGAGCAGCCGGATGCTTCGAGCTGAGTGCGAGCCATCCGAAACCACGGTGAAACTTTTTGGACGCCCCACCTGTCGAAGAAACGATCGAATCGAGGCGACTTGTTCCGGCAAGGTCGTCTCGCCAGAATAAGCGAACACCTCCAGGGCAAGTGAGCGTGGCAAGTGCAGTGGCGTCTGGCCAGATGATAACCGAAGTTTGGCATCGTTATCCGGGCGCTGATTGGAAGGAACGGAAGCCGCGATATCTGAGCGCAATGTTGAGCAGAAGATTGGGAATCGCGGAAATAAGATTGAAGGTCAGAACGCCCATGACGCTCGAGAAATCAGTGTAGGGAATCAGTGCTATTTGCGCGGCGAGCGTGAGCGGAATGTAAAGCCATGAGCCGGCGACCCAGGCTTTGGAGGCGTTCAGCGCCCAAAACGTTCCGGTCAGTGCGGAGAGGACGGCGCCACCCACCATGAGAAACAGTTCTCGATGGAGGTGGGCGTATTTGCTGCCAAGAACAAAGAGAAATTGGTCCGGAAAAATTTCCGCGCCGCACAGAACAAGCAAACTGAACGCGCTTACGCCGCCAATGATTGCCGCATAAAGCCAGCGCAGTTTCCGTGCGCTCTGGCAGCGAGCGAATGCCGGGACGAAAACGTTGGTAAGAAGATTACTGAGCACCGCAAAAATCATCGCCAGTCGCCCGAGCGCGCCCACTTCGGCGACCGAACTCGTGCGGCGGGCGAAAAAGCTGATGAGAAAAACCGTGATCTGTCCCTGCAAACAATAGAAAACAGCATTGGCGGCGAGTTTTCGGATAAAGCCAAACATGGCGGCGCGATCCTCGGCATTTTCGGGCGCGTCCAGATCGATGACACCCGCCACGTACTTTCGGAGCATGGCGTATTGCAGGAGCAACGTCGCCGTGGCGACGGCGACGGCCACGCCGGCATTGAGAAAAAAATACATGAGCGTGACCAGAACGAGGAGTCGCGCGATCGCGCCGGTGAGATCGATGCTCTGGATACGCGCGATATCGGAGCGCAACCGAGGGACGACGTCCAGGACGCCGAGCGATAGTTGGATCAAAAGCCCGGCGAGAACCACGACGATCAAGACTGCGGTGTAAAAAAATGACGCGCCGTTCTTGACCAACAGGAAATACAAAACCGGAGCGACGATGATAATGGCGACCGCGCCGAGCTTTCTCCGCACGCTTAGCGCAGTGCTGATGAGTTGACCGAAACGATGTCGATCTTGCCAAACGCGCCCCCCGATCGAGACCAGACCGACGCTGATGCCAATGTCCGCGAGCAGGTTGATCGTTCCCTGCATGGTATTGGCGATGGTGAAATAGGCGTACTCGCGCTGTTCCAGTGTGCGAACGAGCAGAATCCCGCTCAAGAACCCGATGATCTGCACAACCGCCTGCACGATCGCGAAATTGCCTACGATCTTTGCCCGCTGGAATGCGCGGCGAATGATCGGCGCAGAGCCCTCCTCCATTAGCGGCGGTAAGACGGGATTGAAGAAACTCATGGCGCCTTCAATTGCTCAACAGAGCCATGAGCGGCCCAAGTGCCAAGACCAATTCTTTGAGTAGTGGTGCTTGGATCAAGTGTTTTTGGAGCCAGCCGCGGAAATCAAATGACGCGTTGAAGGACACGCGCGGCCGTGTGGCGGCGGAAAATGACGGAGCCCGAAGGACGAAGGATGAAGGAAGCCCGAATGCTCAAATGACGAAGGAGCAGTCGGCGAGTTCTTTCATCATTCGGATTTCGTCATTCCTTCGTCATTAGACATCCGTCGTTCGTTATTCGCACTTAAGGTTCCGCTTCGCAATTCGAGCAGAATGGAACCAGACAAAAGGCAAATTTCCGTTCGCAGTTAAGAAGGCTGTTTGGCGGGCTCGCGCGGCGGCGGAGCGGTGAGCGCTTCGTCATCCGTGACGGAGGCGGGCGGGTTGTAATACTCCGCATACTGGTAGTAATAATATTCGGGCAGGGAGGTATCGACGAAATTGAGAATAATGCCCGGAACGTTGACCTGCCGGCCGTAAAGGAGCTCGAGCCCTTTCCTGATCAGACGCGCCGAGGTGTAAGAAAGGCGCACGACGAAGAGCGTGGCGTCAATCTTGGGAGCGAGGCTGGCGGTGTCATCCGCGGCGAGGACCGGCGAGCTGTCGATGAGGATGTACTCGTAGTGCTTGTACATTTCTTTCAACAACACATCGGTCGAATCGCGCAGGAGATGCTCACTTGGCTGCGACAAGCTCTTGCCGCGGGGCAGAATGAACAGGCTCGGGTAGGAAGTCGGTACGACAACTTCCTGCCAGTTGACTTCCTGTTTGAGCACTTCGGACAAGCCGAGCTTCGAAGAGATGCCGAAAGCTTCCCGGAGCGCGCCGCGCCGCAGATCGGCGTCGATCAACAAGGTGCGCGCGCCGGAGAGCGCCATGGTGATGGCGAGATTGGCCGCGATCGTGGATTTTCCTTCGTTCGGCACCGCGCTGGTGACCAGAAGTGTTTTCGGCCGGGGACCCTCGTAGGGCATGAAGAAAATCGAGGAGCGGACGTTGCGGTATGATTCCGCAAAAATGTGGCGCGCATCGTCCGGTTGGAGCAGGGTGAGCTTGCCCTTGGTCTTTTCCTTTGGAATTTGACCGAGGACACTTTCGGAGAACTGGTGCTGGAACTCCCCGAACGAGGCCATGCGATCATCGATGCGATCGAGCAGGAAGAGAATGCCGATGCCCGCGAGCAGGCCGCATCCCAAACCGATCAACAGACTCTTGATCAGTCCGGGCCGGACCGATACCGGCGGCGTGGCCATTTCCATGACGGAAACCTGATCGGCGCTGTCCACGACTTGGGAGACATCAACCTCTTTTAGATTGTTCGTGAGCCGGTCGTATAAAACCTTGAGCCGATCCACCTTTCCCTTGACGCGGTTGAATTGGGCGAGGCGCTGGCTCAAATCGAGCGCTTTGGCCTCCCATTCCTTGATGTTGGCCTGCAGGTTTTCCATCTGTTTGCCGATGGATTTGCGACGCGTCTCGAGCTTCTCGATCGTGTCTGCACGGAAAAGATCGATTAGTTTCTCCTGTTTCGAGATGTCATCGTTTAGCTTGAGGATCTTGGGATGTTTTGGCCGAAGATCTTTCGCGAGCGTGTCGCGTTCCGCTTTCAAGAGCTGGACCGCCTGCTTCGCCTTCAAGTACTCGCCTTCCGGACCTACGCCAGAAAATGGCATCCCTTGATCCTCCGTGCTTTGTCCACCCAGATTCGCTTCAGATTTGTTCTGCGCGCGATCAAGGTTTTGATCGAGATCGAGGAGATTGAGGAGATCATACTCGGTTTTTAGCCCGGCATAGTCCCGGTTTAATCTTACCAGATAGGCGGCCGCGCTATTTCCCTCCTCCTGAATGAAGCCGATGTTGTTCTGTTTCTGAAATTCGAGCATTTCATCTTCGGCCGTTCGCAAATCTTTTTCCGTCTGAATGAGCTGCTCGGTGATACCGGTGATCAGGGTCTGTCCCTGCCCCTCACGCATTCCCTTTTTGAAATCGAGATACTTCTGCATGAGCGCGTTCAGATAAGCCTGCGTGTAATCCGGAGTGCGGCCAATTGCCTGAAGATCGAAAATGGAGGTGCGCGGTTTTTGCACGACCGTAATCTCCACCCGCATAGGCTGCATTTCCGGATGGGTGGAGCGAACGAGCGCTTCCGCGCTGCGTTTGACCTCGGCGCTCTGCATGAGCTGAATCTGGGTGCCGTAAAAATTGACGCTGTCTTCGCTGTAAACCGCGCCTTGGGCGATGTTCAACTTGCCCGCGAGCATCATTTTGCTGGTAGAGAGAAATGAGGGCGGCATTTGATAAATGAGAAACGCTTCGACGAACAGCCCGAGACAGATCGTCAAGACCGGAATCCACCAGCGCCTGAGGAGCAGGGCCTTGTAGCGATGCAACCGGGTGATCAAGGTGTTGGACCACGCGGCGGGGGTGGGTCTCTCAACGGCGGGAATAGGAGCTTGCATACCTACATGTTGATCAAACGCTGCGGGACATAAATTTGATCGTCGGGTTGAAGCACCACGTCTTCTTCGGTGTGCCCTTCTTCAATGACCCGCTTGAGATCGACCGTGAAGTCTTTGCCATTTTTCCGAGTGACCTTCACTTTGCGTTTATTGGCGAAATCGCCAAAGCCGCCCGCCCGGATGACGGCTTTGCTAACCGTATAACTTTCATCCGGAGGGACCTCTTGCGGCCCCTGGCTTTTCACCGAGCCGTAAACATAAATCCGGCCGCGCGATTTCTCGCTCACCCGGTCAACCGCCAGGATCACGGTCGCGTGATAATAATACTCTTTCTCGAGGGCACTCTTGATGTTGAAGGCAAGCTCTTTGCACGTTTTGCCTTGGGCCGGGACCAGGCCGACGTACGGCACTTCCAGCTCCCCGCTATCATTTACCCGCAAGCGCTGCGAATCGTTATCTCGATCTTCCACCACGCGGAAACTGACGAAGTCATTCGGGCCAAGCTTCTTTTTGTCATCGAGAACCTCCATCGAGTTGGTCCGCATGACCGTGCTCGTGGTCGGCGGAAGATCGGCCGACGGTGTTTTGGCGATCGACGGAATCGGGCTGGCGGAATCTTGGGCGCGTCCTGGCGGTGAACCCCAAACGATTGCAGCGAAGATCAATGCATAAACACGCACTCTCATTAGCATTCCCGCTTCATCCCTTTAAAAACTGTAAGTGCCATCGAGCGAGACGCGGTTCTGCGTATAATCACGCAGCGGCACATTGGAATCTTTTTGCGTATATTGATAACGCAAGCCAAGGGTGATATGTGGAGTCAACTGATATCCAACAGCGATCGCGCCACCGAAGCGGTGGAGATGTTCCCTGATGAAGCCGCCGGATTCATCCGCATCTTCGTAAAAGAACTCTGTGGAGAGGAGGGTATTGCGGATGATGTTCCATGATACCGTATGGCGGATGTAATTCAAAGTAATATAGTTGGAGTTGACGCCGAGCTGGCTCTCGTGGCCCGCGCTCAAAGATTGAACGATGGCAGGATTAATGCGATGCGAGATCAGGATATTGGCGTAGTAATCGGAGAGCTTACCCGAGTCGTGAAACGGGCCGGTACTAACCACGCCGCCATTATTAAACGAGATCCATTGATAGCCGCCAGCCACCCGTACTTTTAGGTAATTGGTCAACTGCGTTTCCGCGAAAGCGCCGATGGCATAGTCGATGGAATCGTTTAAGACATTTTGGTCGTAATAATTGAAGACTGCGTAGGACTCGAGGCCGACGTTGGTGGTCGAGCTGACAGCGAAGTCAACATTTCCCGAAAGTTCCTCGGCGTTTCGGTTCAGGTAATTGAACATCGAGGTCGTGGAAATGTAAGTGTAATGATCGTAACCCAGGGTGACGACGGCCTTGTTCAGGTCCCAAAGCACCGAGACGCCCACGGTGTTCTCGAAGCGGCCGTAATCGACCACATTGCTCAGCGCCAGTTCTGCAATCGGATCCTGCTGGAGCGAGGGGCGCTCGTGGAAGTTGATCCGGAAATCGCCTATAAAAATGTCGAAGGCCAATTGGGAACCCGGTGAAATCAGCACGCCACTTGTATCTGCGTTCGAATGGTCGATATAGAATGCGTAGCCCAAGCCGAGATCGAGTCTCAAGGTATTAAGCTGCGTCACCGGCCAGATGGCATTGACATTTACCTGGGGCCGGATGATCACGTCCTCCTGGGTGTTGACCTCGGCCAGGTTGATGTTGTCGTTATATTCCACACCGAGCGTGGCGCTAACGCGGAACCTGATCGGGCCCATCAGCAGGTTATAGGGAATGTGCTCGATATCTTGCCGGCGCGCTTCCGCGGCCGCTTCTCCGGCCAGTGAGGGCCGAACCACGTCTTGCGATCGAGCAATCGACGCTGCGCACAGGAGCGGAAGGAAAAAAACGAGGGCGATGCACTTCGAGAGACGATTCACGTGAGCATGCGGTGGAGTGACGCTCATAGAGGCAAGTCGGGCGCGTTTACGTTAGCAGTTGTGATACCAAAAATACTCTGTTTGCAAAGCGATCCCCCGCGGCAACGCGCGCCTCATATGGAGCAAGCGTCTCCGTAAACGATAACGTTTGGTTAAATCTGTTTTGATACTTTGTTCCAGCTTTTTTACACAAAATTTCCCTGGGCAGGCAAGCGAAATTGCCTCGAAAAATAAATTTAATATTCCTTCCTCCCCAGGAGGAGACCCGCCCCCACCGGGCAAACCGAGCAGGCCTCTGGGTCCGCCCGGACATTCAAGGAAATTTCTGCGACTGGCCCAGCCTAAGCTCCTAAATGGAAACGATATGAGTCGTTTCCCATCACTTATCCGCTCCCGATGCGCTGTTGGGGGGTGGTTCGGGGCGATTGTCCTCGGCAGCCTTGTTGTCCAGCTTGTTTGTGCCCGCACCGCCGCGATCACAAACGAGATCAACAATCGGAGCGAGAATCCTGATCCCTTGAATGGTGGCGCACAGATCGAATGCATTACGCCGGACGGGCGGGTATCTCCAGTCGCGAATCCCGGGACGAGTACTCCGGGCGCACCGGCCTTGATGATGGACGACGCGACGATCAGTTGCGCCTTGCAGGAGGGCGAAACCACTTTCATTATCCCTCTCTTTAGGGCCGCGTTACTGGATCGTTTCACGCTCATAAACCAAAACGCTGCCGCCCACGGCGAGTTCAACATCGCCGTTTCCAATTCGCATCTTCCCGCCGACAGCCCGAAGTGGACCCAAGTGGACGGGATCGTTTCCTTTGCGCATAAACGGCTCTTTAATCTTTCGATGCTCGGTGTTGAAGCAAAGTATATGAAGCTCTCGTTTCACGTAGAAAAGGCGGGCCAAATGACCGGCCTTGGTCTTTATCGCGCTGAAAAAGAACCGACCGATGCGATCGCTAAAACGGCGAAGCTGCCAGCTCCAGCAGAGAGTCGATATGGAGAAGATCGCAATTTTGATTGCATCAGTCTTTTAGCCGCTTCGCTTCTGTAATCGTTTCGTTTCTTGAATCGCTGCGCTGTGCGAAACGCGCGCAGAGGCGCCAAAACACACGCGCACCGCGTCGCCCGGGGGACGGCTACAGCTTCCGCGCAAGGCACGGAACTAGCTCTTTTTACGCACGGTTTCGACTGTCGTGACGCATGCGATTGGCTACGGGGAATCAGTTACAAGGGCGAGTAGCGCGATCAGCGGGCGACGATCAATCGGATCCATCCCGCAATAAGTGCACAACCAATGAAAACCACAATCGCGCATTATCTGAAAACAATTCTTCTCAGAGCCCGGAGCATCTTCAGATCGTTGCCCGGGCTACGAATGATGCAGTTCGGGATTGGGATGTAAAAAGCGGCTCGCTCTTTTGGCCGCAAGGGCTCGAGAGTTTGCTCGGTTATTGTCGATCTTCCGCCACGGAGCAGATCGGTTTCTGGCAAGAGCAGGTTCATCCGGAAGATCGCGCGCGGGCCGCGGCCAGTATCGGCGATGCTCTCGCCGGAACGAGCGAGCATTGGAGTGGTGAATATCGGCTTCGCCGCGCTGATGGCAGTTATCTCCAGTTGCTCGAACGGGCGCTGATCGTGCGAGATAGCCAGGGCAAAGCCGTCCGTTTCGTCGGCTCGCTCATCGATATCACGACGCGAAAACAATTACATGATCAGCTTTGTCGTTCGCAAAAAATGGAAGCCTTCGGTCAGCTCGCGGGCGGTGTCGCGCACGATTTCAACAATTTCCTCACCACCATCCTCGGCTACTGCGACCTGGTCCTCGCCGAGACTGGCCGGAAGGGCGCGGTTGCCAGCCATGTCGCCGAGATTCGCGGCGCCGCCGGTCGTGCCTCCGTTCTGACCGGACAGCTCCTCGCATTTAGCCGCCGGCAGGCGCTTGAGCCACGCGTCGTCGAAGTCAATTCGCTCATCACCAATCTCGAGGGATCGCTGCTCCGGCTCATCGGTGAGAACATTCGCGTGGTCTGTCATCTGCACGACGAAAAGCAAAGGGCTCACATCAAAGTGGACCCTGGGCAGTTGACTCAGCTCATCCTGAATCTGGCCCTAAACGCGCGCGATGCGATGCAGAACGGCGGCCAGCTCACGCTCGAAACATCGATTGTCGATGTTAGCAAGGAAACGGAACCTGCTTGCGCTTCCGAAGAGTTTACCCCTGGCCAATACGTCCTCATCAGCGTCGCCGACACTGGAAGCGGAATGAGCCACGAAGTGAAAGCGCATCTCTTCGAACCGTTCTTCACCACCAAGGAGGAAGGACGTGGCAGCGGCCTCGGTCTCGCCACCAGTTATGGCATCGTGCGGCAAAGCGGCGGCCACATTCGCGTCGAGAGCGAATCGGGAAAAGGGACTGCGGTGCACGTTTATCTTCCCAAGGTTCCCCCGCCGCCTGCACCATCGTACAAAAAACCGAGCGCAAAGAAGCTGCCGCGGGGCACTGAGACCATCCTCGTGCTCGAGGACGACATTAGCGTGCGCCACATTTCCGTCCGCGTTCTTCGCAACCTCGGCTATCAAGTTATCGAAGCGGCCAACGGCGACGACGCGCAGCGCTTAATTAGCGAAAGCGCCGGCCGAAAAGTTCATCTCTTGCTCACCGACATGGTCATGCCGCAGATGAGCGGCCGCCGCTTCGCCGATTGGCTGCGATCGGCCAGCCCACATATAAAGGTGGTTTTCGTTTCCGGATACCTCGAGGAATCGCTCCATCCTGGGGATCGGCGAGATCCCGGCATGTTTTTCTTGCCGAAACCGTTCGATTCCGAACAGCTCGCTGCCAAAGTGCGCGAAGCGCTCGACAAACTGTAGATGCTCGCCGCGGCGAGCGCGGCGCACGGATTGCAAACACACGCGCGTGGCGTCGCCCAGAGGGCGACGGCCATAGGCCGATCGCGAGGATTTTTTTGATCGACGTGAGAACATTGCCGCTGTTGCGTGCGCGGTATATTGAAAAGCGCGTGATCACGTTCAAAGACATCGAAGCGGCGCGCGACCGCATCGCCGGCGCGGTTTACTATTCGCCCTGCCGGCCCTCGATTCCGCTGAGCGAGACCACGGGCATGGAAATTTTCTGCAAGCTCGACAACTTGCAGCGCACGGGCAGTTTTAAGGAACGAGGCGCGCGCAACGCCCTTGTCCAACTGTCGCCCGATCAAAAAAAACGGGGCGTGATCGCGGCCTCGGCTGGCAACCATGCGCTCGGTCTCTCTTACCAGGGCAAGTTACTCGGCGTTCCTGTGACGGTGGTGATGCCGAAGTACGCCCCGCTCATCAAGCTGAGCAATTGCCAGAAACTTGGCGCCAACGTTGTGTTGCACGGCAAAGATTTCGCCGAGGCAAAAGCGCACGCGCACGAGATCGCGGGCGACAAAAGTCTCGCTTACATCGACGGCTACGACGATCCCGCCATCATCGCCGGCCAGGGAACGATGGGCCTCGAGATTATCGAGCAAGTATCAGATGTCGATGCGGTGATTGTGCCTGTGGGCGGCGCTGGTTTGATCGCCGGCGTAGCGCTGGCCGTGAAAACTTTGCGCCCGCAGACGAAGATCATTGCGGTCGAAGCGGAAAACGCCGCCAGTTTTTCCGCTGCGCTCGAAGCTGGCAAGCCGACCAAGATCGCGCTCCATCCCACGCTCGCCGATGGTCTTGCGATTCCGCAGGTCGGTGCAAACGCGTTTGAGATCGCGCACAAACTTGTCGATCTCGCAACGATCGTCACCGAAGAGCAGATTGCGATTGCAATTCTGCGGCTCGTCGAGTTGGAAAAAACTGTTGTGGAAGGAGCTGCCGCCACGCCGCTGGCAGCGTGTCTTTCTGGGAAATTGAAAGAACTCGCCGCAAAACGCGTTGTGCTCTTGCTTTGTGGCGGCAACATTGATCCAAACGTCCTGAGCCGCGTCATCGAGCGCGGGCTCGTGGCCGATGGCCGCCTGTGTCGATTCACCGCGGTCATCAGCGATCGCCCAGGAGGTCTCGCTGATCTGGCGTCTCAAATCGCATCAACCGGCGCGAGCATCAAGCAAGTGGCGCATGATCGCGCGTTCGCCACCTCGGATGTTTCGACGGTGAATGTTCTCTGCACGGTCGAGACGCGGAACCACCAGCACCTCGCCGAGTTGCGTGCGCAACTGAAAAGTCACGGCGTCGAAACCTACGACTCCAAATAGTTGAACGCGCACTCGCGTTCCGTAGGCTCACCCATGCATAAGCCGATGGTAGGGCGAGACTCTGTCGAGCCTACGAATTTCGATTCCTTCGCACATCGTCACATCGGTCCGAACAAGGAAGAGATCGACGCGATGTTGCGCGAGCTCGGTTTCGAGAATCTCGATGCGCTCATCGACGCGGCGATTCCGAAAAATATCCGGCTCGACCGGCAATTAAATTTGCCGGAAGCAAAACCGGAAAACGAAGCGCTCGCCGAGCTGCGCGCGATCGCTCAGAAAAACAAGGTCGCGCGCTCGTTTATCGGCGCCGGCTACTCGGATTGCATCACGCCGCCGGTCATTCAGCGGAACATCCTGGAAAATCCCGGTTGGTACACCGCCTACACGCCGTACCAGGCTGAGCTCGCGCAAGGCCGGCTCGAGGCGCTTCTCAATTTCCAAACCATGGTGACCGATCTTACCGCGCTCGATATCGCTAACGCTTCGCTTCTCGATGAAGCGACTGCGGCGGCCGAAGCAATGGCGCTTTGTCACGCAGTCGTTGCTGGCCGGAAAACTTTTTTCGTCGCCGACAATTGTCATCCACAGACCATCGAAGTCGTGCGCACCCGCGCGAAACCGCTCGGCATCGAGGTTAAGATCGACAATTTCTCACGGTTCAAATTCGACAGCCCAGTCTTTGGCGCTCTCGTGCAATATCCCGCCACCGATGGCGCGATTTACGATTACACTGGATTCGTTAGGCGAGCGCATGACGCTGGCGCGCTCGTCGTAGTCGCGGCAGACGTTCTCGCGCTCACATTGCTAAAGCCGCCGGGAGAATTTGGCGCGGATGTCGCAGTCGGCAACACGCAACGTTTTGGTGTCCCGCTCGGATTTGGGGGACCGCACGCCGCCTTTTTTGCGACGCGCGATCAATTCAAGCGTCACATGCCCGGCCGGCTCGTCGGTGTTTCGCACGATGCCGAAGGCCGCCCCGCGTATCGCCTCGCGCTGCAAACGCGTGAACAACATATCCGGCGCGACAAAGGAAGTCGCGCATGAAAATTTCTTCGACACATTGCATGTCGATCTTGGCGACAAAAGCGCGGACACAATCTTGTCGCGCGCGGCAACGGCGGGAATGAATCTGCGCAAGCTGAGCAATAACACGATCGGGATTTCACTGGACGAAACAACGTCGGAAACAGACATCGAATTGCTCATGTCGATCTTTCGCGGAACTCACGTTCGCGACTTTGCTGATGATAAACTTGACCATTCTGCTTTTCGTAATCCGCAATCCGCAATCCGCGACTCGGATTTCTTGACTCATGCCGTTTTCAACATGCATCACACCGAGACCGAGATGCTGCGGTATTTGAGAAAACTCGAGTCACGCGATCTTTCGCTGACCACGTCGATGATTCCGCTCGGCTCGTGCACGATGAAGTTGAATGCGACCGCGGAAATGTTTCCGATTTCGTGGCCGGAGTTCTCCAAGCTCCATCCGTTTGCGCCTTTCGATCAAACAGCCGGGTATCGCGAAATGAGCGAGCAACTGGAAGAATGGCTCGCCGAAATTACCGGCTTCACCGCGGTTTCATTGCAACCAAATGCCGGTTCGCAAGGCGAGTACGCCGGACTGCTCGCGATCCGCGAATATCACGCCTCGCGCAACGAATCACATCGCAAAGTTTGTCTGATTCCACAATCGGCGCATGGAACGAATCCCGCCAGCGCGGTCATGGCGGGCTTCCGCGTCGTTCCGGTTGCGACCTTGAAAGATGGCGATATCGATCTGGCCGATCTTCGGGGCAAAGCGGACGAACACGCGCGCGATCTGGCCGCACTCATGGTCACTTATCCGAGCACGCACGGCGTTTTCGAAACAACTATCCGAGAGATTTGCGAGATTGTGCACTCGCACGGCGGGCAAGTTTACATGGACGGCGCAAACATGAACGCGCAAGTCGGTCTTTGCCGTCCCGGCGATTATGGCGCGGACGTTTGCCATTTGAATTTGCACAAGACTTTTTGCATCCCGCACGGCGGCGGCGGTCCCGGCGTCGGTCCGATCGGTGTCGCCGAACATCTTGTTCCGTTTCTGCCCGCGCAGGCTTCGTTGAATGAAGATGTCGATCTTAACAAACGTGTTGGTCCTGTCTCCGCGGCGCCGTACGGCAGCGCGAGCATCCTCACCATTTCCTGGATGTACATTCGGATGATGGGCGCGAGTGGACTAACCGAAGCGACGAAGATCGCGATTTTGAATGCAAACTACATCGCGAAGCGTCTCGATCCGTATTTCCCGGTCCTGTTCAAAGGCAAACGCGGACTCGTCGCGCACGAATGCATTGTCGATCTTCGCCAATGGAAAAGCGCCGGCATCGAAGTGGAAGACGTCGCCAAACGCTTGATGGATTACGGATTTCACGCGCCGACAATTTCGTGGCCGGTTGCCGGCACGATGATGGTCGAGCCCACGGAAAGCGAATCGAAAGATGAGCTCGATCGTTTTTGCGACGCACTGATATCGATCCACGCAGAGATCGAAGCGGTCGCGAACGGAAAAGCCGATCGACAAAGCAACGTCTTGAAAAACGCACCGCACACGGCGCGGCAAGTTGCTGCGGACAAATGGGACCGGCCCTACTCCCGCGAACAAGCGGCGTTTCCCGCACCCTGGACGCGCGAAAACAAATTCTGGCCTTCTGTTGCCCGGATCGACAATGTTTACGGCGATCGGAACTTATTCTGCTCCTGTCCTCCGCTCGAAGAATTCAGCGCAGAATAGACTGACAGATTCCTCGATTCCGCTCGGAATGACAGCGTACCCGGCTAGTTCCGTCGAATCGGCATGCGGAAATAAACGCCTCAGAGAAATCGGCAGAGCAAGGAAAAACGAACTGCTATCCTTCCGGCGCAAGTTCAGGCGTCGCGACGACGCGCGTTGGAACGAGGCGCAGCGCGGTGCCGCCGATTTCTTCCTCCGGGGCGGTGCCGGTTTCGTGGTACTCGGCGTCCTGGTTGACTTGCCAGAGATCGTAAAGCTTGGTGTCAGCCAGAATATTTTCGGCACACAACATCGCCGTCATCATGGCATGATCCTGGTTGTTGTACTTGTGCATGCCGTTGCGCCCAACGAGGTGCAGGTTCGGATAACGATCCTCGAGTTCTTCGCGGATCGTGGCGACATGGTGCGCGTAATCGTCATCGTAAACTGG
>WNFQ01004162.1_pt1 | contig 23721 bp, 26 predicted proteins | sample 5400171 | NCBI WGS metagenome assembly WNFQ01 (sample SAMN13153356, study PRJNA577476) | soil metagenome | isolation source: 20 cm soil under Madrone tree | place: USA:California | collected 2016-06-14
AGAGCAGATGGGCATATCCCTTTAGCGCTAGACGGTCATCGCAGTAGATTTCCAGGTTCGGATTGTCCGTGAAGACAGGTTTATCCGCGTAAGATGCGAAGTCCAGCACGGCCGACTCGGGCGGAATTGTAGCCGCGCCTGGCTGCCGCGCATCGCCCGGCACTATGAAGTGAGGCACCAGAGCGATTCCGTGGTTCATATCACCCTCGAGTTGCAACCGGGTGACGCTCACGTCAGTTTCGTCCCTTGCGGAACTGAACCTGACGACCGGTGCGCGCGGGTCTGTTACCTCCGGCTCCAATGACATCTGTTGACGACCCGTGAAGGGTTTTCCGTTTCGATCAAATGCGAACGCCGCAATGCCTCTGCTGCGGTGGAACACGATCAAGCGGGTCTCTGACGCGATGAAACGGATCCAGATTGTTTGGATTTGATTAATGTCCCGGTAATTCAACGCGACGAATTGAGCAGTTTCCTGCGCCCGGCTTTGACGACTGGCCGGGTCTTTATCGTTTAAGGATGAATTGTTAAAGACAATGATGAGGAAACGGGAGTTCTGCAGTTGGACGCCGACGTCTTCGTGATATTTGTTGACTAACCGTTGTTGCAACGCATTCAGTCCGGCTAGTGATTTGAGGCCACCGAGGCAGGCATGGCTAAGCAGGGCGCCGGTAATCGTCAAAATGATTCCGGCTTTGTGCCAACGTGAGGACCTTAGCTTCAACGATTCAAACCCTTCTTGATCCTTTCGGCCGTCTTCGGACCAATGCCATCGACAGTTTCCAAGCCACCTCCGTCGATGAACTTTCGTAAATCAGCCAGCGAAGCAATTTTGAATTTTTGGTGCAGCATGGCTGCGGTCTTCGGACCCACGCCGGGGAGTTCCAGCAAGTCGAGCACGGTTTCCGGTGTCTCAGCAATCAACCTCTCCCACGCGTCAAAGGTACCCCGATTAACCAGGTCGACGATCTTGCCAGCCAATGCTTTACCGACACCCGGAATCTCCTGCAGACCGGCGATGCCCTCCTGCGCAGCAATCTCCTCTACCGGCGTGGGCCACGTCTCGATCGCTTCGGCTGCCATGCGATAAGAGCGCAGGCGGAAGGGGTCTTCGCCGCGAATTTCCATTAGCGCAGCCATGCTATTAAAGCGCCGGGCAATTTGTTCGTTGTCCATTGATGGACAGGATTAACAAGATTTTCAGGAAAAGCAAGAGACAGAGCTCGCTTACTGCCCGGCTTGTAAATCATGTCAATCGTGTCAAAGCCTCCAGCGGGTAGTGTCCTAATCTGAAAAGCCACGGGCCGAAGTATGGCACAGGCTTTGTCCTTGCGCTCTATTGTCCCACCTCCACATTAGTGATATAAGGCCAGCAATCTGTGGCTAAGTTCTTCATTAGAATGGCGTCGGTGCTTGTGGGCATTGCCATAGGCGGCTTTACTTTTCTGACGGCAACTAACACGCCTGTGAATTATGGGCGTCTGGTGCCGGGGGTGGTGGCATTGTCACTTGGGGCATGGACCTCGCGACTTCTTCTACGCGACGAAGGGGGATTTGATGGCAGTTTTGCAGTTGGCGTGCTGCTCGGGTGCCTCGCAGCGTGGATTGGTGAAACTTTCTTTTCATTTCACTTGCCCAACAGTTAAAACCATACCTAACTAAATACTCAGGAACGCTCCGGGGAGAGCACCTGAGACTTCGGCGGCGGGGCTAAGGCTTCGCCGCTTTTACTTTTCGGTCTACAATAGTTCAACACTTTCGGCGCGCCTTAACCCTGTCCGGCCAGATAGGGGACAAGTTGCGATTTCCTGAACGCTTCAGGCGCGCCGATTACTTTTCAGGATCACGGCTAACAGGAAAGCCGATCATGTCAGCAAAAAGCCTCGATGACTATCTATTAGACGTTGGCAATCAAACCATCTATCAAGAACTCGAAAGAATAGGGCTGACGCCCCTCCCGTTCTTTGACTTGTTTTACAAACTAATAGACCTAGTAAAGCAAGGGAAACCCTCGCAAGCCTTAGAAGAACTAAACGAAATAACTCCGTTTCAGGCGGGCGGCCTAAGACTCTTCGTGTTGAACTGCATTAGAGAAAACCTACGCGACTATATCTCCCTTGCTGCGGGATGGTCTAAAGACACCGAACACGAATCCGCTCTTTTCGTCATTGACAAAGAATACGATGAAGTCGCGAAACGCTTTCCCCCTGACTTGTTCCCGGATGATCCTGACAATTCGATCAGCGACCGGGCAAGACAAGAAGTCGCCCAAAGTCAGATGGTCCATAAACTACTTGGAGAGATGATAAAAAGAGACTGGGACAAAGCGCGTGAAAGAGAAAAGCTAGAGCAAGAAATTGAATTGCGGGCCAGACAAGATGAACGTGAAAAACTAGAGACTACCATAAACGAAACGGTTCAAGCCGCAATAGCCGCTGCCAGCCCAAAGCGAAACCCGGAGCACACGCTTAATAGGCAGGTTCTCGCTCTCGGCTTTATTCTGAAGCGTCTGAACGTCCAAAACATCGACAAGTCAGATCAAGCCCGATTTGTAGAATTCTTGATAGGCAAGACCTACAAGGATATTTACGACAACTTGCGGGAATTGGATGATCGAGTTTTACACCGGAAGGGCGAAGATGCCCGATTTGTAATAGCACAGTTTGAAAAACTCGGCTTGAATGATATCGCAAAAGAAATCGAGGAAACCCTAAATAAATTCAACTTGTAGGGGCCTACATGTAGGGGCCTACAACTCTACCCTCACAAAAAATCTCTCCAAAATTGTTAGGGGCCTATTTGGATCGTCTGCTGATTAAATGGCGGGCGATGAGATTAGACTCAAACAGTTATCACGTCTGGCCGCGAGCGCCCTAAAAACGAAAGCCCTGATTTCTCAGGGCCAGTTCGTCTTGCTGGAGGGTGTCCCGCGACTGGTGTCGTTAAAGGCCGTTACAACCCAAGGGGGCGCTGTTACCGCAGCGTCGGGTTCGATTCCCCCATCCTCCGCCAAACCAAAAGTATCATACCTTGGCTGCGGAGTTAAGTGTTTCGCGTATCCAGGTAGACAGATCGGGCGAACCCGCAGCCTTAGCCGCTCTTTGATATGCGGCCTTCTCGTTTGGTTGTACACGGGACTGCAATACAATCGCCTTCGCTTCACCCTTCGGAAGCTTAGGTCTACCTACCTTTGCTTTTCGCATTCTTAATCTCCGACATGATCGCCGCTTGTACGGCAGTCTGAGGCGACGTAACAGGCGGCAAAGCTAATACCGCAACGTATCGTCGCTGATCGTCATCCGTTGAATATCCCCACCCGTAACATCGTGTCGCTCTAGGGTGGCCGCGAATGTCAAACACTTCTACCTCGCCCTCCCAGATTGTCTCGCTTTGGAATTCCTCGATTACAGGCACAGTCTCAATGTGCGTTGACGTAGCGCCATGCACGTTGAGAATCGCGGCCTGTAACTCTGCGATGTAATCTTCGCGGTTCACGATGCCGCCTCGACTGCCTCGACTAGATCGTCGTAGCTCCAAAAGTCACGCTCGACACCCGCAGCCATGGCCGGAGTCATTTTCAACGTGCGGTGCGTTTTGACGAAATTGTGCGAGGCGAAATTCAGCGCAACCGCCGCCTCGAAATTCTCATACTTTTTGCTGAAAGCGTGAGTCAATGCGCGTTCAGGATTGCCAATAAACACCCTCTTTTTGCTTGATGCGATGCGGGGCTGACTATAACGACGTTCTGGGTTATACGCTGCGCTACCGTCCTCCGACTGGTAGGTTTTTACAATCTGCGCATAGTGAACATCCGTTCCGAAAACGACTTCAATCGCATCCTCATATGAGTTCATCGCGTCCGTACTAATCTGAACTTGATTCTTGAGGCGTGAGGCTAGGTCGCTGATAAACGCAATCGTTTGCTGATGATTGCGCGAACTCGAAACGTGATAGGAAGGGACTAATTTCGTGTCCGAGTCTATCGCGCAATATGTCCAAACGTCACCCATTGTCGGATCGTCATTCTCTTTAACATGACGTGCCTTTTTCCCGACGTATCCCCAAATCTCATCTAGCTCTAATCGGTGGCAATCGAGGTTGCGCATCTTAGCGTCTAACAGTCGCGCACAGCCTTGACCGATCCGAACTCCTAAGCGCATGATCGTGTCCCGGTGAATCCCAGTCATACGTTCAATCGACCGGATCGAATTACCTTCGGCTAGAGCCGCTGTAACCGTAATCTTTTGGTCTGTCTTTAAGAAGTAGTTTGACATGTTTCCGTCTCCAATGGGAATACTGTACTACGGAAACCTTAAACCGTCAATATACCATTTGCGTACTACGAGAATTATTCTAAGCGGGGGAGTCAGAAGCCTAATGCGCACCCATGCCAAAGGCAAAGCCCAAAGCAAATCCGAGCGCGAGAATCAAGAGTACAAAGAACGGAACGAAGAGTCTGGGAGGATTAGTATGGACGTAGCCGCCTATCTTCTTGCCGCACTGGCCGCAATTGCGTTCCTGCTTGTGGGTCTGTTTTACTCGGAACATAAGATTCCGGCCATAATCCTATTCGGGATTGGTTGTCTCCTAATCACTCTTGCAGGATGCCTGTATTGGATAAAGGCGGTGCTACCTGTTGAAAGTGAATTCCACGGTGTTCTTGTGCCAGCTAATGATCCAGCCCCTCCAAACCCCTGCCCCGAAGGGCCACCAGCCGATGCTATTGCCGTCTACATGGGCAGCTCAGTTGGATATACAACCGCGCAACAGCCCTATGGCGTTCTCAAACTTGACGACGAGGTCATAGTGTCAATAGTGAAAGCAGGGGACGGGCTGTCTCTTAACGCTACTATTCGCAGTCAAGACAAGCGCATGGTTGCCACGATTGAGAACAACGAGTTCCACATTAACCCTAATAATTACTTCTACATTAAGCGCCCTGATCGGCACACGCTAATAGTTAGAGATCAACAGAACCGCGAATGCCTGAACGTCCGTTTCCTGAACCCTACCGCCATAAAGGTTCTGGGCGTCTTTGAATTTCCTGCCGCAAACCTTCCCGCCATCGTAATAGATGACGACAAGGTGCTCAGCACCGAGGGGAACGTCTATAGAAACTTCTGCATTGGCGAAGCTGAAGGTGCTTTCTGGATTGAATCTCGCCCACCGCCGCCTCAGAGACAGCCAAGTTCAGATTAGGACACTACCCCTCCAGCGTACGACCTTGACACGATGCGTCTCGAGCGATTACTAATCTCAGGCATCCAAAAGGACAGCAAAATGCTCTAAGCCCTTCTCCCGGTAGACCGGATTCTCGAGGCAAGAAAACAAATGAAATTCAGAAAAGTTTTGTGCGCCGTGATATTGGCGCTCTTCAGCCTACAGACAGTCAATTTCACCGCGTTGGCGGACGAAGGCATGTGGACTTTCAACAACGTGCCCCGCGCCGAGATCAAAAAGAAATACGGCTTTGACATCACCGATGAATGGCTGAAGAAGGTACAACTGGCTTCGGTCCGCTTCAATAATGGCGGTTCGGGCTCGTTTGTTTCACCCAACGGGCTGGTGCTGACCAATTATCACATCGTGGAAGACATCGTTAACGAAGTCAGCACACCGCAGAAGGATCTGGCGAAGGAAGGCTTTGTCGCCCGCACGCGCGCTGAAGAAATTAAGGCACCCAGTCTCGAGCTGAACGTGCTCATGAGCATTGAAGACGTAACCACTCGCGTCAACGCCGCGGTCAAAACGGGCACATCGGATGCCCAGGCCTTCGCCGCCCGGCGCGCCGAGATTTCCGCGATCGAAGGCGAGTCAACCAAGGCCACCGGGCTTCGTTCCGATGTCATCACGCTTTACCAGGGAGGGCAATACAATCTTTATCGCTATAAGAAATACACCGACGTGCGTCTGGTTTTCGTGCCGGAGTTTCAGGCCGCCTTCTTTGGCGGCGACCCCGATAACTTTAATTTTCCGCGCTTCAATATCGACATGGCGCTGGTCCGGGTCTATGAAAACGACCAGCCGGTGCATCCGGGAGGCTACTTTAAGTGGTCTACAGCCGGCGCGAAAGAAGGCGATTTGGTTTTCGTCACCGGCAATCCCGGCTCGACTTCGCGCCTCAACACGGTTGCTCATTTGGAAGAGCTGCGCGATACCAGCATCCCGATTGTTCTGCGCCTGCTGGAACGGCGAGAGGCCATGCTCAAGAAATACATGGCGATGGGAGAAGAGCAGACCCGCCAGTCCCAGAATGAATTGAACAGCGTGCAGAACAGTCTCAAGGTCTATCGGGGCCAGCTGGCCGGCCTGAAAGACCAGGCCCTGATGAATCGGAAGATGAACGACGAAAGCGCTCTGCGCAAATCAATCGCGGCCAATCCGGATCGGCAGAAAATGTACGGCGATGCCTGGGACGCAATTGCCAAAGCGCATCAGGGTCTACCGTCCTACATTCGCGAACGAAGAATCTTTGATCAGGGTAACGGCTTCAACACCACGACGTTTGGAGTCGCGCGCACCCTGGTCCGTCTGGCGGCTGAAAGCGAAAAGCCAAACGCGCAGCGCCTGCCTGAGTACACCGATGCGCGCCGCGCCTCGCTCGAGTTGGTGCTCTATTCACCAGCGCCGATTCACGACGATTTCGAGAAACTCAAACTCGCTGATTCGCTCGGGTTCATGGTCGAACTGCTGGGCGCTGATTATCCGCTCGTCAAACAGATATTGAATGGCAAGACACCCGAGGTTCGCGCCGCCGAATTGATCGATGGCACCAAGCTGAAGGACGTCGCCTTTCGCAAGCAATTGGCGGCCGGTGGCAGCCAGGCGATTGCAGCTTCAACTGATCCGATGATCGTTTTGGCGCGCACAATCGATCCGAAAGCGCGTGAGCTGCGCGCCCGTTATGAGAACGAAGTCATCGGTGTCGAGCGCGCCAATTACAGCAAAATCGCGCGGGCTCTATTCGATACCGAAGGCACCCGCCTTTATCCCGATGCCACCTTCACCTTGCGTCTCTCTTATGGCGCCGTCAAAGGATATATGGAGAACGGCAAGAAAGTGGCGCCGTTTACCACGCTCGGCGGTCTGTATGCTCGCTCGACGCAATTCAAGTCTGAGTTCCCATATAATTTGCCGCCGCGGTGGCTCGAGAAGAAATCGGCAGTGGATCTGAAGACGCAGTTTAATTTTGTCTCGACCGACGACATTATCGGCGGGAATTCCGGATCGCCGACAATCAACAAGAACGGCGAGTTGGTCGGCCTGATCTTTGACGGGAACATTCAATCGCTGGTGGGTAACTTTATTTACGACGAGTCGGTCAACCGGGCGATTTCCGTCGACGTGCGCGCCATGAGAGAAGTCCTGCGCAAGGTCTTTGACGCGAATGAAATTGCCGATGAATTGACGAAAGGATAATCGCGACTGCGACAGCACTAACTAATTACCCGATTAACTTGCCCACCTCTGTGCTTCGTTATAAGCTAGGGGCAGATTGTCCCCCATTTGATTCTCTTCCCAAGTAGTAATGAGCGAACAGTACTGAATCTGTTGGACGTGTGTTTATGAGCCGGGAGGAAAAAGAACTATGAGAAAAATTATTCTTGCTTTAACCATAGTGGTGTTCGCCGCCAGTTTCGCGGCCGCCGACACAATCTATTTGAAGGATGGACGAACGATACGCGGTACAGTGCTGGGCTTTACTAACGGGCGTTTTGTCGTGCGCGTCGAGCCCCGCTATGCCACGCAGCCAACGGAGGTCGCTCGCAACCGTACCAACGAGGGTGAGATACAGTATTTCCGTCCGGCCGAAGTCGATCACATCGAAATTGACGGGCGCAACCTCGACGAAGCACGCCTTGAGACTCGCTCGGTACAAGTAACGCTGGATTCCAATTGGGTCGATTCGGGAGTGGATCTGCGGCGCGGGCAGAAAGTCCAAGTCAACGCCTCAGGCGTGATCATGGCCGGACGCAATCGAATAACGCCGGACGGCCTGCGCTCAACCGATCCGAGCGCGCCGTTGCCGCGTGCCGCCGAAGGCGAATTGATCGGAGCGATTGGCGATGACCCGCGCGCACCGATTATGGAACTTGGTTCAACTCGCGAGTTCACCGCCGATCGCGATGGACGGCTTTACCTGACCGCCAATCGCGGGACGTTCAATGATACCCGCGGCGCCTTTACGGTGCAGATCAGGAGCGAGCGCGATCTGAATGCGCTTGATACTGGTGAGGACCCTTCACGCCGACGCGCACCGGGAATTCGCTCGCGCGACCGGCAACCTTCGGACTCGCGCGACCGCCAACCGTCAGACCAAAATGATCGCTATCGCGATCGCAATCGTACGGCTCAGGATGTGACCATCCAGGTGCCCGGTACCTCACGCGGCACCGACACCGGCATCGATGTGCGGGTTGGCGATCCGATCACGATCAGCGCGACCGGCACTGTGGTTGCCGGCCGGCGCATCGGCGAAGTGGGTCCCGAAGGCGGGCGCAACACCGGTTTTGGTTCCGTGGTCTGGCGCCTTGATCGCCTATATTCGCATGTCGAACGGCCAACTGAGCCAGCCATATTTGATCGGCAGCCAACTGAGCACCTCTGTTCCGGTCGACGGCCGATTGATACTGGCTATCAACGACGACGACTATAGCGATAACAGCGGCAGCTTTAGTGTCAGGATTAGGTACTGAGGTTGATACAGACCCGGTCGCATTAACGAGTGGGTGATCATGATTGCGACTCAACTCAGAACGCCGTTCGCTAATTAGCGGGCGGCGTTTTGTTCGCTGATACTCCATAAGTTGCATGCAGGGTTACTATTGAGTGTGCCCGGCGGCACATCGATACTCGGTTTTCCTGAAACAGTAACCGCGCCCTGCTTGTTGCGGTGCTTAAGCTGTCGATGGCTTCCTTTTGTTCTCAACAGATACCATCCGTCTTCTTCAAGAAGCTTGAGGATCTACTTGACCTTCATTCACCGACGATAAAGGAATTGTGGCGCCGGTGGAAGACTCCACCGCAGGCTAGTCGGCAAACCCAAAACCATAGTAGGGTGAACTCGTGAACATCCTCAAACCACCCTGCGATGAAGGCGTAATTTCCGCCAAGAAGACAACAGCGCCGTGCAGCAAAGAGCGCGGCCGTTGGATTCTCGCTGCGACCATTCTCGGTTCGAGCATGGTGTTCATTGACGGCACGGTCGTCAATGTGGCGCTGCCTGCTTTGCAGTCGAAGCTCAACGCCACCACCGTCGATGTGCAGTGGGTGGTCGAATCGTATGCGCTGTTTCTAGCGGCTCTGCTGTTGCTCGGCGGCTCGCTGGGCGATCACTTTGGGCGCCGGCGCATTTACGCAATCGGAGTCGTACTGTTCGCGCTGGCTTCCGGCTGGTGCGGACTGGCGCCAAACATCTCGCAACTGATCGCAGCGCGCGCAGTGCAAGGCATCGGCGGCGCGATGCTGGTGCCCGGCAGTTTGGCAATCATCAGCGCGTCATTCCCTGAAGAAGAACGCGGACAAGCGATTGGGACCTGGTCGGGTTCGACCGCGATCACCACCGCGTTGGGTCCGGTCATCGGCGGTTGGTTGATCGAACACGTCTCCTGGCGCGCGGTTTTCTTTCTCAATCTGCCACTCGCGGTGGTTGTGTTGCTGTTGGTAGTGCGGCGCGTGCCGGAAAGCCGGAATGAAGAAGAGTCACGGAAGTTGGATTTTTTGGGCGCCGCGCTGGCCACACTCAGTCTGGGCGCAATCGTCTACGGTCTGATCGAGTCATCGCGTTTGGGTTTGCAGAATCCGATAGTAATAGCCGCACTGGTAGCAGGCACGTTCATTTTTGGAGCGTTCATTTTGGTTGAGGCGCGGGTGCAGCACCCGATGATGCCTCTCACACTGTTTAGCTCGCGCAACTTTGCCGGCGCGAACATGCTGACGCTATTTCTGTACGCGTCTCTTGCCGGCACACTCTTTTTCATGCCGCTCAACCTGATTCAGGTGCAGCGCTACAGCGCGACGGCCGCGGGCGCCGCGACTCTGCCATTTATCTTGATCATGTTCCTGCTGTCGCGCTGGTCGGGCGGATTGGTTAAGCGTTACGGCGCGCGTCTGCCGCTGGTCGTGGGACCAATCATCGCGGCGACTGGATTTGGTTTGTTTCTCAGGCCCGGCGTCGGCGGTAGTTACTTCACCACTTTTCTTCCGGCGATCATCGTCCTGGGATTTGGGATGGCGATCAGTGTGGCGCCGCTGACGACCACAGTCATGAACTCAGTCAATCAAAGTCACGCGGGCATCGCTTCCGGAGTTAACAACGCCGTGTCACGCACAGCCGGCTTGCTGGCCGTCGCGGTCTTTGGATTGATTATGTTCCACGCTTTTAATGGCTGTCTCGATCAGCGTCTTGATCAGATGCCGCTAACGATTGAGGTGCGGCAGGCCTTGAACACGCAGCGCATCAAGCTGGCGGCGGCCGACCTTCCTCGGAGCGTAGACGAAGAAACGCGGATGTCGATCAAGCAGGCAATCGACGAATGCTTTGTTTTTGGCTTTGGGCGCGTGATGCTGGTGGGCGCGGCCTTGGCTCTGGCCGGTTCAGCACTCGCGTGGCTAATGATTCGAGATCGATAGCCTTCGACCGGAGCGCGGACATCCTGTCCGCCTGAGCGCGCAGCGCGAACATACTTCAAGGCGATGATGCCGGCTAAGGCTGGGCGGGCTGCGCCCGCTGGCGGACAGGATGTCCGCGCTCCGCCAGGTTGCGTTATCTCAACCCCGAGCGCTATGGTTAATAGCACGCCCTGTCTGGACAGACCCCCATCTGATCAGACCTCATCGACTAAATTCGTACTGATGAGGTAACTGAGATGGCAAAAAAAGCCGGTATTCCGTTGATTTTGGTGGTCGAAGACTACACCGACAGCCGCACACTGCTTTCGTCTTTGTTGCGGGCCAAGGGCTACAAAGTCGTCGAAGCACGCGACGGCAAAGAAGGTCTGCTGCAAGCAAACCGCATCACGCCGGATCTAATCCTGATGGATCTGGCCATGCCCGAGATGGATGGCGTCGAAGCGACGCGCCAGCTGCGTCTACGACACACTCTATCGCGCACACCAATCTTCGCTATCAGTGCCTATGCGACGGCCGACGTTAAGCAAGACGCGATGGCCGCCGGCTGTGCCGAGGTGTTTCTCAAGCCGCTGGAGATTGAAAAGCTGCTGGGGAAAATCAGAACGGCCCTCGGAGCTTGAGAGTCAGGATTTCAAAATCATTACTTCCGGGTTAGTTCGCGATCGATCGCTACGCTGCGAACCAGACCCTCCAACTCCATCTGCAGTCGCTCTGCTTGAGCGTGCTGTGCTTGCTTGTCCTTGTTCAATTCTTCCAGACGCGTCTCCTGAGTATCGGCTTTGGCCACGTAACGAGTGATCAGTTGTTTTGCTTCGGCAGTTGCGGTTAGCGCTTTAATGTTGTCACGCAGGCGTTGCTGATCGGCCCCGATCTCAGTTACCTCCTGATCAATGGCCTCGATCCGGGCCGCGGCGGCAGCCATCTGGCTTTTGAGGTCTATGATCTTTTCCAGCATCGCCCGGGTTGCCGCGTCGATGTAGTTGCGCGAGATAAACAACTCGAGATCCTGACGACTGAAGTTCAGCAGCGCGTAGTTGTCCATTAACGCCCTTCGCTCGGTAACGGCCAGCTCAACTTTCTGATGGGGTTCGAGCGGAACTCGGAAGCGATAGTAACGGCTGCTCTTGCCATCGGGTTTCTGGGTGTCGTCGCTTAGGACCCAACCGTCGCGCACCGGATGCTCAACATAGATCACGCGTGGCTTGTCGGTCTGGTTCGTCAGCGTGTAAGTCTTTTGACTCGTTTGGTGATAGTGGGCCTGAAAAACTCCATTGACGACGCGAACCAGAAAAGTGGGCGCGCGATCTTCCTTCCCGCGCACATTAACCAGTGTGCCCAGATCCAGCGCGAAAGAAATCAAACGCTGTTCAGCAGGTTTGAGGCGCTCCATCAGGGCTTCGCCGGCATAGGCATCGCCGTCAATTACCGTCAACGCGCCATCCTCGAGCGTTAGTGGCGAAGTATTCTTCAAGAGCAGGCCGCCCATCGGCCGGTCACGCCGGGCGCCTTCGTTATAGATCGAGACGCGCTCGCCATCCATGCGGGTTTGCAGGATCGGAATGCCAACTTCACTACCGGTGGCCGCAGCTTCTACGCCAGAGTCGGGACGAGTGATGGCATCACTCAGCGAGGCGCCATCGAAGGAAGTGATATTGGCGGAACCGGGTGACATCACACTGAGATTATTGGCCGTGCGGCCGTTCGTCGGAAGTTGCCTGATCTGCCTCTGAGAAGGACCCGTCAAAAATCCCCCATTTGAGTCTACGGTCACGGTTTCGGAAACGCTTCCAACTTCAAGACTGAGGTTTGCGTAGGCCGCGCGGTTAGATCCGACCCTGACATTCTGCACCAGGTACCTCTTGAAGCCGGCAGCATTAACCATGACTGAGTAATTCCCAGGCGACAGGACCGAAGACGCGTAAGTCCCTTCATTGGAGCTCGCCGTCGTGAACGACTGGTTAGTAGCAGTGTTCGTGATCGTCACCGAAGCCCCGGGAATCACGGCTCCGTTTGCATCTGTGATGGTTCCGCTAATCGTTCCGGCGGCAGCGCCTTCATTCGCTTCGTAGGTTTGCGGCTCGAGCTTCAAGTCGCTCGGCATTCCCACGATCGGTCGATACCGGTAGAAGGGTTTTTGAATCGGCTGAATGAAGGAAACCGGTGAGCCCGAAACCAGTGACAGTGAAATGTTGTTCCAATCCTCTTCGCTGACGTTGTCGACAATCGCCCAGCCCTGAAAAAAGGAACCACGATTGTCTTGGCGTCCCGACGACGCGCCGACGCACTCGCATTCGCGAATTCGTTCACGTCTCGACGCGCGCCATCGTCAATCAGTTTCACACTCCGCACCTCTGCCAGATCGAAACTAATGAGTTCGCCGTTTTCAGAAGCGATCACCAGCGCATGGCTGGTTACGGCGGGTGTGTTCGAATCGATTTGTGACTTTCGTTCTTCCACGGTGAGAATCGAACCGGCGGCGGTGCGATTACCGGTAGCAACGAGGACGTGCGCGCCCTGGAGTTGACCCAGGACTCCCGCCAACCCGCCACCCAAATTGTTGGCTGAGCCGGCATTGATCGAAAAAGGAATGTCGGCCAGCCTTGCCGACGGCGGCGCGGACGAGTTGTAACTAACTGCGCCAATCCGGCCCTGGCCCAGGTCAATCACCACCATCGATTTCAAAACATCGTCAACCTGTGACTGCTTGAACGAAAGGCTGACCTCGGCATGACCGTTGACCGTGCCGCGTCGTTCAATATAGGCGACGCCGTTGCTGTAAAGAATCACTCGACGAATGGGCAACGTTTGCGTATTCGATCGCGTGACAACGGTTGCCGGGACCTGCGCGCGAGCCGGGCGGCGCGTTTGCGCGACAGAGTTAACTGAAAGTAAACAGATCAGGACGAAGAGGAGAGTGCGTTTCATGGGCTTAGCCTCCTAAGGCGAAAAAAGGGTTTGGAGCGAGGGAGACCGGACGGAATCAAGACCTTGGGTACTGCTTACGAAGAACTGGATTGTTATCCGAGTAATGGATGCAGCTCGTCGGCGTTAGGTTGACTGCAATCGCGAACATCGGGACTCACCTGCTCTACCGAGATGGGTTCGCTATTGGCGATCTCAGCTCTCTGCTAACCTGTCTGTGGGATCTTTGTTCGCTTGGTAATGAGTTTGTCTGCGGCGTGATATGCAACGAAGTTCACGATCGCACCGCGATCTGCGCGGCGCTTGTGATTTCCGATTTCTTCATTGGCCGGGCAGCACGGGGCGCTGTTTGGAGGGAGACCTTTGCGGAATTAAGTTCGGCGAGCATGTTTCTCAAGTTCATCTGGGTGAAAGAGAGTCATCCCTTACCGCGCACGGATCCGCTGATCTTCTTGCGAGTGGTCTTGCCGGTGTGCAGGACGGGAATTGCGTTGTCGACTTCCGAATGTGGCCGGGGAATAACATGAGTCGCGACAACTTCACCAACGCGGCGTCCGGCAGCAGCGCCTGATTCAACCGCGCTTTTGACCGCGCCGACTTCACCGCGCACGATCGCCGTCACCAGGCCGGCATCGATCTTTTCCCAGCCGACCAGCACCACGTTCGCTGACTTTACGGCCGCATCCGCGGCTTCGATCATTGCCACCAGACCGCGACATTCAATTAATCCCAGGGCTTCACGTTCCATTGATTTCCTTTCGTAGCCTGCCAGTCAGCCGTTTCCTTCCCTAATATTTCTTCAAAGTAATTCCTCTACGTCGTCGCGAGTCAGGATTCCTGCTGCAATGTTCAGGAATAATCTGACGACCTCATCATCATTCATCATCAGCTCACTCCCATTGCACTCGAGGAACGTCTCAGTGACTGCCGCGGCAAGACGTTTGTTTCCATCAACAAAAGCATGCGCTTGTGTGCGGTGATAAGCATACGTGGCAGCACACTTGACAAGATCAGCGTTCTCATAGTTAAACCGATTTTCCGCGGCACCAAGAGCGGACTCAAGCAAGCCGTGATCTCTCATGCCAGCGCTGCCACCGGTGTCTGCAATCAAGCGAGCATGTACCGCCAGAATGTCTAATTTGTCGGGAAATTTCATTAACTCTTCCGACAACTAGACTGGGCCTTCGGCTAACTGCTCGTAGGCGCGACGGCGCTTTTTCAGCACCGACTCGAATATGTCGGCAAATTCTCGAGAGCGACTTGCTTCATCGAGAGAGCGAACAACTAAAGCTCGCCCAACGATTTCGATTTCCAATTCGTCGCCTGCATGTACGCCCAAAGCATCAACTGCTTCGGGTGGTAACGAGACCGAAGCAGCATCATCGAGAGTTGATATTCTTTTCGACATTAGCCTTACGTTCCTTGCTCGTAATTCTACATCTTTGCCTTGCGGAAACGAACCAACGACCATTCTTCCAATTTTGAGTTCCCTAAAATGCGCGGACAACCCCCGGTTGAGATTCTTTGATGCCATAAGCCAAGGCCACGCCATCGCCGTTATGCAGCAATCAGATTCCTTTCCATCGCCTCAAAATTACGCAGGATCTCGGCGCGAATTATTCTTCGATGCTTTGATCATTCAACTTCTCAAACCAATCATAAGCAGGTAAAGGTTCAATTTCTTAGCGAATGCACCGGCGCAGGAATTCGGCCGCCGCGGCGAATGAATTGATCGGAAGAGAAACGATTCACCGCCATGATCGGCGCGCTCCCCAGCAGGCCGCCGAATTCGACCATCTCGCCCACGTCGCGTCCGGGCACCGGAATGATGCGCACCGCGGTCGTCTTGTTATTCATCACGCCGATGGCCATCTCGTCGGCGATGATCGCGGCGATCGTCTCGGCCGAAGTTGATCCCGGCACCGCCACCATGTCGATGCCGACGGAACAGACGCTGGTCCAGGCTTCCAGTTTTTCCAGCGTCAAAGCGCCCACGCGCGCGGCTTCGATCATGCCCGCGTCTTCCGAAACTGGAATGAACGCGCCGCTCATCCCGCCGACCGAGTTGCTGGCCATCGCGCCGCCTTTTTTGACTGCATCGGTCAGCAAGGCCAGCGCCGCGGTGGTGCCGTGCGCGCCGGCGCGCTCAAAACCCATGGCTTCGATGATGTTCGCGACTGAGTCGCCGGGCACTGGCGTCGGCGCCAGCGACAGATCGATGATGCCGAAAGGAATTCCCAGACGGCGCGCGGCCTCTCGTCCCACCAACTCGCCGGCACGCGCCAGCTTGAACGAAAGTTTCTTGATCAGTTCCGCCAGTTCATGCAGCGGCAGGTTTCTCGGCGCCTGCTGTAAAGCATGATTGACTACGCCGGGTCCGGACACGCCGACATTCAGGACCGCTTCCGGCTCGCCGATGCCGTGAAAAGCCCCGGCCATAAATGGATTGTCCTCAACGGCGTTGGCAAAGCAGACGAACTTTGCGCAAGCCAGACCCGAGCGATCGCGGGTACGTTCGGCGGCATCCTTGATCAGGCGGCCGACCCGCGCGACTGCATCCATGTTAATGCCCGCGCGAGTAGTCGCAACGTTCACCGAAGAACATAGCCGTTCGGTCGACGCGAGCGTCTCCGGAATAGAGTCGAGAAATTCACTCTCTTTATTCGTGAAGCCTTTGTGCACCAGCGCCGAATATCCGCCCACAAAATCCACGCCCACCCCGGCGGCGGCTGCATCAATTGCCCGGCCCAGATCGACCGGATTGCCTGATGCACCTTCGGTCAAAATCGAAACGGGAGTTACAGAGATACGTTTGTTGGCGACGCGAATGCCGATCTCGTTACCGATCTCGTCAACCGTACTGACGAGCCGGCCTGCGGTGCGTTCGATCTTCTCTCGCACTCGGTCGGCGGTTGTCGCGATCGAATCGGTGGCGCAATCGCGCAAGCTCAAGCCGAGCGTCACTGTGCGAATGTCGAGATGCTCCATCTCGGTCATGCGCACGGTCTGCAGGATTTCAGCTTGGGTGTATTCCATAAAGAGACAAGCGACGTTGAAGTGAGATCAGTACCACCCGCGTAAGCGGGTGGATCAAATGATCAATGCGACTGTTGAAGAATGAACCCGCTTACGCGGGTGGTACCGACCTCACCATTGCGTAGTCGAGTTTACTCCCGAAGTTCAGCCCATCACCTTACTGAGCACCAGCAGAATAATGAAGACGACAAACAGGCCCAGCGCAACCAGCACAAAGCGCAGGCTCGAATCGTAATGAGCTTCCTCGATCATGGCGGTGGAAACGTGATGTATCTTTTCCACGCGCTTCACGTTGTCTTCAAATGCTCCCCGCGCGACGTTGGAAGCGCGGTGCAATCTCTCCCTGGTGCGCTCCCGCGCGCCGTGTGGAACTGCGGGTTCAGATGACTTGTCTGTGGTGGTTGTTGCCGTTTGGGGCGCTGCCGCTGGGCCCGCGAGCGCAACTGCTTCCGGCGATGTTGACGCTTCTCTGGGTACAACCGGTTCGGCCGGAGTCGCTTCGGTCAAAGCGGGCTGTTCGATTTCCAAGGCTGCCGGCGATTCTGCTGCCGACGATTCTGTCTGGGCTGCAGCCGTCAGCGGTTTGCCGCACTCCGGACAGAACATCCCCGGTTCACGAACCGCTGCGCCGCACCACGAACAACGAGTTGAGATTTCTGGTTGTTGCATATTAAATTTCGCATTTCGAAATTCGGATTTCGAAATTCCTAAATCCGATGCATCGCATTGAACAAGTCTTCACGCTGGGCATAGATGTGCACACCCAGTTTTTCGCCCTCGGAACGGAGACGGTCCTTCAGCTCGGTCACCGACAACTGCGAACGCGAAGTATTGGCAATGATCACCATCGCGAACTTTCCCTGCACTACCGTCTGATTGATATCGACGATACTGCAACCTCCCTCCGCCAAGATCTGGGCGGCGCCTGCCACAATCCCCGGGTGATCCATCCCAAAAACTGAGATGATCAGGCGGTCGGAAGAGCCTTCGCGGGTCGCTGTCTCGCCGAAAGACGAGCCGGAACTCGAGATCGAAGTTGAACCTGCGCCATTCTTAGCCAACGCCGGCGCGACTGTTTGATAGATATCGGTGACCAGTTGCTCGACCGCGCTCTCGTCTGCCGTTGTGCCGAGACGCTCGTAGATCGCGCGAGTGATGCGATAGATCAACTCCTCGTTAGCCATGATCGATTGCCAAGTGCGTTTCAAAAGCCAGCCACAAAAAGGCACAAAAGAATTGGTACAGAACCGGGAGCGGTAGCGACCGGGTCAAAGACTCAACGACCCACTTGGTTGAATGCGTGGACTCCGTCGCTACCGCTCCGGGTTCTGTATCCGATTAAAGGTGAACGGCGAATGAACCAAACCAGTGTTAGCTCTTTATGCTTTTTCGTGGCTAATCAAAATCCGTAAAAGTTTAGCGCCGCCCGTTATCACGGCCCAGGTCGCGCGCGACCTCGCGCAGATCTTCCGAATTGCTGTCGGTCAGATCAACTCGATCGACGATGCCGACGACGGCGGCTTCGATTGACATGTCCTGATTGCCGATAGCGGTGCGCGCGGCTTTGCCAAACGCGCACATCACGGTCTCTCCCGCCCCGGCGCCGAGGCGGTCAGCCACCACGACTACGTTTTTGGTAGGCTCGTGATCCAGGTCGTATGGATGCACGATCAGAAAACGGACGCCCTCGAGATCGGGCGTCTTCTTGGTTGACCAAACTGTGCCGACGACTTTTCCTAAGAACATAAGACTTTAGATTTTAGAGCTTGGTGCTTAGTTCTGCTTGTCTCACATCGCCCGCTTCGAATTATTAACGGGTTAAGCTCTAGCACGCTGCTGAAGCTGATGAGAAAAGCCGATCCACGAATTCACACGAAACAACTTGAAGGCCCTGTTTCGTGTCGTTTTGGTGTGAATTCGTGGATCGCTTTTCTGCCGCATCACTCGTTAACTGCCTTTGCCACAGTTTCCTAAGCTCAAGCTTTGGCGAACACCTCCGCCGGATCGCCAATGTCCCGCGCTGAAGGAGTAATGATGGTGCGCGGACCGACGTAAATTTTCTCGCCCTTCTGAATCGCACGCTTCACGTCGTCTTCGCTGACAAACTCAGCCGCCTTCCGCCCGTTCGGCTGAGATTGTGAAGGAGCGTTCGCCGGATCGCCCGCAACGTCACCATTGCCGCCGGCGGAGTACTCAGGTCGAGGAGTTGCGGCGGCCGGAGGCAGCGGAGCTGATTCAGGCCGATTAGCTAAAAAACGATCGACGATGGCGGCGATTTCCTGACGACTGACTTTGGGCGCTCCCTTTGGACTGTCAGTGCCAGGTGTCATAGCCGATACCGGCGCTTTTTTGGCGGTAGATTGCCGCATCGTGGCGATGGCCGGTTGTGTAGCGGCCGCTGGACGCTTGCTTTGAACCGGACGCGTTTCAAATGCGACCCGTTTGATATCCATCAGATGTAGTGGCGAGACGTTGTCGGAAGTCACATTGCCGCCCCATGATCCACAACCCAGCGTCATCGAAGGTGGCAGCGCCGTCGAGAATCCAATCGCTCCGTGGGTGGTCGGCGTGTTGACCGTGATGCGAGACGCCGGCATTTCGCCGCCGTAATGAACAGCCGCTTCGCGCGAGCGAGTATGAACGCCCGCGGTGTGACCCATGCCGCCGTAATGAAGGACTTCGTTGCATCGCGCGGCGCCGCGCTCGAGTCCGTCTTCAACATAGAACGCCAGGATCGGCGAAAGCTTTTCCATCGAAAGAGGATAATCGCGGCCCACCCCGGCGACGTCCGCCAACAGACAGCGAGTTCCCGGCGGCACGCTGATGCCGGCCACGTTCGCGATCACTTCAACTGATTTGCCGACTATGCCGGGATTTAAAGTGCGCTGCGGCGTGGCCACAATTTTCGCGAGCTGATCCGCTTCGGATTGGCTGAGGAAGTAACCGCCCTGCTGCTTGAATTGTTCACGGACCGCCATTTCAATCGGCGCGTCGACGACGACTGCCTGTTCAGAGGCGCAAATCGTTCCGTTGTCAAAACACTTGCCCGTAAGAATGTCCTGAACAGCCTTGGGAATGTCAGCACTTCGTTCGATGAAGACCGGCACATTGCCGGGGCCGACGCCAAAGGCGGGCTTGCCCGACGAATAAGCAGCACGCACCAGCCCGATCCCTCCGGTCGCGAGAATCACCGCGGTCATCTTGTGCTTCATCAGTGCTTCAGTGCCTTCGATGGTAGCGGTGGTCATACAGCCGATGGCATCTGCGGGTAGCCCGGCTTTCGCTCCTGCGTCCCGCATGGCTTTGACAGTTTCGTTTATGCATCGCGCTGCCGAAGGATGCGGCGAAAGCACGATCGCATTGCGCGATTTGATCGCGATCAGAATTTTGAAGATTGCGGTCGAGGTGGGATTGGTAGACGGAACAATGCCGGCAACGACGCCTCGCGGACTGGCGATTTCGACGACATCTTTGTTTTCAGAAACAACGCCAACGGTACGCAGGTTCCTGAAATAATTCCAGACGTCTTCCGCGGCAAACCGGTTTTTTTCCTGCTTGTCGGCCGGGACGCCAAAACCTGTCTCTTCGACCGCCAGAGCTGCGACGCGCGGCGACTCGCGCAACGCGGCCAGGGCCATCGCTTCACAGATATGATCGATCTTCGCCTGGTCGAAGCGTGCCAATTCTGCTTGTGCGCGATGCGCGGCTTCGACCAGGTCACGCGCCTGCTGCACGGAAATTAAATCTTTGTCGGCCGACATAACTGACCTCCATTGCCGATTGCCAATTTGGTATTTCCTGGCTCCGATGGGCTGCTCACTGGCGCCTCGATCACGCTAGTTCCAATCGGCAATGGGCAATCAAAAATCGGCAATGACTCTACTTGGCTCTTTCTCGCGTGCTTTCTCTGGCAGTTAACGAGCGGTTGGCCTCGCCCTGGCCCAACTGGCCGCGTGCGCCGCCCGGCAACTGCGACGATTCGTCGGGGCTGAATCCGGTGCGGCCGTCGACCGGCAGGACACGCTCGACTTCCGCATGCGGACGCGGAATAACATGCACGCTGATCAATTCCCCGACCCGCCTGGCCGCGGCGGCGCCGGCATCTGTCGCCGCCTTTACGGCGCCCACGTCTCCCCGCACAAACACGGTCACATACCCGGCCCCGATGTATTCCTTACCCAACAGTTGCACGTTGGCTGCTTTGACCATTGCATCAGCCGCTTCGACAGCGCCGACAAAGCCTTTGGTCTCGACCATTCCGAGTGCTTCAAGAGACATCTCCGTCAGTCCTCACTTTTCAAGATTGTAGAAGTTAAAAACAAAGCAGATTGGTTTTTGCGAACGACTCAAGCTACCACCCTGAGCGATAAGAATCAAGAGAGGTCACGCGCGGAATCAATAAAGTTTGACAACGTTTACGAGCGGGCGCTATAGTGCGGCCAAAGAACAGCTTGATGGTGCCTGAAAGGTTCTAGTGGGGAAGGCACCCGTTCATTTTTAGAGGCTGTTCTATCCCTCGCATGATCAGAGTTGTCTGAGGCCGACTCGACTAAAAATGGCTGAAAGCATCGGAGAAAAATTGCGACTCGCACGCGAGACGCGAGGGATTGCTCTACGCGATATCTCGGATCAGACTCGCATCTCAATGCGTTACCTGGAAGCCATCGAGTCGGATGATTATCGACGGTTGCCTGGAGGCATTTTTAATCGCAGCTTCATTCGCGCGTATGCGAAGTTCATCGGCTATGATGAGGACCAGGCGGTTGACGAGTATGCTCGCACGCTGCGCGAACGCGGGGAGCCCGATGGAGAATCCTCGACTAAACCTTATAAGTCGATGGTCTATACTGAGAACAATCGTTCGCCCGTCATGACGCTGGTGCTGGCCCTCGTGATTCTGACTGTGCTCTCGCTCTGCGTTTGGGCCGGTCTTCATTTCTATCAGCGCCGGGTGGCCCCAAAGACTCGATCCGGAACCGGGCAGCGATTTGCTCCGGGCAAGCCCGGTGCAAACGGGTTCCTGCTAATTCCGAACCTTAGTCCGTCAAAGGAGGGCGAGCACGAATTTAGTGCGTAGCTGCGTCCGTACGAACTATGCTGCGGGCGTCCGCAGCGTGCTGAGAGTGCGTCGTCTATTGAATCGTCGTATCGATGAGGTCACTACCGGAAGCGGTAGCGATCGGGTCGCAATACTCACCGCCGGGCGAGATCGGAAGGACGAGACTCGATCGCTACCACTCCCGGTACTGACCTCATCTGGAGCTCCAGCAATAAGGCACGCCCGCAGCGAACTGCGGGCTTTTTCTTTTTTGAGTTAAGGTTAGGTAAAGCAAAATCCAAGGAGTAACTTTAGAGAGTCATGATAACTGAGAAGCTTCCCGAAGGACTTACCTTTGATGATGTTCTGTTGGTGCCGGCGCGTTCGGACGTTCTGCCGACCGAAACTGACACTTCTACCCAATTCACGCGCGGCATACGCTTGCAGATTCCGCTTTGCTCTTCGGCCATGGATACAGTTACCGAAGCATCACTGGCAATTGCCATCGCCCAGCAGGGCGGCATCGGCGTTATGCATAAGAACCTGAGTATCGCGCGCCAGGCCGAAGAAGTTGACAAGGTGAAACGCTCGGAATCCGGGATGATTGTGGATCCGGTGACCATCTGGCAGGACCGCCCGGTCCGCGAGGCGCTCGACGTGATGCAGCGTTATCACATCAGCGGTGTGCCTGTCGTCGATGAAGACGGCCACCTTGTCGGTATCATAACCAATCGCGATCTGCGTTTTGAAGAGCGGTTTGATTTGCCCGTCTCTGAAGTGATGACCAAGCAGCCGCTGGTGACCGTTTCAGTGGGCACCACTCTGGATCAGGCAAAGCAGGTGCTGCAAAAACATCGCATCGAAAAGCTTCTGGTGATTGATGAAGACAAGCATTTGAAGGGCTTGATTACGGTCAAGGATATTCAAAAGGCGATTAAGTATCCGACCGCCGCGAAGGATGACCTCGGCCGTTTGCGAGTAGCGGCGGCCATCGGCGCCACGGGTGATTTCAAAGAACGCGCGGATGCCCTGGTGCAGGCCCGCGTCGATTGTCTGGTCATCGATACCGCGCATGGCCATTCTTCGCGGGTGATCGAAGCCGTGCGTGAGATCAAACGGCGACATCCGGACACTCAATTGATTGCCGGCAACGTGGGCACGGGCGATGGAGCTCGCGAGTTGATCGATGCCGGCGTCGACGGAGTGAAAGTCGGCATTGGTCCGGGATCGATTTGCACGACGCGTGTAGTAACGGGAGCCGGCGTGCCGCAGATTTCGGCAATTCAATCGTGTGTTGAGGCAGCGCGCGGCACTGGCGTTCCGATCATCTCGGATGGCGGCGTGAAATTTTCCGGCGATATGGCCAAAGCGATCGCCGCCGGCGCCGACGTGGTGATGGTCGGATCGCTCTTCGCCGGCACCGAAGAAGCGCCCGGCGAAGTCATTCTCTACCAGGGCCGCAGCTTCAAGATGTATCGCGGCATGGGATCGATTGGCGCGATGCGCGAAGGCTCGCGCGATCGTTACCGGTTGTCGCACGATTACCGAATTCAAAGAGAACACGCGCTTCCTGCGAATTACCCCCGCGGGTCTGAGAGAGTCTCACGTGCACGATGTCGTGATTACGAAAGAGGCGCCGAATTATCGTTTGGAATAAGGCTCATGGTAAATTGAGTCTATGGCTGCAAACTTGGAAAAACGCGTGGACGCGTTAGAGCGAGCGCTCAAATCGCTAAAATCGACCGTTCAAAAAAGCAAGGGCAAGGGACCTTGGTGCGAGCGTCTTGCTGGAGCTTTCAAAGACGATCCACTGTTTGATGAAATGGTAGAGGCCGGGCGAAAGTATCGCAGAGCCCAAACGCGCCGCTCCAATGGTAGTAATTCTTGACACTGATCATTTGACGGTAATACAGCGCCGGGCAGAGCCAGCTTACTCGCGTCTTCGTGATCGCCTTTCAAAGTTTCCTCCAAACGCAATCCAAACCACGATTATCAGCTTCGAAGAGCAATGCGGGGCTGGCTTGCTCTGATCTCGCGGGCGCGAAATCAATCAAGAGAAGTAGAAGTGTACGAACGCCTTCAGTCTCTAATGC
>WNFQ01000633.1_pt1 | contig 23719 bp, 21 predicted proteins | sample 5400171 | NCBI WGS metagenome assembly WNFQ01 (sample SAMN13153356, study PRJNA577476) | soil metagenome | isolation source: 20 cm soil under Madrone tree | place: USA:California | collected 2016-06-14
CGACCTACACGCTCGAGGTGGTCACGGGCTCGGGTGCGTCGATGCCCGGAACTCCCCCGATCGAGTTGGTGGTCGGACCTTCGGGGGCGGCCGTCGCGGCGGTGCAGCCCGGCCACGTGGAGCTGCGGGCCGGTGAGCGCGGACCGATCTCCCTGCTGGTGACGCTGCGGGACTCATTGGGGAATGCCGTGCCCGGCGAGGCGGTGGCGCTGCAGCCGGACCTCCCGGACATGGGAGTGGCCCCGGAGGCTCGGTCCACCGATTCGCTGGGGAGAGTGACGTTCGTCGTCGAGCGCGCAGCGATACGACACGGCGGAAAGCTCGCGATTCGGGTGCGGGGCCAGCAGTTCGGATCGGTGGACGTCGTGCGGACGGACGTCCTGGCACCGGCCACCACTGGCTTCGTGTCGGGGGTTGCACAACGCGGCATTGCGCGAACCCGGCTGAACGAGCCGCTGGTGTTTCAGGTGCGGTCGAGCCTCGGCAGACCGCTGGTCGGGAAAGTCGTGACGTTCCGGGCGATCAACGCCGAGGTTGCCACGGACAGCGTCGTGACGGACTCGGCCGGCCTCGCCCGCGTAGACCTGACCCTGGGCAAGCAGGCCGGCCCGGCCCTCGTTACCGCGACCGTGGATTCGCTCCAGCGACAGGCGGCGCTCTCGGTCGACCCCGCGGCTGCCGCCGGTGTCATCATCGAGCGGGACGGGAATCGGGTCGACGGCGGCACCATCGTAGCAACGGCCGGCGCGACATTCACGCTGCGGGTGTCCGCGCAGGACGCGTATGGCAACGCAGTGCCCACGGCCGATCTGGCGCGGATGATTCAGAAGATGCGTAACCGGTTCAACCTGCAGTCGCAGCTGTTGAAAATGATCGGCGTGGAATCGGACGGCGGGGCGGCGACGGTGACGTTCAAGCCCGTCGGAGTGGGTCAGGCGGACTTGTCGATTGCCGGCGCGACGGTGTCGGTGGCGATCGCCCGGGCCCGGTAGCGCTACCCAGCCGTGGCGGTGTCGTCGAGCGGGTGTGCCACCGCATCCAGCCAGCCCGTGATCTCCCGGAAGCTGAACGGTTTGCGGATGACGGTGCAGGGGTTCCGTTCCGTCCAGGTACGCACGTCTCGCGCGTCGGGGTCCGCCGTCATCAGTGCGACGCGGCCCTGGAGCTCGGGCCAGCGGTGTGTCATGGCGAGGTAGAGGGAGAGGCCCGACATCGTGGGCAGGCGCACGTCGAGCAGGACCGCGAGGGGCGATTCCGTCACGAGCAGCTGGTAAGCCGCATCCGGGCTGCCCGTGCTCAAGACCCGGTATCCGAGCGAGCCGAGCACGCTCTCGAGCGAGCTTCGCAGCACGGCGTCGTCGTCGACGATGAGGACTGTGAGCGGGGCGGCGCCCATGGCCATCCAGGATGGGTGCGGAGCGTCTGGGAAGCAAGTGACAGAGGTCACGCAGGGAACCCTGCCTCAGAAGGGGGCTCGCGTTCCACGAGGGTGGTGCGGGGGGGCGGATCGGGCCTGGTGGTCCGACTGGTCTTCAAAACCAGCTGGGGTCCTTCTGGACCTCGGTAGGTTCGATTCCTACACGCTCCCGCCACCGCCCTGTCCTCTTTGTGTCGCACCGCGGCGACAAGCTGCGCCGAACCTGCCTCAGTCACGCTGACTGCCTCGACGACCGTCCGCTTCCGCCGGTGGCACTAGCCTTGCAATAGAGGCACGCGGCTCGCGGGGAGTGAGCCGTGCCCCCTTCTTCGGTCAGTTATGAGGAACGGAGATAGGATTGTGGGCCCTCGGCCACTCCCTGCGGCGCCGCCAGCGCCCCGCCCCCGCCGCCTCTACCCCAGCACCTCCCGGACCTTCTGCGCCAGCGCCGCGGCGCTGAACGGCTTCTGCAGAAATGCGAGCCCCCGCTCGAGCATCTGGTGCCGCCCGATCGCCGCCGCCGGGTAGCCTGACATGAACAGCACGCGGGTCCCCGGCCGGCGGGCGGCGAACTGGGCCGCGAGCGCCCGGCCTCCCACGCCCGGCATCACGATATCGGTGAGCAGCAGGTCCACGGCCTGCGAGGTGTCCGCGAGCGCGAGGGCACCCTCGGCGCGGGCGACCTCGATCACCGCGTAGCCGTGCCGCTGGAGCACGTGCCGGGCCACGGCCCGCACCGAGTCTTCGTCCTCAACCAGCAGGATCGTCTCCGTGCCACGTAGCGAAACGATCGGTGCGGGTGTCGGGAGCACGGGCTCCGGGCCGGGGGCGCGCGGCAACGGCAGGTAGATCTTCACGCTCGTGCCCAGTCCCGGCTCGCTGTATACCCACACGAATCCGCCGCTCCGTTTCACGACGCCGTAAACCGTGGCGAGGCCGAGCCCGCTGCGGGCACTGCGGTCCCTGGTGGTGAAGTACGGCTCGAACAGATGCGCCCGGGCCTCGGCGTCCATCCCGGTCCCGGTGTCCGTGACGGCCAGGAGGGCGTAGTGACCCTGGGGCATCCGGCGGTGGTCCGCGGCGTAGGTCTCGTCCAGCACGACGTTCGCGGTCTCGATCGTGATCTGACCACCATCGGTCATCGCGTCGCGCGCGTTAAGCACCAGATTGAGCAGGACTTGCTTGAGCTCGCGCGGGTCGGCGGTGATGGGGCTGAAGCGCGGCTCCAGCGCGGTCGCGATCGCGATCCGGTCCCCGGCGAGTGCCGACAGCTCCTGCTCCGACGTGCGCAGCAGGTCGTTCAGGTCCACGAGCTCCGACTCGAGCGGTTGCACGGCGCCGAGCTTGAAGAGGCGGCGGGTGAGGTCGGTCGCGCGCTCTATGGCTTCGCGGATCGCGACGACTTCCGTGCGGCGGGGGTCGTCGGCTGCGGTGTCCTCGAGCAGCAGATCGCAGTTGGCGGTTACGGCCGTAAAGATGTTGTTGAAGTCGTGCGCCACGCCGCGCGCGAACCGCGCCAGCGCCTCCAGCTTGTTGGCCTCCCGGAGCCGGGCCTCGAGCGCTTGAGTGTCCATGGTTTGTCGCCTACAAGAAAGGCTCGGATTCGAGACCCTGGCAATAGGTGTCGGGCCCGTCGTATCTTGTCCCTCTCTTCAACTCCTGGAGTAGCAGGCATGTGGGCCGTTCTCCTCCTCATCGCCCTGCTCGCCGGACGACCCCCCCTCGGCCCCGGTCCCGAAACGCTGCCCCGGGCGACGGTGCTCGTGGACTCCGAGGCGCACCAGCTCGTGATCCAGCTGCCCCCGGTGGACGTACCGGCTGCGGGCTCGGGCGGCGAGGCGATGGTCGGGCTCCCGCTCTGCCAGGTCCTCGTGCCGATGGACGCGTCGCTCCACGGCTCTCGGGTAGACGTGGTGGACGAATCGGGGCGCCCCCTGCCGCACGAGATGCTGCATCATTTCAACCTCAGCGATCCGGACCACAGGGAGCTGTTCCTGCCGATCGGTCTCCATCTGCTCGCGATGAGCAGGGAGACCCCGACGATCACGGTCCCGCGGCTGCTCTTCGGACTCCCGCTCGCGCGCGGCCAGCGGCTCATCGCCGGCGCCATGCTCGCCAACCGCTCGGACGTGGCCTATCGCCGGGTGCACGTGCGGCTCGTGTTGCGCTACGTGCCGGGCGGCCGGCCCTGGCCGCTGTACCGCACGTACCCCTGGGCCATCGACGTCCAGTACCCACTCGGTCGCCCGCCCACCGGGAGCAAGGCGTTCGATCTCGCCCCCGGCCGGACGGAGCGCTTTTGGGAAGGCAGTCCCGCGATCCCAGGCACCATCCTGGGCCTGGGCGGCCACATGCACGACTACGGCGTCAGCCTCGAGCTGAAGGACATGACGACCGGCACGGTGCTGTGGCGCGGCGCCCCGGTCACGGACGCTGCGGGGCGCGTCATCACGTTCCCGCTGGCCCGGTTCTACAACTGGCGCCGGCTGGGGGTGCGTGTTGTCCCCGCGCACCGTTACCGGCTGACGGCCGTGTACGAGAACCGGACCGGACGCTCGATCCGCGACGGCGGCATGGGGGCGGCGGCGGGATTGTTCGTGCCCGACCGGGGGGCCGAGTGGCCCCCGGTCGATACCCGGGATACGCTGTACCAACAGGACTTGGCGGCCACGATTCGCTCGGGGAGCGCGGACATGATGGCGGATATGATGATGATGCACCACCATTCGGACCCCTAACCACAAGTTGCCGAAGGAGGTGTGGCCTAAATCACGTCTTCAACGGGGGGCCCCATTTATTTTCGGCCGTGCCCAAGATGCAATGGGGTCGGCTCCAGGTGGACGTTAACTGCGCGTTGCGCCGCGGGGCTTGGTACCGCGTCGCAGGGCTCGCGGCCATGGAAGCCGTGCTCGACGTGAACCGCAAGCCGCTCAAAGTTCCCAACTACCTTGTCCAGGTCGTCTCGCGGCCACCCACGCGGTGGTCCGTCGTGCCGCGCCCTGAGCGCGCCGGGGAACTGCCTGAAGAATGGGGACCGCACTACGGCGTGTGCCCGAGCTGCCGGGAGCGTGCGGCGCTGCACGGTCATCCCCGCCGCCTTGAATGCAGGCGCTGTCGCGGTGAATTCGACGTTGCCTGGGACGAGACGTACCTCGCCGACTACTGACGGACGGCCTCAGCCGCCCATCACCCGCTCCACTTCCGCAAGACGCGCTGCGATCTCGATCGGCCGATTGGCGCGGGCCGGCCGGGGCTCGAGCTCCTGGTGATAGCGCGTCACGGTCTCCGGATCCTTGAGGAGATGTCCCGTGAGCACCGCGACCACGCGGTCGCGCGGGCGGATCACGTTCTCCCGGATCAGCCGCCGCGCTCCGGCGGGCCCCGCCGCGCTGGCCGGCTCGCACCCGATCCCCGCGCCGTCCACGACCGCCTTGGCCTCGAGAATCTCGTCGTCGCTCACGGTGGTGACGACCCCGTTCGTGTCGCGGATGGCGCGCACGGCGCGCTCGTACGATGCCGGGTTGCCGATCTTGATCGCCGTGGCCACGGTGTGGGGCTCCACGCGGCGCCGCTGCGCGAATCCCTCGCGGAAGCTCTGCGCGAACGGTGCGGCGCCCTCCGCCTGGACGGCGGCGAGTCGCGGCACCCGATCGATCAGCCCCCACGCCCGTGCTTCGACCAGCACCTTCCCGAAGGCCGCGGTGTTGCCGAGGTTGCCCGCGGGCACCACGATCCAGTCGGGAGGCTCCCAGCCGAGCTGCTGCAGCAGCTCGAGCACGATGGTTTTCTGGCCCTCGAGCCGGAACGGATTCACGGAATTGAGGAGGTAGACCCCCAGTCGCTCGCTCGCCTGGTCGGCGAGCTCGAGGCAGTCGTCGAAGTTGCCGTGGACGAGCAGCGTGCGGGCCCCGTACGCGAGCGCCTGGGCGAGCTTCCCGAGCGCCACCTGACCCTTCGGCACCAGGACCAGCGCCGGCAGCCCCGCCAGCGCGGCGTACGCGGCGAGCGCCGCCGCCGTGTTGCCGGTGGACGCGCACGCGACCGCGCGGGCTTGGACGCGCCGCGCCTGCGTCACCCCGACGGTCATGCCGCGGTCCTTGAACGACCCCGTGGGGTTTTGGCCCTCGTGTTTGAGCAACAGCTCCGGTGCGCCGGCCCAGCGCGCGACGGCCGCGCTGGCGAGCAGCGGCGTGTTGCCCTCGGCATACGAGAGGATGTGCTCGTCTGCCGTGGGCAGGATGGCTTCGCGGTAGCGCCACACGCCGGAGGCGAGGACGCCACGCCGCACACCCCAGCGCGCGTCGAATGTCGCCCGGAGTGCGTTCCCGCCCTGGGCCGGGGGCTGGTGGCGCAGCTCCAACAGCCCGCGGCAGCGCGGGCACCGCGGGTGGGGATCGGTCTCGGGGATTTCGCTGCCGCAGCTGGCGCACACCTGCCAGGTCAGTGGAGGGAAGGCGCTCATGCGCCCGCGAGCTTCAGCACGTCGTTCAGGATGCCGCCCGCCGTCACCGCCGGCCCCGCGCCGGGCCCGGTGATCACCAGCGGGTTCTTCTTGTAGCGCATGGTCGTGAAGATAAACTGGTTGTCCGTGCCGTTGAGCGAGGCCATCGGACTCGACGCTTCGACCACTACGAGGCCGACGCGGATGCTGCGTCGCGTCACGATCGCGCGGTAGCGCAGCACCCCGCCGCGTGCCCGCGCCGCGGCGACGCGCTTCGCCCACGCCGCGTCGAACTGCCCGAGCGACCCGAGGAACCGGTCGAGTGTGAGCCGATCGGCGCCGTCGGGGACCAGCGACTCGACCGCGATGTCGTCGAGCTCGCCGGAAAAGCCGAGCAGGCGCCCGAGGATCAGCGCCTTGCGCGCCACATCCATGCCGGACAGGTCCTCGCGGGGGTCGGGCTCGGGATAGCCCTTGGCGATGGCGCCCGCCAACGCCTGCGAGAACGCGGCGCCGCGCCCCAGCTCCCCGAACAGATAGCCGAGCGTGCCCGACGGGCACCCCTCGATCTTCGAGACCCGGTCCCCGGATTCCACGAGCTTCTGGTAGGTATCGATGATGGGGAGGCCGGCGCCCACGGTCGCCTCGAGCAGCAGGCGGCGGCCGTGCGCCTGGGCGGCGGCCCGGAGCGCGTCGTACTTCCGCTTGTCGGTGGTGACCGGGCGCTTGTTGGCGAGCACCACGTGCATCCCCGCGCCGAGCGCGGTCGTGAGCGTGTCGGTGGTCTCGTCCGCCGTCAGGTCCACCAGGATCGGGTTGGTGAGGGCATGGCGGGCCACGAACGCGACGGCTTCGGCGGCGCTGGCCCGCCGGCCGCCCGCCGCCTTGGCGAGCGGCGCGCCCTTGGCTTTGGCCGCCCCCAGCGCCGCGAGTCGCCGCGGAGAGAAGCCGTCCGCGTCGAACACGAGACCGCTCCGGTCGATCAGTGCCACGATGCGGAGCGTGAGCGCGTCCCGCTTCACCTTCGCGATCATCGGGGCGAGCGCCCGCCCGATCTGCCCGAAGCCCAACAGCACGACATCGCTGCGCTCGGGGTGCGCCACCGCGCCGCCGCCGATCTTCGAGAGCTGAAACGCTGCGTGCACCACGCGCTGAGCGCGCGGTGCTTCCTTGCCGTCCACCACGAGCGACAGATTCAGCTCCGACGACCCTTGGGCCGTGGCGATCACGTTGATCCCGGCCTCGGCCAGGGCGGAGAAGACGCGGGCGGCGATGCCCGGCGTCTCCGCCATGCCGAGCCCCACCACCACGAGTGTCGCGAGACCGGTGCGCGCCTCGACGCCGTCGATTTCCTGCCGCGCGATCTCCCGCTGGAACGTCTCCTCCAGGCTGCGGCGCGCGCGCTGCGCGCTCTCCTCCGGGACGCTGAAACAGATCGAGTGCTCGGACGAGGCCTGCGTGATGAGCGACACCGAGATGCCTTCGTGGTGCACCGCCGCGAAGGTGCGAGCCGCGATGCCGGGGACGCCCAGCATTCCGCTGCCCGTGACCGTGAGCAGCGCCTGCTTCGGAATGGCCGAGAGCGCCTTTACGGGATACTGCTCCAGCGTGCGGCGCCGCGAGATCTCGGTGCCGAGCGACGCGGGGTCGGCGAACGGGCGGATGCGGATCGCGACGTTCTGCTTGAGCACCGGGACGAGCGACCGGGGGTGCAGCACCTTGGCGCCGTAATACGCCAGCTCCGCCGCTTCGCGCACGTGGACCTGCGGGACCACGCGCGCGTCGGGCACGATCCGCGGATCCGCGGTGAGCAGGCCCGGCACGTCCTTCCAGAGCGACACCTCACGGGCTCCCAACACGCGCGCGAGCAGGGTGGCGGTCAAGTCGGAGCCGCCGCGCCCCAGCGTGGCGACCTGGCCGTCGGGCGCGGCGCCGAGAAACCCGGGTACCACGGGCACCGTGCCGCGCGCCAGCACCGGTCCGAGCGCGCGGCGCGCGCTGCGCACGGTGCGGCCCAGGTCGGGAGAGGCGTTGCCGAACGTGCCGTCGGTCTCGACCACCTCCGTCGCGTCCACGTAAGCGGCGGCACAGCCCTCGGCGTCGAGCGCGGCCGCGAACAGCTGCGCCGAGACCCGCTCGCCCCGCGCCACGAGGTAGTCGATCGTGCGCGGGGTGATCTCACGCAGCATCCCGAGCCCGCCCGCGAGCTGCTCCAGCTCGGCGAACGCCACGTCGATGAGCCCCATGAGCTCGTCGAGCCGGGCGCCGCGGGGGACCAGCGCGCGGGCGGCCTCGGCGTGCCGGGCGCGGAGCGCCTTGGCGGCGGTGCGGACCTGCGCGGCCTCGCCGCGCGACGCCCGACCGGCGCAATCGAGCAGCGCATCGGTGACTCCGCTCATCGCCGATACGACCACGACCAGCGGGGCAGGGCGGTATGCGGCGACGATCTTCGCGGCGTGCGTTATCCCGGCAGCGTTTGCGAGTGAAGCGCCGCCGAACTTGTGGATGTGCGGGGGGGAGCCACGGGCCCGGGCCATGGCCTCAGTCCGTCTCGAAGCCGCCCGCGGGGCGGGCGGCGTGAAACGTCTGGGCGCGGATGCCGCGGGCCTCCCACGCGCGCACCATGGCGCCGCCCACGGCCTCGACGCCGTTGGACGCGACCACGGCGACGACGGTCGGCCCCGAGCCGGAGAGCGTCGCACCGTAGGCGCCCGCGTGCCGGGCCGCTCTCGTCACCTCGTCGTATCCCGGCACGAGCGCGCGTCGGAACGGGACATGGAGCACGTCGTCGAGCCCGGCGGCGAGGAGCCGCGCGTCGGCATGCGCCAGGCCGTGGACCAGGGCGGCGCTCTTCGCGGCCGCCCGCACCGCGTCCCCGTGCGGCAGGGTCGCTGGCAGCGCGGCGCGCGCGCGCTTCGTCTCCACGGTGAAGTCCGGGACGGCGAACACCAACGCGAGCGACGGGTGAATCGGGAGCGGCGTTACGATCAGGCCGTCCGGCCCCCGCAGCACGAGGTTGGCGCCGCCGAAAACGGCGGGTGCGACGTTGTCCGGATGGCCTTCGAGCTCGCTGCACAACTCTGCCAGTCCCGCCGCGTCGAGGTTCAGCTCGAGCAGCGCCGTGGCCGCCGCGGCCCCCGCGACCGTCGCGGCCGCGGAGGAGCCGAGTCCCCGCGCCACGGGAATGTCGGAGTCGGCGGCCAGCGCGAGGCCCGCGGGCACCTCCTGCCCGGCCCGCCGGCAGGCGGCGGCGAAGCCGCGATACAGCAGGTCCGCCTCCGGCGCCGTGTCGAGGGTCCGGAGCGTCCCGCCGCGCTCGATTGCAATGAACCCTCCGGCCGCGTCGCGCTCCACCCGGGCGGTGACGCGGAGCCAGCGCCCGACGGCCACCCCCACGCAGTCGAACCCGGCGCCCAGATTGGACGTCGAGCCGGCCACCCGCACGGTCACGCTCGCTCGCATCCCCGGTCTCTTTCGGGAAACAGAAAAGCCCGCGCAATGCCACGCCGCGGGCAATCACCACGACCACTTCGGTTGTAAGTTGATACATACCGCGCGCGTCCGACAGGGTCAAGGAGGATCCATGGCGAAAATCCGGGTAGGCGTTCTCGGTGCGACCGGCGCCGTGGGCCAGCGCTTCCTGCAGCTGCTCGACCGCCACCCGCAGTTCACCGTGACGGCGCTGGCGGCGTCCGATCGCTCGCAGGGCAGGCCGTACGTGGAGGCGTGCACCTGGCGGCTGCCCGGCGACCCACCGTCCACTGCGGCGGTCCTGGTCGTCCAGGCCCCCGAGCCGCCCCTGGCGTGCGACCTCGTGTTCTCGGGCCTGCCGGCCGACGTCGCGGGCCCGATCGAGACGCGGTTTGCGCAAGCCGGGTATCCCGTGATCAGCAACTCGTCGTCCCACCGCATGGACGACGGTGTGCCGCTCCTGGTGCCCGAGGTGAACCCGGACCATCTGGCGCTGCTCAAGGCTCGCTCGGGGCAGGGATTCATCGTGACGAATCCCAACTGCTCGACGGTGATGATCGCGCTCGCGCTGGCGCCGCTCGCCGCGCGCTTTGGCCTCGAAGCGGTCGTCGTCACGACGCTCCAGGCGCTCTCGGGCGCGGGATACCCCGGGGTCGCCTCCCTCGACATCACCGACAACGTGGTGCCCTTCATCGCGAACGAAGAGGATAAGATCGAGCGGGAGACGCGGAAGATCCTCGGCCGCCTGAACGGTGGCCGGATCGCGCCCGGGGAGTTCGCGGTGAGCGCGCAATGCCATCGGGTGAACGTGGTGGACGGGCACATGGCGGCGGTGCGGGTCAAGCTTGCCCGCGCGGCGGAGCCGGCGGAGTTACGCGAGGCGTTCGCGTCGTTCACCGCGCTGCCCCAGGAGCTGCGCCTCCCCAGCGCCCCGGAGCGGCCCATCGTCGTGCGCGACGAGCCCGATCGCCCGCAGCCGCGGCTCGACCGCGACGCCGGAGGGGGCATGAGCATCAGCGTGGGCCGGATCGCCCGCGATAGCGTGCTGGGGCACCGCTTCGTCGCGCTGAGCCACAACACGATCCGGGGCGCCGCCGGAGCGTCGATCCTGAACGCCGAGCTGTTGCTGGCGAAGGGGTACCTGCACCCGGGCGACTAGCCCTCCGCTTATAATAGAAGCCTCTGATCCACGCCCACGTCGTGCTCAACCCCGCGGCCGGCCGCGGCGCGGCGGCCCGCGCGCTCGATCCCATCGCGCGCGAGTTCCACCACCAGGGATGGTCGGTGGAGGTGGAGCGCACCGAACGGCCGGGCCACGGCGCGGAGCTCGCGGCGCGCGCGGTGCAGGCGGGGGCGCACCGGATCGTGGCCGTGGGCGGCGACGGCACCGTGCACGACGTGGCGAACGGGTTGCTGCGTCACGGGCTGGGCGGGCGGGGCGAGGACGTCGCGCTCGGTGTCGTGCCGATCGGCAGCGGCAACGACTTCGCGAAGCTCGTGGGCGTGTATCGGCACACCCCGGTGCGGGCGGTGCGGCGGCTCGTCACCGCCCAGACGGCCCGGTTCGACGCCGGGCTGGTGTGCGACGAGTACTTCGTGAACAGCGTGGGGTTCGGCTTCGGGCCGGAGGTCGTGCGCGTGCGGAACGCCATGCCGGGACTCTCGGGCTTCGCCTCGTATTTCGTGCCGGTGTTGCGCGCGTTCGCGCGTTTTCGCCCGCCGTGCCTCGAGGTGCGGGCGCGCGGGTTCGCGGAGACGGGGAACATGATGGTAGTGGAGGTGTGCAATGGCACGACCGCTGGCGGCAGCTATCGGTTCGCCCCCGACGCGCAGCCGGGAGACGGCCGCCTGGACGTGTGTCTCGTGCGGCGCGTCTCGCTGCTGCGGTTCCTTATGGCGCTGCCGCGCGTGATGCGCGGGACGCACGCCACGATGCGGGAGGTCGCGCTGTTTCAGACCCGAGAGGTCGCCATCCGCTCGCTCGATGGGCCGCTGCTGCTGCACGTGGACGGCGAGCTGCGCGAGCCGGACGCGAGGGAATGCACGGTGCGCGTGGAGCCGGGGAGGCTGAAGGTGATGGTGGCGCGATGAGGAGGGCGATCCGCGGAGGCGCATGCGTGGTGGCGCTTCTGTCCATTTGTCCGGCCGTCCACCTGTCCGCTCAGGTTCCCGACACGACACCGCCGCCGCTCGTCACCACCGGCGCGCTCGTCGTTCCCACCGATACGACGCACCGCATCCGGCCGATGGGGGCGTTCCTGCGCTCCCTGCTCGTGCCGGGGTGGGGACAGGCGGCGACGGGCCGGCGCGTCACGGGCGCGCTGTTCGCGACTTGGGAAGGCGTCGCCGCGATGATGACGCTCAAGGCGCAATCGGAAATGCACTATCTCAACGAAACGGGCTCGTCGCTCGTGGTTGCGAAACGGCAGCAAGTCCAGGATTGGACCGTGCTGTGGGTGTTCAATCATCTCTTCTCCGGAGCCGAGGCGTTCGTCTCGGCGCACCTCCAGGATTTCCCCAAGGACTTGAAGATTCGGGCGTTCCCGGGCGGCGTCGGGATCAGCCTGCCGGTGCCGCGTCCGTGAAGCCAGCACCGCTCGGCGTGTTCGATTCCGGCATCGGGGGACTCACCGTCGCCCGGGCGGTGTTCGAGCGCCTGCCGCACGAGTCGGTGATCTATTTCGGCGACACGGCACGCGTCCCCTATGGCCCCAAGTCGCCCGACACGGTGCGCCGCTACTCGGGCGAGATACTCGCCTACCTGCTGCAGCGTGGCGTGAAGGCGCTGGTCGTCGCGTGCAACACCATCAGCGCCCAGGCGCTCGAATTCTTGAGGGAGCGCTCGCCCGTGCCGCTGGTGGGCGTGATCGAGCCGGGCGCGCGGGCGGCGGTGCAGGGCACACGGTCCGGGAAAATCGGCGTGATCGGTACGGCGGGGACGATCGCGAGCGGCGCCTACGAGCGCGCGATTAAGCAGCTCCGGCCCGACGCCGCCGTGTGCGTGCAGGCCTGCCCGCTGTTCGTGCCGCTCGTCGAGGAGGGGTGGTTCGACCACTCCGCGACCGAGCTGATCGCGCGGGAATATCTCGCGCCGCTCGAGCGCGCGGGCGTGGACGTGCTGGTGCTGGGCTGCACCCACTACCCGCTCTTGAAGCCCCTGCTCGCGCGGGTGCTGGGCCCGGCGGTGACGCTCGTGGACTCGGCCGAGGAGACCGCGAAAGTGGTGGCCGAGGAGCTTACGCGAAGCGGGCTCGCGGCTCCGCCAGGCAGTCGCCCGATGCACCGCTTCGTGGTGTCGGACGACGAGCCGCATTTCCGCAAGGTGGGAGCAAGGTTTCTAGGAGAGAAGCTGCAGCACGTTGAAGTCGTTCCACTGGGTTGACCACGTTAGTGAAACGTCTTTAACTCGACGCCGTCTTTCGTTACGACCGCATAGCGTCCATCGTCCAAGAACGCTCCGGGATTCAGATACGCCCTTCCGTTCGGCAGTTGCGACAGGGCCGGACGATGGGTGTGAGCGAGAATCACGAGCTCCAGGTCCGGCCGGCGCGCGAGCAGCTGCTCGGCGTACTGCGCCTGCGCCCGCTCGGCCCGGTCGAGCACGGCCCGGTCGCGGGTGTTGTCCGCGAGCTTGCGGGAAAGCTGGTGCGCGATCCAGAAGCCCACGTCGGGGTGGAGCGCCCGGAACGCCCGGATCGTCACCCGGTGACGCGTGATCTGGTGCATCAGGCGGGCGCTCCAGTGCTGCTCCGTCAACCCGTCGCCGTGGGCCACGAAGGCGCGGCGACCCGCCACGTCGAGCTCGGCTTCCCCGGCGTGGAAGGCGATGCCCAGGTCGTGGACGAGAAAGTCCCCGCCCCACCGATCGTGGTTGCCGCCCACGAACGTGATGGGCACGCCGCGGGTCCGCAGGGCGTGGAGCTTCGCGACCGTGCCGAAGTGACGGCGCGGGATCACCGAGCCGTACTCGAACCAGAAGTCGAACAGATCGCCGTCGATCAGGAGCGCGTCCCCGAGATCCGGCACCGCATCGAGGAAGCGATGAAACACGGCTGCGACCGCGGGCGGGACCTGGCCGAGATGCGCGTCGGCGACGACGACCACGCGGGAGGCGGGGAGGGGCACGGCCCCCAAGCTAGGAATCGCGGAGAAGTGCCGCAAGCGCTATTTTGCGCGCGCGTGATCAGCTCGATAACCCTGCGCGTCAACTATTCCGAGACGGACCAGATGGGCGTGGTGTACCACGCCAACTACCTGATCTGGTTCGACCGCGCGCGCACCGAGCTGATGCGCGAGACGGGGCTGACCTACAAGGAGCTCGAGGGGCAGGGCGTTTACCTCGCTGTCTCCGAAGTCAACATCCGCTACCGCGCCGCCGCCCGCTACGACGACCTGGTGCAGGTGCGCTGCTGGGTGCGCGAGCTCGCGTCCCGGCGCGTCACCTTCGGCTACGCGGTCGAGCGGGCAGGGACGGGCGAGCTGCTCGCGACGGGCGTGACGTCGCTCGTCTCCCTCACCCACCAACACACCGTGACGCGCATCCCGCAGCATGTCCTCGACCTGCTCAAGCCGATTCCGGATCCGGTGCGCCTCTAGGGCGCTCGCGCTGTCGCTGACCGCCCTGTCGCTGTGCGGTCCCGCCGCGGCGCAGCGGGACCAGGGTGTGGTGGACGGGTTGGCCCGCCTCCTCGCCGCCGCGGACACGCGCGTGTACGACACGGCGCTGTTCCGCGAGACGCTCCATCATTCCGACCCGTTCGTGCGGCGCCAGGCGGCGCTCGCCGCGGGGCGGATCGGCGATGCGCAGGCGCTCGACCCGCTCATCGTCGCACTCGGGGACTCGGCGCCGGCGGTGCAGGCCGCGGCGGCATTCGCACTCGGCTTGCTGAAGGAACCTCGCGCCATCGCCGCCCTGCTCGCGTTCGCCCCCGTACAGCCAGAGGCCGTCACCGCGATCGCCAAGACGGGCGGGGACGAGGCGGCCGCGGCGCTGACTGTTCTCCTGGGATCCGGCGCGTCGGCCACCGCGGTGCAGCGCGCCGCGCTACTCGAAGCGTGGCGCCTCGGCGCGCGCGCGCCGATCGCGGCGTTGATGACGCACGCCCGGAATGCCGATCCCGGCGCGCGCCGCAACGCGGTCTACGCGCTCGCCCGGCTCCGCACGGTACGCGGCGCGCCGACGCTGCTCGAGGCGCTCGCCGACGCCGAGGCCTCGGTGCGCGCAGCGGCGCTGCGCGGATTGAGCAGCGTGCTCACCGACAGCGCGCACGTCTCCCCGCAGGACGTGGTGGGCCGCATCAGGCCGCTCTTGGGCGATGGCGATGCGCACGTGCGCGTGAATGCGCTCCGCGCGCTCGCCACGTTTCACGACAGCACCCTCGCCGCGCTGGCGCTGCCGCTCGCGGCGGACCCGGATCTCAACGTCGCCGTCCAGGCGGAGACGACGCTCGGCGTGCTCGGTGGCGCGCGGGCTGTCGCGGCGCTCCGGCCCGGACTGGCGAGCGCGACGTTCGCGCTCCGGCGGCAGGCGGCGATCGCGCTCGCCCAAGCGGATAGCGCCGCCGGCGTCGCGATCGCGACGGCCCTCCTCACGGGCGGGGCGGACTGGCGCTGGCGCAGCGTCGCAGTCGAAGCGCTCGGAGCGGCACGAGACCGCGGCCGGCTCGAGGCGCAGCTCGCTGACCCCGACGGCCGCGTGGGGGTCCAGGCGCTGCAGGCGCTGCAGCGTCTGGTGCCCGACAGCGACTCGAGCCTGAGCCCGCGCGCGCGCTCGCTGCTCCAGCATGCCGACGCCGCGGTCCGCAGCGTCGCCGCCGATCTACTCGCGCGTCGCCCGGTCCCGGACGACGTCGACCGGCTGACCGACGCGTACCTGCGCGCCGCGGCTGATTCGTTCAACGACGCTCGTCTTTCGGCGGTCGCGGCGCTCGCCGCCATCGCCGGCACGGGGCCAGACGCCCGCACGGCCGTGGCGACGCGCTTCGTGGCGCGTGTGCCCCGCCCGGATGACTACCTCGTGCGCCGGCTCGCGGCGGAAAAGCTGCCGGACGCCGCCGCGCGCTGGGGTCCGGTGGCCCCGATCGCCACGGGCCGCCCGCTCGCAGACTATCGCGCCGTCGCGCGATGCTATCTCCTGCCCGCGCGGCGCGGCAGGCCGGGTCCCCGGGTCACCATCGAGACCGAGCAGGGCCCCGTCGTAGTGGAGCTGCTCCCCGCCGAGGCGCCCCTGACGGTCGCGGCCTTCCTGTCTCTCGTGGACCGGCGCTACTTTGACGGATCGACCTGGCACCGCGTGGTCCCGAACTTCGTCGTGCAGGATGGCGACCCGAGAGGCGACGGATGGGGCGGCCCCGGCTTCGCGTTGCGCGACGAAGTGAACCCAGTGCGCTACGAGACGGGGACGGTCGGCATGGCGCTCTCGGGGCCCGACACCGGCGGCAGTCAGTTCTTCATTACGCACTCACCGCAGCCGCATCTGGACGGCACCTACACGGTGTTCGGCCGGGTGGTCTCGGGGCTCGGCGCGCTTGATGCGATCGGGCAGGGCGAGCGCATTCGGAGCATCCATCGGTGACCGCTTCCGGGTTTAACTGTTGAGACCGCAACGTTTTCCGCTTGACCCGCGGATAGCACTCTCCTACATTGCCGCCTGTGCGCTGCTGGCCGGCTGCCCGCGCCCGCCTGCGCCGTTGGTGCCGCAGCCGCTGGCCCGGGTGGATCGGGACTCCGCCGTCGCCTGGAGTCGGGCCACGCTGCCGACGCACTACACCGCGATCCGGTTCCGGTGGAAGTATCAGGACGACCAGAAGCGGTGGGGCGGGCGCGGTCAGGCGCGCCTCGCACCGCCGGATTCGTTGCGGTTCGATTACGTGGGGCCGCTGGGATTCGGCGCGGGCGCCGCTGCGATCGTCGCCGATTCGACGATCTGGGCGGATCCGGAGAAGAACTTCCGCTCATTGGTCCCGGCGGTGCGGATGCTGTGGGCGGCGCTCGGCATCGCGCGGCCACCGGCGCCGGACGCGCTGGTATTCGGCAGTGGTCGCGCCGATTCGAGCGTCCGGCTCTGGCGGTTCGCGCAGGACGGTGACACGCTCGACTACCGCGACACGCGCGGCGGCGCGCGCGTGCTCGAGGCGGAGTGGCGGCGAGAGGGCAAGGTGTTGGCGCGCAGTCGCACCGAATTCGACGCTCAGCGGATGCCGGCGCGCGCCCGCATGGATTTTCCGGAGGAGAGGGCTCGGTTTGAGCTTACGGTGGTCTCGGTGGATACGGCCGCGGTGCTCGATCCTGCGATTTGGCGCGGGCGCCGTTAGCGCGCTTGGCCTCGCGCTCAGCGGTTGCCTGTACGGCTTCGCCGGCGGCGGCCTGCCGAACATCAAGACCGTCGCCATTCTGCCGTTCGACAACCAGACCGCCGAGCCGGCGCTCACGAAGGAAGTGAACGACGCGGTGCTCGAAGCGTTCCAGCGTCGGCTCGGGCTCCGCATCGCGGGGGAGAGCAACGCGGACGCGGTGGTGCGCGGCAAGGTCACCCGCTACGACCCCGACATGCCGGCAGCGTACCGGGCGGGCCAGGGTCGCACCGATGTCACGCAGCGACAGGTCCAGATCAGCATCGACGTCGAGATTCTCGATCAGCGGGAAGGCAAGACGCTGTGGCAGCGGCAGGGGCTCAGTGAGACCGGCGACTACGCGCCGCCCCAGGAAGCCGCGGGCCGCAAGATCGCTCTCGAGAAGCTCGTCAACGACCTGGTCGACGGGGCCCAGTCGCAATGGTGACGCGCGTGCTCCGCGGCCGGCGCGGCGCCAGCTCCACCGGCTGCCTCGTCTCGCTGCTCTTTCTGGTCGGGGCGTTGTACTACGGCGTCAACATCGGTGAATTGTTCTTCCGGTACTATCGCCTGCTCGACGAGATGCAGACCCAGGCCCAGCTTGCCCCCTCCCTCGACGACGGCACGATCCGCCGCCGCATCCAGGCCGCCGCGCAGGATATCGGTCTCCCGCCCGAGGCCCAGCAGATTAAGATCGCGCGGCGGGCGTCGCCGCGGGAGATCGTGATCGAGACCGCGTACAGCGAGACGGTCCAGCTCCCGCTGTTCAACCACACCTTCAACTTCCATCCCAAGGCGACGCAGCCGCTTTAGCCCGCCCCTGTGGGCCCTGGCCGCAGGCCTGCCCCTCGTGCTCGGGGCGGCCGGCGAGATCGACGTCGCGCGCTTTTTCACGGCGTTCGCGATCATGCTGCTCGCCGCGAAGTTCGCGGGCGAGGCATTCGAGCGCCTGGGGCAGCCGGCCGTCATGGGCGAGCTCCTGGCGGGCATCCTGCTCGGCGCCGGGTTTCTCAAGGTCATCCCGATCGGCGCCGACGATCCGCTCACACCGGTGTTTCGGCTGCTCGCCCAGGTCGGGGTCGTCGTGCTGCTGTTCGAGATCGGGCTCGAGACCGATCTCAAAGCCATGATGCGGGTGGGGACCGCCGCGACGGCGGTCGCGGTCGTGGGTGTCGCGGTGCCGTTCGTCCTGGGCTTCCTGTACTGGCGCTCCGGCTGGCACGGGTACGAGCACACGTCCGCCGACCCGCTGACGACCGCCATCTTCGTGGGCGCGACCCTCACCGCCACCTCGGTCGGGATCACCGGGCGCGTGCTCAAGGACCTCCAGGTGCTGCACAGCCTGGAGGCGCGCCTGATCCTGGGTGCCGCGGTGATCGACGACGTCATCGGACTCGTGATCCTGGGCGTGGTCTCGGGACTCGCGGCCGGAACGGCGTTCAGTCTGCAGGGCGCGCTGCGCATCCTCGGTGTGGCGGTCGCGTTCCTGTTTGCAGCCCTGTGGATCGGACTCAAGCTCGCCCCGCGACTGTTCGGCGTGGTCGACCGGATGCGGGTGCGCGGCATACTGGTCGTGTCGGCCTTCGCGTTCCTGCTGCTGCTCTGTGTGCTGGCCGATCGCGCCGGCACGGCGCTCATTATCGGGGCGTTTGCCGCGGGGCTCATCCTGTCCCAAACCAATCAATTCGACAACATCAAGGACCAGATCAAGCCGGTCGCCGACATCTTCACCCCGATCTTCTTCCTGAACATCGGCGCCGCCGTGGACCCGCGCGTGTGGAACCCGTTCCTGCCCGAGAGCCATCAGACCCTGGCGATCGGCGGCACCCTGCTCGTCATCGCCATTGTCGGCAAATTCGCGAGCGGTTGGGCAGTCCCGTGGCGGCGGTTCAACCGGCCGGCGGTCGGCGTGGGGATGGCCCCGCGCGGTGAGGTAGGGCTGATCTTCGCGCAGATCGGGTTGACGGCGGGCATTCTCTCGGGCCGGCTGTTCAGCGCCATCCTGTTCGTCGTCATCGCCACGACGCTCGTGACCCCGCCGCTGTTGCAGTGGACCCTGCGGGGGCGGGGCGCCACGCTGGACGAGGACTCGGTTCCGTGAGCACCGACGAGAAGGTGCGCACGCTCGCGGACGCCGCGCGGTGGCGCGAGCGGCAGCAGGGTCCCGTCGTATTCACGAACGGCGTGTTCGACCTGCTCCACGTCGGGCACGTGGCGCTGCTCGAAGCGGCGCGGGCGGAGGGTGGGGCGCTGGTAGTGGCTGTGAACAGCGACGCGTCGGTGCGAGGGCTGGAGAAGGGGCTCGACCGCCCCATTGTGCCCGAGCGGGAGCGGGCCCGCCTGCTCGCCGCGCTCGCCTGCGTGGATTGCGTCGTGCTGTTCGACGAGGAGACGCCGCTCGCGCTGATCGAGCGGCTCCGCCCCGATGTGCTCGTGAAGGGGGCGGACTATGCGCGCGCCGCCATCGTCGGGGCGGACCAGGTCCAAGCGTGGGGCGGGCGGGTGGTACGCGTGCCGCTCGTACCCGGCGCATCGACGACCGCCCTGCTCGCGCGGCTGCGCGGCAAGCCTGCGTGAACGAGTCCGCGATGAAGCTGCTGGTCGCCACCCGCAACGAGGGCAAGATCCGGGAGATCCGGGACCTGTTCACCGGCCTCCCGTTTCAGCTGACGTTCCCGGTGGACCAGTTTCTCGAGCGGCTACCGGATGAAGCGGATCTCGAGCGCGGTACGAGCTTCGCCGAGAACGCGGTCGCCAAGGCGCGCTACTTCGCGAAGCGCGGCACCATCGCGACGCTCGCCGAGGACTCAGGGCTCGAGGTGGACGCGCTCGACGGGGCGCCGGGGGTGTTCTCCGCGCGCTGGGCGCAGATGCATGCGGCGGGGTCCGGAGACGCGGCGAACAACGCGCTGCTGCTCGAGCGGCTGGCGGGTGTCCCCGACGAGCAGCGTACGGCGCGCTACCGCTGCGTGGTGGCGTATCTCGAGACGCCGCTCGCCAAGCCGCAGCTGGTGGAGGCGACGTGCGAAGGACGGATCCTGTCGCAACCGCGCGGCAGCGGTGGCTTCGGCTACGATCCGCTGTTCCTCTCGAGCGATCTCGGGCTCACCTTCGCCGAGGCGCCGATGCCGGCGAAGCAGCGCGTGTCGCATCGCGGGCGGGCGATTCGGGCGCTGGTGGAGGTGTTGGTGCGGCGCTCGAAGTAGCGAATCAGACGCAACCTCGCGTCCGGTTCGACCACAAGAGCTGCACCGTGTAAGGCCCCAGCTTTTTGTTCTGCCAGGCGCACACGTCCCCGATCTCACCCTGGTTGTCGTCGTACCATCCTTGCGGGGGAACCGGATCGGTCACCGCTTCGGCCAGCTCGTGCGAGCAGATCGAGGTGAGCGCGTCGGGTGGCCCGACGCCACCCAGGCAACCGGCACAGTTGGGGTAGGGGACCACCGCGTAGAAGATTTTGGTATCGATGTGGTCGTGGTAGCCGCAGAACGCCTGGCACGAGCGGTCGCCGCCCGCGACGACCGAGACGCCGGGCGGGAGCAAGACGAAATACAGGGTGTTCGGCCCGACGGCAGGAAAGGCTGTCGTGCCGGAGAGTTGCTTCTGGAGCATCTGGCGGATGGCGGAGTCGGTCACATTGGGTCCGGGTTCGGGCGAGGTGACGGTCGTCGTCCCGACCCACCGGCCCCGGCCGATCTTGTACGGTGGCGCGTCGTACTCGCCCAGCTGGTCCACGTACGGACTCGCGACGATAAATCGAAAGAAGTCGTTCAGGGTGGTGATCACGCTCTGCTGAGCGGTCGTGTTCCACGCCTGTCCCCAGTATGCCGTGAAGACTTCGACGGCGGCGAGCAGCGGGCCGCCGCGGTAGGTGAGCTCGGTCTCGGGGGGCGCCTTGATCCCGGGAGCAGGAGCGACGAGTTCCTTCGGAACCCAAAGGGGGACGATACGGACGTGGTCGTCGAGGGCGGGCGGGACCGCCCGGCGCGGGCCGGGAGAATGTTTGGGGGTCATGGCGGTTAGGTACCCCGCGCGTGGCTTTTTGGCGTGGCGTCACTAGGTTGTTAGCAGCGCTTCGGCGCGTCTGTTCTGTGCGTCTGTGCGTCTGAGACTGTTCACTGTGGCCTAGTATTACGACGGGGCGTAGCGCAGTCCGGTAGCGCGTCTGGTTTGGGACCAGAAGGTCCCGGGTTCAAATCCCGGCGCCCCGACTTGAAACCTAGGTACTTTACGCATTGACAGCCTCGGCTGGCCCCTTCAGGTTGCAGACATGGAGCCGATACGAGAGGCCCTGCCGGGCGCGTGGGCCCGTTTGAAGCAGGACGTGAGCTGCGGCCTCAGGCGCGGCGCCTGGTATCGTGTCGTCGCCCTGACGCCGGAGGACGCGGTCCTCCAGGTGCCGCGGCGCGAACGGGTCCGGGTCCCGCGGCGCTTTCTGCAAACGCTCTTCTCCCGCCCCCGCCATTGGACCATCGTGCCGCGCCCCTCCCATGTCCCAGACCTCCCGGATCATTGGCGCTCGCGCTACGCGGTCTGCCCCGCCTGCCGCGCCCGCGCCCCGATCACGGCATACGCCGTCGACATGCAGTGCGCGAAGTGCAACGGCCAGTTCGGGATCGCCTGGGATGAGCGCTATCTGACGGTGGGGTAAGACGGTAGCGAGCGGGAACTTCCCGGCGGCATCGGCGGTTTCTACACGGTCACGGCCACGTGGCGAGATGCCTATGACGACCAAGAAACGCGATGTCAGCAAACGCCGGTCGCCCATTGCGTGCCGGCATCCACAACAGTACGAAACCGATTGGCTCGGCCGCACCTATACGGGCTGCCCAATCTGCAACCGCTGGAAGCGTATGAAGGTCAAACTGGCGCCCGCCGACGGTAAGCGTCTGGCGGCGTGAATAATAGAGGGGCCAGGAGATGCTATCCTGGCCCCGTTCTTTTCTGTTCTCCCCTCTGAGTCTAACCTTTGCCTCTCCTATTCCCCGTACGGTATCCAGATGTTCTTCACCTGCGTAGCTTCCCGCAGGATTTCTCTGCCTTCTCCCTGCTTGCTGTCACTCCAGTCCCGTGGATCCCACTCGACCCACGTCCGCTTCATGTTTCCCGCCGACGCCCGCTCCACCTCGGCGCCGGCCGCCTGACTGCCGAAGTACCACACGGCGTCCACGTCGTCGTGCTCCGCGAGCACTTTGGCGAGCGCGTCCTTCGCCCCGGTGACGATGTTGATCACGCCGGCCGGCACGTCCGAGGCGTCGAGCACGGTGTACAGCTCGGTGGCGGCGAGCGGATGCGCCTCCGACGGGATCGCGATGATCGTGTTGCCCACTGCGACGGCCGGGCCCACGAGCGATACGAACCCCAGCAGCGGGGATTCCTCGGGGCAGGCGATGCCGATCACGCCTACCGGCTCGTTCATGGCGAGCGTGACGCCGCGGATCGGGGTCTGGTGTACGGCTCCGTCGTACTTGTCGGCCCATGCGGCATACGAGAAGAGACGCGCGATGGTCGCGTCCACTTCAGCGCGCCCCTCTCCTACCGCGCGACCCGTGAGGTCCGAAATCCGCTGCGCGAACTCGTCGGCCCGCTGCGCCAGGTTCTCGGCGAGATAGTACAGTACCTGCCCGCGATTGTGGCCGCTCGTCTTGGCCCATCCGTCCGCCGCGTGCGCCGCTTCCACTGCGTTGCGGATGTCCTTGCGGTTCCCCTCCGCGACTTCCGCGAGCAGCGCGCCTGACGGCGCCAGGATCTTCCGGCTGTAGCCCTGATCGGGGCGCACTTGCGCGCCGCCGATGAAGAGCTTGTAGGTCCGGTCAATCGGAGGGAGTGGCTGAGAACGCGGAACGCGGAGCGCGGCACGCGGAACAGAGCGTGGTCGTTTGTTCCGGGTTCCAACTTCCGCCTTCCGCGTTTCGGGTTTCAAGTACTCCCACATGCCTTCTCGACCGCCCTCGCGCCCGAACCCCGATTCCCGGTACCCCCCGAACCCCGAGGCCGCGTCGAACAGATTGGTACAATTGACCCACACGACGCCGGCTTTGATCTTGGGCGCCACGTCGAGCGCCAGGTTGATGTTCTCGGTCCACACGCTCGCCGCGAGTCCGTACGGCGTGTTATTGGCGAGCTCCACGGCCTCGGCGGGGGTGCGGAACGTCATCGAGACGAGCACCGGCCCGAAGATCTCGACCTGGGCGATGGTGGCTGCGGGCGACACGTTCGTGAACAGCGTCGGCGGATAGAAGTAGCCGTCCGTGGGGCAGGCCCACGACGGCTGCCACATGGTCGCGCCCTCTTCGACCCCTGTGTTCACCAGCGTGCGGATGCGCTCGAGCTGCACCGGCGCGACGATCGCGCCCATGTCGATCGCCTTATCGAGCGGGGGGCCGACGCGCAGCTTCTCCATGCGCGCTCTGAGCTTCGTGACCAGCCGCTCCGCGATCCCCTCGTGCACCAGCAGCCGCGACCCCGCGCAGCACACCTGTCCCTGGTTGAACCAGATCGCGTCCACCACGCCCTCGACCACGCTGTCGAGATCGGCGTCGTCGAACACGATGAAGGGGCTCTTCCCGCCGAGCTCGAGCGAGAGCTTCTTGCCCGATCCCGCCGTCGCCTTACGGATGATGCGACCTACGTCGGTCGAGCCGGTGAACGCGATCTTGTCGATGTCGGGATGGTTCACGATCAGCTCGCCCGTCCGGCCATCCCCGGTCACCACGTTGAGCACGCCCGGCGGGAGCCCTGCTTCGTGCGCGATCTCGGCGAGGCACAGTGCCGTGAGCGGCGTGAACTCGGCGGGCTTCAAGACGACGGTGTTTCCGGCCGCGAGGGCCGGCGCGATTTTCCACGCCACCATCAGCAGCGGGAAATTCCAGGGGACGATCTGCCCCACCACGCCCACCGGGCCGTAGCCCGCGAACTCGGACTCCGCGAGCTGCGCCCAGCCGGCATGATGGGTCAGGTGACGGGCGACGAGCGGGATGTCGAGATCGCGCGTCTCGCGAATCGACTTGCCGTTGTCGAGGCTCTCGAGCACCGCCAGCAGACGGGAATGCTTCTGGA
>WNFQ01001087.1_pt1 | contig 23687 bp, 21 predicted proteins | sample 5400171 | NCBI WGS metagenome assembly WNFQ01 (sample SAMN13153356, study PRJNA577476) | soil metagenome | isolation source: 20 cm soil under Madrone tree | place: USA:California | collected 2016-06-14
GAATTTCGCCATTCACATTATCAACTGGAGAAAACCGTCGAGCGCCGAACGGCTGCTCTGCAAGCGGAAGTCGAAGAGAAAAAACGCCTTGAAGACGTGCGGCGCACGCTGGGTTTGCACGTTGGCCACAGGGTGGCCGAACAGATTCTGGCGCGCGATCCCGGATTAGGCGGTACGGAGCAGCAGGTGACAGTAATGTTTGTGGATATTCGCTCTTTTACGGCGCGTGCGGCGAATTTGAAGCCGCACGAAGCGATGAGTTTTCTGAACCGCTTTCTACACGCGATGGTTGAGGTGGTGGAGATCGAACACGGCGGAATGATTAACAAATTTCTTGGCGACGGGTTCATGGCGCTTTTTGGAGTGGATAGCGCGCAGCACAATCACGCGGACAAAGCCCTTGCGGCGGGGCGCGATTTGGAGCGCAGACTGGAACGACTCAACTCCGATTTAGCTCGCTGCGGAGAAGAAGCGATCCGGATCGGCATCGGTATCAACACTGGACGCGTCGTTGTCGGAAGCATCGGATCGCCGGAACGAATGGAGTTCACCGTAATTGGCAACCCGGTCAATATCGCCTCGCGTATTGAAGCCTTAAACAAAACGGTGGGCACCACTTTGCTATTAAGCAGAGCCACGCGAGACGCTTTGCGGCGGCCGATTTTGTTGCGCGCATTGCCGCGGCAAGCTGTGGAAGGACTCGAGCAACCGCTGGAAATCTTTACGCCCGACCACGCCTGGACCTGAATCGGTGAATACGTCAACCCTCGCTGCGATCAAAGTCGTTGAAAGAGAAACCTAGGCGCGAAGAGCGCAGGTTTTCGAGAGCGTAGCTGACCACGCTCTCCACTTATGCGAGATCGCCGAGCGAGCGCCTTGTTACCGCAGCCTGCAAAAACTTGCCCCAGCTTAAGTTGTCGCGGCCGGGGACGTGCTCGCGTGCTTTGCGGATTGCCATTTCCGAGATTGCTTCCACAACCCATTCGAAATTTTGCTGGCCAATCCACGCCGCTTCGCAATCGGGCGCAGGATTGCAAAAATCAATCGCGACCGGCACGCCGTCGCGCACGGCGAACTCCACCGTGTTCAGGTCGTAACCGAGAAATTGGTTCAATAGCAGTACGCCCTCTTCCACTCTTTGCAGGATCTCTTTCGGAGCGTGCCATTCAGTTTGGTAACGCAGATGAAACGGATGCCGCGGCTCGTACGGCATGATACGGACATGGCGCTGATCGATTGAGTAGCAGCGAAAATACATCTCAAACTTTATTTCCTCCTGCAGCATCATCACGAGCTGTCCCGTGTCGTTGTAAGCGCGGAAAAATTCCTCGCGATTGTGCAATCGATAGACGTTCTTCCACCCGCCGCCGCTGAACGGTTTAAAAAATGCCGGCCAGCCGACGTAATTGAAAATGGCTTCCCAGTCGAGCGGGTAACCGAGATTGCGGAACGATTTGTCATTCGTGTCCGTCGGGAGCTCGTGTGATGGGAGCAATACGGTGCGTGGAACTGCTACGCCGATCTTAGTCGCGAGCGCGTTGTTGAAAAACTTATCGTCTGCGCTCCACCAAAACGGGTTATTTACCACTGCGGTTCCGGTAAGCGCAGCATTCTTGAGCCACGCGCGATAAAACGGCACGTCCTGCGAGATGCGATCGATCACCACATCGTAACCGCACGGTTCGCCCTGGATCACCTTGTCGATCCTGACGAATTCCGCGACGATGTCTTTGCCGCCGGTCTTTTGATTCACACGCGCGACAAACGCCGGCGGAAAACTGTGTTCCTGTCCAAAAAGAATTCCGATTTTTTTCATAACTTTCTCTCTGTCATTTCGAGCGAAGGTCGCCGCGACGACCGAAGTTGAGAAGTCTCTGGAGATCTCAAACCTCGACGTGATACAAAGCCAACCGAGTGGGTGGACTCTCGTTAACACCGGACTTCAGTCCGGTAATCACCGCGACGCGCGGCAATAAAGCCGTCTCAGCGACTTTGTCCAGAGCGCGAAGGTTGAATCCGTCGCCCGAAACAATAAGCTAGCCCATGGTCAAGCGACTACTGCACACGCGCTATCGCGTACATGACTTGGAGAAAACCGTCTCGTTCTACAAGGACGTTCTCGGACTGGAAGAGGTTCGACGTCAGACATCCGGGCGTGGCTCGCAACTCATCTTTTTGAAAGCCCCCGGCAGCGACGAAGAAATCGAGATTTGCAAATTTGATGAGAGCGGGCCGGTAGTGGTCGGCCCCGATCTGACGCATCTCGCTTTTGAAGTGGACGACCTCGATAAGTTTGCGAACCACGCAGCGGCCAAAGGTTACCCGTTATCCGACGGGCCGCATCCGAGTGGCATTGGCAAGATTGCCTTCATCGACGCGCCGGAAGGATACGAGATCGAACTGATCGAGCGTGGGCGGAAATCATAAGGAGCTTTCGAGAGATCCTTCACGTCGCTCAGGATGACAAATAGAAAAGGCGCACGGGCAAATCGTAGCCATTGCACTCAACGACCCTTCGACGCTTGCGCGGGCAAAAGTTTTATCGCTAATTCTCCGGCCATGATGTGGCGCAAGCGAATCTTCTTTCTTTGCGCGTTAGTCTCAATATTCGCGCTGAACGCGTGGAGTCAGGAAGCTGCTGACTCGCAGGCAGTACGGCCGAGCGGTGTCGCGGGGCCAGTTCGCAAGGCAAAGGCTGTCACAGCCAAAGATACGGAGGATGCGGATGTCGAGTCTACTCCCGCTCGTAAGACAAAGGCGTCGAAATCGACCCATGCTGCATCGCACCGGAAACGAGCAAAGGCAAAAGAAACTGACGAAGCTATTTCAGCGCCGACGGAGTTCACTCCCGAAGGAATACCGAAGGTCAGCGCCGCGTCCGTCATCGTGGTGGACGCGAACAGCGGCAAAATCTTATACGAAAAAAATGCCGACCAAATACGGCCGGCTGCGAGCACACAAAAATTGCTGACAGCACTCATCGTCGCGGAGAGTGGTTTTCTGGATCGGGCGGTCACAGTACAGCCAACTGATACGATGGCTGAGCCAGTGAAGTTGAATATTAAAGCAGGCGACACGTACCAACGGATCGATCTTCTGCGCGCGTTGCTCGTGAAAAGTCCCAATGACGTCGCGCGGTGCCTGGCTCGGGACAACGCCGGCAGCGTCGAGGCATTTGCGGAAGTCATGAACCGACGCGCCCAGCAGCTTGGAGCTGTGCATTCACATTTTGTAAATCCGAATGGATTGCCTGTCCCCGGGCAGTACTCAAGCGCGCGCGACCTCTCTCTTATCGCGCGTGTTGCCTATGCGAACCCGACGATCCGATCAATCGTTTGTCTTCCGCAGCTTGTCTTTCGCTACGCCAATGGCCGCACACGAGAACTCGAAAACACGAACAAGCTTCTCAGGCGACTCCCGTACTGCAACGGGATGAAGACCGGCTACACCGATGCAGCAGGCAAATGTTTAATTGCAAGCGGTACGCGCCCCGGCAAAGACGTGATCGTTGTTGTGCTGGGCGACAGCTCAAGCCGCGTCTGGCGCGACGCATCCGCTCTGCTTTCCTGGGGACTCGTGATGTAAAAGCCGACGACGGGATTCGAACCCGTGACCTGCGGTTTACGAAACCGCTGCTCTACCAACTGAGCTACGTCGGCGGGAAGCGGGCAAAACATTGCATCCGCGGCCGCTTGACACAAGCGGCTGCTGTAGCCGCTTCGCTGTGCGAAGCGTTGGAGCTACCCTCCACGCGTAAAGCTCTATGAGAAGTGCTTGCGGCGCGCGCACGCGTCTCACAGAGACGGCTACAGAGGGAGCACGAAGGTCTCGCCGATTTCACGCAGCGCGATGCGCTCTGGAGTCTTGCTCAAGGCGGCTTCGAAGCGCTCGATCGGTTCGCGTAATGGCTCGAAGCTGAGTCGAAAGGTTTGATGATGAACCGGCATGATGAACCGCGCGCCGGCGGCATTTGCCATCTCGATTGCCTGCTCGGGAGAACAATGGGAGTGAATCCACGGATTGTACGCGCCGATGGACATGATCGCGATGTCGATTGGGCCCGGTGATCGCTTCGTTCAATCAGGTACCCGTTGTAGCCGCGGTACGTGTCGCGCTGCGTACGAGCGCCCCAATGCTTCACCGGAAATGCAGTAATCTCGATCTCGCCCGCCGCAGTGTTAAGACTTTTGCTTTGGCCCCAATCGAGCTCTGTTATGTGGGAAAACCGGGTTCCTTTCAATAAATCTCTCGTAGCGCGCGCGGTGATCACGCGGGTGGACTCATCGAAACATCGGAGCGTTCGCAGATCGAGATGATCAAAATGCGCATGCGAGAGAAGAACAAGATCGACGTTCGGTAGCTCATGAAATTCAAGCGCAGGCGCGGTCAATCGTTTTGGACCAATGGTGAATCCTGGCAGACGAATTCCGACGCGCGGGAAAAGCACAGGATCAGTGAGAATTTTGATGCCGAAAAAATTGATGAGCACCGTCGCATGACCAAGCCATGCGAGCGTGACCTGCGCGTCGCTCCACGTTGCAGGCTGAGGCTTGGCAAACGCTGGAGCAATTGGCCGCCGGCTTTCGATTGTCCATTCACGAAAAAGGTGACCGAGCCAGCGCCGTACACGCGAGCTGCGCAGAGTTGGTTGTCTGGATGTCTGCATGCAAACGGATCAGACCGCACTCTCGCCTGGGATGTGCCGGTCACGATCAAATCGTAATCGCCCTCACGCGCTTCTTCGAAAACTTGATTGATCACGATCCCGTGCCGAAGACGCACCTCGGCGGAAACACCGAGCTTTTCGAGTTCTCTTTTTTGCCTGCGCAGATTTATCCCGAGCTCCGATTTCGATTCGAGCAGCTGATCGACATTCTCTTCCAGGCGGACCAGGTCGGCGTACATCGCGGGCGGCTCAGCCATGACGTGCAGCAATGTGACCGAAGCGTTTACCGCGGCGGCCAACGTGCCGGTGAATTGGACCGCTTGCTCGATGAATTCTTTTCCGCCGGTGCAAACCAGAAAACGCTTCAGTTTCTTGCATTCGCCGATAGCCACCAGCACCGGGGGCTGAATCGATTTGATCACTTCATAGGTCTTCTCCGAGCGCCAGTAATGCCCGGTTGCTCCGGTCCACCGCGCACCGATGACAACCAAATCGTAGCTGGTCTTTGAGGTTTGATCGGCAATCTGCCGCACTGGCTCGCCAGATTGCACGATGATATCCGCCGATACGCCGCGTTCATAAAGCGATTGTGCCTGCTGTTGGAGTGCATCGCGCAGGGGGTGCTCGTCCTGCGATGTTTCCGCAATTCCAAGGAGCGTAGTCTCGGCCTTCAGCGGTGCGGCCAGTAATCCTCCCAAGTGGATTGCTGTTTCGGCTGACTGCGTTCCATCGCTGCAAATCAAAAATTTCATTGGCTAGAGTTTGTGTCCGGTCATGAGCGTGTAGATGACGATCGCCGCGCCAATCAACGGCAACGGCACAAAGGCGAGACGAATTTTCGGGCCGGCGAAATATTGTGTAGCGACTGCGCCTATTTGTGCGCCGATGACTGCACCAGTGTGCATGACCAGGGCAATGAGAATGTCCACGTTGCCCTTGATCGCATGGCTGATCGTTCCATAACTGGCGGAAATAACGATCTCGAAAAGATCGGTCCCCACCGCCAGGTGCGTGGGAACCCCGAGCACATACACCATTGACGGCATCCGGATGTAACCAGCGCCGCCACCAAGAAAACCGCTGAAGACGCCTCCAACAAAGGCGACGAAAAGGATGGTCCAGAGTGAAATTCGTATGCCTGAAGTGGGCAGTGTGATCATCGGCCAAATTTTCAGCCGTTGAATCTTTTGTGTAACCGGCCCGAATGCGGAGTGGTCTTTTTTTGACGCCGCTCCCTTGACCAGCCCGCTCTGTGATCGGCCTCTGCCCGATCGCAGCGTTTTTCGGCTTTCCCACAGCATAAATGCCGCGATGCCAGAATAAACAAGGATCGCAACATAGCTGACCACCATGTTCACGTTCCCTGCACGCTTCAGTGCTTGAATCAGCTGCGCGCCGCATTCGGCGCCACCGATTGTTCCAAATGTCATGAAGAATCCCAGTTTGAGATCGACATTGCCTAGCGCGCGGTGCTGCTTTGCCGCTACAATCGACTTGCCGACGATGTGCGCAAGGTCCGTGCCGACGGCGTAATTCCAATCCACTCCCATCAAGCGCAGCGCCGGGCCGGCGATGAAACTTCCGCCGACGCCAAAAAATCCGCCCAAGATGCCAATGACAAAGCCGACAACCACGAGATAGATCGGGTTGATGTGAACGTTGGAGATCGGGAAAAACATGACTTACCTCCACCGGCGGCGCAGAAAGCGAAACAACAGTGTCGTCACCGCATCCAAAGCAACAGCCTGCCCGGCGATGAGCAAGATTGCGACTACCGCATACGTGTAGCGATGCCGCGCCTCCAAGTGATACAGCCATTCGCCTAAAAAATGGAGAACCAGGAAAAAGTAGCAGGTGACCAGAACCGCATAAATCGTCAGTTCAATGGCGAAAGTTCGAAAAGTTTTCGTAGCTTCTTTCTTCATGCGGCCTCAATTGGGAGAATCACGACCGTCGTTAAGTCCCCGGGCTGAATCGAGCGATAATGGACTGGCGGCCTTGAGGTTTCAACGCTTTAGCGTGCGAACTGCCGATGAGGGTTGCGCGCAGACTCATCAGCGACCAAACTAATTGCGTACGGAGCGTTTCTTCCTAACGTTCCACTCCATTTTTACGTAAAAAGACGATGGCCGACGCTGCGAACAAATACGCCGAAAACGTACCGGGCAAATTCTACGTTGATGATCAGTGCATCGATTGCGATTTGTGCCGGGAAACCGCGCCTGCCAATTTCAAACGGAACGATGACGGCGGTCATTCATACGTCTATAAACAGCCGGAGACGCCGGAAGAAGAGGGACTCTGCAAAGAAGCCATGGAAGGCTGTCCGGTCGAAGCGATCGGCAACGACGGGAACGGCGCGTAATCCTGTAGCGCCGGTCTGTGACCGCCGAATCCAATGGGCAAACAAAACAGTCGGCGCTCGCCCGCCTTCGCAAAGCTTCCGCGTGGCAGGCAGAGCGCCGCTACAGTTCCCGTTGCGTTAACCATCGCAGGTTCGGACAGCAGCGCCGGCGCTGGCATTCAGGCGGACCTAAAAACCTTTTCAGCTCTTGGTGTGTATGGACTGACTGCCGTGACGTGCGTCGTCGCTGAAATTCCGGGTAAAGTTTCGCGCATTGAGCAGGTCAGCGCGCGAATGGTTCGCGACCAGATCGAAGTGCTCGTAAAAAATTTTCAGATCGGCGCGATCAAGACCGGTTTGCTTTGTTCAGCGGAAATCGTTTCTGCCGTGGCCAAGGCAATACGAGGCATCGAAAGCTTGCGCGGGCGACGCATTCCACTCGTCATTGATCCAGTAATGATTGCGAGCAGTGGTGATCGTCTTCTGGAGGCGGCTGCTATTGACGCTTACACGGACCAATTATTTCCGCTCGCAACGCTTATCACACCCAATCTCGACGAAGCAGCCTTGTTGATCGGAACAGAAATCAAAGACAGGGAACGAATGGAGAAAGCTACGAAGGCTCTCGCGAGCAAATATCGCGCGGCGATTTTGTTGAAGGGCGGCCATCTTCGAGGCGACAACGCCATCGATTTACTTTTTCACCAGAACAAACTCACTGAATTTTCCGCACGGTTTGTGCGCGGCGTCGCGACGCACGGCACTGGTTGCACCTATTCGGCGGCAATCGCGGCCGGTCTTGCCTGCGGCTTGGTACTGGAGAAAGCGATTGGGCAGGCGAAGAAGTTCGTGACCAAATCAATTGCGGAGCATTTGCGATGGACGTCGCCCTCAGGCAAGAATCTCGACGCGCTTAGGCACTTCTTGTGACGCGGAGAATCCTGTCTCCGCTTAAGGCTTCAAAGGCAAGATTGGAACTGTCGGAGTCGCAGTTTCGTTTGGAGTTCCGCGTTCACGCGGCCCAGCGGCGTGGCAGCGTCGTCGCCTAAAGGCGGAACTCCAAACATCGCAGGGCATTGCCTGCGTCACAGTTTTTTTTCCCACCGTTTCAATTGCAACGCTTCGAGCGCTGCCGCGGTTTCCGCCTGTTTCTTGCTGTGGCCGGTACCCTTGCCAAGAATAGTTCCCTCCCAAACGACTTGTGAGACGAATGTCTTTTCATGTTCGGGGCCGCTCTGGGAAATCAATTCATAAATTGGACTGTGTGGCGAAATGCCTTGTAACAGCTCCTGAAGATCGCCCTTAGGATTGACGTCCACCGGCTTTTCCGCCAGTTCTTCGAGATCGGCGCTCGTCTGTGTCAAAATGAACTCTCTGGCGACGTTGAGCCCGCCATCCAGGTACAATGCGCCGATGAGCGCTTCGAAGGCATCGGCCAATGTCGATGTTCGTTCCCGGCCGCCGCTGGCTTCTTCACCGCGTCCCATCAAGATATAGCGCCCGAGATCGAGCGTAGCGGCACGCATCTTCAATGCTTCGCGCGAAACCAGGCGCGAACGCAATTTGGTTAATTGTCCTTCTGCTTCGATGCGAAAATTGCGAAACAGATATTCGGTAATGACGAGCTGGAGAACAGCGTCTCCCAAAAATTCCAGGCGCTGGTAATCAAAATGATGCCGTTGCGCCTCATGACTCAGGCTCGGATGCGTCAGCGCTTCCGCGAGCAATAGTGAATTACGAAATTTGTAACCGATTCGTTCTTCGAGCGGCGTCACACCGCTGTCATTGTGAGCCAAATTGAAGATTCTCGTCAACTCAGTACAACCGCTCGCCCATTGTGAAAAAGCTTGAGCCGTTGGCCAAGATTCGTGAGACGAAGCCGTAGAACAGGCACTGGGCTATCGCTTTTGATACACCTCCAGGGAGGTGATCACATCCAGTGCTCGTTGTAGAACTGGATCGTGCGGCGGCTGCTTTTCCGGGGCCCGGCCACGCCGCTGCTGCGCTGCTTCTACCGCTTCTACTTCAGGGTTCGTTCCGGCCAACAGCGCCGCTTCATTCATATGCGGCCGTCCCGCTTCATAAACAAACTGCGCCATTCCTTTCTCGCCGCTCAATTGAAAAATCTGTCGCTTGTCCACGGTTGACATCTCGACAGGCAAATCTGGCTTCACTCCCTCTGGAAATAGTGAGCGGCCGTCGGGCGCAATCATTTCAGCGACGGCAACACGCAAAATTTTGCCGTTCGGTAATGGGAAATCAGAGTAGTCGGCCGCGCGACCGGCTGTTGGTTGACCGATAACCAGAGCCTTGTTGTGAAAACGAAGTGCAGCCGCGATCGCTTCGGCTGTGCCGGCCGTGTCGCCATCGGCGAGCACCATGATCACACCGCGAAACGCGGGGTCACGATCTGAATTGAAAACACGATCCTGGCGCCCGGCGGGTTTCCGCAAATTAAATATAGTCTTGCCTCTGGGACAAAACCGCTTTGCAAATTCCGCGGCCTGCGCCAAATCACCCGTCGCCTCGCTGGCGCGAAGATCAAGAATCAGCGCGTTGACCTTTTTCACCGCGAAACCGCTGAGACTCTTGTCCAAGGCCTGAAGATTGCCGCTGTTCAACGACCCGAGACGGACGTACGCGACCTGCCCTGCGATAAGCTCGCTGTAAAAGGCGTTTGCCGCGGCGACCGGCGTGTTCTCCTTGGCGGCTAGAAGCATCGCACCACGCGGCAGGCGCACGAGCAGGCCCTCAACCATTGCCCGATTCAATTCGGTATCAGTAATTGCATCCAGATCTGCGAAATTATTCTTCAGCAGTGTGATGGCGGCTTGAAGATCGGCCGGGCCCAATGAATTGACCAACTCTTCTGTAGTGGGTGTAGCCGATGGCGAGCCCGCCGGAACTCCAGGCAACTTCGCCGCGGCTTGTGGTGGCGTGCCCGATGAACCTTGCGCAGGTGATCTTGGTGGCGCCGATTGCGCGGCGAGATTCCCACCAGCGAGGCAGATGGCAAACGTGGCCTGCAAGAATCGGAAGATCACGATAATTCCCGGATGTTAGCCGCAACAGGCCCCAGAGCAATGTCGCGTCGGTAGTGACAATTCTCGAAATGAATGCGCGACACCGCGTCGTATGCGCGCTCCCGGGCGTGTTCAAGCGTTGACCCGAGCGCGGTGATTGCGAGGACACGCCCGCCAGCCGTTTGGATTTGGCCATTCACGCGCCTGGTTCCCGCTTGAAAAATGTGGATGTCTTCGAGCTTTGCTGCGTCTTCGAGACCCGAGATCGGTTTTCCAGTTTCGTATTTACCAGGATATCCGGCAGACGCCAACACGACTGTGACCGCAGCGCGCGAATCCCATTCGATCGCACACCTATCGATTGTTCCATCAATCGTTGCTTCCAACAGCGGGAGAAGATCCGATTTCATGCGCGGCAAGAGCGCCTGCGTCTCCGGATCGCCGAAACGGCAATTAAACTCCAGCACACGGGGCCCTCCGCTGGTAATTATCAACCCTGGATAAAGAAGTCCGCGAAAATTGATTTCCCCTTGCAGCAGACCACGCAGTAGTGGTCGCATAATTTGCTTTTCGAACTGAGCTTGTAATTTGCTGTTCCAATTATCGGCCGGACTGAAGGCGCCCATGCCGCCCGTGTTCGGCCCGTTGTCGCCGTCCAGCGCGCGCTTGTGATCGCGCGCCGATTCCAGCAGAAGATAATTGTTCCCGTCCACCAGCGCGTGTAATGAGCATTCCGTCCCACTCAAAAATTTCTCGATCACAATGCGCCGGCCTGCGTCGCCGAAGCGTCCTTGGTTCATCATCTCATCGATGGTCGATCGCGCCGTAGTAGGGTCGCCAGCAATGGTCACGCCTTTCCCGAGCGCGAGACCGTCCGCTTTGATCACGACAGGAAATTTCACTCGCTCGCAGTAACGAACCGCTTCATTGCTATCCGAAAATGTATTCGCTTCGGCTGTGGGAATTTTTTGCGCCCGCATCAATTCTTTTGCGAAAATCTTCGACGCCTCGATGCGGGCTGCCGATTTGGTCGGACCAAACGCGCGCAATTTTTCGGCGGCAAACAAATCTACAATCCCTGCGGCAAGCGGATCGTCGGGACCTACTACCGTCAGACCGACACGATTTTGCTTCGCGAACCGAGCCAGCCCCTTCAAATCGGTGGGCGGAATCGCGACATTCTCCGCAATTTCGCTAGTGCCTGCGTTTCCAAGCGCACAGAAAATCCGCTCCGCCTGCGGCGACTGGCGCAGCTTCCATGCAAGAGCGTGTTCGCGTCCGCCGCTGCCAATGACCAGAATTTTCATCGCCGAAAGTAGCGCAACCTCTCGGTTGCGCTGGGATTTCGCAAGCCAGAGGCTCGCGCTACTTTTCTGTCCGCGATTCAGCGGGCAAAATCGGCAATTCCAACTTCTCTGTGTGCCGGATAACCGTGAGGCTGGCACTAACGCCAATTTGTTCCCCGACCAGGATCTTGTGCAGATCGTGCACGCTCCCGATGGGCTGATCATTGAACCCAACGATCAGATCGCCTTCGCGCAATCCAGCGCGTTCGGCCGGGCTGTTTTTCTCGATTGAGACCACAAGCACGCCTGTTTCGAGCGGCAAATCATAAAATCGAATCACGCGCCGATGCAGCGGCACATTTTGCCCGGCGACACCGATGTAGCTGCGCCGGATCCTTCCGTCGCGGATCAGCCAGCCGGCGACCAGCCTGGCTGTGTTGCTCGCAATGGCAAAGCAAATTCCTTGTGCCGGGCGAATCATTGCCGTGTTCACGCCAATGACTTCTCCCGCGGAGTTGACGAGCGGTCCGCCGGAGTTGCCCGGATTCAACGCTGCGTCGGTCTGAATGATGTTGTCGATCAAGCGGCCTGATTGCGAATACATCGAGCGGCCGAGCGCGCTGATCACGCCCGCGGTGACGCTCGCCTGGAAACCGAACGGATTCCCAATCGCGATTGCGAGCTGCCCCACTCGCAAGCTTTCAGAATCCGCCAGGCGCACGTGAACCAGTTGTGGCGCGTCGATCCGAATCACTGCCAGATCGGTTTCCGGATCGTCGCCGATGAGCTGTGCGGGGTAATCGCCTCCGCCCGAAAGATTGACCACGATGCGAGTTGCGCCGTGAACGACGTGGCTGTTGGTCAAGATGAAACCGTCCGGAGTAATCACGAAGCCAGAGCCATTTCCCGCGATTTCGCGCGGCTGGTTCTTACTTCGTTGTTGGACCGCGATGTTAACCACCGCAGGCGCGACGCGCTCGACCGCGCTTACAACCGCGCGCGAGTATTCGTCTAGCAAGGCCGCATCGGCGACCTCTGTTGCCGTCTCATTATGCGGGGCGTGCTCTGAGTGCGCTTCGCCGAACAAAAACTCCGTTCCCATAGCCCGTTCAAAATTGGTTGTCATACAATGAAAAATTTCGGGCCACCGGCTCTCTTCGTCAACTACAGGTCGACCGGCTGTATACACTCGAATTGGAATGTTGCACTCCGCTGGTGCCGCGACCTTAACGATTCGTTTTGTCGGGCAATCCAGCGATGAATTCGGCAATCGATTGGAAGACTCGTTGATCGACATCTTCCTGCGTTTGGTTGCTCCCCTGTAGCTGGCGTTTAGAAACGCGCAACGAATGGTCTCCGTTCTCAACCACATGCAAAAAATTTGGCGCTTTCATTTCGGCTCGAACGCGCTCCAAAAGATCCAATGGACAGAGCGAGTCGCGCGAGCCTTGGACAAAAAGGATGGGCGTCGTCAAAGCGCGCAAAACCTGGTCGCGAAGTTTTGCTCGGTCACCCATCGCACACAGCGGGTACCCGAGACAAATTAATCCGTCCAGCTCTTCTTCGAGTGACACATGACATCCGATGCGACCACCCATGCTCTTGCCGACGAGAATTGTTCGTTCAGGGCGATATCGCTCTCGCGCCCGATTCAATGCTTCTCGATGGGCAGCAATCAGTTGTGGCAAGGGATCAGGCCTTTTCCGGCCTTCGCGCATGTAGTCGTAATCGAAAGTCTCGACCTCTCCTATCTCGGACAAAATCTTCTTCCAACTTTGCATCCAGGGATGGGACGAAGGCGCTCCTGCGCCTGGAGCGAACAAGAGCAATGGTCTCATTCCTTAGAATCCAGTTGTAAACTACGAACGCTTAGGCGTTACCCAGCGGCTCTGAAAGTTTTTTTAGCGGCACTAGAATTTGGCTCGGCTAGGAAAACAATCGAGGTAGCACGTTGGCAACAAAGTCCACCAAACCGTGGCCGATCATGTTGGCTACCAAATCACGACGCCACAAATAGAATCCCGTTAAGATTATGCCGGCTGCAAGCGCGATCAGAATATTTGCTGCGCCTCCTGACCAATGGCCAAGCGAAAAAATAACCAGTGGAATCGTTACCGACCAAAACGGTCCGAGACCAATCATCCGCAACCGCTCGATCGCATAACCGCGGTAAAATAATTCTTCCACTACTCCGGCGCGGATAACGATAAGTGTAATTAACCACAGCGGCAGTTTCTCGAACGCTGCAGATCCCGGCCCGTGGCCGTAGCCGGTGAGATAAGCCAGGCCCCCGACTACTGCGGCGGACACGACCGCGATCAGGAATCCCCAGGCGATTGATTTCCACGAGCGACATGTGCCAAGGCCTATCGACCTAAACGATAAACCTTCGCCACGCCGGATAATGACAAGAAGAGCCGCCGCGCTTGCCCAGATCAACGTTTCTTTAAGAATTGCCGCCGCAAACGTGATTTCGGGCATAAAAAACACGAACGCATAGCGAATCACGACCATGGCGAATAGTGAGAGGAAGAGGCCCACCCATGTCGCGCGCGAGATTTTTGGAATCGAAGGCTGGTCGGTCATCAGAGAGAACGGTGCTCCGATATTATTTGTTGCCATGGATTTCCATCAAGATGCCCGAAGGCGCGGTTTGGATTCAAAAGAAATCAGAGGCGCGTCTCTGCGACGCCGGAATCGCCTGCTGCCAATCGCTTGTCGCCTTATTGCACGGTCACTAGCGTGCCGACAGGAATCTCAGAGAAAAATTTGCGGGCGGCATCCTCGGGCAACCTGATGCAGCCATGTGATGCCGGATAATTTGGCACGTAGCCGGCGTGCATTCCAAAATCGAGACAGCTCAGTCGCATGAAATACGGCATGTCCACATGGTAGATGGTGGAACGATGATATCGTTCCTTGTTGGTGATCACAAATTCGCCTCTCTTCGTCGAATAACCTGGTCGGCCAGTTGAACACTGCGTGCGATACACCGGCACGCCGTCTTTAACGAGCGCGACCCGTTGCAAAGCGAGTGAAATTTCGAGCCGCAAACGATCAGGGGATGGTCCGCCGCCGAGAATAAGCTGTGCGGCGCGCCAGTGACCTGTCTCGGCGGCAACATCCAATGCAGACATCTTGTACCGGCTCGTCCACCGGTTTCGGTTGGCTCCTGCTTCGAGCAGAGCGCGCAGATAGTCATCCTGCCCAAGGCCGGCAGCCAGCATTAACAGGTTGAGGTTCCTGTCTTCTTCTACGTAGCTGCGCATCGATTTCGAAGAGAGCATCGCCAGAAAATCCTTATCACACTGCGGCGGCAGAACGGTGTTGGGATCTGCGCCGCAGGCCAGAAGTGTGGTAAAAAGGGAGGAGTTGTTTCCCGCGATGGCATACGCAAGAAACGGAACGCTTTTGCCTTCGGGCGCAGGAGGCGCTGAATGTTTACTGAGGAGCGCGCGGATTTGGTTTTTGTTTTGGGCAACCAAAGCCGCGTTCAGCGCATGCCGCCCGCTTGTTGTCCACTTCGACGTTTGCGGCAAGCGCTCGATTACCGTGTTGATGATCTCTGGATTGCCGCCATCCAGAGCCAATCCCAAGAGATCCCGGCCATCGGTGCAGGGAACTTCGGGATGAATATTGTCTGAGCGAGCCAGGATAAGTTTGAACATGTCCACATTGCCGTGCATCGCTGCAGCCATTAACGGCGTGAAATGGTTTTTATCGGCAACATCAACCCGTGCGCCTGCGGCCAGAAGTCGTTGCGCCGTTTTCCAATCTTGTTGAGACATCGTGATCAAGAGCGGCGTGCGCCCCTGGGCATCGCGTCCGTTGGGGTCGACGTGTTCGATCAAGTATAAATCGATGAGCGAATCGCGTTGAATGGTGACGGCCCGAACCAGTTCCTCGGCCGAAATCGAGATGCGCGCAGGCGGTTCGGGACCGACTGCTATCGCCCAAAACAAGATCAAAAGTACGAGAGCTGCCGCAAAGACCAGTCGCTTCTTGAGCCGAGGCATAAACAGGGTTGGGCCAAAAAGTATACGCGGTTCGTCAAGAAATGCAGCAGGAGTGCGACTGAACCGCGCACGCGCCTTTGAGTAGGCAGGAATTGGACGCGTCCAGTTGAGCGTTGCATGTTCGGTGCTGTCCAAATTCCAACCCGTGCGCCTGTCCATTTTGTCCCTTCGCGTTGCATTGATTACATCGTTTGGGGCGCAACCTGAGGCCGTCCCAAGTTCTCCAGTTGCTGCCCCCGGGACGGAAGCGGGCGAGGACGTGATTCACTGCCCGGCGTAAATTTCGCTGAGCGGCAACCTGCGCTTTATTCTCACGATCACCCGCTTCGCCCATTCCTCCGATGCCTCGGGGTTATAATGAACGCCGTCTCGCCCAGTTTTTCCCGGCACGTAATGAGTTATTCGGCGGGAAGGGATCGTCTCGAAGCGGTCCCTTTGTGCTGCCGCGCTGATAAGATTCTCTACTGTCGATTGCACGCGTTTGGAAAAATGCGACGAATCCGGCGGCATGATCCAAAGGATTTGGACTGCCCGCCGCCCGCGCGCGGCCGCGATGAATCTGTCCATGATGTCGCTTAGCTCCGCTTCTTTTTGCGGTGTATCGCTGGTGGTCAAACGATCCATCCAGTTTGTTCCCAATTGCACGATGACTGTGTCAGGCCGATAAGTCGCTACGAGACTCTCGATTTTCGGCGTCGCGAGATGGAGGCGCCGATCCAACACCACAGAGCGAGCCGGAGTTTGTTCGCGATAGCCGCACTTTGTGAAAAAAGTCGGCTCGGGACGTAGCCAGTTTTCCGGTGACGATCCGCACGACGCGAAGACGGCGACATTTCTCGCGCCGCACGTTGAGACGAGAAAATCCCGCATGACGTCACCGAATTTTGCGACACTTAGCGAATCGCCAATCATCAAGACTTTGTTCATCATCGGCACGGCTGGAGCGGAGCGCTTTTTCTCACTGGGGGCTGCAACGACGAATACCACGAGCACGAGAGCAAGCACAAGCGCCAGCGGCTTGAGCAATGCGCGCGCCAGTGCCGACCAATCAATTCGAGCGGCTCGTGCCGGGATATTTGTTTTCATCTTCTACCTGGATGTAAGGCTCCAAATTGATTAGACCGGAATCGTCTTTGCGTTTGACCGTGTTCCACGGCGTACCTTCCAACTGGTGCAATTTTAATCTGTATGCCTTGCCAATCTTGTACTTGTGCAGCGATTGTTTTCGTAACCCGATGTAGGCCGGATGCATCACCAGCACCTGGCTCTCGTTGTATCGACCGCCGAGAACTTTTCGCACGTCGTACACATAACCGACCAAAGATTCCTGATACGGCAGAAATTCTTCTACGCTCATTGGCTTTGATTTAAACACTAATCGCGCGCTCAGGTTCACCACCCCCTGGTCAGAAGCATCGGCCGGCGCCACAGGGGCGGGTTGATTTGCCTTAGCAATCTGCGGAAAAGCTTCGCTCAGCGGCTTCAACGATGCGAGCGGTTTTGCGGCCAAGTCGCCGCTGAGGATCCCGAACACCCTGTCGGCCCACCGGTCCATATCTTCTCCGACGAAATGCTCGTGGTCTGGCTCCATATGCCGGTACGGGTAGGAAATGAGCGCCCGGCTGTCGATGACCATTGCCGCTGCGCCAAATTGCGCGCGCACTTGATCGACCACGAAATCCTGCACGGCTTTTGAAACCCGACCTGAAGTCGGCGATGCGATCCAGTAAATTTTCTTTAGCAGCGACGGGGGACTGATCGCTTTCAGAACAAACGGGAAAATGTACTCTCGCAACGCCGCCGCATCGCGGTCTGGCCGTACGGTTTTGTGATCGGGAAACAAATCGAACAGGTTCCCGCCGGTCTGCATCACCAGCACATCTGGGCCGATGTTCGCGATCAGCTCCTCGAGCTTCGGCACCGGATGGGCTGTTGGCACCGATCCGCGCCGCATTCCGTAAACGTCTTTCAGTTCCCTGAACTGGGGCGAATACGGTCCTGATTCGATACTCCAGAATCCGCAGCGCGTTTTCACATTCGCGTATGGTCGCTCCTTGAGCCAGCTCAACGGTTGCGTCCCGCACGCCATGAAAGTGTAAACCGCTTTGACTCCCGGAAGTCGGCGAAAATGTTCGTCCAGACGTTTGCCAAACCCGCACAACCCCAGCGAGTCGCCGAGAATTAAAACTATCGCACCGTCGTGTTGTGAGGCGTCTGCCTCAGACGCCAGGGCCGGCGTTTCACAGAAACGCCCTGCCAACACGAGCAGTGCGCAATAACGAGCAACGATGCCAGACTTCATTCGGCTTGATCTTACTTCGAAACCGGCACTTTTGACCAGAGATCTGCTTCGCTAAATTCGCGGGCAGAAAAACACCAGACAACGACCCTTTTTTTGCTGAGATAATTCGGATCCTTCAAGGTGCGCCGATACAGACTCACGCGTACGGTCGTCGCGCCGGAACCGCGCGTGCCGATCAAATCGGGCGCAACGCCCAGCTCGTTCGTCAATTGATCGAGTAGGCCGGCGCGCTCCGCATAAAAATCATGAAACACCAGCGTGTAACTGTCACCGAGCAAGAGCAGTGGACTATTCGAATCCGATTGGATCTTTCCGCTGCCGGATTTTTCGCTTACGTTTCGAACCTGAATTTTTTCCGAGCCAGGCTTTGCAGAATTGGACGGCAGCAGCTGCGCCAAATCCCCGGTGATCTCGATCTGTTGCCATTCGGTTGAGTAGGAATCTTGCGTCGCCTGCACTTTCAATTTCTCGCGAACTTTCTCTGCAATCCTTTCCGCCGCGAGAACGCAGCCGTAACCGGACCAGTGTGTGTCGGTTTTGCAAAAAACGTCGCCCCGTTCACTGTCGCGATGTTGAAGAAAAATCGGCGAAAGGTCGAGAACGTCTACGCCACGACTGCGCAGCTCGTCGTAAAATCGATGCAAAAATGGAGCGGCATCTTCCCCGGTGTTAAATTGCGGCACGATCTTTTCGGGGTAAATCGCGGCCTTCGGCGGAACTGGCACGAGCAGTAATTCGATCCCGCGCTTTTTCAGTTGTTCGTGAAAATCGAGAATGGACGGCAGCGGATCTGCGTCTTCCGGTTTCGTGGCGCGACTCACTTTTGCGGCGTTCTTGCCCCAAAATTCGCCGACCGAAAGAAATCGCAGCTCGCTCGGAAGAAATAACCAGCCGTCGATTCCCGCAACCGCATGGGCGTGAAATTTTTCCAGCGCTTGAAATTTTTGCGCCAGATCAGCCGAGAATTCCTGCTGCGCCGGCGACAGGTCGACAGCCCACGAAATTTTTTGGATCGACAAAAGGAGCGCGACCGCGCAGAAACGTCTCATTGCATGGCAGGATAGCATGCGAGGTGCAAGCTAAACTAGTCTGATTCACCCGTGGTCTTTAGTTCGCACATCTTCATTTACTATTTTCTCCCTGTTGCGCTGCTCGGGTATTACGCGCTCTGGGGCGCGCCACAACGCTGGCGAAATTTTTGGCTGATCATTACCGGCTACACCTTCTACGGGTGGGCCGAGCCGCGTTTCACGCTGCTGATGTTTGCCACAACGTTTATCGATTGGCTCGTCAGCCTCGCCATCGCGCATAACACCTGGCAAGTGTGGCGCGTCTGGCATCGACCTGTGCGCAAACTTGTCAGGGGCGAACCGCGCACGCCGCTCCAGCACCGGGCCATTACTGTCTCAGTCGTGTGCAATCTGATGGCGCTCGGTTTTTTCAAATATTTCAACTTTGGCCTCGAAACCTACAACGAAATCGTCCGCACCATTAGCCTCGACCATTTTCAATGGGAAACCTTCTTCCGCGTGGTGCTGCCGCTCGGCATCAGTTTCTACACGTTCCAGGCACTTAGCTACACCATCGACGTCTATCGTGGCGAGGCCGAAGCAATGGCCAACTTCATCGATTTTTCCTGTTTCGTGTCGATGTTCCCACACTTGGTCGCCGGCCCGATCCTCAAGTTCTCCTTTCTCGCCGATCAACTGAAACATCGCACCCTCACGATGGACAAGTTCGCGCGCGGCGTTTCGTTTTTCTCGTTAGGCCTCGCCAAAAAAATCCTGCTAGCGAATCCGTGCGGAAAAATTGCCGATATCGCATTCGATGCGGGCTCAATCAAGACACTCGAAGCCTGGTTCGGCTCCGTCGCCTACTCCTTTCAAATTTATTTCGATTTCAGCGGTTACTCCGACATGGCGATCGGGCTCGGCCTCATGCTCGGATTCGTGTTCGCGAAAAATTTCGATTCGCCATATCGCTCCGAATCCATCACCGATTTCTGGCGGCGCTGGCACATCTCGCTTTCCACGTGGCTGCGCGAATATCTCTACATTCCGCTGGGCGGAAACCGGCACTGCCGCGCGCGCACTTACGCGAACCTCATCCTGACGATGTTGTTAGGCGGCTTGTGGCACGGTGCATCCTGGAACTACGTCATCTGGGGCGGGATTCACGGCAGCATGCTGGCATTCGAGCGGAGCCAGGGCCGGGAGAGTTTCTATCACAACCTCCCTCGAGCGCTGCGTGTCGCCCTAACGTTCCTGATTGTGATGGTAGCCTGGGTTTTCTTTCGCGCGCCCGATCTCAAAGGCGCGGTGCTGTATCTCGGCAGTATGTTCGGCCTGCGGCACGCACAGCCCGGTGCCGATCTGGTGGGCGGAATCTTTTACAAACCGTACTATCTCATTTCGCTCGCAGTCGCCGCGGTTGTGATTTGGATGGGCAAACAAACGTGGGATTGGACGCAGCAAATGACGTGGCCAAAGACCGCGGTGTGCTGCGGGCTCGGCTGGCTCGCGCTCGCGGTCATGGCTACGCAGGAATACAACCCGTTTATCTATTTCATTTTTTAAGCTGTGAAAAACGATAACGAACCACCAGTCGGAGGCGAGCCGCCGCTCCCGCCTGACCATTCGCTGCCGAGCTATCGCGAGCCGACACCGGAAACGCACCGCAAATTTTCGCGCGAAACGGAAGCCGAGCTCGCGCTCAAAAACACAATCTTCGCGCCCGGAATTCCTGCATTGTTAATTGCCGTCTTCCTCGTCACCATTGCGGCCGTTCCACTTGTTCAATTCGCAACCGAAATACGCGCAGCGCATTCGATTCGACACATTCCAACGTTCGTCACTTTCACCGAACCATTTTCGCGTCTTCGCCTGCCGCACGTGCATCACTTTGTCGATCTTTGGCGGCTGCTTCCGCACGCAGACGAACTCAAGTCGGCACAAAAAACTTTAGAACTCGATTCCGTGGTCGCGCAATGGCTCCTGCCGCGAGCCCAATCGATTCTCACCGAAGAATTGAGCGCCGGAAACGAGCAGGTTTATCTCGGACGCCATGATTGGCTCTTTTATCGAGCGGATGTGGATTACGTCATCGGCCAGCCCTTTCTCGATCCCTTCTGGATCCGAAGACGAACATTCAGCGCGGGTGTGCAACCGAACGCGGCGGAGGCGATTCTTCAATTTCGCGATCAACTTGCACGTCGTGGCATCGACTTGCTCGTAATGCCCGTTCCGGTGAAACCGAGCATCGATGGGGAAATGCTCGCGCTGGATGACGATTCAAACCGCGTCATCGAAAATGAGTCGTTTCAGCAATTCAAAAATCAGCTCGAGAAACAAAACGTTCGCACGTTTGATCCCGCCCCTTCATTGATGCAGCGGAAGATCGAAATGGGCGGCACGCCGCTTTATCTCAAAGCCGACACGCATTGGCGGCCAGACACGATGGAATTTGTCGCGCAACAACTCGCGTCGAATTTGAAATTATCGAGTTCGTCCCGGCCCGCATCGTTTGAAGTTGATGAAAAGAGCATCACTGCGCTCGGCGACATAGCGCGCATGTTGAAATTGCCGGCAATGCTAGCGTCGCGCTACGAGCAAAACGTCCGCATTCGCGAAATCACGGTCGGCAGATCCATTTGGCGGCCCAACAAAGACGCCGATCTGCTTTTTCTCGGCGACAGTTTCGCGAACATCTTTTCGCTCGAAGCGCTCGGGTGGGGCGAGTCCGCCGGTCTCATCGAACACCTCAGCGCTGCACTCGGCGGGCGGCCGATCGATTGTATTGTGCGCAACAGCGACGGTGCTTTTGCCACGCGCGAAATCCTCAACCGCGAACTCGCGCGCGGCCGCGATCGGCTCGCTGGGAAAAAACTGGTGATCTGGGAATTCGCAGCTCGCGAATTGGCATTTGGAAATTGGAAATTGCTCGATCTAAAACTCGGCCATCCGTCGCCCTCACACTTCTTCGTTCCCCCGCCCGGGCAAAAAGTTTTCGTAACCGGAACAGTCGAATCGATTTCGCCCGTGCCGCTTCCCGGCAGCGTGCCATACGCCGATCACATCATGGCCATGCACTTAGTCGATCTTAACGGCGAACCCTTGCAATGCCTTGTTTACCTGTGGAGCATGCGCGACAACAAATGGACTCCTGCCGCACGGCTTCGGCCCGGGGACAAAGTCTCCATGCAACTTCAAACGTGGTCTGACGTTTCGGCGCAGTTGGAAAAGATCAACCGCAGCGAAGTGGACGATCCTGCGACTCAACTCGAAGAGCCGTGCTGGGGCGAATTGGCGGAGCGTGCCGCGCTGTCGGCCCCTTAAGATTCGACACACGAGACGGCGTGTCTCTCCAGCTCGGGGCGATTCTGATTTGCTGTTGAACGTAGCACAGCGGACGCTGTCCAAATTTCAACCAATGCGACTATCCATTTTAGCGTTGTGCCTTGCTTTCAGTACGTCGTTTGCGGCGCAACCTGAAGGCGTGCCGAGTTCCACAGTGTCTGCGGGCGCCGCGGAAGCAGGCAAGGACGTAGTCCATCAACTAAATAATGCTTTCGCAAAAGTGTTCGAAACTGTGGCCCCAAGCGTTGTGATCATTGAAATTTCCAAGAAGAACGACTCGAGCGAAAGCTCGGCGCTTGAGGACCTGTTCTTCCAAGGCCCGCCGGATGAAAACAATCCACGGCGAAATCCCGGCGCGCTGCGGCCGATTCAAAGCGAAGGCTCAGGGTTCATCGTTCGGCCTGAGGGCTATATCTTCACGAACTTTCATGTGGTCGAAGGCGCAGACAAAATCGAGGTGAAGCTTCGAGACGGGCGGAATTTTCCGGCAACGGTTGTGGGCACGGATGAGAAGACCGATATCGCTGTCATTAAGATCGACGCGAAAGATTTGCCGGTGGTGCAGCTTGGTGACAGCGACGCCGTGCGGGTCGGACAATTTGCCTTTGCGATCGGTGCGCCGTTCAAGCTCGATTACACATTCACCTACGGGGTGATCAGCGGCAAAGGCCGGAGCAAATTGCTTCAAAGCGGCGGCTACTCGATCGCGGATTATCTTCAGACCGACGCCTCCATCAATCCCGGTAACAGTGGTGGCCCACTTTGCGACATCGACGGCAAAGTGATTGGGATGAACACGCTCATCAATGGTATGAACCGCGGGCTGGGCTTTGCGATCCCAATCAACATGGCAAAGGAGATCGGCGTCGAGCTGGTCGCGGGCCGCAAGATTGTGCGGCCATGGCTGGGCATTCGGATCGAGACGCTGGGAGACGATCCAGCGCTCCGTGACCTGTTTAAGGGCGCCGACAAGGGCGTTGTAGTGCGCACAATTGAGGCGGATGCGCCTGCGTCCAAAAGCGATTTACGGCCGTTTGATTTGATCACGCACGTTGACGGAACACCGATCGATTCGGACTCACAGCTTCAGCATGAGATTTTGAAAAAGAAAGTCGGCCAAAAGCTGGAGCTCACCGTTTGGCGCAAAGGGCAGACCATTAAACTGTCCATTAAGACCGGTGAATTGCCTAACGACATCACGCAAGCATCAAATCAACCTCTACAGCCACTTGAGCCAAAGCGGTCCCGCGACAGCGGGATCGGTAAATTTGGACTGCAGGTGCAGGAATTGACGCAGGAGGTTGCGAAGCGGCTCCAGCTTCCGGTTGAGCGAGGAGTGATCGTGACGGACGTGGAGGACAATAGTATCGCTGCGGGGCAGGACATTCGGCGCGAGGATGTCATCACCGAAGTGGACGGCAAACCCGTGACGAACGTGCAATCCTTCCGCGAGGCGCTCAACAAAGCAGATCCCGGACGCGGCGTCCTTGACGCCGTGGGCCGTCAGGCAGGGCGACCGGCCCCGGGCCGGTGGCTACAGAAGATTGCAGGTGGAACAAATCGATTCTGCTCATTGCGGCGAATGCGCGCGGAGATACTCAGATAACGGCTGGTTATCGATGTAGAGCTGATCGAGGGCTGCGTCCCCACGGCGCACGCGAACTGTGACGTAGGCATTCTGATTGTCGCGGCGAT
>WNFQ01001282.1_pt1 | contig 23664 bp, 25 predicted proteins | sample 5400171 | NCBI WGS metagenome assembly WNFQ01 (sample SAMN13153356, study PRJNA577476) | soil metagenome | isolation source: 20 cm soil under Madrone tree | place: USA:California | collected 2016-06-14
ACATCGCCAGCACCGCTCTCTTTTTCCCATCAGTCAGCGAATTCAGTGTAGAATCCGCGAAACCTGGGTCAATCATTTCGCACCACTGACTGGATCTGCGGTTCTCGCGCGGACGTTCTCGGTCCACCGCCGCTTCATTCACAGAAATTCTGACCGTCCTACGCAGGTCGACCAATAGTTTCAATAAATTACTCCGGAAATGCGAGGGACTCCGTTGAAGAAAACTATTTTCCTCTTGAATGCGTTGCTGACCGTTTTCGCTATTGCATCACAGTCGCAGACCACCACTGTCGAAACCCGCAGCGCATCAAAGCCGCCGGCACCGGCGCGGACATTCTTCCCGCATAACTGGGTCCGCGGCTATACGGACTTCTCTGTTGCGCCGTCGCACAACGAACCGGACCTTGGCCGTTGCGCGTTCCCTCAGCCAGCCAGCGCGGGCGGGACGGCTTCCTCGTGCACCGCTTACGGGCGTTATCTGTTGAGCGGATATGTCGAACTGCAGCCGTTCGGCCGCACTCCGGCGCGGCATTTCTTTCTTTTCTTCGAACCCAAATTCAGTTTTGGTAGAAACATCCCGCAGCTCACCTACACGGCGTCCATGCTGCCGATCGCCTACGAGCGTTCCATAGGAGTCGGTTTTCAATTGCCGAAGAATTTTGAATTACGCGCGACGCAGCACCAGGTGGATTGGCTCGGGCGCTACAGCAAATCCCTGGGCACCGCTGACCTCCACACCAATGGCCCCTATGGTCTGTACGCGACCTTCGGCGTGCGCTGGTCCTTCGGTGGATATGGGCACCAGGGATCCACGCCGTATTAGTGATTCCGCAATCAAACAAGTCCGCGAAAAATCAAGATTGTCATTCTGAGGGCCCCGACCGGGTCGGGCCCGAAGAATCTCAAGTCCAAACGCTTCGGCCACTTACCGTTTGAATGCTTTCAAACCGCCCCTCCGCCCACTTTCTCATTCTTTCTCGTCCAACTCTTCGGTCAGCCCTTCAAGCTGGTAACGCCAGTCGAGTTCTCGCACTTTCTGGGGATTTTCCCGCCAATCCGGCGCGACTTTCACGAACAGCCCAAGGTAGATCTTGCTACCTAGGATGGCCTCGAGTTCTTTGCGGGCTTCCGTGCCGATCTTTTTAAGCATTTCGCCCTTGTGGCCAATCAGTATTTTTTTCTGCGAATCGCGCTCCACGTTCATGAGCGCCTCGATTCGCAGAAGGTTGGGCTTTTCTTCATATTTTTCAACGACCACCGCCAGGGCGTAGGGCACTTCGTGATACATCAGTTGAATGGCTTTCTCTCGAATGATCTCCGCGGCCAGAAATCGTTCCGGCTGGTCGGTTACCTGATCTTCCGGAAAGTACCGGGCTCCCTCGGGCAGTTGTTTCAATATTTCGTCAAGCAGCGCTTCGCACCCCGCTCCGCGCAATGCGGAAATCGGCACAATCGCGCTGAATTCAAAAGCCTTTGCAAACGATTCGATCAGTGGAAGAAGCTTTGGCTTGGGCAAACGATCGACTTTGTTCAATGCCAGAATCGTTTTCCCGCGAAACCGCTTGGCTTTCTCCAACAGCAAATCGTCCGCTTGCGGATAGGTGCTGCTGGCATCGACCATAAGCAGCAGCACGTCAATGCCCTCGAGCGCAGCCGCCACTTCCTGCATCATTTGCCGTCCCAGCGCCGAATCCGCTTCGTGCAAACCTGGCGTGTCGATAAAGACGATCTGCCCTTGCGGCTTGGTCACAATTCCCTGAATGCGGTTGCGCGTCGTCTGCGGTTTTGAGGTGACGATGGCGATCTTCTGCCCGACCAGGCGATTTACAAGGGTGGACTTACCCGCATTCGGCCGGCCCACAATAGCCACAAATCCGGATCGAAAGGCCTGCTTTTCCTCGCTGTTTTTGCTGGCGCTGTTCAAGGTTTCACAACCGGAAGCTCCAGGGCGCCAGGATGCTCCTTATCGTGCACCAGTGAGATATGCGCGGTCTTGGCATCCTTCCCGCTTTCCGCCGCTACAACTCCGCCACTGTTGTAATTCTTCTCGGAACCTGTCGAATTGATGCTGCGTACCACCAGCCGCAGCCGGCTTCCCTTTCCGATTCGCCGCGCGAAAAAAGTGAAATTGTCGAACACGTATTTTTCAATCTTTCCGGGCACTACCGGCTTGGCCTCGCGCAACGACTCGCGGTATCTTGCTCTCATCGACGCGCCAGTGAGCGCCACCGATCCTCCGTCCGGCAAAATCTCGTAGAGATCCGCTTCCAGATCCGTGTCCGGCACATCCATCTTCAGCCACACCGTCAGCTTTGGGAATCCAGCGATCTCGGTATTTTCAGGAAAGATCTCGCTATGGTAAATCACGCCCTCGCCAAACAAATTCACCACCGCGCGCTGCGAAGTCAGCGAATTGCCGTCGTCCTCGGGTTCGGCACTCCCCGGCTTCGTAGCCAGCGGGTCATAGGTCCACGAATCCGTTCCCGTGGACGTGGCGGAATTCTCCTCCGTCAGCGCCCCGGATCGAAACACGTCACCAGCGCCGCCACCTGAACCGAGATACAGCGTCTTCGTCACGTTCGAGATGCTCTCGAGACTGTCCGCGTACTTCCACTCCTCTGCTCCCACCACGTAATACGCCACGCGCTGCTTCAGAAATTCGGGCTTGGTTCCGCTTTTCATCGCCCAGTCGTACCATTCGGTGTGCAACTTGTTCAAGTCGACCAGGCTCGCCTGGCCAAATTTCAGTCCTCCTACTTCCGCTTTCGGTGTGCGCGTCCCCGCGTGGTCCCATGGTCCGATGATCAAAAAGTGTTTCGCTTTGGCTTCGGCGGTTCCATACTGCATGTGCCGCTTGTAAAATGTGAACGCACCCGGCTGATCTCCGTCGTAATGTCCGGTGATCGTAAGGATCGGCACGCTCATCCGTTTGTATTGCTCCGGGCTCGGCACCATGGCGTCGTAGTACGCATCCGCAGTGGGATGCTTCACCCATTTCTGGAATACCACCGAAGGGTTGCCAATCAGCTTGTCGTAGTCCTGAAACGCCACGTGCGCCATATACATCTCGCGCGCTTTTGCCGTCCAGAAGGCGCTGTTTCCAAACAGGCTGCCGTTGCTTGTCGCACCGCTCGTAAACGTCAGCCACTGCATGTCGTACGGCGCGAAAATGTTGTATTGAAACGGAAAATCCACTCCAGGGTGTGCGGCCGCCGCCGGCACGATTGTCGCCAGATGCGGCGGAAATTCCTTGAGCACTGTCCACTGATCGAAGCCCGCGTACGAGCCGCCCCACATCGTCACCTTGCCGTTGCAATAGGACTGCTTCGCAAGCCATTCCACCACGTCGTAGCCGTCCTTGCCCTCATTCACGAACGGCTCGAATTCGCCTCCGGAATTTCCGCGTCCGCGCACATCCACCAATGCATACACGTAGCCATGCTTCGCAAAGTACACGGCGCGGTCCGTGTACGAATCTCCGATGTACGGCGTAAATGTGAAGATCACCGGCAGCGCGTCTTTCTGGCCGTGCGGCGTGAACACCGTCGCATTCAGCTTCACTCCATCCCTCGCCGGAATCTTCACCGCCCATTGCATGTCGATGGTCGGCTCTTCCGCGGCAGGTTTTTGCTGCGCACTCGCGGTGACTGTCCCCAACAGGATCATCAGCGCCAATCCGGCTGTAGCCGCACTTAGGCTCTTCAATGTCTCAACGGGCATTTCCCCCCCTGCGCTGCAAATGAATTGTCTTTGCTCATGATCCTTGAAGCTGAAACCTGGAAGTCTACCGCTTTGTGAGAACCGCTTTCATCTGTTTGCGAATCCGCACGCGCAATACCTTTCTCTGGTTCGCTTCCAGCACCTCGAAGCGATGATCCGCGAGATCGATCTTGTCACCAGGCGCGGGCACTTTGCCGGATGCATGACTCAGCAAGCCTGCGAGAGTGGTTACCGCTTCATCGGTTTTGTCGCCGAACTTCACGCCCAGCAATTCCTCGACGTCCCCGATAGGCATGCTGCCGCGCATGATCAGCCCACCGTCCGGTTCGCGCACCACATCCGGCGATGGCGGCTTTCCATCGTTTCCGCTTTCGCCGACGATCTCTTCCACCAGGTCTTCCACGGTCGCAATGCCCGCCACCGTCCCGTGTTCGTCGATCACTACCGCCAGCGGCTGTCCCTTCTGACGCATTTCCCGCAGCAGCTCCGAACCAACTTTCGTTTCCGGTATGAAAAGAACGGGCTTCACCAGTTCGCGCACTTTGCGCTTCAGCAAATCCTGGTCGGCGATTTGCAAAAGGTCCTGCGAGTAAACCACGCCAAAAATATCGTCCAGCGATTTCTCGTACACGGGAATCTTGTTTAATTTCGTCTCCACCACTCGCGCATGCAGGTCTTCGAGCGTAGCATCCGCGGGCAGCGCCACAATATCCGGCCGCGGCGTCATCACTTCCCGCACGCGCTTGTCGCTGAACTCCACGACTTGCTCGATCAAGTCCGCTTGTTCCGGCTCGATGATACCTTCTTCTTCCGCGGCTTCTACCAGCGCTTCGATTCCTTCCTCCGTGCGCTGCTCTTCGGTCTTCTCGGCCTCGTATTCGGAAATTCGCGCCAGCGATTCCGCGCCCTCCAGAAATACGCGCACTGGCCAGACGAACCACATCGCCCCGCGAATCAGCGGCAATAGCGGAAGCAGCCAGCGCCCCGTAGTGCGGTACAGCAACATGTCTGGAATAAAGTGCATGGCGATGACGACTTCCAGCACCAGGAAAACGCAGAACTGCACGAAAGATTCCCACGTGCCTGGGACGAAGTACACCACACCTCGCGTCGTCTCCAGTACCAGGAATGCCAGCAAGAAGTGCCCGAGGATTCGGAAGGTCCGCCCGCCGCTCCGCCGATTGATCCTTAATTTTGGCTCGATTTCCGCTTCAAAAATCTCCAGATGTTCATGGACGCGGCCCGTGGTCATGCGGCCGAGTTCGCGGTAAATCAAAGTCAGATACGAGAAAATCGGCAGGGTGAAACCTACCAGCACGACGCTCAGAGCATAGAGCCAGCTTAGATTCATCACGCCAGTCCGAGCCGTTTTCGCAGCTTCCGTTCAACGCGATCCATTTCGCCGCGATCGGTTTCGTGATCGGGTGCAGGACACCATGAAGAATTAACACTTGAAGTTCGTTGGAAAGTTTCCGCCCGTTTTTTTTTGCGTAACGCCGCGCTGTCGCCGGAGAGATGGCAATGTCACCCAGGTATTCACCGGCCTTTACCGGCTTCGAGCCGCGCGGCCGCCGGACGAGTCTTCGCCGCGCCACTGTGGGAAACGAAAGCACGTCGGTAGGACCCTTCTTCTTGCGAAACTTCTCATTCATCCGGGCGATCTCTGCATCGCTCACCAGGCAAACCGTCAGGCCCGCCCCCTCCAGCCCCAGTTCATTCTTCACGCGGCGCAGGAACAATTCGAGCGGGCGCTGCGCCGCGCGCACTGCTCGCTGCCGGTTGTTGACCGCTTGGCGGTCACCATGAAAATTGACCGCTTCGCGGTCGCACTGAAAGAAGTTCATCCCTGCTGGATTTCTTTTTCTCGTTCTTTGCCGGGATCTCTCGCCGGCGCCGCCGCTTTGCCATTCGCCGCGTTTCCGCCGCGCTGCGGGTGATCTACATCATACTCTTCATAGGCGCGGATAATCTGCTGCACCAGGTTGTGCCGCACAACGTCCTTCTCCCCAAATTGCACCACGGCGATCCCGTCAATCTTGCCGCAAACCTCCAGCGCTTCGATCAACCCGGATTTCTTTCCTTGCGGCAGATCGATCTGCGTAATGTCGCCGGTAATCACCGCCTTGGAGTTGAACCCCAGGCGGGTGAGGAACATTTTCATTTGCTCGCTGGTGGTGTTTTGCGCTTCGTCAAGAATGACGAACGAATCGTTCAGCGTGCGCCCCCGCATGAACGCCAGCGGAGCTACTTCAATGATTCCCTTTTCCAAATAGCGCTCGAGTTTGTCCGCGTCCAGCATGTCGTACAGCGCGTCGTAGAGCGGCCGCATGTACGGATCGATTTTCTGCTGCAGTGTGCCCGGCAAAAATCCCAGCCGCTCACCCGCTTCCACGGCCGGCCGCGCCAGTATGATGCGGTTTACCTGCTTCGTCAGCAGTGCGCTGACCGCCATGGCCACCGCGATGTATGTCTTGCCGGTGCCGCCGGGGCCAATCCCAAACATCATGTCGTGCTTCTCGATCTCTTCCATGTAGCGTTTTTGGCTGGCGTTTTTCGGCGTGACCTGTTTCTTACCAAAGGAGCGCACGCGGCTGTGCTCGAACATCCCGCGCGGCGATTCGTGCGGCTCCTCGGTCGCCACGCGGAGCAGCGATTTCACTTCCGCCGCCGAAAGCGCTTTCCCATGGCGTGTCAGGTGGTTGTATTCCTCGACGATCTTGACCGCTTGGTCGACGCTGTCCTGCTCGCCTTCGATGGTCAGCCGCGTGTCGTGCAGATGCGTGCGCACGCGCAGCGAATCCTCAAGCAAGCGCACATTTTCATCTAGCGTGCCAAAGAAGGGTTCAATTTGTCCGGAAATGTGAACGGTACGTCTCATCCAATTGGAAGGTCTTCCTGTTACAGGAACCGGGTGGCCGATGGGATTCCTCCTGGTTGTATGTGGCCGCTTCGTGAACCACTCAGGGAGAAACTCTTTACACCCTAACGCAGCACTCCCCCGCGGTCAAGTTAGCGGTTCGTGACACGAAACTCCCCCGCTTCGCTCACCCCTCCTTGATCGAGCAAATCGTGCCATGCCAAGTGCCGCAGTTCTGGCGGCGTAGGATTCTCGCTTCCGTCCATGGGGCCGAGTTCCCCTGGCGCAAGGAAACTTCTATCGCACATGGATGAGCCTAAAATTGCCACGGGAACTCTTTTTCCTATCGACTTCCCCTTATAATCTGTTATACTTTACCCTGTAGAGAACTCCGTTTGGTGTGCGGGAGCTTGTTTACCCTGAGCGGAGCCGAAGGACTCCCGCTTTTCGTTTTAGCGCGGCCATTTCAGGACTTGCAAATCCAAAACAACCAAACTCGCTCCCTTTAAAATCAATTACTTACAAAATGCAAATTTCATAAGGCTTTTCCTTTGATATTCATGCAAATTGGTGGGGGTGGGGGGTACCCACGAGTCTGTGCCCGTAACTAGGGGGTCGGACCTTTAGGTCCGACATAAAACCTTAGTTTTTCAATCCGGCTTTAGCCGCTGAGGAATTGATTTTGGGGGTTAACACGACCTCGTATCCACGCGCCTATTCCGTTGCGCGCTCCTCTGACGGAACCTCCTTCCCGATCGATGGCATCGCTCCAGGCGACCAGTTACAATGCTTGTCCATGAAGTGCCCCGGCTGTGGAACCGAAATGACCGCCATGACGCTGGACGCGCGCTTAGGCGCACAGGTCGCCATTGATGTGTGCGCCGGTTGCCAAGCGTTCTGGTTCGATCACTTCGAGAGCTTGCAGCTCTCTGCCGGCTCCACACTGAAGCTCATGAAATTTATCGGTGAACACTCGACACCTGGGAAGCCATCGCTTCCGGACGCGCTCCGCTGCCCGCGGTGCTCAACGACCCTGCGGTTGGCGCACGACGTGCAACGAAATATGCCGTTCACGTATTGGCGATGCGCAAGCGATGACGGTCACTTCATCAGCTTTCTCGAGTTCTTGAAAGAAAAGAATTTCATCCATCCACTGTCGCCTGAACAGATCGAGGAGTTGCGGCAGAACGTTCAGTTTGTGAACTGCTCCAACTGCGGGGCCTCCATCAACCTGGAATCCAACTCGGCCTGTCCCTACTGCCACTCGCCCATCTCCATGCTCGATATGAAGCAGCCGCAGCGCATGCTCGAGCAACTCAAGCAAGCTGCCGAGCCTCGGCCAATTGATCCCGCACTCCCTATGAAACTCGCTTCCGCAAAGTTACAACTGGAAACCTCCTTGGCCGATCACAATCGCGGTCCTGAATGGTGGAGCGATGCCGCCTCGTCCGGCCTGGTCTGGGCCGGCCTGAACGTCGTCGCCCGCTGGCTCAGCGACAAGCTAGTCGATTGATCGTTCTTACTGTCTGATTCGCAGGATCGAAGCGTGCATCCTAATAAGCGGCATCTTCCGTAATGACTCAGTTTGAAAATAAGCCATTACCGGCCCTTTAAGTAGTGGGGCAGATTGTCGAAAGTGGTAGGCTTGCGACATGGGAGACGGAAACGAAGTCGCAACGTATCTGTTTTTGGGTCTAGGCATTTGGTTGCTCTATCAAGCTTGGCGTGGCGTTGTCCCTAACATTTGGAACCCAGAAAACAAGCTTGCGATAGGTAAGCCCATGCGCCCCAGCACACGCTTCATTTTCGGATTAGGCGGAATTATGATTACCGGGGTCGGGATAGTTTTTTGGCTCACCCGCCCAAAATGAACAACTGCTGATTTTTCCAAACTGCACGACTACCGACCTTCGGTACTGTCCTAATTTGGACGGCACCACCTTTTCACCTCGTTTGACAAAGGCGTGGGCGTCGTTTAACGTTAGGAGTTTGAGCGATACGCAAAAGGAGCAATAGATGGCGCAGGGACAGGCTACCAAAGTTAAGAAGAAGAAAAAGTCAGTTTTGAAGCGCGCGGCGCAATCTCTTCAGCGCGCCGAGGTCAACCGCGCCAACCGCACGCGGGTCCGTACGATGATGCGCAAACTGCGCACCGCCATCACTGCCGGCGACGCCACCGCCGCGGGCAATCTTCTGCAACCCACCATGTCGGCGATCGACCAAGCCATTGCAAAGAACGTGCTGCACGAAAATACGGCCAATCGCTACAAGTCGCGCCTCACGCTGGCCTTTAACGGCATCAAGGCAAAGGCCGCGAAGTAGCACCGCTCTTCTGTTTTTCGACCTTTTCAGTCTCTGTAGGGGCGGGCCTTGGCCCGCCCGTTTTTTTCTTCCTGTGAGGCCCGACGCCAGCACGGCTCCCGATTTCGCGTCCCCCCTCACGCAAGTACGTCGAAGAGGTGCCCGCGATGAACTACTACGCCCTGCTGTACGAATTGGTCGACGACATGGTCACGCGCCGCGTTCCTTTTCGCGAAGAACACCTGCGCCTTGCCCGCGAATCCCGCGAAGGCGGCGACCTCGTTCTGGCAGGCGCACTCACAGAACCTGTCGACCGCGCCTTGCTCGTTTTCCACGTGGACGATAAAAGCAGAGTCGAATCTTTCGCCCGCAAAGATCCTTACGTCATCAACGGCCTCGCCAAGAAATGGGAGGTCCGCCCCTGGAACGTAGTCGTAGGCAACGAGCCGCCAGCTTCCTCATCTGTGGCAAAATCCGAAACCATTCTGCGCCGCTGGACCGCACGCGCTACCGCATCGCAACTTCCCAAGTATCTCGAACACTTTTCCAAAAATGTGTTGCCCGAACTTCGCCGCGTCCCCGGCTATCTTGGAGCCACCGTTTCCACTCGACGCCTCCAAGACGAAGTCGAAATCGTCGTCGAGACCAACTGGCACTCCCTCGACTCCATTCGCAATTTCGCCGGTCCCGATCTCGAAGCCGCCGTCGTCGCCGACGAGGCCCCCGCCCTGCTCACCAGCTTCGACCGCCGCGTCCTCCATTCCGAGATTGCCTTAACCGACCGCCCTTAGATCATCGCACCAAGCAACTTCTTTTTCGTTAACGCGTCGATTCCCGCGTTACCTGCATTTTACAACGCGGCAATCTCTGTGTAACACGCTCCCGCCACTCTCGCTGTGCCCGGATACGCCTGCAGTCCAAACAAGGAGAGGTGATTGCATGTCATTGCAGCAATTCGTTTCAAGCTGTTTCCACGGTCTTCGTGTCGCTTTCGCCGCGGTGACCGTGTTTCAATTCAGCCTGGGTGGCTCACTACAAGCTCAAGAGAATACACGGACTCGTACTCCCATCAAGCACGTCATCGTGCTCATCGGTGAAAACCGCACGTTCGATCACGTCTTCGCGACGTATGTCCCGAAGAGCCATGATTCGGTCTCGAACCTCCTGTCAAAAGGAATCATCACTGCTGACGGCAAGGCCGGCGCACATTTCTCCAAGGCTGCGCAATTCCAGGCGGTTGCCCCGTTCAAAACAAAGTATTTCATTAGTCTGGACGATTCGGAGAAGGCTCCGTACCAGACGCTGCCGGAGCCGACGTTGAATTTTTCACCCAGCCCCGCCACAGGAGAACCGCCTCCGTTTCCGCCGGGTACGCCGACTCCATTGCTGGCCTTAATCGAGCCTTCGCTGGAGAACGGCGATCTCAACCTGCTGACCACCGGGGCGTCTGGGGCGGCACAAACTGCCGAGCTCCTTGATTTCGATTCGCGAATAAACAATTTCGATCATTTGCAAAACGGGCCGTTCCCGCTCGAGGGAGCAACTCTGCCCTACGATTCCTACACCGGCGATACCACGCACCGGCTCTTCGAGATGTGGCAACAATCGGATTGCAATATCCACAACGCTACACGGCGGAATCCCTCGGGCTGCCTGAACGACCTGTATCCGTTCGTCATCACCACGTATACGAGCGAAATTGATCCCTTCAGCTTTCCCGTTGCCAACCAAGTTGATGACAATGGCGGCGGAAACTCCATGGCCTTCTACAACGTCCAGGCCGGAGATGCTCCGGTTCTCAAGAGCCTCGCCGATAATTTCTCCATGAGCGACAATTTTCATCAATCGTTCATGGGCGGCACCGGGGCCAATCACGTGATGCTGGGGAGCGGCGACGCCATCTTCTGGTCCAATGGTAATGGCGTTCCAACGATGCCGCCATCGCACATCGCCAATCCCGATCCGCTGCCAGGCTCAGACAACCAGTACACCGTGGACATCAATTTCGACGGCAATTTCACCGAGTGCGGCAGTCCATCTCAGCCTGGCATTGCGCCAATTCGTGATTACCTTGCTTCCCTTCCGTACCATCCCAATCCAAAGTGCGAATTCGGACACTTCTACATGATCAACAATGACGCGCCCGGCTTCCTGCCCGACGGCACCGTGGACACCAAGGGAATCTCCACGGGCGGCTCCATCCCACCGGTCAATACCCGCACCATCGGAGAGGCTCTTAACGAAAAGGGCGTTTCCTGGGCTTACTACGGCGGAGCCTATAACGCTGCAGTCGCCTTGCAGCACGACCCCAGTAACCCAAGTCCGCTCGTCCAGATCGGGCGCGCCTATTGCAACATCTGCAACTTCGAGTCGTACGCCACGGCCATCATGGGCGACCCGGGGCAACGTGCCGCGCATATCAAGGATGCCACGGATTTCTACGCCTCCATTCAGGCAGGCACCCTCCCTGCAGTTTCGTTCGTGAAACCGGACGGATTGCTCGACGGCCACCCGGCTTCTTCGAAGCTCGATCTGTTCGAGGGCACGGTGAAGAAAATCGTCGACCTCCTCCAAGCCAACCCCGAACTGTTTGCGAGCACCGCGCTGATTATTACGTTCGACGAAGGCGGCGGCTACTATGACTCCGGCTACATTCAGCCGCTGGACTTCTTCGGCGACGGTCCGCGTATTCCGCTGATCATCGTTTCGCCCTTCACGCGCGGCGGCCACATCAGCCACACCTACACCGACCACGTCTCGATCCTGAAGTTCATCGAACGCAACTGGAACCTGAAGCCGCTAACACATCGCAGCCGCGATAATTTCCCCAACCCTGTCGTCGACGACGATAATCCCTACGTGCCGCTCAACAGTCCGGCGCTCGGCGATCTCTTCGACCTCTTCAACTTCGGCAACCAAGACGGCAACAGTCAAGGCCAGAACAACTGACAATCGCATCACGCCAACAACAAAAAAGGGCGGCCTCAAGGCCGCCCCTTTTTTTCGTTTCATTGTTTCTTCTCAAAATTCTCTTCTCTGCGAAACTCTGTGCTCTGTGCCCTCTGCGTTAGATCGTCTTTCTTGTCTTTTTTACCCGCGCGCGGCCTTAGCCTCCTCGCCAGTCAACTGCGCCACCAGAAATTCCATAACTGTCCGCGGCTCGGCTCCGCCGCCCTTCAACCGGTCGTCTGCATTGCGCAGTGCGTGCAATCCCGCCAGCAGGCGTGGCTTCGAAATCTTGCGCGCATTTTGTAGCGCCAATTCCGCCTGCTCCGGCCGCATCCGCAAGGCGCGAGCTGCTTGCCAGCCATTCGTCACGCCTTTCACTTCGCACGCTTCGATCAATTTGCGGTATATCCAGGCCATCGCACCCAGCATCTGCAGCGGCTCTTCTCCATCGCGCAACAAGCGATCCAGAAACTCCAGCGCCTTCTTCGATTGCCGCGACGCCAGCAAATCCGCCAGTTCCCAAACCGTCGTGGTTTTCTCAGAGATTACCAGCGCGCTCACGTCCGCACGCCGGATCACCTTTTTCGTCCCCACGTATGTCGCCAGCTTTTCGATTTCCGTTTTCAGCCGCATCAAGTCCGCGGCCACAAACTCCGCCAAATCTTCCGCAGCGCCTTTTTCAAACTCCACTCCCTGTTCTTTGCCAAGCGCCTTCGCCAGGTTTGTCGCAGCCGTCAGCCTCTCTCCTGCGTTTTCGCCAAGGCCGCATTGCACTACCAGCGTCTTCTCGCCGAGCAGCTTCCCCAATTTCATTCGTTGATCCAATTCCGTCGCTTCCATCACCAGCACTGTGAACGGCGCCGGATCTTCGAGATACGCATCCAGTTGCTCCACCGCTTCGTCCCGGTTTTTCTCGCCGAGCTTTTCGATCGCTTCAACATCCTCGAGGAAGACCACTTGCTGCGGCGAAAGCATGGCCATCGTTTGCGCCTGATCCAGCGCCGCTTGTGTCTCACCACGATCAGCGGAATAGCGCGACACCGCCCAGGTCCGCGAAGCTTCCGGCACAAATCTCTCGATCAATAGCGCCCGGCAGGTGTCGCGCAGGTACGGCTCTTCACCGAGCAATAGAATTGCCGGAACGGGCTTTCCCTTCTCCAGCCGCCCAACCAATTCCTGCTGCGAAATCCGCGCCATCAATAGTTCTCCACGATTGCCGCTACCAACCGCTCCGCAAAGTCGCGCGCCATGCGGTCCAGTGCGGGGTCCTGCTCTTCAAAAAAATTCTTTACGCTGTCGGGGTTCCCAGGGTCGGTGGAAATCTCGTATTGGTTGCGGAAAATAAAATTGTCCGTGTGATAGAGAACCTTTCCTGTTTCGCGCTCTTCGAAAGTGATCTCGCATTTCAGCGTCACCAGCATGGCCGTTGCGCGCCCCGTCGCAGTATCAAAAAGCAGCGGCACCGCTTCCAGGCTCAGTACATTGCCCCGCAGCACTGCGTCGCCGCTGGCGGGATTGGGCACTACGCGGTAGGAAGTCTTGGCCAAAAATTCATGCACCGTGGCGGTCGTCAATCGTTGTTCGATGCGGTAGCTGGTCGTCTTGTTTTCCAGCGCCGGCACCGCGATTACATGGATGCTCTTCGGCAACGAGTCGCTACGTCCCGCCAGGTGATACCCGCAGCCAGCCAATGCCAGCACCAGAGCCACTAACATTCCCACATCCGCGCTGGTTCGCCAGTTCAGTTTCATGCTGCGAGTTTCTCCGCCAACTTCACCGCATTCCATGCCGGAAATCGAATATTATCGACCGCCCCCCAATACCACCACGTCCCGACTTGGGCAGGATCGGGCTCCGGCACCGCCAGTTGAATGATGCTCTCTCCCGCGGCGCTCACGTTGCTTGGACTTTGGTCTTCTTCTTCGGTGATATTAAACCCAGCACTTTTGCACCCCTCCAGGATGCTCTGGCAGTCCGCGGCTCTGTCGAGCTCCGACCAAGCTGAAAACATCGTTCCATAAAATACAGGTGCGTGCACAACCTGCACGGCTGGCCTGTTGACCTTTGCTGCGACACACGCTTTGACCTCGGAACGAATTCGTCGGCGCGCTTTCCCAAGCGAGTGAGAAGACCCGCTTCCAAAGCGGTCCAGCAACGAGAACGCTACCTGGGTATCAAACACAGGCTTGCCCACGTTTTGAAATGAGAGTAACTGCGACGTTTGGCTTTCCAGTTCTTCGATCCCGGCTCGTCCTGCCTCTGAAACAGATTGAAAGCATGTTACCACCAGACGTTTCAGGCCGACGGGCGCCAATGCCAGGGCAAGTGCAGATACTGCGATCGCTGCAGCCGATGGGATTGCATAGATTGCAGTTTCCTGCGGTGTTTCCATGCCGCGCAACATGTTAAGTCCAAGAAACCACTCCGCGGCCGACGGATGCTGCGGCGGGTATTCGGCCATCCAGCCCGACAAATCAATGATCGTTGCATTTGCTTGGTGCGCCGCTAGCAGATTGGCGCGTGTGAACTGAGGAGAGCCCGTGAAAAAAACAAATCGCGCCTTCTCAAAACTTCCTTCCTCCACCGGCTGAATTACCGCCGGTTCTCCTGCGGCTTCCGTCAACTTTCCCGCTGCCACTTCCTCGTCCACCAGACGCAAATCCCATCCCGCGAAACGGCTCTCTTCGAGCAACGACTTCAGTTCCGCACCCAGCAGCGAAGAGGCACCCGCAATTACAATCCGGTTGGAATCCCGCTCAAACGGAGGCATGAATCACGCGGTCCGCGAAACCATACGATGCCGCACGAAACGCACGAGATGTAACGTCACACCGATTACCGCGTACGTACCAGCCAGAAGCACGAGCACCACTTCCGAAAACGCCCAAATGACCGCGCCCAGCGTGATCAGAAAGAGAATCAGGATGGCCGGCTGCTTCCGCGTCCAGGGAAGATCCTTGAAACTGTAATAACGAATCGTGCTGACCATCAGTCCGCCCAGCCCTGCCGCCATCAAAAGCCACGCCACCGACCAGCGCCAATCTTGAAGCGGCCCTATCCGATGCAAAGCGTGTACCACCGCCGCAATCACTCCGGCAGCAGCCGGCGTCGGCATTCCTACAAAATACTTTGATCCTCCCGGCGCCATGCCCTTGACGTTGAAGCGCGCCAGCCGCCACGCGCAACAAATGAGGAAGAACAAGCAGCACACCCAGCCAAACAGTCCAAGCTGGTGCAGCGCCTCCGGGTTCATAGCAGTCACGCTTCGAATGCCCCAGGCGTACGCGAGAATCGCCGGCGCCACGCCAAAGCTGACGACGTCGGCCAGCGAGTCGAACTGCACGCCAAACTCCGTGTTCGTCCCCGTCATTCGGGCGACACGGCCATCCAATGAATCAAACAGAATCGCCAGGCCAACGGCCTTCGCCGCGCGGTTAAAATCATCTGGCGCACCCACCAGTGACGCTACGATGGCGTAATAACCGCACAGGAGATTCGCGGATGTGAACGCCGCGGGAAGCAGAAAAATCCCACGCCGCAGTTTCGGATTCTTGAAGCGCCGTCCTTGAAACGGGATCTCGTGCTGTTCGGGCTCGCCCATGGTTACGATCGCTTCCCCGTCGCCGTTAGATTTGCGTCCGTCTCTGCTGAAGTCGAGTGGCGCAATTTAGGTACTGCGGGTTTCACCGGCCACTGCGCCAGCACACTCGAACCGCCCTTCACGTTCTCTCCCACCTTCACCAGGATCTCCGCCTCTTTGGGCACCCACAGGTCAACGCGTGACCCGAATCGTACCAGTCCAATGCGCTCTCCGCGAGCCACCTTTTCGCCGGCTCTTTTCCAAGAGACAACCCTCCGTGCGATCAGTCCGGCAATCTGCTTGAACACTATCTCTCCCGCTTCCGTCGAAAGCGTGAAAACATTCTGTTCATTTTCCACCGAAGCCCGTTCCAGCATCGCCGCCAGAAATTTTCCAGGGCGGTAGTGCATTTTCGTAATCGTTCCTGCCGCTGGTGAGCGGTTCACGTGCACGTTCCACACCGCCAGAAAAATGCTCACCCGCTTCCCAGGCCGGCGCTCGTATTCCTCATCCGTAACGACCACCACTCGGCCGTCCCCCGGAGACACCACCGCCCCAGGTTCGGCGGGAATCACGCGTTCCGGATCGCGAAAGAAGGAGAAGACAAAGAGGGCTAGCAACACCAGGACAACCGCCACCACATTCCATTGCAGCAGGTAAGCAACGCCGCCCAGCAGGAGCGGCGGAATTCCGAAATAGTAGCCTTCTTTGACCATGCTTCCCGGAGTAGACCCCAGCATTCCTGCGCGCGGCCTTCGCGCCGCGTGCGCGCATGGTCATTCTACGACAGAATCGCCTGCGATAAAGTCGTTATTGGCTGTAACTGGCACGCGTGCGCATGATACGCGCGGCAATCCGCTCCATCTCATCCTTGCAGTGGAGCTTCATCTTCTTTAGCTTGATTTCTTCCAGGAGGTCTTCCGAATTCAGGTAGGGCGACTTGGAGATTTTCTGAAGTTCTGCTTCGTATTGCCGGTGCTGCTCTGCCAGACGCTGATACTCGGCGTCTGCCTCGAAGGGTATGTCCCGAGGTGTCCGCTGCGCACTTGCCATGCGTTCCTCCTGACGTTTCCGTGAATGGGATGTGAGCACTACATAAACGCAAGATAGCACTCTGGTTCACGGCGTCAAGAGGGTATTTGTAGTATTTCCGTCCTAGCCCGCGAGTTTTTTCTCCATCACAATCGCGGCTTCATCGGGATTGTGGTAATAGCCAGCGCGCCGCCCCATTTTCAAGAAACCATGCTTCTGATAGAACGCGATTCCGCCCTCATTCGACTCGCGAACCTCTAAAAACAAGCGACTTACGCGCCGGGCATGGAATTCATTCATAGCCGCATTGAGTAGCGCACACCCCTGTCCTTTTCGTCGGTTAGCAGGAGTGACAGCAAGATTCAGAATCTCGGCCTCCTCTCCCGCTTGCCGTCCGACGATGAAACCACTGACCTTACGGCCGTCTTCGCTGACCAGTGCCACAACGCCGCTCCAGCCTAGCAACTCGCTAACGCCCCATTCTGTCCATTGCGCGGCTTCCAAAGATCCCTTCAGAATCTCCGTCGCTGCCGCTGCGTCCGTCTTGCGAAATGCCCGAATTGTCGAAGCAGTGGGACCACGCATGGTTTCAGCGCCCATGCGCTGCGTTCCCTTTCCAGAGAACCTCCGCGTCCGACCGCCGCACATAATTTGCATCCAGAGTCAGCGCGTCCGTGAAGCGGCCTTCCTTCAGTGCTTCCAATCCGAGCCGTCCGATCATCGACGCCCGCACGGTTGACACGCTCTCTATTCGTTCGCCGCGCATCTCTCGCACCTTCCACGCCTCTTCGCCAACAACGCATTCCGCATCCGTCGACACCCACGAAATCCTTTCGCCCTTCGCCGCTTCCTCGGCGGCTTCCAAAAACTTATCCGGCGCAATCACCATTTCGTCGCCCAGTCGCGCCAATCCCTTCCCGTTCCGTTGATAAACGGCACCGAATACCTGTCCTCGATGGGCATTCGCAAATGCCGCAACCCAACTCGTTCCGCCCGAGGCTTCTGCTGCCAAGGCCTCCAAACGTGAGACCGCCGCGATCTTCTTACCGTAAACCTCCGCCCAGGCTTTCACGGCCGTCAATCCCACGCGCACCCCGGTAAAGGATCCCGGCCCTGCCGCCGCCGCGTATGCTTCCACATCCTCCATTCTTAGCCCGGCCCCCGCCAAGCATTCACGAACGGCCGGAAGCAGCCAGGTCGAATAATCCTCCTGCGACTCGTGCACCACGACCTTCAACACGGCCGCATCCCGCAGTACGGACACGCTGCCCCTCGCATCGCACGTATCTAGAGCTAGTACAATCACATCGGCTGCCTGTTCAATCACATCCGCATTCTACAGTACACTTCCATGCCTCGGGGAAGCCCCCGTCGGGACAGTCGTCCTTCCGTCCGGGGTATGCTCTCGCCCACTTTCCTCCGATTCCATCTTGGAGACGGGCCACTTCTTGCTAAGGAAAGCACTATCGTCGCAGCGAACAGCCGATTTTCGGCCTCGAAATGCCGCCATGCGCATCGAATGGTAAGCAAAACTTCGCGACCACTAGCAATTCCATTGCCAAATTCGTACCTAATTTTCTCTAACCTTCTGATTCCACTGGATATACCTTGACTCTTGCAACACACCGTTATACACTCTTTATGCATCTCCTAGGGGGAATCCAAAACATTATGGATTACAAGATCGGCGACAAGGTCGTTTACCCGAACCACGGTGTGGGCATTGTTGAACAGATCAGCTACGGAGTTTTGAACGGCAGAACCGAACGTTACTTCATGATCCGCATTGTTTCCAGCGGCTTGCGCGTCATGGTCCCGCAATCAAACGCCATGACCGTTGGCCTTCGTTCCGTCATTCGGTCCGCGGAATCCAGCAAAGTCCTGGGCTTTCTCGAAACCGGCAAACTCAACTCTCACCACGACTGGAAGCACCGCTTCAAAGAGAATTCGGAGCGAATGCGCACCGGGTCCCTCCTCGAAGTCGCCGTCGTCCTCAAGAGTCTGGTTTCCCTCAGCCGTAGCAAGCCTCTCTCCTTTCGCGAAAAGAAAATGCTGGAACGCGCGAAGTACCTGCTGGTGAGCGAGATGGCTACTTCCCGCAACACCACCGCGGAAAATGCCGAGGCCACCGTCGTCAAGTCCCTGGCCAAAGCCAAGCTCACGTTCCCGGTAATGACCGAAAAGTTTGAATAGCCCTTGCCGCCTCCGCGGCACTTCCTTCCCCTAGCGGGCAGCTTCGGCTGTCCGCTTTTTTTGTTTCTCCAGGTCCTCTGCGCAGCCTCTAAGTTTACTTCTCTTTCTCCACTCGCTGATCTTCTCATCCGCTGGTGTGTAAGCCTCCGACATGCCGAATTATCGTCCACTATCAGGCAACAGATTGATCGTCGAAATGTGTGGAAATCGCCTGAAGTACCACCACGGAAGGGGCGAGACCATTAAAGCAAAGAAGGCCCAAGCAGAAATGGGCAGGCCGAAAGTCAATCGAATAGATGTCGTGGCAGCCCAAGAGAGTGGAAGTGCGATGGCAATGTAAGACGGAACGGTGATCTTGAAGAAACTCTTGTACCACTTGCGAGACGCCTCGGATCCTTTTGTGATTTTGATGAGTGCCCGCAGGATTACATACGGAAAGCACAACGGAGCAACGAACCAACTGATTCCGCCGTGCCCGGAATACGTGAAATTAAGCCCCGGAACGATAGCTAGTGCAAACATTACAATCGGAAAGCCATAAGCACGTACGACTGCGACCCAAAAGCTAGGAGCGGAGTTGTTCTGGGCCTGATTCATTCGTGCCACCTCTACACGGATCGTTTTCAAGAATAATGAGGCTCTCGAGAAAGCGCACACGCCGTAACGCCCGCCTCGCGCAGGATTCGTGCCACAGTTGCTGCAATCTCCGGCGCGCCTGGAGTGTCGCCGTGAATGCACAGTGTCTGCGCGTCGACGGAGACTTCTCTGCCGTCGCTTGCAATCACTACTCCTCGCTCTGCGATGCCCAGCGCTTGCCACGCGGCTTCCTCAGGATTGCGGATCAGCGCGTCCTCAAATCTACGCGAGCGCAATGTACCATCCGGTTCATACCGCCGATCGGCAAACGCTTCCGCCGCCACCGCGAATCCCGCTTCTCGAAAAACATCCAGCATCGGCGACCCAGCCAGCCCAACCAGCAGCACTTCACGACCCCATCGCGCGACGCCTTCGGCTATCGCTGCCGCAAGCTCACGATTCTTTACCGCTTGATTGTAAAGCGCGCCGTGTGGCTTGACGTGAATCACGCGCGCTCCGCATCTGGCAGCCACAGCAGCAAGCGCCTTAACCTGATCGAAAACGGAAGCTGAAATCTCATTCAGTGGCAGCTTCAACTCCAACCGCCCGAAATTCTCCCGATCCGCGTAACCCGGATGCGCCCCAATCGCCATCTTCCACCGAAGCGCCTGCTCGACCGTTGTTTTCATGGTCTGTTCGTCGCCCGCATGCTCGCCGCAAGCGATGTTGACCGACGTGATCGAACGCATGAGCGATTCCTGCGTGCCATCCGCAATCGCCTCCGGCACCTCGCCCATGTCGCAATTCAGATCAATCGTTAGCTGACCGCGTTTCATTCCAAGAACAACTCCTCCGACGCCATCAGTTCTTCCTGCTCTCTCAACAAGGCTCGGGCACTTTCCCAGTCGACCCGTTCAAATCGAATCTCATCCCGTGGCCGCAGCTGCCCAAGACTATGAAAATCCGCAGAAATCACATTGGCAATCTTCGGATACCCGCCTGTCGTTTGTTGCTCCACAAAAAGAATAATGGGCTTCCCTCCCTCCGGCACTTGAACAGCGCCAAGCGAAACGCCCTCGGAAATCATTTCTCCGCCCGAAGGCGCCGGAACCGGCGCGCCTTCCAGGCGAATCCCCATGCGATTCGATTCTTCCGCCACGCGATAGGTGCTCTCATAAAATATTTTGTGCGCCGCTTTCGGAAACCAATCGCTCTGCGGCCCCGGCGTGACGCGCAGCACCTTCCGTGGCGCAAGCCGCTCCCAAGCCGTCGCGGCCAGCGATCTCGGCCGGAACAAATCATTCGCTTTCGCTGCTCCAATCTTCAGCACGTCTCCTACTCTCAATGCCCTGCCTTCATGCCCCCCAAGCCCGCTCAAGAGGTGCGTTGACGCACTCCCCAGTAAATCTTGCACGGCGATTCCGCCTTGGACGCACAAATAACAGCGTGCTCCAGCCTGCGTAGGCCCCACCCTCAGCGTTTGCCTCGACTTCGCTTGGTGCGATGCCCACAACTGAACGGGCGCGCCGTCGAGCGTTGCGCCAAAATCGGATCCCGTTAGCGCGAACACCGCATCTTCCCAAAACACAAATCTCCCGCCAAGTAGGGTCATTTCCAATCCCGCGGCGCCTTTTCCGTTTCCCACCAGCCGGTTTCCAATCCGCAGCGCCACGGGATCCGCCGCGCCAGAAGGCGAGACTCCCATGGGCCCGAATCCCTCACGCCCCAAATCCTGCACCGTCGTCAGCAGTCCGGGCGCTTGCGCCTCCATTACGCGCATGCCTTCTCCAGCGTCGCAAATCGCTCCGCATCGATCGGCTTGAATCGCACGCGATCTCCGATGGACAGCAAGCTCAACCCATCCCGGTCAGCCCGGAACATTCTGAGAGGCGTCCGCCCAAGCAATCTCCACCCGCCCGGCGTGGCAAACGGGTACACGCCAGTTTGATTTCCCGCGATTCCCACGCTACCCACGGGCACTCTTCGCCTTGGTGTCGCTAGCCTCGGCGTCACCAACTCTTTTGGCAATTCCCCGAGGTAAGCGAATCCCGGCACAAACCCCAAAAAATAAACGAGATACTCGACCGATGCATGCAATTCGATCGCCTGCGCTTTCGTGATTCCGCGCATCACGCACACTTCCGCCAGGTCCGGCCCAAACTCACCGCCATAACAAACCGCGATTTCCACCCGGCGCGGCTCCGGGAGTTTTACCTCCTCAAGCCGCTCGAGATACTTTCTCAGAATCGCTTCCAACTCGTCGTGCCGCATGCGCAGCGCATCAAATTTGACCAATAAGGAGCAGTACGCCGGATGCAAATTGCGAATGCCCGCCACCGGCTCCGACTCCAGCAACCTCAGCAACTTCCTCACATTTTCACTGGCTTGGAGGGTGAACTGTCTTTGTGGTGGCCGGTCGGCGCCTGTCCCGACCGGGTCGGGAGACGAGTCTTGCCTTACCTGCCCATCGAAATAAACCAGCAGCGACTGATCGCTGGCAAACTGGAATCGCGCGCTACCTCCCGCCGCCAAGTCCATAGCCGCGAGAGTATACCGCACACGGCAGCACCGCTAACGCGAGAAGCATTCTTAGGTGTGTCAGCTAAAGCGCGCACGCTCGCGCGCGATCGAGAAGGAATTCGCGTTCGCGTAAGTTACGCGCGAGCGATGCGGCGCGCTCGAACTCCAGGTGTGCCTCGTCGAAGCGACCCAGCTTGAAAAGAAAGTCGCCGCGCACGCTGGGCAGGAGGTGGTAGGTCTGGAGAGACGGCTCCGAAACGAGCGTGTCGATCAGCTCAAGCCCCGCTGCCGGGCCGAAGGCCATGGCCACTGCCACCGCGCGATTCAGTTCCACGATCGGCGACGGCGTGACCTGCGCCAGCACTTCATAGAGCGCCACAATGCGTGCCCAGTCCGTTTCGTTGGCGTTAAGCGCTCGTGCATGACAGGCGACAATCGCGGCCTGGAGGGCGTACGGACCTCGCAAACCGCCGAGCTTTTCCGCGTGTTCAAGCGCCGCGAGACCTCGACCAATGAGAAGATGGTCCCAGTGAGAGCGGTTTTGGTCGAGCAGTAGGATGGGCTCTCCTGACGGGCCCACACGCGCTTTCGAGCGTGACGCCTGTATCTCCATCAGCGCCACGAGTCCGTGGACCTCCGGCTCCTCTGGAGCGAGTTCGGCCAGGATGCGACCGAGGCGGAGCGCCTCTTCGTAGAGCGCAGGCCGCATCCAGTCGTCGCCGGCCGTCGCAGAATAGCCCTCGTTGAAGATCAAATAGATGACTTCGAGCACCGAGGCCAAACGGGCAGCAAGCTCCGGCCCGCGTGGAACTTCAAAGGGAACGTGGGCTTCGCTGAGGGTGCGCTTGGCCCGGACGATACGCTGGGCGACGGTCGGCTCCGGGACCAGGAACGCGCGCGCGATCTCGTCGGTCGTCAAGCCCCCCAGCAGCCGAAGCGGGCACAGCCATCTCCTGCCTGGTTTGCAGTTCGCGGCCAAGCTCCTCGTGCTTGCTCTGAAGCCGCTTGTTGCGGCGGAACATGTCGATCGCGCGGTTCTTCGCGGCAGCCATGAGCCAGGCGCCTGGGTTGTCTGGGATGCCCGATTCCGGCCATTGCTGGAGCGCGGCGAGGAGAGCGTCCTGCGCAAGTTCCTCGGCAAGACCGACATCGCGCACAATCCGGGTGAGGCCGGCGATGATTCTGGCCGACTCGATTCTCCAGACCGCTTCGATGGCTTTATGTGTGTCGGTAGCCGTCATGGCTACCCATCACACCATCTTCGATTGGCCCGCGCAAGTCTGGCGCGCCGCAGCTATCTCTTCGCGGCCATCCGTATGCGCGAGGACACCTATGCTTTGGGAGAGAAGTCTTCCGGCCCGAGTAACTGGCGAACTTCGGTCTCGCCCTCCCAACCCGGCCAGTATTTCTTGTGAAGTTCCATGAAAGCAATGGCCCCTTCGAGCGCTTCTTTTTTCGACTTGTACTCAAGAACCGCAAACCCGCCCACGACTTCCTTGGCCTCGGTGAAGGGCCCGTCGATCGCGCGCACTTGCCCGTTTGAAAGCCGGACGCGTGTACTCGTCGCGGTTGAAGCCAGCCCGCCGCTGACGACCATCGTTCCCGCTTTGACAGCGTCTTCACCAAGCTTCGCCATCACATCCATGAATCCCTTGGGCGGGGGGCCCTGGTTCTCGGAGTGCTTGACCATCATCATGAATCGCATCGCCACACCTCTCCTGTGGATTTTCGTTTTCTTCTTGCAGGGCTGCATTTCCGAGCGCCTTCGACCGGGGGGCCAACCCTGCTCTACTGTTACCTCGAACTCAAGCCCGCGAAATCGACAACTCGATCGACCATTATTCAAGACCGAGGCACTCCGCGACGATCACAACTAGGCCGTCGTGGCCTTTTCGTTTTGCATGCACGTGTCCGCTTCATAGATCTGGCGAAGCTC
>WNFQ01001937.1_pt1 | contig 23649 bp, 20 predicted proteins | sample 5400171 | NCBI WGS metagenome assembly WNFQ01 (sample SAMN13153356, study PRJNA577476) | soil metagenome | isolation source: 20 cm soil under Madrone tree | place: USA:California | collected 2016-06-14
CTCCAGGTACGGTAACCGGTAATAAAGGTTCTTGAGCCATGAGGATCCTCCTTAGAAGAAAAGGTTCGGCCACCGGCCAGCGCACCGGCCATTGTCCGGGCGCTCGGTTGCGCTTACGGCTTTGCCGGCACGGCCGGCATCCTAAACTTTGAATCATCCACCAGCGCGTTGAGTTTGATCTCGGTGTACGTACGCGTCGAAACCAGTCCCGGCTCAACTGACGAGACTTTCACGGTGAAGGGAACCTTCACGCCATCGACCACGCGATAGTCTTCAAAGTCAATCTGGTTGGGAATCACGCCGATTGGTGTTTCGATATAAGAGATGCGGCGCCGCAGCAGACCGGTTTCAGCGTCAAAGAATAGCTGCTCGCGCCGGTTGTCGGCGTTCGTGCCATTCACGAGGGTGAACTGTTCCTTGAGTTTGATGTTGTGAAAGAACAGGAACGTCGACTTCAAATCGTCGAGCACGGGGTTCATGAGTTCATTCACGCCACGCGGACCTTTTTCCCAACCGGCCTTGCCGTCGAAACCTCGCTCGACAGTTCCTTGTTGTGCATTGACGTTGATGTAGAACTTGTCAGGCGCGGCCAAGTCCACTTCGTAAGGCAACGACGCACCGTTGAAGCCGACGTAAGTGCCTTTCATCACGAGTGTCTTCATCTTGTCGATGGCTGCTTGTCCGCCCAGGGCTTCGACATACTTCGCCAGGATTTGATCGGCTGTTGGAGGTGCCGGAGTTGGCGTCGGCGTGGCCCCCGGTTGACCCGAAGCCGCGGTCTGCGGTTGCGGACGCGGCGCAGGCGTTGGGAGCGGGAACGACGGAATACCCTGTGGCGTACTGCGGCCGCGATGACAGGTGTAGCAACCCATCGTGGGACTCCCACCGAAGTTGTCTTTGTTAAGAGCCAGGACCATCGTCATCATTTTGCGGGCCGTCAGCTTCTCTTCCTTGTCGTCGGATTCCCAAACCCAGTTGTTGCCACCCTTGTTCACGTGACAAAAATCGCATCGCCGGCCCATAGAAACCGCGATGTATTGCATCACGGTGCCCAACTGAGAATCAGGCAGTCCCTTGAGCACCTGGATATTCTTGTGTGTCTGCTCAACCGTCTTCTCCCGCGGCGTTGCGGGCGCGGCCGGTGTCTGCGCCGGCATAGCTATGCCCAGGCTCAATAGCGAAACCGCGAACTCCTGGTTGACCGGCGACTTTTGCGCGCGGGCTCTGGTGATAAGCATCACGGCGCTGGCGCAGGCCAACGCAAGAATGAGAAGTCTAAGAATGCTGCGTTTCATTGTTTGCTCCGATGAAATGTTCTGAAAGCGACCGCAAGTCTCGAAACCGAAAAGACTTCGGCCACAAAAACTTCAAAAACCGCGTGTCTGTTTCTGGGAAGACCAACTTGACGGCACGCTGTTATAGAACGGAATGTTCGGTCGATGCAACAGCGCGGAGCAGTTGAGTGGCACAGACGTCAGTCTGTGATCCTGTACCCGGAATTCAATCACAGACTGAAGTCTGTGCCACCAAAGCAAAACACCCGGCATCAGGGCCGGGTGCTTCAGAACTCAGCAACTCGCTGCTTACTACCTGCTATTTCCTGCGCGCGTGATTGTCCTTCGCTTTCATTAAGGTATCCAGCGATTGATAGATTTGTAAGTACATTTGTGTTTCGCGCGGAATCAGTGTGCGCCAACCCGCACCGGCGCGGCGGATGTAACCCGGCAACTTCGCCGCGTTTGAATTGTAGCCGGCGGCCAATAGTTCCGTGGGCGTTGCTTGTCTGGCGCTGAGAGCCGCTTGAATGTCTTCGTTCGCGGAGAGATCGTTCCAAGTGTCCTGCATGTAGAGCAGCATGGCTTCGAGCGCATTGCCGTGATTGCGCATGCCGGCGACGAAATCGGGGTTCAATCCCACGCCGGGATGGCGCTGGCGCATAAGCGCATACGTCCAGGGAATCATCTGTACCATGCCGCCCGCGCCGGCTGAGCTGACCGAATAACGATAAGTATCGAGTTCGTTGAGGGAGTACAGCGTGTAAATTTCTTCGAAAAGCGCGATGCGATTTTCGTTTCGAAAACGCTCGTGGTCCGTGTGCTCGACGATGCAAAGGTGTTTGGCGACGTCAACGATGTTCGGAGCGATGTTCGCGCCACGCTCGCGCAATCGTTTCGCTGCCAGATCAACCATCGAATTAACATAGGTCTGGCCGGACTTCATCAGCTCAGGTGACAAAAGCGCCGGATGAGCGGACGTGTAATAAGCCATTTCGCGAAACACGCCCTTGCGTTCGATGGGGAACTCGACGGCCAACGGCAACAGCGATCGGTTTTTTTCATCGAAGATCGTCACGGCTGTGTTGACGCCATTCGCGCGCACGATCCGGACACTGACGGGTAACAAAAGCGAAGTAGTCGCCGGGACCTCAGTTCCCTTGGTCAGAAAAGTTTGCTTGGAGATGCGAATCAAATGAATCTGCGAAGTCTCCGGCAACAATGCGGAGATGGTCACATAATCAAGTGAAGGTGACATCAAGGCAGTCTGTACCGGCCGGATTTTCATTAAGCGTTCTGCTTCGTTAATGCGAGACCGAATCCGGTGTGGTGACAGACGAACTGAGCTTGAGTCTTCGCGCACCGGCGGTCTCGGTTGCTCGGGTTGCTGTCTGTTGGGCGCGGCGGCCTTCTCCGCGGGACGGGTACCTGTTTCCACCGGACGTGAGGGCGTTTGCTGTTGAGCAGATTGGTTCTGGAACTTCGACCTGGCAGCGCCGCTCGTTCTTGAGCTGCCCACCAAACGGGGACGGCTTATCGGATCGGTTGATCTCAGCGATTGCGCTTGAGCGCCGCCGACTGAGAACACGAGAACAATGAGAATAGAGACTGAGGCTTTTTTCATGGATAGCAGCTTTCTGGGGGAGACTTCGCGGGTTGCGAAGCTGATCCCAGATTCGCGTAAACGTCCATCGGTTGTCAACCACTTTTTTCCCCTCGACGTCTTTACACTAACCCCTCGGTATAACAAAAGGGTCGTAGAGGCGAGTGATCCTGGTCTATTCCTCGCTTGTGCTCAATTGCGCTTCCAGGATCTTCACTCGCTCAGTCAGGTCTTTCAATTCCTGGCGCACGTGCGGCAAGCGCCTGATGTGGGCGTTAAGACGCTTATATTCCTCCAAAGGCTGAATCGGTATCCCCCACCAAACACCGGGGCGTACAATCTTGCCGGGTAGAATACCTGCCTTAGAACCAATTATCGCGCCGCTTTGCACGTGTATGTGATCGCCAAAGCCGACCTGACCGCCGATCACGCAATCATCTTCAATGATCACACTACCGCTGATTCCGGTTTGAGCGGCGATGACCACCCGTTCCCCAATGTTACAGTTATGTCCAACATGAACCATGTTGTCGATCTTGGTGCCTCGGCCAATGCGCGTCCGGCCGAGCGCACCGCGATCTACACAAGTGTTCGCACCCAGTTCGACGTCGTCTTCTATTGTCACTGTCCCGATCTGGGGAAACTTGTGATATCCCATTTCCCCACGGACATATCCGAAGCCGTCCGCCCCGATAACCACACCCGCATGAAGAATGACTTTATTACCTATCGTTACGCCGTCTTCAAGGAAAACGTTCGGGTGAATAACACAATCGCTGCCGACCGTTACATTGTCACCAATCTTTGCGCCGGCACGAATTTGCGTCCGATCACCCACGATCGAATTTTCACCTATACAAACAAACGCACCAATAAAGACATCGTGACCAATTTTCGCGGCCGGCGAAATAACGGCGGTGGGATGAATCTCGGGCTGGCGCTGCTTCGCTGGGTGCAAGAGTTCGACTATCAACGCGAAGGCTAACTTTGGATTGCTTGCTTCAATCCGGCAAGGGACTTCCACGGTCGTCCCTAAAGGAGCGATAACACAGGACGCTTTGGACTTGGCCGCGACTGCGAAGAGTTTTTCTTCCTCAACGTAAGCAATATCGCCCTCGCTGGCTGAGTCCAGGCTGGCAACGCGATTGATCGAAATGTCGCCGTGCCCGAATAAGCGGCCGCCGACGTGCGCGGCGAGTTCGGAAACTGTTTTGGTGGTCGGGCTCATGACTTATCGCAAACGTGTGGGCGATAGTACAACGGGGTCGCGCCAAATGGCGAACTCAGATTCGCCTAAAGCGCCCGAAAACATTGAGCTTTATCGTTCAGCGCGCCCGGTTGACGGCTTTTGGTCTTGCCTTTGACTGGCCCGGCAAATTATCATGGCACGCGCCGCTGATTTACCCTCGTCCTTTTTTGTGGCGGTGCAGTGTTATTTAATTTCTTAAGCTTTTAGTAACTTTTAATAATTGGGGCGCGTCTGAACAGATTAAAGCGTCACCGAGGAGAGCAATTAATTGTTTAGTGATCAATTCCGCCGAGGCGAGACCGATAAAAGTAAATTGACCGGAGTCAAGGGCTCGAAGATCGTCTCGACGCTGTCTGATGTCGCCTGGAAAGCTTTTCAGACGGTCAATCAGCGTCTGCCCGCTTTGTCCGCGCTGCGTGAAAGAAGTGCGCGATGCCGTCATCAGCGGCGAGACCACGCTCGAGTCTCTGATGAATGAGCATCCCGGCGAAATCAAAGCCCAGATTGTCGAAGAGAACGGACAGGTGGTCATGCGCAAAACCTGCCCGAAGCACGGCGAATTCGTCGATGTGATGGCGACCGACCCGGCGTTTCTCGAGCGGATTGAATCACTGTTTTTCGGACGCGATTTCAAAGCGGCGGAAGATTCGCACGTGCATCATCACGGTACTTCCAATATCAAGTTTGGCCGCGGCGCCGTTTTAACAGTGGACCTGACCAATCGCTGTAACATGATGTGCAATCCGTGCTTCATGGATGCAAACCAGGTTGGCTATGTCCACGAGCCGACGTTTGAAGATACGAAAGCAATTCTGGATCGTGCGGTCTCGTTCAAACCAAAGCGACAAGTCATCATTCTTTTTTCAGGCGGCGAGCCGACGCTCTCGCCCTATTATCTTGAAGCCGTTGCGTACGCAAGAAAGGTTGGCTTTTATCGAATCCTGGCGGCGACAAACGGAATTCGCTTTGCCGAAGACATTGAGTTTTGTAAAGCCGCGAAAGCAGCCGGCCAGCACGGTGTCTATCTACAATTCGATGGCGTCAGCGAAGAGAAGAACAAACATCGCGGTGTTGGCAACCTGTTTGATGTAAAGCAGCAGGCGATTGAAAATCTTGCGTCCGCCGGCATTAAGGTAACGTTGGTAACGACGATCGTTAATACGGTCAACAACGATGGCATCGGCGCGATTGTCGAGTTTGCGGCGAAGAACATCGATAAAGTGCAGACGATTGCGTTTCAGCCCGTTTCTTTTACGGGGCGCGATGAAGACGTTCCTGATGACGTTCGCATTCAGCAACGCTATACCCTCGCCGGCATGACGCATGATCTGAAAGACCAGCTCGGCGGGCGCTTGCAGCCTTTGCGTGATTGGTACCCGCTCTCGTCATATTCGGCATTCACGAGCGTGATGGACATGTTGCAGGGCGCGGATGCGCCGTGGGGCTGGTCGTCGTGCAATTGTCATCCGAACTGCGGCATCTTTACTTTGATAGTCGTCAACAAGAAGAGCGGTCATTATTCGTCTCTGTTCGACTTTTTTAACTACGAACAGTTCATGAAAGATGTAGCGGTGATCACCGACACCGCTCGTGGCAAGAAGCTTTCCTATGCGCAACTGGGCATGGCGATTATGCGCAACTTTGACGCAGCCCGCGCGCCTGAAGGCTTTCCGATTTCGCAGATCATCAATCTCTTCAAACCGTCGTCCACCAACTCAAGTTCGGATCGCAACGACCGGATGAAAGCCAAAGTTGCCGACGACAATACTGACAATTGGCGCGTTCTGTGCGTCGAAGGAATGTGGTTCCAGGATCTCTTCAATTACGACTTCCGCCGCACAGAGATGTGCGTGATTCCTTACGGCACCCAGGAAGGCGAGATTTCATTCTGCGCCTACAACACCGGCGTGGGTTGGCGACAGATCATCGAGAACATGCACAAGACCGCAAACCTCGCCGAATGGTACGAACAGAACGAGCGTCACCCAGTCTATGCCGCCGGCCACAACGTGCCGGGAATTTCCAAGAAACATTCGCTAAGCCTACCGATTATCCAAGCCGTCCTCGAAGAGGACGCGGATCATAAAACCGTAGTCACTTCGCCATATTTGCTTGAAGAGCGTGAGGAAGAAGCCCTAAGCGCCTAGCCACGGGTTTCCGAATCGCTTTTCTACGAAGTAAACTTCTGTCACAGCTTGGCAACTATGCTAGGCGCTCAGCAACTCCCGTCTCTGTTACAGAAAGGAATATCTATGAAGTCCGCAATGCGATTGGCCGCACTTCTCGTGTTTTGTTTGATCAGTTCGTCATTGGCGTTGGCGCAGGAGAAAGCGAGTAAGAAGGATAATAAGAAGCCTGAGCCAGTTCAAACTGCTTCACCAGCTACTCCCACGCCTGCCAGGGCACCTCTTGCGTTTGGCATAAGCGAAGATACTCCGATAAGGATGAAGCTAACTCGCACCATGTCTTCTGCGGACGCAAAGGCCACCGAGAAAGTGGATTTCGAGGTCCTCGAGGACGTAAGGGCAGGCGATGTTGTGGTGGTCAAACAAGGAGCAATGGCCATAGCGACAGTAACCGAAGCGCAGCCGAAACGCCGAATGGGCCGGGCCGGCAAATTGAATATGAATATTGACTACGTTCAACTCGTTGACGGGGAGAAAGTGCCGCTGCGTGCAGTGAAAGGAGGGAGTGGCGGTAACCACACCGGCGCGATGACGGGCGCGATTGTAGCCTCTAGTATTCTCTTCTTTCCCGCAGCGCCATTCTTTCTTTTTATGCACGGCAAGGACATCACAATACCCAAAGGGACCGAGATCACTGCTTACGTTGCCGGGGACACGCCTCTGGATCCTTTGAAGTTTAAGCCATCGCTGGCAGTTGAATCCGGAGCGCCAAAGCCAGAAGTCTCTGCGGCTAGCCTCTCGTCAGTAGCAATTAAGTCTACGCCAGACGGAGCGGAAATCACGGTCGACGGCAAGTTCGTCGGCACGACGCCTTCGACTCTGCAGCTGGCTCCTGAAGAACATACAATCATCATCGAGAAGGCGGGATTCAAGCCTTGGCAACGCGCACTGACCATGAGCAACAGTGGCAATATTACGGTCGACGCATCTCTAGAGAAATCCCCATAAGGTTGCACGAAGCGTTCGCGCTTGCTAATTCACAAAGTAGGAGTCTTGCCGTGACAAAGAGAATCGTGGTTTTGTTAGTCGCTTTGCTTTGTCTGAGTATGCCTGCCTTGGCCGATAAGCATAAAAGATCCCATAGGCGCAACGTACGGCCTTTAATCTTGCCCAGCGTCGCCCAATTCCAAATGGGATCTACTTCTGAACCTTGAATCCGATCTCTTTCTTGATCCTTGGTAGCTGATCGAGAATCGTTTGCACAATTGTCTTTGGTAGCTTAAGCAGGTCAGCCTCAACTCGCGCGAGTCGCTCCTCAATCCTGTCAAATCGCTTGTCGCTCTTGCGTTGCCATTCTTTGTTCTCCAGTTCCCGTTCGTCGCTCCTGCGCTGAAGGGCAAGCCGCTCCTGATCGTTTCTGGCAATCTGCTCGACGAACGCGGCTTGGTTGCGAATCAGCAGCGCCATCGCTTCCTGAAGGTGATTATTCGCTACCGAAGATCTCCCTGGCGACATGTCGAGAGTTTACCACCATCTACAAGCGTATTCATCAAGATCCGCCAGCATGGCCGAACGAAGAGGCTTGGCAACACTTGCCAAAATATTTCTACGGCATTCAGGTTGCCCAGTGAAGCGTGTCTGATTCTTTTTAAGGGAGGATCTTCGCTCTTGAGAAAACTAATTTCGCTGGTATTAGCGGCTTTCCTTTCGCAGGTTGCGATTGTGGCCCAGAGTCCGGTTGTCCAGGGAGATGCAACAAAATCTATCCAACCGTCGCAAACGGTTGCGGTTGTCTATTCAGCTGCGCAACCTGAACGCGACGGAGTCAAGCTTCCCGACGGAGTCAAGCTTCCCGCCGGGATACCAATCGACGTTGAATCGGCTTACACAGTAAGTTCGCTCGACTTAAGACCTAACGACTATCTGACTTTTCGGGTTCTAATTCCCATAAAGGTCGATGGGATCACTGCGATTGAAAAGGACGCTTTGGTGACGGGGCGGGTCGTAGAAGCCAGGCGCGGCAGGCACTGGGGCAAAGCCGGAAAGCTTCAATGGACAATTGTGGACGTGGTGGCCATTGACGGCACTCGGGTTCCTCTTCAGGTCTCGAAGGATCTGCCTAATGGTCGCGACGGAATTAAGGGTACCAGTCACGGCGCTGAAGTTGCGACCAGGACAGTAGTGTTAGGTGCATTAATGGCGCCGCTCTTTCCCATCGCGCCATTGGCGTTGATGAGCGGTTTCAGGCGCGGAGAGGATGCCATTCTGCCGCAGGGCAAACGCTTCGTGGTCTTTGTTCAGGCCGATACCATGATTAAAGCCACGGCGAATCGCTAAAGCGGTCGGGGACTCATCGCGTACGCCGCCGCGCCGTTTTGTGGCAATCAACCTCTGCTCCTAAAAGAGGCCATCACGGCAATAATAATCGCGACCACAGCGACTATGAGCACCGAAAACACCATGGCTCTAAATCCGGCAGAGCTAACCGCAAACACCCGGTTACTGGCGGCGTGCTGCGCAGCAGGATGTAATAACCCTGCGCCGATTAATGAAAGAATCGCCAGCAGTCCACAAACGGCTAACACCATCAACAGGATTTCGGCCAGGCTGTGTCGAGTCATCAATCTGTGCTTCGGGATAAAGGGTCGGTAGTTTTTATCATCATTGAGTACTGCACGTCACCCTCTCTGACCAAACAAAAAGCCGGCGCAGCTTTTTAAGGCCACGCCGGCTGAGACAAAATACAGTGCCCAGGCTTTAACGGTTTGGAGTCGGTGGTGGCGCGCCTTCCGGTACGACCCACAGTTCAAACAGCCAATCCTCTCGCTGCGGACCCATGATAGTGACTACGCGGTGCGAATCGATTCCCCGCGAATTGACCAGGTAATCGGTAATTCGCTGAGCTCGTGCTTGCGCATCGTTCGAACCTGCGCGCCGCGAAGGATAGACTATGATATAGCCCTGCGATCCCGGCTCACTTTGCAATTGAATGGCGTAGTTGTCGAGCCGCGCTTTCTCGTCATTGCGAGCGATATCGTAATACTCGTCGAACTTGCGCGGCTTATTTATGATCGGTATAGACACCGAACAGCTTGCCGGACAAGGCGTGCCAAAGCCGGTAACATCGACACTCGCGCGCACGGTCTGGCCCGCCAGGCCGCCAGTGTCGACGGTAATGCTCGGAGTTCCCTGGCCGCTGATGATCTTGCCTGCGGAAATGGTCCAGTTGTAGCCCGGGATAATGTTTGGTGTACCACCGGTAATTGCCACGGTGAACGTCACGGGTGCATTTTCGCTGCCAGCCTCGGGACAGGAAACGGTCACGGTCGGACAAATCGGAGGAGGAGGCAGCGGAGGCGGACAATTGGTCACCACGATCGCGACTGATGAAAACGCGACACAATTAAGATCGCGTCCGTCGTCGACCTCAACAAAGGCCTGGTAGACGCCTGCTGTGGCTCCCGCCAGATCCCATGTCGTGTTTGCTCCTTCACCCCTGAGCCTGCCGCCGCTGGTGGTCCACTTGTAACGGAGCGGTGCCCCGTCAACGGAACGCGCCGTCGCAACCAAACGCACACGTGCTAATTCGTCATTGCACGCTTTGATCATCGAGGTATCGGCGGCTAAAGAAAGCGACGGTGCGCCGGACACCCGGTCAATGTGCTTCTTCTTTTTGGGCTTCGCATTCGCTGACGTGAACACCAACATGGCGACGGCCATAGCGAGAGCGAGGCCAAACCAAAGGCTCTTTCGAGACATCATCCTTCACCCTTTCCTGACGCGTGGCCGGGCAACGGGCCACGCTCTTGTACGATTTTCGAGGAGTTTAGACTCCCAACCCTCTGAAATCCAGAGATAACTATCAAGTAAAAGGGCCAATGACAACTCATTTCCAATCGCAATCGTGCGATTCTAATCGCAAACAGCCCCGCAGCACTCAGTGAAGCACTCCGGGGTCGTTTTGTTTCAGATGGAATTGGGTTAGTGCTGGCCAAACCGGGCCCGGTATTCCTACGAACTGCTCACGGCTTTGACCGCTGATAGTCTCCTTTGAATGAGTTCACTTTGTTGAGCCAGAAGTAATAGCCGCATTTGGGTCCTCACAGGAAGGATAGGACTACAGTCCTATCAGACCGATCAAGGCAATGATCTTAATCAGGGCCCGGTCACTATCGTATAAGCCGTCACGGGATGCACCTCCCACGGTGTCGCGCGCCAATTGCAATTTGGGTGTTGTTTACCATCCTTTGGACACTGTGGCTGGTTCGGTGAAGTGCTCTGCGATGCGTTCTCGTGAATGAAATCACGCAGCATCCAACCTGAGAACTTTACCCACTTGCCGCCAATTTGATTTTCGACAGCTTGCCGCATGGCGTCATAGTTGCTGTCATTGAAGTGAAAATTCTTTTCCCAACGTGGCGTGAATTCCACAACGACGTATTTTGTTTGATCTCCAGCCTCCGAAGGATCGGCGACGATGTTAATGTGAACATCCCGGAGAGTCTTCTTTTTGCAGTTGCAGGTCTCAGGCATACCGCCTGGATCGACGCCGGCGACGAAGCCCGTCACCGATACCTGCTTGGCTACAGTGAATGCCCCTTGATCATTAGCTGGATCGCGGATTTCTTGCACGGTGATTTTCTGCGGATTCGTGGCTGCCCTGCCTCGATTCTTATCGACATTGAGCTTTAGGTGATCTGCATCCTGCGTCTTGCTGCCACAAGCCGGACAGCCTCGAAAAGGTGTGCCCTGCGAACACGGAGGTATTACCGTCTTGGGCGTGGGCTTTTTCTTAGCGTGCGCAGTTGGAAGCAAACAGAGAATAAGCAGGGTTAAGACAGTGAAGCGATGTACGAGTTTCATGGCAGGGAGCCTCCTTTCGAGAGACGGAAGGTTAAAGGCCAAGCGAGGATCGAGAACCTTATACGCCTACTGTGCCAGAGTTACAATAGCCGGCCCCGTCAAATAGGACCTACCCCCAAAACCTGATTCAGGGGTTCTTGATTGGCCACTCGCAATTGAAGACATAGAGCCGATCATGTGGATAAGTATTCCGTCGTGTCACAGACCAGAGAGTCTGTGCCCCCAACCCCGGGCTTGAGTGGTGTCTTAATTTGAGGATGAGGTCATTACCGGGAGCGGTAGCGACCGGGTCTCGTGATCGCGATCCTGGATCATGGGTAAGTTGCGACCCGGTCGCTACCGCTCCCGGTACTGACTCCATACCGTCCACGGACTGTCTTTCCGCAAAATAAGACACTACCCGGGCTTGACCCGCCTGGCACTACCCGCTGTAAAGTCTATGAATGCCATCGGTCGCTGTGCGCTTGCCGGCGCGCAAAAAAAAATATGAAATCAAAATTGGCCCCGACCTGCTGTCAAAGTTGGGTCACGAAGCGCGCACCGTGCTTGGGCCGAATGCTCAGCGCGCGGCCCTGATTTCAAATCCCGTCGTCTTCAAGCACTACGGAGAGCGGGCGCGGCAAAGCCTCAAAGCAGGAAATTTCAAAACCACCCACTGGTTGATGCCTGAAGGCGAGCAACACAAATCGCTCGAGTCATTGGCAAAGGCGTTGGAGTTCCTCACCGAATCCGGACTCGAGCGTGGCGACGTGGTGGTGTCTTTGGGTGGCGGCGTCGTGGGCGATTTGGCCGGATTTGCCGCCGCTACTTATCTGCGCGGGATTGCTTTCTTGCAGGTGCCGACAACCCTGCTGGCGCAGATCGATGCCTCGGTCGGCGGGAAAACCGCCGTAAATTTGGCGGCCGGCAAAAATCTGGTTGGCGCTTTTCATCAACCGCGCCTGGTCATAATCGACCCTCAAACGTTAACAACGCTGCCAGGACGCGAGTTGACTTCGGGATGGTGCGAGGCGGTCAAGCAGGGAGCCGTTGGCAATCCTAAGTTGTTCGCACAGACTCGCCGTCTGCTCAACAACTGTGGCGCAGACTTTGGTCTCTGTCTTGAGAACGAGGCATCACAGACTGAAGTCTCTGCCATCATCGCCGCGCACTGTCGTTTCAAGGCTCAAATCGTAGCCGGCGACGAAAGGGAAGACATTGGCCGCACCGATCACCGCTCGCGCCGAATTCTTAACTTTGGCCACACCACGGCGCATGCGCTTGAGAAACTAACAGGTTACCGGCGCTTCCGGCACGGCGAGGCGGTGGGCTATGGAATACTGGTCGCGGGCGAAATATCAAAAAATATAGGCATGCTCGCCTCTGAGGAGTTAGAATCGTTACGTGACACGGTGCGGCTGTGTGGGCCCCTACCTGCCGCTCATGATTTGTCAATCTCTGAGATTATCGCTGCGATGAGCGGCGACAAGAAATCCGTCGCCGGCGTCACAATGTGGGTGCTGCTCGAGCGAATCGGACGAGCGCGCGTCGTGGACGGAAAACAGATCGACAAGCGAATCCTGCGCTCCTCCCTGCGCTCCGGTTTGCAGGCGATTTCCTAACGGCCGTTAGCGGCAGATCTCTTCCGACTTGTTTAGACGGCGGACTTGTCCGCCGCTGAGATGGCAGGACAAGTCCGGCCTCTAAACAAAGACCAACCCCCAGAATTTAGCTAAGGACTAATGATGTATGCGAATGAAAAGTAGTGAGCGCGGCGGAGCGAGACTGAAATTCATAATCGCGATCCTGGTTTTCGCTGCGATAGGTTATACAGGCTACCTTTATGTTCCGATCGCGATTGATGCCTACTATTTCAAAGACGCGATGCAAACCAAGGTCGACCTGGCGGCCACCCAGGGATTTGAACCAGCCTGGATTAGGGATCAGCTCGAGAAGAGCAAGGCGGAGTTTCACGTGCCTCCCGAGGCGATCATTACCGCAGGCAAGATCGACAACCGCCTGGAAGTTCGCGTGCAATACACCCGGCCGATTTCGTTTCCGGGGTTTACTTACAACTACGAATTCGACCACACGGCCAAAAGCAATACCTTTCTTACAATCAAGTAAGCGTAGTTAGATCAGCAGGGCGGCTTTCGCGGCAGGATGAGTCGCATATGCCTGCAATTGCACGAGCGCAGCCGGAGCCTCGCCCAACCACGTGGTCGGACAGACACCGCAGCGCGTGCATTGGTTCACCGAGGGACATGGAGCGGTGGACCGAGCGTCGTGAGCGCGTTCGTCTTCCTGCTGCATAAACTCCCGCGAGAGACCAGAGTTGACGATCTCCCAGGGAAGAACCTCGTCGTAACTTCGGCGACGGCTGGTGTGAAAAGCCGGATCGACCTGTGTTTCGCGCAGCGCCGCCTGCAAATCGCCTTTCAGACGCGCAGTCGCCTCGATAACGCGCGCAATGCGCCGATCGCCCGAAGAGAACAGCGCCTGCTCGTGCGCGATGCGCGCCGACATCGTCCGCACTTCGACATTGGGAATGCGAGCCAGGTTCTTCGAAACCCACTTCAAGCGACGTTTCAATTCTTTTTCGTCGCAGATCGCTTCCCATTGAAACGGCGTGTTCGGCTTTGGCACCAGGCCATTGAGTGATGGAATGATCTTGCCGGCGCGGCCGAAACGTTTGCCGGCCTCCAGCATTCGATCTTTGATCCGCTCAACCAGCGTAATCATCTCGGCCAGGTCTTCATCGGTTTCAGTCGGCAAGCCAACCATCATGTAAAGCTTTATTGTCAGCATGCCGCGATCGAAGACGGCGCCGCAGATGTCGACGATCTCGTCGTTGGTCAGGTTCTTGTTGATGACGCGACGCAGGCGATCGGATCCTGTCTCTGGCGCTACCGCGATTTGCTGATCGCGTGATTCCACCAGAGCATCCAGCAGCTCTTCGGAAATTTGATCGAGCCGCAACGAAGAAACCGAGATGCGATAATCCATCGCCCGCAGGCCCTGCAGGATTTCGCTAATCTCAGGATGATCGCAGACCGCGGTGGAAACCAAACCGATCTTGTCGGTCTTCCCGCGCCATTCAGCGGCCTTGGCCAGGATGTCACGCGCGGGCACCACGCGCGGCGGCCAGTAGTTATAACCAGCCCAGCAGAAACGACAACCCTGCGAACACCCACGCGAGATCTCGATCAGGAATCGATCTCCCATCTCGGCCTGGGGCGCCCAGATAGTTGTCGATGGCGCGAAGACTTCATCCCGCTTCAACTGCGCAACTATGTCTTTTTGCCCGCGGCGAATCGCGCGGCGCAGACTGCCTTCCTTGGGACTCTCAGCCGAAACTGCGCGGCCGACACTAACCGGAACACCTTCCTCAGTTGCCGTATAAGCCTCGACTGTGCCGTCGTCTTTGTAACTAACGTGATAGAGCGAAGGCACGTAGAAACCACGACCTTGTCGCGCTAATTGAAGCAGCGTGTCTTCCTTCGATTCGTTTTCCAGCAGCACGTCGATCAGCTTTGGCCCGAGGATTTCTCCTTCGCCGACGCCGATGATGTCGGTGAACTCGGCGATGGGCTCGGGATTCAGAAACGAAGCCGCTCCACCCATCACTATTAACGGATCATGCCTGGTTCGATCTTTGGCCCAGACCGGCACTCCGCTCATTTGCAGCATGCGCGCGAGGTTCACGTAATCGGTTTCGAAGGAGATCGAAAAAGCGATTACATCAAAGTCGCGCAGCTTGGTTTGTGATTCGAGCGAGAGCAGCGGCGTTCGAGTGCGTTCGTATTCACTCATCTCATCCAGCGGCCGAGTGTCAGAATCCCGGCGGTTAGGGAGGGCCTGATCATAACCCGAGCCCTTGCCCGAGCGTGCACTACTTGCATCGTCTGGAAGGAACCCGCGTTCGCATGACACTTCAGGAATATTATTGAAAATCTCATACATCGCCTGAAAGCCAAGGTTGGCCATGCCGATGCTGTAGACGTTTGGATAGCAGAGCGCGATACGCAGTTGCGCGCCGCGCTTGAGCACCCAGCCTTCTTCGCCGGCCAATTTCCGTTTGTAGCTTTCGATGATCTTTTTCATTCTAGTTAATGCTGGGAGCGCGGACGTCTCGTCCGCACAGCGAGCGTAGCTCGCTCAGTTTCTTACTCTAAACCCTTGTGTGCCGTAGGACGCCGGTTCGCGCTTCGCGCTCAGTGCGGACGAGACGTCCGCGCTCCCAGCAATTTCCACTCAAATTATCCATGCTGGACAGTTTCCAGAAACGCCTTGAGCTTACGCGATCGCGAGGGGTGACGCAGCTTGCGCAGGGCCTTGGCTTCGATCTGACGAATTCGTTCGCGGGTCACGGCGAAGTGTTGACCGACTTCCTCGAGCGTGTGTTCAGAGCCAGTGGTGCCCAGGCCAAACCGCATTTTGATCACTTTTTCTTCGCGCGGGGTCAGGGTGGCGAGCACTTCGTCGGTGATCTCGCGCAGGTTCGATGCGACTACTGCATCCGAAGGATTTAGGATGGACTTGTCTTCGATGAAATCGCCGAGGTGCGAATCTTCCTCTTCACCAATCGGAGTTTCCAGCGAAATCGGTTCCTGGGCGATCTTCAGGACCTTGCGGACTTTCGAAACCGGAATATCCATCTTCTTCGCGATCTCTTCGCTGGTCGGCTCGCGGCCCAGCTCCTGCACCAGCGCGCGCGAAGTGCGAATCAGCTTGTTGATCGTCTCGATCATATGAACCGGAATACGAATCGTGCGTGCCTGATCGGCGATCGCTCGGGTGATGGCCTGACGAATCCACCACGTTGCATAAGTCGAGAATTTGTATCCACGGCGCCATTCGAACTTGTCGACCGCCTTCATCAAACCGATGTTGCCTTCCTGAATCAGATCGAGGAACTGCAAGCCCCGGTTGGTATATTTCTTCGCAATCGAAACGACCAGACGGAGATTGGCTTCCACCAGTTCACGCTTGGCCTGGCCCGTCTGATGTTCGCCGGTGACGATGGCCTGGAGCGATCGTTTGATTTCGACCGGCGAGATGTGATGTTCCTGCTCGACTGTCTGCAAACGCTTCTTGCCGTTCGAAACGTGCTTCTTATAAGCCTTGATGTCATCCGCTTTGAGGCGCTTCTTGGTCAGGCGGTCAGAGTAAGTGTCAATCTCCCGTTCGGCTGAACGAACTTCCTTCTGCACGTTGCGGATCGAATTGATCAGGCGCTGACGCGAGCGCTCGGTCATGTTCAATCTGCCGATCTCGTCGGCAATCTCGATGCGTAGCCGCGCGACTTTGCGACGCAGCCGCAGCAGCTTCTTGGTTTTCTTGCCGCGCGTAACCTTCTGTTCCGTGCGGAGCTTGACCCACTCTTTCAGGACATTCTTAAACAGCCGGCGAATATTCTCGATGCCCTCGATCGTCCACACGCGATACTCGTCAGCCTTGTCTTCTTCGCCGGCGAGTTCAGCCTGCTCCGAAAAGTTGACGACTTCGCGAATGTTGATTGTATGGGCAGCCAGTTCATCGCCAATCTTAAGGAGTTCACCCACGGCGATCGGGGAGCGCGCGATGGATTTTTGGGTCTTGATTTGGCCGCGCTCGATGCGTTTGGCAATCGCTACCTCACCCTCGCGCGTCAGGAGCGGTACTACTCCCATCTCGCGAAGGTAAAGCCGCACCGGGTCGTTGGTCTTCTCGAGAGCGCCGGCGGAAAGATCGAGTTCGAGGTCTTCGTCGCCGCCGTCTTCGTCATCCGTAGCGATGGCCGCGGCTTGCTCAATCAGGCGTTCATCGGAATCCGCCACGTGGATATTCGAAGCGTCCAACTTTTGCAGCACGTCTTCGATATCGTCCGGTGAAACCACGTTCTCCGGCAGTTCGCGATTCAAGTCGTCGTACGACAGAAATTTCTTGTCGCCGCCCAATTGCAGCAATCGATCCATCACGTCGTCTCTGTCTTTTTCTTCTCTAATAGCCACGGTTATTTGTTCCTGTTACGCTCTCGACCCTTGGGAAACTATTTTTCGTGTGCTTTCGTGGATCGGTCTTCCGCAAGTAAAAAATCGATTCACGAAATCACACTAAAACAAATTCTGTCGGCATTAAGAGAAGCACTAATTCCCTTGAGCCTCCGTTGCTTCCAGGCGCGCCAGCAGAGTTCCGCGTTGCTTCTTCAACTCCTGCTCTTCCATTGCCAGGCGGTAAAGCTTCTCGTCGTCGGCGCCGCGTTGGGCCTCGGCCAGTTGCGCCCGCAACTCTTCAATGGCCCTTTCGACGTTGAGCAACTTTATCGCTTTTAGACTCTTATCAGCAGCGGTCAGCGATTCGTCGAAAGACTCGACCGTTTCAGTCATCATCAACCGAGCCAGCAACTCGCTCGCCTGCGGATCGTCGGTCGTCGCGGCGCTTAAAGAATCAAATCCAACTTCCTTGTCCTCTTCATCCAAACTCACCAGGGCGCGAAAGATTGGCGCCGATGCCAGGTTTTCGTAATCCGCAGTCTCCAGTCGCGGCAGAACAATCTTGCGCAACTCTGGATTGGCCAGTAAGAGTTCGAGCAGTCTCTCTTCGGCGACTGTGGGCCGGCTCGTTGGACTGCGCCTGACCAATTCAGAAACCGCGGCCGCGTCCGTGCTGGCGCCGCTTCTGATTCGCTGCCAGAGTTCGCGGCGCTGGTCCGGTTGCACGCGGAGCGCGTCCATCGTGATATCAAAATATTCGCGCTTCTGAATCCGGCTGCGCACAGCGCGAACAAACGGGAGCGTCTCCTCAACTGCCGCAGCCTTATCAGCCGGGCTGTGAAGGTTACGATCCCGTACCGCTTGATCGATTACAAATTGTATGTGGGGCTGTGCCTCGCCTCGGCGCTTCTGGTACTCCACTGCACCGTATTTTCTGATGAAGTCATCAGGATCAGCGTTATCCGGGAGAACTAATACCTTAACTTCCAAATCTTCTGCCAGAATGGTTTCGATCGCTCGTTTGGCCGCCTGCACGCCCGCGCGGTCACCATCATAGTTCACCACCACCTTGCGCGCAAATCTGGCGATTAGTTTCGCCTGTTCGGGTGTCAGCGCGGTGCCCAGACTCGCGACTATGTTTCTCACACCGATTTGATACGGCACGATCAGATCCAAATAGCCCTCGACCAGGATTGCAAATCCCTGGCGGCGGATTTCATCGCGCGTCAGGTTGAGGCCATACAAATGGTTTCCTTTCGTATAGGCCGATGTTTCCGGTGAGTTTAGATACTTCGGCTCGCCTTCCGGATCCAACGTTCGACCTCCAAAAGCAATGGCGCGGCCCTGCGCGTCGATCACCGGAAACATCAAACGGCCGCGAAAACGATCATACGAGCCGCCCTCGTCTTTCTTCACCACCAGCCCACTCTTCTCGATCTGTTCCTGGGTCGCGCCTTTCTGACGGAGATGAGTTGAAAGCGAGTCCCAACTATCAGGCGCAAAGCCCAGCCGGAAAGCCTGGCGCGTTTCTTCGGTAATTCCGCGTTGGTCCAGATACGCGCGAGCGGCCTGCGCCGCCGAGGCGTTACTCTTGAGTTGATCCTCCCACCAAACGAGTGCCCATTGGTTCAATTCAATCACTTGATCGGAATCGCGCTTGCTGGCTTCAAAGCGGCTATCGTCGATCTGTTTGGGCAGCGGCACGCCGGTTTTCTCGGCCACGATCTTGATCGCTTCAGGAAAAGCGATCCGCTCCATCTCCATGACGAAGTTAAAGACGTTGCCGCCCTTGTGACATCCGAAGCAGTAAAAAATTTCTTTCGCCGGGCTGACCGAAAATGACGCTGTCTTCTCTTTGTGGAAAGGGCAACAGGCCATCCAGTTCGCGCCCTTCTTTTTCAGCGAGACATAGTCCTGCACGACGCGCACAATGTCCGCCTGGCGTTTGAGATCATCAATGAAGGTTTGTGGAAAACGCACGAAAGATTTATGAACCAGCAAGCGAAGAACGTCAAATCATCTTCGGTCAATAATTCGGGCGCGCGTGCGCTCAACAACAGTCGTCCGACGATAATACTTTTCCAGTTCAGTACTGCGAACAAAACTGACGATGAACTTTGCGACGCTTGACGCGCCGTGACGTGGAGGACGAAACACTATGACGCCGGAATGACTGTTTGGCGGATAGGCTTTCAGGTCGAGAAAATCCGTGTCGAGAGTAAAGAGAATTCGATCGTGTGATGTCGCTGCCTTAAGCACAGCAGGATCAGAGGCTCCGGATAGGCCCTGGTCTACTACTGTATCAACGTCGTGTTTCAGCGCAGCCAAATCCGTGCGGAGATATTGAGAGAGATTTTGATCCAGCTTGATTTTCATGCGGCCGGGACTTTACGCGCTAACTCAGCTGCGTAGGCGACTGCCGCCCGGACGTCCAGTTCAGTTAGCGGTGGGAAGTGTTTGGTGATCTCTTTCGGAGATAGACCTTCAGCCAGCGAATCTAAAATGACTGCGACATTTATCCGCGTTCCCTGGATGCACGGCTCGCCTCCAAGCACGTTTGGCTTCACCACGACGCGCTTCAGAAGTTGTTTGTATGCATTATCCGTCATTTCAAAACCATTCTACTTGATTCAAACTGAATTGAGCACTACTTGTCGATATTTAGAAGAGCATCGTCAAGTGGTGGAAAGCCGTTCAATTTATCGTCCCAGTGAGTCTCACATGATTGGAAAGCATAAATAGCAGCCTTCTCCAAGATGCCCGCCTCCGACAACGCTACCCCGCGGCGGATTATGGCCATCTGAGGATACTTGTCCTGGCATAGCATTTGACCAATCCACTTAACTCGATCGATTGAGCCGGGTCTCTTGATATGTTCAGTCAGCCGCTTGGAAGGCGAAACAGTCTGGCCAACGTATCGAACGCGAATCAAGTCATATTCTTCGTCGATATCTACGAGTGCATAAAGGTAAGTGCCTCCTTCATCTGCGACTGGATACCGATCGCCGTAATTGATGAAATCACACTCTCGCTTATACACGACTCTTGTTTTAATCAAATCCGGTCGCGGTGGCATTTTGCCTGTCCATGATTCCCAAGCTTCACAGAGTTCATCGTCTGTCCCGCCAAAACCCCCATCGCATCCTAAATAGCGCCAAAAATCTATGAATCTTTTCGCCTGCCTGGGCCAAGTCGGATCGATCTTCGAGTGTCGAGCCAACTGCGAATGGTCGTGCTTGAATAGAAATTTCGAAAAGCCTGTAGGCTTCACACGTTTCCAATCATCTTCAGGAAGCCTGAGGTCAATGTGAAAAAGGCCGTTCGGTCCGTCGATCAACGAACACTCGAATCCTAGTGCGATGGCAGCCTGAATCAACGCACCATTTGAAATGTAGTGACCAACGGCACGCTCTACTACGTGCTTTAGATAATAGGAATTCAGACGTTTGCCTTCAGGTCTGCGCGTTTTCTTTGCATAGGTCAGCAGCCACTGTGTGCAGTCATCTACTTGAGTAGGGGACGGGGCGCTTTTGTAATCAACGCCATACTTACGGAATCCAAATCCATCCTCCAGGATCACTCTTGAGTATTTTGTTTTATTAGTTGTGCGTTTCGTTTCCTGCATGATTCTCACTGCCTCAGTTCGACAATGGTTGCGCCACTACCACCTTGATCCTGTGGCGCAGTTTTGAAGCGCGCGACGTGTGGATGGCCGGTCAACAAATCCGCGATCGCGCGGCGGAGCGCGCCGGTGCCGTGGCCGTGGATTATGCGCAGTTCGGTCAGGCCGTTCAAGAAAGCTTCGTCGAGAAACTTGTCGACCAGTTCGACAGCTTCGTCGGTCTGCTTGCCGATTAGCTTCAGTTCCGCGGTGGTGGCCATGTCAGACTCTGTAGCCTTTGAACGCAGGTGAACCTCAGTTGATTGGGCGGCGCGCCGGAGTCCGGCGCGAGACTTGAATGCGGAGCCCTCCCTGACGGTCGGGCTAGTGCCCCGGGCTCCGCGCTCGGCGCCTTCATCTAGGAGTTCGAGATTCGCCAGCTTCTCGCGCAAGTGGAGCGAGCCAACGCGCACTTCAGCCTCGTCACCTTTGATTCGATCGATAATGCCGACAGACCCGAACGAAACAAGCCGAACTCGGTCACCGACTTTGAGAGCGCGATCCGAATCACGAGTCGGAGCGCGGACATCCTGTCCGCCAGCGGGCGTAGCCCGCTCATTTACCGCCGATTCCGACCCCCGGGCACGGCCCCCATCGCCAACAACCTTCCCGTCCCGGACCACTCGAACGCCGCGCAGTTGCGGGGGCAAGCCCCCTTCCTGACCTTGAGATGATGAAGCCTGAGAGGCGCTCCCGCGTTTTCGAGATGCTTGCGTGGCCCGTTGCGCTGCGCGCTTTAACTCAGCCACGCGGCGTTCAGTTTCGCGCTCGACTTTCAGACGCGCTGCGCGATCTTCGATCTTCGCCGACAGCTCGCGACCCAGCTTTTCAAACTCAGCCACCGCCTGCGAGAGTTGCCGTTCAAACTCAATCTGGCGCTGCTGCTCTTTCTTTTCGGCTTCGCTGGTAAGCGCAGCAAACTTTTCGGCGACGGCCGCTCGTTCTTCCTCCAACGCTCGTCGCAGGAGCTCGGCTGCTTCCGCTTCGCGTTTGATACGGCGCAGATACTCGATGGCATCGCGCGATGATTCCTTGACCTGCCGGGAAGCGTTGTCGATCACCTCGCTGGGAATGCCGAAGCGCTGCGCAATCTCCAAACCTGACGAAGACCCGGCCACTCCCACCAGCAGACGATAAGTCGGGCGGAGGGTTTTTTCATCGAACTCGACGCTGGCATTCAACACCCCCGGCTGGTTCGCCGCATACATCTTTAGTCCGGAGTAATGCGTCGTGGCCAGCACGTGGGCCCCGCGTTGTTTGAAATGATCGACGACGGCAACGCCGAGCGCCGAACCCTCTTCCGGATCTGTGCCGGTGCCGACTTCATCGAGCAGGACCAGCGCCGGCGTTTCGCATAACTCGATCATCGATCCGATGTTTGCCACGTGCGAAGTGAAGGTCGAAAGGTTCGCAGCCAGTGATTGGTGATCGCCGATGTCCGCCAGGACTGATCGATAGAAAGGAACGCGTGCCTGTTTCGCGGGCACGGGCAAACCTGAAAGCGCCATCAGCGAAAGCAATCCGGCGGTTTTGAGCACGACCGTCTTGCCGCCGGCGTTCGCGCCCGAAATGACCATGGTCGTGTTCCCGGCGTCCAGCTTGAATGAAACCGGAACGACGGCGGCCCCGCTGGCACGCAGATTTTCTTCGAGCAGAGGATGACGCGCCTCGATGAATTCAAGAGTGGCACAGACTTCAGTCTGTGATTCGTCAGCACCACAGACTGAAGTCTGTGCCACTTCAGGCACTACGCAATCAAACTTTTCGGCGAACGCAGTTTTGGCGTTGATGGAATCAAGTTCGGCGATCGCTTCGGCGGCCCGCTCAATCCCTGGTAACTCGCGGCGCAAGTCTTCCGACAGCGCGAACAGAATCTCCGCGATCTCGCGTTGTTCCGCTTCCCTGAGTGACTGCAATTCATTATTGGCCTCGATCGTTTCGAGGGGTTCGACAAAGATCGTCTGCCCTGACGAAGACGACCCGTGCGCGACGCCGTTAATGCGTCCGCGATGATCGGCGCGGACCGGAATCACAAACCGATCGTTGCGGACCGTTACCAGTTCTTCCTGGATCGCTTCGCTCGAGCGGCGCATCACGCCTTCCAAAGAGCGCGTGATTCGTGAGCGCGCGCGCGCCTTTAGTACGCCGGGGACCGAGGCGACAATCTCGAACAGCGTCGGCGCTTGTTCGCGTTCCGCGACGATTGCCGTCCGGGCCTCGATTGCTCGCTCGCAGAGTCTCGCCAGATCGAGCAGCGCTAATGGATCGAGGGCGGCACCTTCGATCTTCAAACGTAAAATTGAAGCGGAAGTATCGGCGACTCCGTCGAAGGACAAACGAGCTCCACGCTGACGCAATACAGCATTTTCCCCAACCGCGCTCAGCGCCTGTTGCAACTCGAGCAGATCAGCAAAGGGCATCAACACGTCGATGCGCTCACGCCCCATCGCAGTTTGCGCGCCGCGACGCACGAGGGCGCACAGCGTATCGAATTCCAGCGTATCAAAAGCCTGTGGGTTCATTTGTGAGTCAATATTATCACCAACGCTTAAGCAAACAGGCGTTTAGAGGACCAACTTTAGTTGGGTTCTTTCTGAGCCAACAAGAACCCGACTGAAGTCGGTACTCTGAACACCGGTTGTGCAAACCGGGACATCACCTAAGTCGCTCCAGCTTTGCTCACTTCCGGGTTTTGGAATATATTCGTCAACTTCTCAAATCAAGGTCGACAGAAAAAGAAAGGCACTGACGAATGCAAACCGTACCTATCACCGTCGCTTACGGCGACGGCATTGGCCCAGAAATTATGGAGGCGACGCTTCACATTCTGAAAGAAGCCGGCGCGAAACTACAGATTCATAAAATCGATATTGGCGAGAAAGTTTATCTGGCGGGGAATTCTTCCGGAATCGATCCCAG